>ENA-OYAJ01000293-OYAJ01000293.1-human-gut-metagenome-genome-assembly--contig:-NODE-293-length-15949-cov-6.813452_pt1 | contig 15949 bp, 12 predicted proteins | sample MGYA00243431_ERZ652826 | MGnify/ENA primary metagenome ERZ652826 (study PRJEB26926, sample SAMN06164609) | human gut metagenome | biome: ENVO:00009003; feature: ENVO:2100002; material: ENVO:00002003...
GCTCGAGGGGGCGAGGCCCGCCTCGAATGAGATCGGGTCTTTTTTATGGCCGGTGCAACCGGGCAAAATTGTTTGGTCTCGACTGCCAGAAGGATGCGGCAGGGAAGCGGATATAGCGCCGCGGGGGAGCTCGAGGGGGCGAGGCCCGCCTCGAATGAGATCGGGTCTTTTTTATGGCCGGTGTAACCGGGCATAAAAAAGACCCCGACACAGGTCGGGGCCAAGACATCCGCTCCGGCGGGGGAGGAATCTCTCTGTCTGCCGAGAGCATACCACGCATCGCGGCGCCGCGCAAGGCACAAATGTTTCCACACCCGGTGCATTTGCGGTTGCAAACGGCGCGGAAACGTGGCATACTGTAGGCAACTTTGCGCAGGGAGGTGCAGCCATGAAACGCAGCGAGCAACGCGAACAGAACATCCAGCGGGTCATTTGTGTGGCGCAGTCGCTGTTCATCGCCGACGGCATCGCCGCGACGCCCATCAGCCGCATCGCCGAGGCAGCCGGCCTGACACCGACGTCGCTGTACCGCTATTTCCGCAACAAGGACGCGCTTGTCTTTGCCGCGTGGCGCGATGCATTGGCGACGTTTTTCTCGGATTTCATGGAGCAGTATACCCGCGAGGCCGCATCCTGCAAGAACGGGTATGAGAAGTTCGTCGTCTGCATGCATATCTATTTTCGCACTTATGACCGCCGACCGGAGTGGTATGACTACACGCGTGAGATGTTTTCCGCCTACTCGGAGAAGGGGACGGGCAACGACGTCAACAATGTCTTCTGGAAGTATTACGACCGCGAGATCCCCGTCCCGGCGCTCAAGGCGCTGCGCGAGGGCGTGGCCGACGGCTCGATCCGGCCAGATGTGAACATCTATGCCGTGTACCAGTGCCTGCTCAACGCATATACCGGCACGACGATCTATGAGAACCTGTCCTTCGGCGTCTCACCGGTCGCGGTCGTGCAATTCACCGGCGAGCTGCTCGTCAACTACATCAAAAATGAGCCGAGCACACCCGCGTTGTGTAACAAAACTGAAAAAACGCAAGATATGTAACAAAAGATACAGAGCGGACGCGCCGGTTTGATAAGATAATATCATCTGGTTTTCTTTTTTTACACAGATGTGTTAGTGGCAGTAACAAATGGACAAATACCGCGGAGGTGAGTAGTACGGAGAAGAATAGAACCAAGCGTTCCTACGATTTCACGCCGTGTCTGCCGTTTTGGGATGTGCTCACAAGCTCCCAGCAGCAGATGCTGCGCCTGAACACCATCGTCCGCTCATACCGCGCGGGGGACAATGTGGTGTTTTCCATGCCGGAGCGAAACGGACTTTTCCTCGTGCTCTCCGGCGGACTGCGTGTGTTTATCGCGACGGATACCGGCCGCGAGATCACGCTCATGTCGATCGTCAGCGGCGGCTGCTGCGTGCTCAACACGCTCGACAGCGCCAAGCCGGGCGACACAATGCCCATCCTGCAGGCGAGCAGTGATGCCGTGTTTGCCTATATCAACATCGTCGCGCTGCGTCCGCTTTGCGCTGAGGCCCCGGTCGTGGAGCAGTTTCTGCGCAGCACCGCGGCGCGCAATGTGCAGACGGTGCTTAATAACATTGAGTATTATTTCTTCCACCCGCTGCGCAGCTGCATCGCGCGCGTCGTGCTTGAAAAAGCAGACGCACACCCTGAGGACGGCTTCGCGCGTATCACGCACGAGGAGATCTCGCACCACCTCGGCACGACCAGAGAGGTCATCAGCAGAGAGCTTGAGGGTATGCGCCAGATGGGCCTGCTGCAGACCGGCCGCGGAAAGATCTACGTGCTCGACCGTGCCGCACTCGAGAGTATGGCTAATTGATAGGCGGGTTTTCTCCTGATTTCATAGACAAAAAGGCTGTTTGAAAGCGCAATTTTGCTTCCAAACAGCCTCTTTTTGTGCTAAATGACACATTTGAATCGGGCGCGCGGCAGAAAACGGTCAAATTGCACAACAAAAAGCCGTCAAACTTGTGACATTCAACAAAACCGCGCGGTCATGTTTAATTACGGCCATTTGTGTAACAAATGGTGCAGTAAAGACGGCAAAATGCGCTATATTGATAATTGTCAAACGAAAAGCTTCTTTTTTTTCGAAGCAAGTGTTAGTGACAGTAACAGAAGAAACCGTGCAGACGGACTGCACAAAAAATACGGAAAACACATCATGAATGGGAGGTACACAGAATGTATTACAGCAGCGGTAACTATGAGGCGTTTGCGACGCCGAAAAAACCCGAAGGCATCGAGAATAAGTCGGCTTATGTCGTCGGCACCGGTCTGGCCGGTCTGGCGGCGGCCTGCTTCCTGATCCGCGATGCGCAGATGCCCGGCGAGCACATCACGCTCTTTGAGCACCTGCCGGTGGCCGGCGGCTCCTGCGACGGCATCTACGATGCGACTAAGGGCTTCATCATGCGCGGCGGCCGTGAGATGGACAACCACTTCGAGTGCATGTGGGATCTGTTCAAGTCCATCCCGTCGATCGTGAACCCGGGCGAGACGATCTTCTCCGAGTACTACTACCTCAACAAGGAAGACCCGAACTTCTCCCTGTGCCGCGTCACCGAGAAGCAGGGCCAGGACGCCCACACTGACCGCAAGTACGGCCTGACGCCCGGCGCTGCCACCCAGCTGCTGAAGCTGTTCATGGCGACCAACAAGTCCCTCGAGGACAAGACGATCGACGACGTGTTCGACGATGAGTTCTACGCCACGAACTTCTGGACCTACTGGCAGACCATGTTCGCGTTCGAGAAGTGGCACAGCGCCCTCGAGATGAAGCTCTACCTGCAGCGTTACATCCACCACATCGACGGCCTGCCGGATCTGAGCGCGCTGCGTTTCACGCGCTACAACCAGTATGAGTCCATGATCCTCCCGATGTGCAAATACATCACCGACCACGGCGGAAAGGTCCTCTTCGACACCACGGTCACGAACATCGTCTGCGACTGCACCGAGGACAAGAAGGTTGCCAAGAAGATCGAGTACACCCAGGGCGGCGTGGAAAAGGTCATCGAGCTGACCGAGAACGATCTCGTCATCTGCACCAACGGCTGCCAGGGCGACGCGTCCGCTTACGGCGACAACACCCACGCGCCGGTCGTCAAGGTCAAGAACGGCGAAGGCCCGTCCGTCGAGATGTGGAAGAAGCTCGCCGCACAGGATCCGGCCTTCGGCCATCCCGAGAAGTTCTTCAAGGACATCAAGGAGACCAGCTGGGAGTCCTGGACCGTCGACACGGCCAACAAGCAGATCCTCGATGCCATCCAGAAGATCTGCAAGCGCGACCCGCTGTCCGGCAAGGTCGTCACCGGCGGCATCGTCACCTGCCGCGATTCGAGCTGGCTCATCAGCTGGACCATCAACCGTCAGGGCCAGTTCCAGGAGCAGCCGAAGGATCACTGCCTGATCTGGGTCTACGGTCTCAACTGCTGGGACGACAAGGGCGACTTCATCAAGAAGAACATGTGCGACTGCACCGGTATCGAGCTGGCGGCAGAGTGGCTGTACCACATCGGCATCCCCGAGGATCAGATCATGGATCTGGCCACGAACGAGTGCAACACCACGCCGTGCATGATGCCTTACGTCACCACGTTCTTTGAGCCCAGAGCCGAAGGCGACCGCCCGAAGGTCGTGCCCGACGGTTCCGTCAACCTCGCGTTCGTCGGCCAGTTCGCCGATACCCCGCGCGACACCGTGTTCACAACCGAGTACTCCATCCGCACCGCGATGGAAGCGGTCTACACGCTCTGCAACGTCGACCGCGGCGTGCCGGAAGTCTGGGGCAGCGTGTATGATATCCGCGACCTGCTCTACGCCACCAGCAAGCTGCTCGACGGCAAGAAGCCGCTGGAGTTCCTGCTCCCGTCGGTCCTGCCGCTGCTCGACCTCGTCAAGGAGCCGCTGGTCAACAACGTCGTGGTGGATCTGCTCAAGAAGTATAACATCGTCTGACGTACCACCCGTTAGATGTCGCATCCCCCCCTTTGCCCCGGCAGCTTCGGCTGCCGGGGCATTTTGCGCGGTGGGGCAGTGGGCAGGGTTTCGCGCGCGAAAAAGACGGCGCCGCGAACAGCGGTGCCGTCTTTCAGGTATTTATTCTTCTACGACCGGGAACGTGACCCGGACCTCGAACCCCGCGCCCCAGCCGGACGCGGCGGTGAGCGTGAGCCCCAGATCCTTCGCGACCTCGCGCGCGAGGTAGAGCCCCATGCCGGTGGCCTTGTTCTTCTCATGGCCGGAGTCTCCGGTGAAGCCTTTTTCAAACACATACGGCAGGTCGCACGCGCGCACGCCCAGGCCGTTGTCGCGGATGGACAGGACGGTCGCCGTGCCGTCGTTTTCCAGGGAAAAGGTCAGCACCGGCGCATCGAGCGCATACTTCACGCTGTTGCTCACGACCTGCCCGAGCAGGAAGCACAGCCCGCGCCGGTCGGAAAACACGGTCTCGTCCGCAAGCCGGAGCTCGACCTGGAAGTGTTTTTCCTCCAGCAGCGGGCGGTAATCGTCGAGCACCTCGTCGATGCAGCTGCGCAGCGGCAGCCGCTCGAAACGGTAGTCGCGCCGCGCGCCGCGCAGACGTGCGTAGTAGAGCATCTGGTCGATGAACGCCTGCATCCGGTTGCGCACGTAGTCGAGCTTGAAGCCCACGGCCTCCGGCAGCGTGTCGCGCCGGTTGTCGAGCACGAGCGTCAGCAGTGCCAGCGGCGTTTTCACCTCGTGTGCCCAGAGCTCCACGTAGTTTTCGTAGTCGTCCATCTGCGTCTGTAATTGCGCAATGGCCTGCTGCTGCGCGCGCAGCGTCTCGCCAAGCAGGTGCGCGCTTTGTGATTCGGCGGGGGAGAGCAGGCGGCACAGCGCCTGCTCGTGTGCGGCGTCCGGCGCGGTCAGAAAGGCCGTGAAGGCCTGCTCCCGCTTTTTCGAGCGCGCGCAGAGCACGGCGCACACGCCGGCGAACAGAAACACCGTCGCCAGCACGATCACGGCCGCCATGGCGGCGAAAGCCCGCGCGTCCGCCAGCCAGAGCAGCAGCGCGGCGAGCGCGTCCACCCCCAGCAGCAGCCCCAGCCACGGCAGGTACTGCCGCAGGTGGCTTCCGTTACGCTTCATGCGGCACCTCCAAGCGGTAGCCGACGCCGCGCACGGACACGAGCTGCTGGCGCATGCCGAGGGACGCCATCGTCTTTTTCAGCCGCGTGAGGTTGACCTGCAGCGCGTTTTCGTCGATGAATTCCGTCGTGCCCCAGAGCGCGCGGCTCAGGTCGTCTTTTGCAACGGTCTGCCCGCCGTGCGCCAGCAGCGTCTCGAGCAGCTTGCCCTGATTCGGCGGCAGGACGAGGGACTGATTGTGAATGTAGAGCGTGTAGGTCTGCCGGTCGAGCAGGAAGCCCGCCCCCTCGAGCAGATTCGGCCGGCCCTCGTAGCGCTTGAGCACGTTGCCGATGCGCGCAAGCAGCCGCTCCTTCCGATAGGGCTTGGTGAGGTATTCGTCCGCCCCAAGCTCGAGCGCGTGTACCTCGTCGCGCAGCTGGTCGCGCGAGGTCAGCACCAGCACCGGCAGGGCGCTGCGCTGCTTGACATCGCGGCAGATCTGAAACCCGCTCACCTCCGGCAGATTCAGGTCCAGCAGCACCAGATCGGGGGCGAGTGCGAGCAGCTGCCCGGTCACGTCCGCGAAGTCCGTGACCTCCGTGACGGTATAGCCCGCCCGGCGCAGCATGTCCGCCAGCTCCTTGCGCATGAGCGCCTCGTCCTCCACGACGGCGATGTGCTTCATCGCGCCGCCCCCCTTTCTGCATGCGTTATTCTTCACGTTCCGGAGCCATCAGCCCCAGCAGATACCGGCTGCTGGACCGCTTGACGGCCGCCATGTACAGCCATTCTACCACACACAGCAGCAAAATCATAGCACCGGCGGCGATCATCATTTCCGCCATGCCGTTCTGCGCGCTGGTAGAGAGAATACCGGAAAAGAGCGCGCGCACGCCGAACAGGCTGCTGACCGCCGCCACGCCGACCGGCAGGCCGAAATACCAGTTGATCTGCACCTTTGCCGCGCGGCAGAGCGTGTCATGCTCCGCGCCGAGACGCACGAGCGTCCGGTAGCGGCGCGCGGCCTTTTGCTGGCCCATAAGAAACTGCACGCCGATGATGGTGTTGGCCACGACGAGGAAGATAATGGCCAGATAAATGGTCAGGTAGCTCGCCGCGACGATGTAAAACAGCTCGCGGCCGAGGTTCTGCAGGTAGCTCTCGTATTTCAGGCCGAGCGGGTCGAGCAGCGCGTTCATGTCCGCGATGGCGTTCATGAGGCTCTTGCCCTCCGTCATGTCCGGGGCGAGCACACCGTCGAGGTAGACGTCATAGTCGCCCTGCGTGTAGTGATCGAACACTGCGTCCGGCACGATGAGCGCAAACGACATCGTGATCGACCGGTCGGTCACGACGCTCACCGCCTGTACCTGCCCCGTGAGCGTGAACGGCGCGCCATCGATCGTGATGGCCGAGCCCTCTGCGATCAGGCGGTTGATCAGCGCCGTGCGGCTGGCCAGCGAGACCTCGCTGTCGCAGTAGACGGCGGCCTCGTTGTCCGCGAGCGTCAGCTCCGGCAGACCGGCCGCGGCCAGCAGGTGGTTGTAGCCGCTGAGCGCGATGAGGTGCGGGTAGTCCACGGCCTCCAGCATGTATTGCAGCTGCTGCTGTTCGTCGGAGATGGGCATGGCATCGATGGTGCGCTGCAAGGCGGGGAATTTCACGGTGTTTTGGTAGTCCGTGCTCGTGCGCACGCGGCCGATGCGCATCTCGAAGAGGTCGGAAAATGCGCCGTCGAGCCCGTGCGCGGCCAGCGTGTCGCGCACGGCACCGCTGTCCTCGCTGTCAGTGGGGAAGGTGTAGTCGAGCGTGTGCGTCTCGGCGCGGGACGAGCGCGCGGTCGCCACGCCCGCGCCGAAGCAGCACAGCGCCGCCAGAATCAGCAGCGAGCAGATCGCAAGCGCGCCGGAGCGGTGGATGACCGTCTCCTCGACCTGGCGGAAGTTAAATACCCGCAGTTTGCCCGCGCGGTCTCCGCGCCGCGCCAGCCGGTCGATGATGACACGCAGTCCGTAAAACAGCAGCAGCGTGCCCGCCACGCCGAGCGCGAGCGTGAGCGCCATGTAGCGCATATCGCTCCACGCGCGTCCGCCGATGGCGAGCGCGTAGGCGGCGGCGAGCAGCGCGATGCCCAGCACGAGCGCCGCAGCGTAGACGGCGGCGGGGCGCTGCTTTTTCGTGCCCTCGGGCGTCTCCGTGAGCAGCGCGCCGATCTCCTCGCGCACGATCTTCCCGCTGAGGATGAGCGAGGCCAGCAGCTTGATCAGAAGAAAGCCCACGGCCGTCCACCCGATGGCGGACAGGGAGAGCGTGAATTGGTGCCCAACGATGCCGAGCCCGACGAGCCGCGCCGTGACGAGGCTGATGACCTCTGAAATGAGCACCGCCGCCGGCAGGCCGATGGCCAGCGCGATGAGGCTCGAGCGCAGATCCTCTGCCAGCAGCATGCCGAAGAGCTTGCGCCGCTGCATGCCCAGTATGAGGTACACGCCGAATTCGTGCCGCCGCCGTGCGAGCTGAAAGCGGTTGGCGTAGTATACGAGGAAAAACAAAATGAACAGCGTCAGCCCATACAGCACCGGAACGAGCGACAGCAGCCGGTCTACGGCGCTGCTCTCCATGCGCTGCAGGAACACCATCACGTCCTGATGCGACAGGGAGAGGATGATGTAAAACGCGACGATCGAGATGAGCAAGGATGTGAAAAACAGCCCGTTTTCCCGGCGGCTGCGGCGGCTGTTGCGCGCAACAAGTTCAGAGAACATTTGCACTGCCCCCTCCCAGCTGCGCCATGACGGCCAGGATGCGCCCGTAGAACTCCTGCTGCGTCTCGTCCGGCACGTCGCGCCGCAGCTCGTGGAAGAGCACGCCGTCCTGAATGAAGAGGATGCGCTTGCAGTAGCTCGCGGCGTTGCAGTCGTGCGTGACCATGAGGATGGTCGTGCCGGCGTCCGCGTTCAGGCCGGAGAGCTTTTCCATGAGCGAGCGGGCATTTTTCGAGTCGAGCGCGCCGGTCGGCTCGTCGGCCAGCACGATCTCAGGGTCGAGGATGAGCGCGCGCGCCGCCGCGATGCGCTGCTTCTGCCCGCCGGACATCTGCGCTGGGAACTTGTCGAGCACGTCCGTCACTTCCAGATAGTCTGCAAGCTTTGTCAGCCGCTCGCGGCTCTCGGCCTCGGACACACTGTGCAGCGCCAGCGGCAGGAGGATGTTCTCCCGTCCGGTGAGGTTGTCGATCAGCTCAAAGTTCTGAAACAGGTAGCCGATCTCCTTGCCGCGGTAGTCGGCAAGCGCCTTGCCGTGCAGCGTCGTGATGCACGTGTCGTGCAGGGCGACGGCGCCGCCGGTCGGTGCGATGACGGTCGCGATGCAGTTGAGCAGCGTCGATTTGCCCGAGCCGCTGCTGCCCATGATGCCGAGAAACTCGCCGGGCATGACCTGAAACGAAATGCCGTCGAGCGCGCGGGTCAGATTCGGCTCCTTGCCGTAATATTTTTTCAGGGCTGCAATTTCGAGAATGGGTTCCATTGCATGTACCTCCTTTGCTCTCTGCTGCCATGGTACAACACCCGGCGCGCAAAATCCACTTACAGTGCCTGAAAGGATCTTGCAAAAGCGCGCGGATGCGCAAATGCCGCAGGCGGCTGCCTGCGGCATTTGCAATTGCTATTTGGAATGTTACAGCATGTTTTCGCCGGTCTCGAGGCCGATGACCTCGTCTACTGGCAGCGAGAGGATGATGCCGTGCGCGTCCGTGCGCAGGCCGCAGGCGTCGCTGATCGCGTTCATGACGGCGGCCTTCTTTTCGCGCGGCGTGACGATGACGACGAACTCCTCTTCCTCCTGCATGGAGATGCCGAGCTTCTGGCTGATGCGCTCGGAATTCTGCCGCCGGCCCTTGAGGATCGTTCCGCCCATGGCACCGGCGCTTCTGGCCGCGTCGATCGCGTCGCTGCTGTAGCCGTTGCTGAGCGCGACCCAGATGGCGGCGTAACCGGCGCTGGTCTGCATATCGGACATATCGCTATCCACCCTTTCTTCGATCTTCTGTTCTATCGTCTCGCGCACCTGATCGTTCAGGAGCTGGAGCATCGGCCGCTGCAGTCCCGTGATCGGGATCGTCAGCACGATGCCGCCGCCGCGTTTATGCAGCGGGATGCGCTGCTGCAGCGCGTCGAGCAGGTCGCGCACGAGAAATTTCGGCAGCAGCCCGATCGTGAGCAGGCGGCCGCTGCCGCTCAGGCCGAAGATGTCGAGCATCTCCGACGGCGCGGTGCCGTGCCCCTGGCACTGGTAATAGATCGGGATGCGGAAGTTTTGAAACGTCTGCTCGAGCTTGCGGCGGTATTCATGGTTGGTAATGATGAGCACCATGCGCGGTGCGAGTCGGTTTTCGGCATGTATCATATCTCTTCGTCCTCCAGGTCGATGACGCCGTCATCGGACAGCAGGTCAGCTTTGTTTTGCGCCACGGCTTTGGATCTATGTACGTAAAGGACGCCCATGATCTGGATCGCCACCGGCGGGGCGAGCGCGACGAGCGCCACGACGCCGAAAGCGTCCGTGACGACGTTGCCGCCGAGCGCGGTGCACGCGCCCATGGCCAGCGGCAGCAGGAAGGTAGAGGTCATGGGCCCGCTTGCAACGCCGCCGGAGTCGAAGGCAATGCCCACGAACACGGACGGCACGAACCGCGCGAGGATGAGCGCGAGCGCGTAGCCGGGCACGAGGAGCCAGTAGATGCTGATGCCGGTCAGCACGCGCACCATGGACAGCATCACCGCGCAGGCGACGCCGATGGACAGCGCCGTGTTCATCATGCTCTGCGACACGGTGCCGCCGGTGACGTCCTCGACCTGCTTGTTGAGCACCTGCACGGCGGGCTCCGCCTTGACGATGTAGTAGCCGATGAGCGCACCGATCGGGATGAGCACCCAGCGGTATGCGCTGCCGGCCAGACCCGAACCGAGCAGATTGCCCACAGGCGTGAAGCCGACGTTCACGCCGGTCAGAAACAGGATCAGGCCGATGACCGTGTACAGAAAGCCGACGCCCGTGCGCAGCAGCTGCCGCCGCCGGTAGTAGTGCGTCAGCAGCTGGAACAGCACGAACACCGCCGCAATCGGCAGGATGCTCAGCAGCACTTCCTCGGCATAGCCCGGGAAGCCGAGCGCGAACTGCTGCGCCACATCACGCGTCGTGATGACCGGTGCGATCTCCACGGCGGAGTAGGCCGCGTCCGTCGGGTGGTAGAAGATGCCGAGCAGCAGCACCATCAAAATCGGCCCGACGCTGCACAGCGCGACGAGACCGAAGCTGTCGTCATCGTGCCCCTGTGTGCTGCGGATGGCCGACACGCCGACACCCAGCGCCATGATAAACGGCACGGTGATGGGCCCGGTCGTGACGCCGCCGGCGTCGAACGCGACGGCGAGAAACTCCTTCGGGGAAAACAGCGTCAGCACAAACAGCAGCGCATAGGCTGCCAGCAGGCATTTTGCCAGCGAGACGCGGAACAAAATGCGCAGCACGGCCAGCGCCAGAAAGGCACCCACGCCGACGGCGACCGTCCAGATCAGAACGCTGTTGGGGATCGACGCGACCTGGTTTGCCAGCACCTGCAGATCTGGCTCCGCGATGGTGATGATCGTCCCGAGCGCGAACGCCACGAGCACGACCAGAATGACCTTCTCGCGCTTGGCCAGCGTCCTGCCGACGCCCTCGCCGAGCGGGGTCATGGACATTTCGGCGCCGAGCTGGAAAAATCCCATGCCGACGATCAGCAGCACGGCGCCGGTCAGAAACAGCGCCAGCGTGCCGATCTCCATCGGGACGAGCGTGACGCTCAGCACCAGCACGATCAGAGTGATGGGCAGCACGCTCGAGAGAGATTCCTTGACTTTTTCTTTCAGTTTTTCATTCATACGGTTGCGGTGGTCCTCCTTTCGCGTGGGGATTCAGGATCGCTGCACGACCGCATCGCAGCCCGTCAGGCGCGGTCAAGAATGGCCATGAACTCCTCGCCGGTGATGGTCTCCTTTTCATAAAGGTACTTGGCCAGCTCGTCGAGCTTGGCGCGGTTTTCCGTGAGGATGCCGACGGCCTTGGCGTGCTCCTTTTTCACGAGCGCGACGACCTGGTGGTCGATCTGCGTCTGCGTTTCGGCCGAGCAGGCGAGGGAGGCATCGCCGCCGAGGTACTGGTTCGTGACCGTCTCGAGCGCGACCATGTCGAACTCCTCGCTCATGCCGTAGCGCGTGATCATGCCGCGGGCGAGCTTCGTCGCCTGCTCGATGTCGTTGGACGCGCCGGTGGAGATGACGCCGAAGCGCACCTCTTCGGCCGCGCGGCCGCCGGTGAGCGTGGCGATCTTGTTTTCCAGCTCCTCCTTCGTCATGAGGTAGTGGTTGCCCTCTTCGACCTGCATGGTGTAGCCCAGCGCGCCGGACGTGCGGGGGATGATGGTGATCTTCTGCACGGGGGCGGAGTGCGTCTGCAGCGCGGCGACGAGTGCGTGGCCGATCTCGTGATAGGCGACCGTCCACTTCTCATGATCGGTGAGGATGGCGTTTTTCTTCTGATAGCCTGCGATGACGACCTCGATGCTCTCCTCGAGGTCGGACTGCGTGGCGAAGCGGCGGCCGTCGCGCACGGCGCGCAGCGCGGCCTCGTTGACGATGTTCGCAAGCTCTGCGCCCGATGCACCGGAGGCCATGCGCGCGATCTTGTTGTAGTCCACGTCCTCGGCGACCTTGATCTTGCGGGCGTGCACCTTGAGTATTTCTTCGCGGCCCTTGAGATCGGGCAGTTCCACGGGCACGCGCCGGTCAAAGCGGCCGGGTCGCGTCAGCGCCGGGTCGAGCGATTCGGGCCGGTTCGTGGCGGCAAGGATGATGACGCCGTTGTTGCCTTCGAAGCCGTCCATCTCCGTCAGCAGCTGGTTGAGCGTCTGCTCGCGCTCATCATTGCCGCCGACCTGCCCGTCGCGCTTTTTGCCGATGGCGTCGATCTCGTCGATGAACACGATGCACGGCGCTTTCTCCTTGGCCTGCCGGAACAGGTCACGCACCTTGCTCGCGCCCATGCCGACGAACATCTCCACGAATTCCGAACCGGAGATGGAGAAAAACGGCACGTTTGCCTCACCCGCAACGGCTTTGGCCAGCATCGTCTTGCCGGTTCCCGGAGGGCCGACGAGCAGGATACCCTTGGGCATGGACGCGCCGATGTCCTGATACTTTGCCGGGTCGTGCAGGTAGTTGACGATCTCGGTCAGGTTTTCCTTGGCCTCGTCCTCACCGGCGACGTCGGAGAACTTGATGCCCTCGGCGGACTTGACATAGACCTTTGCGTTCGAGCCGCCGAGCCCGAACATCATGGAGTTCGGCCCGCCGGCCTTGCTCGTCATGCGCTTGAGCATGAACTGGCCGAGGGCGACAAAACCCACGATCGGCAGCAGCCATGTCAGCAGAAACGACAAAAACGGCGACATCTGCTCGACGATCTCGCTCGAGAACTCCGCGCCGGAGTCCTTCAGGCGGTAGATGAGGTCGGGATCGTCCATCAGGCCGGTCTTATAGACCTGCGTGTCGTCTTTGTTCGTGAAGAGGATCTGGTTGTTCTGTACCTCCACACGGCCAATCTCCTGATTTTCCGTCATGGTCATAAACGTGCCGTAGTCGACCTCCTTGACCTGCCGCTGGCTCAGCCAGGGCACCGCCAGAAAGTTGAGCGCCAGAATCACGAGAATGACGATGGCGTAATAATACATCATCGGCTTTTTGGGGCTTTTCACTTCATTCATGTGACCGCTTCCTTAATCTTCGTAAAATGTGTGCACTTTTGGGACTCGTGTAACGTAACTTGAGTTTACCACAGCAGGAAAGAACTGTCCAGTGAATAAACTATGTACACCGTGTACAAAAATTGCCCAAAGCGCCGGAAAAGAGACAAGGAAACCGCTTTCTGTGCATCATTGGTCACAGAAGAAAGGCCCTCGCGCCTGTATGATAGATTAATAACAATTTGACGGAGGGCCTCGTGATGGAGATGCTTCTTTACCAGAGCACGCAGTTTCGCGACGTGAAAAAGATCCTGGACCGCGCCCATGGCTTTGCAGGGCTTTTGACGGCCGGCGGCATCGAGGCCTCGCGGCTGGATGTGCCCTTCGTCTGCGACCAGAAGGTGCTCTCGCGTTATGACGATGCGTGCGCCGATATCCGCCGCATCCTGACCATGCAGCTGGGGCTTGCGCTGCCGCAGGGCTTTTCCATTCCATTGGAGGCCGAGGATCTGGCGGTCTTTTTCTCGCAGCAGTGCGGCCTGCAGCAGATGCAGGACTACCTGACGCAAAAGCGAGAGCGCACGCAGGCGGACATTCAGACCTGGCTGCGCGACCGCCCGTGGGACACCCACCCCGTGACGGCGGCGCAGGCGGCGGCGCAGAATTTTGTCTTTGACGCGGAGACCGGCCGCATCGGCACGGACGGCTGCTTCAACGCCGGCACGGTGCTCGAGCTGCCGTCGTCGGTCGATGGGGTGCGCGTGCGCGCTCTGGCGTCCTACGCTATGGTCTCCTATACGTATCTGGACACGCTCATCCTCCCGGACAGCATCGAGACGGTCGAGCCCTATGCATTTTATGATAAGGTGCACCTGCGCAGTACCAATCTGCCGCGCGGCCTCGCCGTCATCCCGGAGGGCATGTTCTCGCGCTGCATCGGCCTGACGGGCATCGTCATCCCGGACAGCGTGCGCGAGATCCACGACGAGGCGTTTTACCAGTGCAGCAATCTGGACACGGTCGTCATCCCCGACAGCGTGGCGCGCATCGGCCGCTGCGCGTTTTTGAATGTGCGGCGCGTGATCTACCACGGCGGCGCCAAGGGCTTTCCCTGGGGCGCGACGCGGGGCAACTGAGAAAGGCGGGACGGAAACATGAACACTGCAAAGACGGAGACCGCCGTCTGCGGCGGCAGCAATCTGAAAGCACCGATGAAGCTCGACTTCCTGCGCTCGCTCTGCGCGCAGGACCGCCATGCGTGGCCGGAGGTCGTGCTCTGCCGCGTCGAGGGCGAGCCGCTGCCTGTGTGCTGCCTGTCCGAGGCGGCGGCGGGCGACCTCTTCTCGCGCGTGGGCATCGTGTCCGCGCCGTCGGAGGCGCTCACGGCCCTGCTGCGCACGGCGCCCGTGCGGGCGCGGGTCACGGCGTTGTGCGACGCCACGGGCGAGCCGTGCGACGGCGACGCGCCGGATGTCTGGGGCTTTCTCGCCGAATACCGCTGCGGTGATCCGCTCAGCGGCGCGGTGCGCGCGGCCATCGACGGAGCCGCTGCGCGCGGCTGCGCGTCCCCGGAGGCACTGACCGCGCGCGCCGCGTACCTGCTCGAGCAGGCGGTGCCGGAGCCGATCATCCTGCGCGTGTTCGCGGAGATGTTCTCCCTGCCGGAATACCCCGAGCTGGTGCCGGACCCGCCGGTGCGCTATGTGCAGGCGGACAGCTTCGGCGCGCTCACGCGCTGCCTTGCCTACCGGCTTTCGGGTATGCACCTGCGTCTCGTCGGCAGCAAGGGCTGCGGCAAGAACACGCTCATCCAGACGGTGGACTGGCTGCTCAACGTGCCGCAGTACCGCATGCAGGGCAATGCTGAGCTCGACAAGCTCGACCTGCTCGGCGGCCCGACGATCGAAAACGGCACCATGCGCTACCGCCTGAGCGACATGCTGCGCTATCTCGCGGCGGGCGCGGACGTTGTGCTCGACGAGGGCAACACCATCAAGCCCGAGTGTGCCGACGTGCTCCACTCCCTGACTGACGCCGCGCGCCAGATCCAGGTGCCCGGCTACGGGCTCGTGCAGATGCACCCGCACTCGGCTTTCACGATCACGATGAACGAGGACTATGCCGGCACGAACTTCATGAACGAGGCGACGATCGACCGCTTCACGCCGATCCACATCGCGGAGCCGGAGAGCATTGTCGATGTGCTGCACCGCGTCGTGCCCGAGGCGAGCGCCGCCAGCCTGAATATCTGCGACTATGTCTACTGCGCCATCTGCGACCGCATCCGCAGCGCCGGCGGCCTTGAGCCGGACGCGATGACGATCCGCGGCTTTATCGATGCCCTGCGTGCAGAGCCGCTGCTCGGCCTGCGCTGGGGCTTGCTGGACAACGTGGCCTCCAAGCCGCAGGACGCCTACACCCGCCTCCAGCTGACCGAGCTCATTGAGAGCATGGTGCCGCAGGATGGACGGATTTGACGCCGCGCTGGCGCGCTACCGTGCCTTTCTTGCGGCCGAACCCATCACGCCGCTGCTCTGGCGCAGTCTAGCGCTGCTTGTCCCGGGAAACATCCGGGTCGATACCGTCACGGCGGACGACAGCCTGCGCTGCACGACGGACGGCACGGCCGTCACCGTCGGCGTGGCGGAATACCTGCTGCGCGCGGATTTTGACGCCCGCCACTGGACGGCCGCGCTGCGCGTGCTGCTCGCGCGCGAGATCCAGCACGACAGCAGCTCCGACCGGGACGTCTGCGCGGCGTTCGCGGCGGATGCCGGCGCGTATTTTCACGCGCACTATGCCCTCGCGCCCGAGACCGGGGCGCTGCTCGGACAGCGGATATTGAATATTCTGGAGCAGTCGCGCACGGATAACATCCTCTGCCGCCGCTTTCCGGGCTACCTGCCGCTGCTGCGCTTCGTGTGCTATGCGCAGCTCGAAGCGGCCGCGCCCGGCAGCGCGCTCGAGGCGCTGCTCTGTGAGCTGGAGGCCTTTGCCCTCACGGGCATCCCGTACCGGGACCCGGCAC
>ENA-OYAJ01000299-OYAJ01000299.1-human-gut-metagenome-genome-assembly--contig:-NODE-299-length-15778-cov-5.971570_pt1 | contig 15778 bp, 19 predicted proteins | sample MGYA00243431_ERZ652826 | MGnify/ENA primary metagenome ERZ652826 (study PRJEB26926, sample SAMN06164609) | human gut metagenome | biome: ENVO:00009003; feature: ENVO:2100002; material: ENVO:00002003...
TCCCTACCTCTGGCCCGCGCGGAGCGCAAGCCATTTGACCGAAAGAATAAAACCCGCCGCGCGCCGCCGGCGCGCAAAGAAAGTAACGGATTTTACGATAATACAAGAAGTATAAGGAGGCCCACTATGTCCAACATCGTCATCATCGGCTCCGGCCCGGCGGGGGTGTCCGCCGCGCTGTACACTGCCCGTGCGGGGGTGGACACCACCGTCCTCACCCGGGGGCCGGGTGCGCTTGACCGTGCAGAGCTTATCCAGAACTACTACGGCTTCGCCGCCCCCATATCGGGTGCGGAATTGGAGCGTCAGGGCATCGAGGGGGCCAAGGCTGTGGGCGTTAAATTTGTGACCACCGAGGCCGTGGGTCTGACCTATACCGATAAACTCACTGTAGAAACCCTCGATGGAGATTACCCGGCGGACGCTGTTATCCTCGCCACAGGTGCTTCGCGGGCGACGCCCCGCATCCCGGGGCTGGCGGGCCTCGAGGGCCACGGCGTCAGCTATTGCGCCACCTGCGATGCCTTTTTCTATCGCGGCAAAGATGTGGCCGTGGTAGGCAGCGGCGAGTACGCCCTGCATGAGGTGCAGGCGCTTTTGCCGGTGGCGGCCAGCGTCACCCTCCTGCTGAATGGTGCGCCGCCGGCGGCAGAGTTTCCGCCGGAGGTGACTGTCCGGCCTGAAAAAATCGACGCCATCCTCGGCGAGCAGAAAGTCACCGGCGTCCAGCTGGCCGGCGGCGATGTGGTGGAGCTGGCGGGTGTGTTTGTGGCGCTGGGCGTTGCGGGCAGTACGGCGCTGGCCCGGAAAATCGGTGCCGCTGTGGAGAACGACCGCATCGTGACAGATGAAAAAATGCAGACCACCGTCCCCGGCCTCTACGCCGCCGGAGACTGCACCGGCGGGCTTTTGCAGGTGGCGAAGGCCGTCTATGAGGGCGCTCTGGCAGGCACCGAAGCCGCCAAAGCGCTGCGGAAGGGGTGATTTAAGATGCCGGAGATCCTGCCTATCCCTAAATGCAGCGAGCACCGCCAGTGTCTCGCCTGTGCCTTCCCCTTCTGGGACAAGCTGACCGCCGAACAGCAGGATATGCTCTGCCGCACCACCCGCCTGGTGCGCTATCGCAAGGGCGAGCGGGTCCACAGCCCGGTGGAGAACTGCGTGGGCATCCTGCTGCTGCGCACCGGCCAGTTCCGGGCGTATCTTCTCTCCGACGATGGCCGGGACGTGACCCTCTACCGCCTCTTTGGCGGCGAGATCTGCATCCTCTCCGCCTCCTGCGTCATGGACTCGGTGAACTTTGACCTCTACATCGACGCCGAGGAGGACACCGAGGCCTACTGCATCAGCGCAGGCGTCTTCCGCAGTCTCATGCAGCAGAACGTGGAGGTGCGGTGCTTCGCCTACCAGATGACCGCCGAGCGCTTCTCCGACACCATGTGGACGATGCAGCAGATTCTCTTCATGAGCGCCGACCGGCGGCTGGCCATCTTCCTTGCGGACGAGCTTGCCAAGACCGGCGGCGACGATGTCCGCCTGACCCAGGACCAGATGGCAAAGTACATGGGTTCTGCCCGCGAGGTGGTGAGCCGCCTGCTCAAATACTTCGCCGGTGAGGGCATCGTGAAGCTCTACCGCGGCGGGGTGACCGTGACGGATAAGGACAGGCTGACGAAGATAGCACACGGAGAGTAAAAAATGACGCCGTGCATTGCACGGCGTCATTTTTGGTGTTTGTTTCGCCACTGTTCCACGTCTGCCCACTCGGCGCGGCCTACCATATAATCGAGGCTCACCTGATAATAGTCTGCCAGTGTGATGAGGTGGTGGGTGGGTATCTCCTGCACACCCAGTTCGTATTTTGCATATTGTTGCTGCGTTGTGTTGAGGATTTTTCCGACATCCTTCTGTGTAAGGTCGGCATCCTCCCGCAGGTCGCGCAGGCGTCCATAGTAATACATCGTAAGCCCTCCTGAGAGGAACTATACTTGACATCTGATAAGATGTATTGACTTTACGCCTTATCGGATGTATTATAGGAATAAGAAGACCGGTTTATTCAAAAATAAGGAGGTAGAACGATGAAAGCTGAATTGATTAGCACGATTGTAGGCGCGGCAGCTTGTGCAGCGGCAGGCGCAGCGAAAGGGGCCAGTATCGGCATTGCCGTCGGTGGCCCCATCGGTGCAATCGCAGGCACGATTCCCTGTGCGATTGCAGGCGGTGTGATTGGTGCTTTGGGTGGTAATAACGTAGGCCATCGTATTGACGAGCGTTGAATGATAGTGAAACTCAAATAAGCGAAAAAAGGCCGTTGCTCGACATAATATATGTCAAGCAACGGCTTTTTCTTTACAGAAATAAAATTTATTCAAAATGATTGACAATCTTCGATGTGTACGCTATTATGTACATAAGGGGGCGGTAACATGACTACGACAAACATCACTAATTTCCGCAAGAATGCGTTCAACTATGTGGAGCAGACCATCAAATACAACGAGCCGCTCAGCATCAGCACGAAGGACGGCGACGCCGTTCTGCTGAGTGCGGAAGACTACAGCGGCCTGATGGAGACGCTGTATCTGGTTTCAGTACCCGGCATGAGGGAAAAAATCATGGACGGCCTGAAACAGCCTCTGGACGAATGTCTGGATGAAGACGCAGTGGAGTGGTAAATGTATAAAATCGTCTATACCAAAACAGCGGCGAAGGATGTTCCAAAACTGAAAGCGGCACATCTGGCAGATAAGGCGAAGGCTCTGATAGATATTATCCGGGATGACCCTTTCCAGAAACCGCCGCCCTATGAAAAACTGGTCGGAGATTTGAACGGCGCGTACAGCCGCCGCATCAATTTACAGCACAGACTGGTCTATCAGGTCTACGAAGAAGAAAAGACCATCAAAATTCTGAGTCTCTGGACTCACTACGAGCGATAAAAAATGCCATCGTGCTTAGGCACGATGGCATTTTTGCTGTTAATGGGAATTACCCTTTGCACCCCTGCTCTTCCCAGTCGCCGAAGTCGGAGACGTCGGCGATTTTAGTCGGGTCGAACTTGCCGTTTTCGTCCTTGGGGGCGACGGCGGGGCCGGCCTCCACGGGGTTCGGGTTCGGAGCCTCGGGGTCACAGACCGGGCGCTCTTCGCTCAGATCGGGCAGAGTCACAGGCTCTGCGGCCTCAGCGGGCGCTGCCTCCGTCTCAGGGGCGGCGGGCTCCTCAGCGGGAGCGGTCTCTTCTGCCGGTGCGGCGGCTTCGTCCTCTGCCCTGGCCTCACCCTCGGCGTATGCCTCGGCGGTCTTGGCGGCCTCTGCGTCGTCCTTTTCGGCTTCCTCGGGGAACTCGATGGATTCGATGATGGGTGCGGCCTTCTCGTTCAGGAGCTTGTCCATGATGACGATAGCGGCACCGGTGGCCGCCACAGCGGCGGCAGTACCCAGAATGCGGAAGATTGCTTTCATGCCATGACCTCCTTGGTTATGTTATAGTTAGGAGAAGGTGACAACATCGTTCAGCGGCTTCTCGGCAGGCTCCACCGACAGTGCGGTGAGCACCGGGCCTTTGCCGCGGTAGATGTTATGGAACTTATAGCCGACCTTTGCGGTCACTTTGACCCATGCCCGCTGCTCGAGGGCCTTGTAGCCGTCGTAGCTGCAGGGGAAGCCCACGAACTGGATGTCCTGTACGCAGCAGGTCATGGCGAACCGGCCCGGCACGAAACTGTTCTTGCCGGCGCGGTTGGTCTGGCAGACCTGTGCGAGGAACTTGACGGTCTTGCCCGCGTACTTCTGGGGCTCGTCCTGGCAGTCCATATACCAGATGCCGTAATCGTCGTCCGGGATGTCGATGACCGGGGCGTTGATGTCGAAGGGCAGGGGGTCGGGGATGTCGTCGTAAGCCACGCTGCCGTCCTTGAACTCGTAGGCGATGTCGCATTTGCGGGATGCCTGACGCACCAGCTTGTGCAGCTCCTGACGGGCGGCGTCGTTGTTGACGGCCTCGGCGCGGTTGAAGACGATGAGCTCACTGCGGGCGATCTTGTCCAGCATCAGCGCACGCATGGAGTTGTCGCGGGCGTAGGTCAGCGCGGTGGTGCCGTCGGCGGTGGCGATGCACTGGTAGACGATCCAGTTTTCGGGCAGATTGTTTGCCAAGTCCTGCAGCATCCACATACCGTTGTACTCGATGACCACGCGGCCTGCGTCGGCCTCTCTGGCCAGCTTTGCGAGGTTCTGGGGGTTCAGCTCGGCCTTGTCCTCGAGGTTGTAGAGCGTCACGCCGGGGAAGGCGAACTTCTTCTCATTGTACTCTTCTTCGCCCTCCTCGCAGACCAGCAGAAGGGTCTTGTCACCGGAGTCGAAGTTGGGGTCTTCAAAGGTCTCCTGAATGAACTTGGTCTTGCCGCTCTCGAGGAAGCCCACAAACAGGTAAACCGGGATCTCATTTGCCATAATCTTTTATCCTTTCAGGGTCGGGGCCAATCAGCAGCCGAACAGTGCGGCGATGGCCTTTTCATCCAGCTTGGAGCCGATGACCACCAGCTTGCCGCCGACGTCTGCACCGCGTGCGCGGACTTCCCACTCGCCGGGAACATAGTCGAACTCCAGCCAGCCGTCTGCGCCGCCGTCCACGATGCCCTTGGAGCGGAGGATCATGCCGTAATTGCCGGTGTCCAGCTCGGTGAGGGCGTGCTCAATGTCAGCCTTGGAGAACTTTTTGGCCGTCTCGACGCCCCAGCTGGTGAAGACCTCATCGGCGTCGTGGTCATGATGATGGTGGTGATGATGGCCGCAGCAGCAATGCTCGTCGTGGTCATCGTCATCATGGTCGTGGTGGTGATGATGCTCGTGCTCGTCTTCATCGTCATCATGGTCATGGTGATGGCCGCAGCAGCAATGCTCATCATGGTCATCATCGTGGTCGTGATGGTGATGGTGCTCGTGCTCATCCTCATCATCGTCGTCGTCATCATGATGATGGCCGCAGCAGCAATGCTCGTCGTGGTCATCGTCGTGGTCGTGGTGATGATGGTGTTCGTGCTCCTCTTCCTCGTCCTCGTGGGCGTGCTCTGCGTTAGCCTTGGCAGCCATAGCGATCAGCTCAGCCTTGAAGTCGTCCTTGGTGGACATGGCCTTCAGGATCTGCTCGCCGGTCAGGGAGTCCCAGGCGGTGGTGACGATGGTAGCGGTGGGGTTCTTCTCGCGCAGCATGGCCACAGCGGCGGCGATCTTTTCCTCGGTGGCGTTCTGGGTGCGGCTCAGGATGATGCAGCTTGCGTGGCTGATCTGGTCGTCGTAGAACTCACCGAAGTTCTTCATATACATCTTGACCTTGTTGACGTCGGCCACGGTGACGAAGCTGCTCAGCTGAACATCCAGATGCTCGGCCACGCCCTCGACAGCGCGGGTCACATCGGACAGCTTGCCGACGCCGGAGGGCTCGATGACGATGCGGTCGGGGTGGTACTGCTCCACCACCTGCTGCAGAGCGGCGCGGAAATCGCCCACCAGAGAGCAGCAGATGCAGCCGGCGTTCAGCTCATTGATCTGGATGCCGGACTCCTTCAAAAAGCCGCCGTCGATGCCGATCTCGCCGAACTCGTTCTCGATGAGCACGACCTTCTGGCCGGCAAAGGACTCTTTGATGAGCTTCTTGATAAGGGTGGTCTTACCGGCGCCAAGGAAGCCGGAGAAAATATCGATCTTGGTCATAGTCTGAAATGCCTCTTTCTTTTATGCAGACGCCGCAAAGGCGCTGCCCAGCAGGCCCGTCGGGCCTTACAAGCAGTCCGGGCCGCTGAGTGCTGACCCGTAAAATTCCTACACTCCTATTATAACAAGGCTGTCAATGGCAAACCGGCCTTTTTGATGAGAAATTTGTAACATTTTTTGCAATTTGCTTGCGTTTTCGGGCGGCAGGGGCAAAACAAAAGCTCCCCGCAAGCAGGCAGGGAGCAAAAAATGCGGTGTCAATCGGCAGTCTGCCCCGTCTCTTCAATAATCCATTCGGCGATTTTCTCAGTCTTTTCGTCCGTCTCGCCGGTGAACCAGAAAATGCCGTCTTCCGTCTCCACCCGGAGGAACTTCCCGGCGGTGGGGTCGAGGCAGAGATGCACGGTGCCGTCGTGTACCATGACAAAAGAACCCTGCCAGTAGTGCTCCAAATCGAGGCCGTGTATCCGGCCGGCCTCCGGCAGGGAGGAATAAACCTGAACCTCGGTGATGTCGTCTATGGGAATCGTGTACTTCTGAGTCTTTCCATGGTAGGATTGCAGCTCTACCGTGGGCGACACTTGCAGTTCCAGCCTTGCGGGGGTGTGGTCGAGAACGCCCAGCACCGGCCCAACCAGCAGAATGCTGACGATTGCAATGACATTGACCGCCATAGCGATTTTACCCCGGAGGGTGGCGAGATTGACAGCGCTTCCTTTGCCGATACGTTTGGGAACGGAGATGCGCTTGTCGTCGGGGTCATAATAGAGCAGACCGTATTTCCATGCGGCGTCCTCGGGCGCGGCAGGCCAGCCGTGGGCATCCCGCAGTTTTTGCAGAGCGCGGTTCCCCCACAGACAGGGCAGATACGGCAGGGCCAGACTTCCGAAAAAGAAATAGACCCAGACCGTGACATAAAACAGCGAATTGGGCGCGAAAAACAGCCCGACGCTCACAGCGGCACAGAGCAGGCAGATGGTGCGCAGCCGACGCAGATACCGCTGTACGATGTCCTGCACTTCGGGCAGCTCGGCGGCATTCTGCGGCAGCGTGACGCCCAGTAGGGCGCCGTTCCGCTCGATGCGTTTCAGGCTCAGATAGTCGATGCCAACACAGACGATAAGGCAGACGAGCATGATGATGGAAAATACCATGAAAACGCCTCCATTCTATAAAGAGCTTCCGACCCTAGCATACACGGAAAAACGCGAAAAGTCAAAACATCGCCCATGAATTGCATTCTGCGCCCCGGAATGATACAATAAGGGACAGCAAACCATCGCCGCCGGACGTTTTTCCGGCAGAATAAAGAAAGAAGGCTTTTTGACATGAGCATGAATACCGTTCCCGAGCGTCTGGCCGCCCTGCGCGCGGCCATGAAGGCAAACGGCGTGGACGTCTACCTCATCCCGGTGGGAGACCCGCACGCCAGCGAGTATATGCCCGACCACTACACTGCCCTGACCTACTTCTCCGGCTTCCACGGCGAGAACTCCAACTTCGTCGTCACCATGACCGAGAGCGCTGTTTGGGCCGATGGCCGTTACTTCGTGCAGGCCGAGAAGGAGATCGCTGGCACGGAGATCCAGCTGATGCGGATGGGCGAGCCGGGCGTGCCGACCGCCGAGCAGTACTGCGGCAAAGTCCTGCCCGAGGGCGGCAAGCTGGGCCTCTGCGGCCTGACTGCTTCCTGCGGTCTGGTGCGCAGCCTGCAGAAAGAACTGGACGCCAAGAAAGGCACCATCAAGCTGCTGAACCTCGAGGACGAGCTGTGGACGGAGGGCCGTCCCGCCCTGCCCGCTACCACGGCATGGCTCCTGCCCAAGGAGTACGCAGGCTTCTCCCCTGCCGAGAAGCTGGGCCAGCTGCGTGCGAAGCTCTCTGAGCTGGGCTGCACCGCACAGCTGGTGGGCAAGCTGGACAATCTGGCATGGCTGCTCAATCTGCGTGCGATGGACATTCAATGCACCCCTTATGCAATGGCTTACTGCTATGTGACCCCCGATAAGGCGACGCTCTTCATCGACACCGCCCGCGTCAGCGCCGAGGCTGCTGCGGAGCTGAAGGAGAACGGCGTGGAGCTGGCCGAGTACGACGATGTGCTTACCGTCCTCGCCGCCCAGACCGAAGAGCAGACCGTTCTGGCCGACCCCGCTTCCGTCAACTACGCTGTTTACCAGACCCTGCAGGCCAACCCGGCTCTGACCGTCAAGGACGAGGCCGACCCCCTGCTGCCCATGAAGGGCGTCAAGAACGAAGTCGAGCTGGCTCACACCCGCGAAGCTCACATCCGGGACGGTGTAGCCATGGTGCGCTTCCAGATCGAGCTGGAGAACCGTCTGGCCGCCGGCGAAGAGCTGACTGAGCTGACCATCGACGAGATCCTCCACAAGTACCGCAGCGCACAGGACAAGTTCCTGACGGAGAGCTTCGGCACCATTGCAGCTTACGGCCCCAACGCCGCCATGATGCACTACCACGCCACCGAGGAAGACCACGCAAAGCTCGAGAAGAAGGGCTTCTTGCTGGTGGACAGCGGCGCGACCTATATGGACGGCACCACCGACATCACCCGCACCTACCCGCTGGGTGAGCTGACGGAGGACGAGCGCCTGTTCTACACCTGGACTTTACAGTGCCACATCGACATCGCCCGGGCTGTCTGGCTGGACTACTGCGACGGCCATATGCTGGACACCATCGCCCGTGAGCCGCTGTGGCGCCACCTCATCAACTACCGCTGCGGCACCGGCCACAGCGTCAGCCATGTGGGCAACGTCCACGAAGGCCCCCACGCCCTGAACGGCCGCAACACCACCGTCTTTAAGCCGGGCATGATCGTCACCGACGAGCCGGGCGTCTATGAGGGCGGCGTCGTCGGCATCCGCATCGAGAATGAGCTGGAGTGCTACCACAAGGCATCCAACCAGTACGGCGAGTTCCTGGCATTCCGCCCCATCACGTTCGTGCCGATCGCCACCTCCCCCATCGTCCCGGGCGTTTTGAGCCGCGACGAGCTGGATTGGCTGAACGCCTACCACCGCGAGGTCTTCGAGAAGCTGGCTCCCCGCCTGACCGAGGACGAGCGCGACTGGCTGGCTAAGAAGTGTGCCGCCATCGGAGCGTAAAATTCCTCTAAAAGGCTCCCCTATTAGGGGAGCTCCGCGACATGCCCGTGTCAGCGGGATGGAGCGGTGAGAGGTTGAATTTCAACAAAAGCGGGAGGCCCCGCAGGGGCCTCCCGCTTTTCTTTAGGATGAGATCTCTGCCTTGTGCTCTTTCCAGTAGGCTTTCGCCTCATCGATGACCTTCTTGAAGGGGCCGGAGGGGTAAGTGCTCTCGGCGATGTCGATGAGGAATTTGTAGAGCTGGGGCCGCACCTGCTCATACATCCCAAGCCGGGTGTAGAGGTCCTTGTAGTAGTGGAACACCTGGATCTTGTTCTGCACCAGAGTGGCAGGCTTTATCTGGGTGTGGCAGATGCTCTGAGGGTTCTGGACGTAGTAGTAGCCGGGCTGCGGGATGGACGCAAAGACTTCGGCGTACTGGATATACTGCATGTTGAACACGAGGTCTTCGGCCCAGCGCATCTCGCTGGTAAAGCGGATGTCGTGCCGGGTGAGGATGTCGCGGCGGTAGAGCTTGTTCCAGAGCACGCTGTAAAAGTAAGAGGCGGGCTTGTCCATCAGGCGGCGGGCGAAGGTGTCCTTGTCGTAGACGCCCTCGGGCAGGAAACCGTATTCCCGGTTCTCCGGCGGGCGTGCAACATGCATGACGCCGAGGTCGTCCTGGATCTTTTCCAGCACCTGTTCCGGCTTCGACGCCCCGGCGGGGATGACCATGGTGTAGGGCGAGATGACGAGGTCGGCACCGGTCTTCTCTGCCGCCTCCACCAGCCGGGCGGTGTAGTCCGGGGCGATGTAGTCATCGCTGTCCACGAACTGGACGTACTTGCCGCCGGCAAGCTTCAGGCCGAGGTTCCGGGTGTCAGACACGCCGGAGTTTGCTTTGTCCACCAGCAGGATGCGGCTGTCCTTTTTGCGGAACTCCTCGCAGACGGGCAGGCTCTTATCTTTGGAGCCGTCGTTGATGACGATGAGCTCGAGGTTCTTGTACTCCTGCCCGCAGATGCTTTCGAGGCAGCGGCTCAGGTGGCTCTGGGCATTGTACACAGGGACGATGATGCTGACGAGAGGCATTTCCATAGCAGTTTCTCCTTTTGTTATTTATAGCAATGATACTCCCGCCGGGCCAAAAAAGCAAGCGCCGGCGGCAGGCCCGAAAGGGGGCTTCGGAATGATATTTCATATCGCGGTGTGCAGCCCGGACAGCGTCCTCCGCAGCCGGGTGGAGCGGCAGTGTCTCGACTATTATGCCCGGCGGGACGACGCCTGCATCATCGAGCAGCTGGACAGCCCGGAAGCCCTGCTGGCCCGGGACGACGCCGGGGAGCGGTACGAGCTGTACCTCATTGAGCTGCCGTCCACGGCAGCCGCCGCGTCGCTGCGGGCGGCGGCTGCGCTCCGCAGCCGGGGGCGGCGCAGCCCGCTGGCTTTTCTGGCCCACACGCCCGCCCACGCCTACAGTGCCTACCGGGTGGACGCCATGCAGTATTTATTGCTGCCTGTCCCGCCGGAACAACTGGACGCTCTGCTGGCCCGGGCCACCGAGCCGGAGTACGGCCCGGCCATCCCGGTAGCCACGGCGTCGGGTCTGCGGGTGCTGCCCTTCGCGGACATCGAATACCTCGAGTGTACCCACCATGTGGTGCATTTCCATCTCGCCAGCGGCGAGGATGTGCCGTCCCTGTCTGTCCGGGTGCCGTTTGCACAGGTGGCACAGCCGCTTTTGGCGGATGAGCGCTTCGTCCAGCTCCACCGCTCCTATGTGGTCAATCTGGCGGCGGTGTCCCAGCTGGCGGCGGGCGAGTTCTGGATGCAGAGCGGCGCACGGGTCCCGGTCCCCCGCGGGCGGGAGCCTGCAGCCCGCACGGCGCTGAAAGATTATCTGGAAAAGCAGTTCCGATAAAGCAATGGGGAGGCCCGAAAGGGCCTCCCCATTGCTTTATAATTTTGTCCAGTCCAGCTGCGTCCAATCCGTTATGTACTGGTCGGCGAGGCGCTGCAATTCGGGCTGATCGGCAGCGCTGGTCTCATCCTCAATGTCGATGAGGTAGAAGCCGCACTGCCTGGCCGTACGGGTGGCGTAGACAGCGTCCTCGCAGACAACGGCGTCGGCGGGTTCGCTGCCGCCCAGCCGCTCGAGGACTTCGTGGAACACCTCGGGGTGGGCTTTGCTCTTCGCGCCCTGTGCGGTGTAGAAGAACTCGAAACAGTCTGCGACGCCCAGCCGGGTGAGCACCTCCTCGCACTGCTCTGCCCAGGTGTTGGAGCAGATGCACATCCGCACGCCCTCGGCTTTCAGCCGGGCCAGCATCTCCCGGACGCCGGGCTTCAGCTCAACTTTTTTGTACAGGTCCCGGATGACCTGCCGCATGGCCGGCTCGTAGTCCCGGAGGGTCAGGGGCAGATCGTAGGTGCGGATGAGATACTCCGCGCCCTCCACCATCCCCATGCTCAGCAGAACATCGTGGATGCCGGGTCTTGCGGTGCGGCCATAGCGGCGCAGCAGCTCCAGCGGTGCGCCCTGCCACACCACGGTCATGCTGTCGGTGAGGGTGCCGTCCATGTCGAAAATCCATTGCTTGCGGTGCATCTGTCGTCCTCCTGAATCGTTCTGGCAAGGTGAATTTATTATAGCACATTTTTTGTTACAAAAACAGAGAGAAATCTCCCGGGAAATATGCTATAATCTAGGCAAAACCGGAACACATCAAAGGAGGCAGAAAACATGGCGCAGAACAACACCCCCGTAAAAGCGCTGGTGCTGGCGGGCGGGGGCGCCCGCGGCAGCTATCAGGTGGGCGTCTGGCGGGCGCTGACCGAGCTGGGCTGGCGGCCCCAAATCATTACGGGTACCAGCGTCGGCAGCCTGAACGGCGCCATGTTCGCCCTCGACCTCTACGAGACGGCCCGGGATATGTGGCTGACCATCCGCAGCCAGGATGTGATGGAGCTGCCCGCCGAGGATGCGCCGCTTCCCGAGCTGCACGCATTCCTCAAAGACGCTGTGACTCAGGGCGGCATGGACGTCACTCCGCTGGAAGAGATCGTCGAGCGGGTGCTGGACGAAGATAAACTCCGCAAAAGCCCCATCCGGCTGGGCCTTGTGACCGTGGAGCAGAAGACCCTCAAGGCCCGGGAGCTTCCGCTGGAAGAGATCCCCGAGGGGAAGGTGAAAGACTACCTGCTGGCCTCTGCAGCCTGCTTCCCCGCCCTGCGGGCCCACACCATCGACGGGGTGTCTTACCTCGACGGCGGCTACCGGGACAATATGCCCACCGCGCTGGCCCAGAAGATGGGTGCAGAAGAGCTGGTCTGTGTGGACCTGGAGGGTGTGGGTATCACCCGCCCCAACCGCACCGGCCTGCCCACCACTCTCATCCGAAGCTACTGGGAGCTGGGCGACATCCTCCGCTTCGAGCCCGCCACCGCCCGGCGGAACATCGAGCTGGGCTACCACGATACATTGCGGGCCTTCGGGCGGCTGCGGGGCTGCGCCTACGCTGTGGACAGCGGGGCTGAGAGCAGCGCGGATGCTGCCGCATTCCATGCGGCCTTCGAGGCCGTCCAGAAGGACGTGCGGGAAAAGCACCCCTCTACCCTGACGGCAGACGCTGCTCTCCTGCTGGCAAAACTCTCAGATGCAGAGCTTGCCCCGCTGGAAGCCGCGGCTGAGGACGTGGGCGTAGACCCCGCCCCCTACTACACCACCCGTACTTTGGGAGAAGCTTTCCTTGCAAAATGCGACTTCGAGCGCCTCAGGAGCTTCGAGCCGCTGTTCGAGGGTGAAGCAGGCCCGGCGCAGGCCGCACGGGCCGCTCTGCTGCCCAACACCTTTTTGCAGGCACTGGTCTGCCGGGCGCTGACCGGCAGAGTGCCGCCGGAGGAGATGGAAACATGAAGGTATATAAGGGCTTTACCGCATCGCCCGGCCTCGTGCTGGGTCAGGTCAGCCGGCTGGATCGCCCGCCGCTGGTGTTCGGCGAGGGGCCTTTCCACCCCGAACAGGAAAAGCAGGCGCTGGAAGACGCCATCAAGGTGGCTCAGCAGGAGCTGGACGAGATGGCCGGCCGCGCCGCGCCCTCGGAGCAGGCCATCTTCCTGTTCCAGAGCATGATGCTGGAAGACGAGGGCTTCATGAATGAGGTGGCTTTCCAGATAAAGGCCGGCGTCGGTGCTGCCGAGGCGATGGACCGTGTGGGCCACCGCTACGCCGCCCAGCTGGCCGCCATGAAGGACAATGCTTATATGCAGCTGCGGAGCGTGGACATCCTCGACGTGACCCAGCGCATCACCAACATCCTCTGCCACCGGCTCCGCAGCTGGCAGGCCCTCGACCACCCGGTCATCCTTGCGTCTGACCTGCTCATGCCCACCGATCTGTTCAGCGTCCCGGCGGGCCGCATCCTCGGCCTCATCACCGCTGAGGGCAGCGACCAGAGCCATGCGGCCATCATCGCCCGCTCGCTGAACATCCCGGGCATCACCCAGGTGGGCGAAGATTTCCTGAAAGACTGCGACGGCCGCGAGGTCATCCTGAACGCCACCGAGGGCGAGTGCATCCTTGACCCGGATGCCGCCGCCCGGCAGAGCGCCATCACCTGCATCTGCGAGATGCAGCGCCAGAACAAGGAGCTGAACGCCCAGCTTGAGCTGCCCAACCGCACCCGGGACGGCGAGGAGTTCGAACTTCTGGCCAACTGCTTCGGCCCCGAGGACGTGGGGACCGCGATGGAGTCCGGCGCGTCCGGCGTGGGCCTGCTGCGCAGCAGCTACATGATGATGCCCGGCCATGCCATGGACGAGCAGGAGCAGTATCTGTTCTACACCTCCTGCCTCGCCGCCGCCAAGGGAAAGATGGTGACGGTGCGCACCTTCGACTTCGGTGCCGACCGCACCATGGCCGACGCCTATCAGGGCGTCCAGTCCTCCAAGCTGGGCCTGCGGGGCATCCGCAGCAGCCTGCGCAATATGCCCCAGATGGCAGTTCAGATCTGCGCCCTCATGCGTGCCGCCGCAAAAGGCCCGCTGCGGGTCATGTTCCCCATGGTGACGAACATCGAGGACTGGGATTCCGCCATGCAGGTGGTAGACTACTGCCGCCGCAAGCTCGCCGAGCGGGGCGTGGAGTTCGAGCCTGACGTCCCCTTCGGCGTCATGCTCAGCGTACCCGCCGCCTGCCTGACGGCAGAGGACTTCACTGCCCACGGCTGCCGGTTCTTCGTCATCGGCACCAACGACTTGACCCAGTACACCCACGCGGTGAGCCGGGAACTGGCCATTGCCGAGCACTACTACCGTCCCGCCAGCCCGGCCATGAAAAAGCTCATCGCCATGGTGGTGGATGCCGCCAGGAAAGCGGACATCCCCGTCACCATCTGCGGCCTCGCCGTCGGCAATGCCGTCAACGCGACCCAGTATCTCCACCTCGGCCTGCGCAGCTTCTCCATGAGCCCACAGAACCTGCTGACCATCAAAAAGGCCCTGCGGGATGCAGATGCGAAATAAACCGTGCCATTGACAGTTTGAAGTTGATATAGTACAATGTACTATGAAAAGGAGATGATGGTATGGCATTCTCGATTCGGTTATCGGAAGAAGAACGGCAGCTGGCCGACAGCTATGCAAAGCTCCATTCCATGTCAATGGGCGAAGCGTTCAAGCGGGCGCTGTTCGACAAAATCGAAGAGGATTATGACATTACCGCCGCAGAGGAAGCCTACGGCGAGTATCAGCGCAGCGGAAAGAAGAGCCGCCCGGTGGGTGAGTTCTGGAAGGAACTCGACTTATGAAATACCGGGTGGAAACGACGCCGCGATTTGAAAAGGAATTTCGAAAATTAGACCGCTATACCCAGCGGATGCTGAAAGCGTGGATAGACAAAAACCTCGTGGACTGCGCTGACCCACGCGCCCACGGCAAGGGCCTGACGGCCAACCGGAGCGGACAGTGGAGGTATCGCATTGGAGATTACCGTCTGCTCTGCCTTATTGAGGATGAAGAGCTGGTGATCCTGGCTTTGACAGTAGGCCATCGGCGTGAAGTGTATCAGAACTGAATACAGCAAAACGGCGTCCCGCCTCGGCGGGACGCCGTTTCTGATGTCAGAACTTACTCGAGGTTCCCCGTCAGGGTCATGACGGCAGAGACGACGGCCAGCGGGGCCGTCTCACAGCGGAGGATGCGGGGGCCGAGGCCGACGGTCTTTGCGCCGGCTTTTGCGGCCATCTCAGCTTCCTCGGCGGCGAAACCGCCCTCTGCGCCGGTGATGATGGCGATCTTCAGCTTTTCGCCATCGGCGGGTCTGGCCTCAGCCAGCAGCTGGCGCAGGGGTGCGCCGCCGCACTCGTAGCAGAAGAGCACGAGGTCATACTGGTCGAGGCTGCGGCAGACGGCCCCGAAGTTGGACAGCGGAAGGGCCACATCCGGCAGTACGCCCCGGCCGCACTGCTTGGCGGCTTCAAAGGCGATGCGGTTGTAGCGCTCGTTTTTCTGCTCTTCCTTCTTGGGCGCGGCCACGCAGTAGCGGCTGAAAAACGGGATGAAGTGGTCACAGCCCAGCTCGACGCCATGGCGGATGACCTGCTCCAGCTTGTCCTGCTTGGGATAACCCACCAGCAGGGTGACATCTACGGTGGGTTCTGCGGCGCTGGGGTAGCCCGGCTCCACGCTGAACTCCACCGTCTCGTCGCCGAAACCGGTGATGGTGGCAGTATACTCGACGGCGCTGCCGTCGCAGAGGATGACGGTGTCCCCCAGTCTGCCCCGCATCACGCGGGAGAGATGGTGGGCGTCGGCCCCCCGCAGCACGGCGGTTCCGTCGGAAATTTCAGTGGTAAAATAACGGTGCGGCATATTTTTGATCCTTTACATCTTAGGCTCCCCTATTAGGGCTGTCTCTTATACACATCTCCGAGCCCACGAGACAGGCAGAAATCTCG
>ENA-OYAJ01000302-OYAJ01000302.1-human-gut-metagenome-genome-assembly--contig:-NODE-302-length-15714-cov-4.634779_pt1 | contig 15714 bp, 5 predicted proteins | sample MGYA00243431_ERZ652826 | MGnify/ENA primary metagenome ERZ652826 (study PRJEB26926, sample SAMN06164609) | human gut metagenome | biome: ENVO:00009003; feature: ENVO:2100002; material: ENVO:00002003...
GCATTTTGGCAACGCAGATGCCGTGCCGCAGCCGCCGGAGCGGTGCTTAAGCCGTAAGGCGGGAATTGTGCGGTGTTGCCTTATAATTATCTACTTTTCTCTCAGGTCTGGGTCGATAAACGCAACCCCACCTGGTACCCCAGCAGGGTGCGGGTTTCCACCGGCTGATGGCGGATGAGGGAAAGCAGCTGCTGTGCGGTGCGGCGGCCCAGCTGTTCGGCATCAAAAGAGACCGCCGTGATCTGTGGCGTACACCCCTGCAGCGCTTCGTCGTCATACAGGGAGGCAAGACGGATATCCTGCGGCACGCGCAGGTTCAGCTGTCTCAGGGTGTTCAAAGCCAGCTGGGCAACCTGGTCATCCATGCACAGGATGCAGTCCGCCCCACGCTGTACCGCGAGCTCCACAGCGCTGGTGCGTAGATCGTCGCTTTCCAGCTCCAAAAACAGCAGGCTCTCATCAATCTTGCAGCAGGCGCGGTCATGCGCCTGCTTATAGCCTTCCAGGCGGGACTGGTTGACGGTGTACAGCATGGATCCGCCCAGCAAAGCAATGCGGTGCAGGCCCTTCATCAGCAGCAGGCTGACCAGCTCGCGGCAGCCGCCCACCTGATCATGGTCCACCGAGATAACATCCTGGTCAGCCGGGCGGCCAATGGCAACAAAGGGGATGCCGCTTTTTTGCAGCATGGGGATCAGCGGATCACGCTCCAGCGTGCGGGCCAGAATCACGCCATCAATCTTGCGGTTGACCAGCAGACGCTGCATCGGGCTTGTTTCCTGCTCGCCCACCATCGTCATCAGCACATCATAATCATTGCGGGTGGCAATATCGTACACGGCGCTGACGGTTTTGCGCAAAAATGGTGCGGCAAGGTTGCCGAACTGGCGCGAGAACACCAGTGAGATATTATAAGACTGCTGGGTTACCAACCCGCGTGCCAGCATATTGGGCACATAGTTTTTCTCTTTGGCGTACTGGACCACGCGGGCGCGGGTCGCTTCGCTGACACGGCCATTGCCCGAAAGGGCACGGGATACCGTGGTCTTGGACACGCCAAGGTCTTCAGCCATCTGGCTGATGTCAATTTTTTTTTCTCCTTCTGTCTGTTTACGGCGCGGCATGGGTTTACTCCTGTTAACGTTTGCTTCTATAAGATCTTCTTTCTGTCCTTGCCGGTTTTCTGCCCCACGGGCAGTTCCCAGGGTACCGTTTCAGAAACCAGTCCCCCACCCCCGGCTATTCCCTACTTGGTCAATGGACTTAACATATTATACCACATTTTTCTGGATCATGGTAGCCCCCTGTGCAAAGAAAGCAAAGAACACGCTACCCCAGTACGGGGTCATTATATCATTCCTGGCTCTGCTTTTCAACCGATTTCTGGCTCTGTTTCCGTTTTCCAGTGTGTTTTATAACCTGGTAAAGTTTTCTCATTTTGTCCGTATCCTGCTCAGTCATCGTACCTGCGCCAAATTGGGCGGCTTGGGCCAATGCCAGCAGAGCTTCGGCATCCCGGGGTTCAAGGGCGGGGACACAACTTTGCAAAAATGCGGCAAACTCCGGCGCATCGGATGGTGTATCCGGCGGCAGGCCGCGGCGCACCAAAAGGCGGTAGATGCTGCCAAACACGGCCAGCACCCGCGCGTTGCAGCTGCCCCGGCCATACCCCATGGCATGGCGGCGGGCCAGCACCAGCAGCACCGCAGCAGCCAACAGGCAACCCCCCAGCAACGCCGCCAAAACCAGCCTGCTGCGGGGCACGATGGTGGCTGCGGGTTCGTTTGCGCTGCTCTCCCCTGCTGCGGGGGCGGTGTCTTGACCTTGAGTTTCGGGCAGCGGTTCGGTGCGCAGGTCGGCCTGTTGGGCACTGACCAGCACGCCGGGGGTCATCTCCATGGGGGTCCAGCCCTGGCCGGAAATGTACACCTCCGCCCAGGCGTGGGCGTTATCGTCCTGCAAAATGGCGTGCCAGCTGCCGTCCTCCTGTTGGGTAAACAGGCTTTGCGGCGCGGCATAGCCCACCACATAGCGCGCAGGCAGCCCGAACATGCGGAACATAACCACCGCCGCCGAGGCAAACTGCACACTGTACCCCTGTTTGGATTCCGTTAAAAAGTAACGGATGGGGTCGGCCCCCTCCGGCGGCTGGGGAGCGCTGGCGTTATACTGGTAGTTGGTGTTTAGGTAGGCGCGGATGTAATCGCCAATGTCCGCAGCTTCGGTCAGCTTCTGGTCCTTTTTGGCTTCATCGCACAGGGTTTGCAGCTCGTCATAGCCGTCCGGCACGGCGGTGTAGCGGCTGGCGGCGTAAGCGGCATAGGATGCTTCCATCCGGTCCAGCACGCTGGGGTCGGCATCGGCGCGGGCTTCCAGCTGGGTTTGGGCGGTATCCCGCGGGTAATACAGGAACACATCGTCCTGCGCGGTCTGGCCCGCGGCGGCGCCATCGCCCTGGATGGTGTAATAATCACCCCAGTAGGCGTTGTACGGTGCATAGGTGTACTGGGTATCGGCGTGGATGCGCTCCACCGTCAGCGTCTGGGGCTGGGCGGTGCCGTCATAGGCGGTGCGCAAAAACGGCAGGCTGGCAATGGTCAGCCGGGCGTTATCCTCGGTTTTCCAGTTCATAGCGGCGCTGTCAAAGGCATCGGCATCAGGGGCCTGCCAGGTGGTGCCGTCATAACTGCCGCCGATAAATCCCCGCAGGTATACGGTTTCTTCGGGTTTGTCGCTGGCGGTCAGGGCCAGATCCGTCACTCCGCTGACCTGGATACCCCCGCCCTGGTTCAAGGCGCCATCCGCCACACCACCGGCGGCGGCTTCTACCTGAATATTCAGCCTGCCGCCGCTGACCCGCGGCAGCCAGGTAATGGCGGTGCTCAGCGCGGCGGATTCCACCCGCTGGGCCGCGGGCTGCAGCCAGCCAAGGGGAACCCCCAGCGCCGGGCGCAGCAGCCACCAACAGGGCAGCGCCAGCGCAAGGCAAAGCCCGCCCGCCGCCAGCGCGGCAGACTTTTGGATGTTATAATGGCGGCAAAGGTTCTGGCGGTAGTTTTCGGTATCGCGCCTGCCCCACAAGGCCCGCCGCTGCACCGAGCAGGAAGCCGCCCACGCCCCCATCCAACCGGCCAACAGCAGCAGGCAGGCGGGCACAGCCGGCGCGGCCCCGGCCAGCGCCAGCAGCACAACAACGGGCAGCAGCATTAGATCCAGCAGCAGGGCATCCGCACGGCGCAGGGCCGCAGCGGCCAGCGCCCCGGTAACGGGCAGGGCGGCCAGCAGCAAAAACAGCCCCAGCTGCGCCGCACTGCCGCCCTGGGCCACCGGCAGCGCACTGCCAAGGCGGGCGTTCAGGCTTTGGGCAATGTTCCCGGCGCACTGCTGCGCCCCGGCCAAAAAGTTCCGCTGGCAGATGAACAACACCACAAGATACACAATCACCCCCGCCAGCAGCCCCCAGCGGCGCAGGGCTTGCGGCGCACGCAGGAACAGCGCCCACCCGGCGCAGAAAGCAGCTGCCGCAGGCCACACCCACAGCGGCACCGCAATGCTGAACCCGGTGGAAAGCACCAGCAGCAAACCAAAGGTGAGCGCCAGCAGCAGCGCGGCATCCGCCGCCAGCCACAACGCGGGGTGCGCTGCGGGGCGCTGGGTGCTCACCAGCACACGGTCCACAAACTTCAGCCCGCTGCCGGGGTCGGCAGCGCCGCGCCGGCTCAGGGCAGTACGTTCTTTTTTGCGCTTGGGCGGGTTTTTGCGGTGCTTCGCCGCCTGTTGGGGAAAATCCCCCCATTCCTCCGCTCCGTCCAGGTCCCCACCGGGGGTCAGGGCAGCGCGCAGGGCGGTCAGCGGTTCGCGCACCATCAGGCGGTCCAGCTTGGCGCTCAGCTTCCAGTGTACCTGCTTGATGGTATCCCCGTCCCGGTACTCCCGCAGCTCATAGCTGCCGCCCAGGGCGGCGCGGGTGTCGGCTTCGTCGCCGTCCTCATCGGGGGCGGTTTCCGCTTTGGCTTTGCCAGCCGCGGCAGCGGGCAGCACACAGATGCTCTGGCTTTGCACGGCAGCCGGGCACGCCGCGGTGAACACCCCCAGGTGATCCCGCAGGGTGATGCCCCGCACCGCAATGCTCCACACGCCGCTTTTGCCTGCGTTTAGGGTAATGCGCTGTTCGGCACTCTCCTTGCCGCCCAGCATGGCGGCGCAGCGCAGGGTGATCTGCCCGCCGCCCCATTCATCGGCGGCGTTCAGCAGCACCACAAGCGCAGGGATGGGCAACCGGCTGCGGTTGCGCAGCCGAACCGTCAGGGTAAAATCTTCGCCCTGTATCACGGGTTTGTCCGGCACCAGCAACTCTGCCGTTACCTGCCTGCGCAGATAGGCGGCGTCCAGCCGCAGCAGCACCAGAAGCACCAGCGCAAACGCTAACAGGAACACCGCCAGCGGTGCCTGGGTGATGAGCGCCGCAGCCAGCAGCACCAAAAGCACCAGCGCCCGGCCCAGCTTACCTGCCATGGCGGTCAGCCTTTTCGGGGCGGGGGCGCGGCACGGTGCGCAGCAGGTCCTGCATTACGCTGTCCACCGTTTCGCCGCCTGCGCGGGCCTGGTCGTTCAGTACCAGGCGGTGGCGGGCAACCGCATCAAACACAGCGGTCACATCCTGCGGGGCAACAAAATCCCGCCCCGCCAGATACGCCGCCGCGCGCGTCATGCTGGCCAGCGCCAGGGTGGCACGGGGGCTTAACCCCACGGCCAGGCGCGGGTCCTTGCGGCTGGCCTGGGCCAGCGCCACAATGTAGCGGTACATCAGCTCATGCACAAATACCGTGCTGACCTCCTGCTGCATGGCAAGCAGATCCGCCTGACCGGCAACGGGGCGCACACGGTCCAGCAGGCGGCCTTTGCTCTGCCCGGCCAAAATTGCCAGCTCCGCTTCCTCATCGGGGTAGCCCATTACGGCGCAGACCATGAAACGGTCCAGCTGAGACTGCGGCAGCATCTGCGTGCCGGCGGCGCCGATGGGGTTCTCGGTTGCAATTACGGTAAAGGGTGCGGGCACCGGGCGGGTAACGCCGTCCACCGTCACCGTGCCTTCTTCCATCACTTCCAACAAAGCCGACTGCGTGCGGGAGGAGGTACGGTTGATCTCATCGCCCAAAAACAGGTTGCACATCACCGCACCGGCGTGGTACACAAACTTGCCGGTCTCTTTCTGGTAAACGGAAAATCCCACCAAATCGGACGGCAGAACATCCGGCGTAAACTGCACGCGGCTTTCTTTCAGGTCCAGCGCGCGGGCAAAGGCCAGCGCCAGCGTGGTTTTGCCCACGCCGGGAATATCCTCAATCAGCACATGGCCGCCCGCCAGCATGGCCATCCAGATGGTGTTTACCGTTTGCTGTTTGCCCTGCACGGCCTTGTTTACTTCGGCCGTAACGGCGGCGGCCTGCTGTGTGTACTGCATGGTTAATCCTCCCGGTGTTTTTTCCATATCACCATAATGCCAACGGCGGCGGCAATAACCACCAGCCCGGCCCACAGTGCGTTGTTTTCCAGCCAGATCATGGTATTGGAGATCGCGCTCCCCTCGGATTCCGCGCTGCCCTCCCCCGGCAATGGGGTCAGGGCCTGGGGGGCCACTTCGGCAATGGAGCTGCCGCCGGCATCCTCCACGGTCACCTGGCGCGGCGTTTCGTCCCAGGTAGCGGCGCTTTCCTGCAAATCCTCCTCTTTGGTGGTGTCCGCAGCGGCGGTGTCGTGCTCCGCAATTACCAGGTAGCGCTGGCTGTTGCGGGTGTAGGGGTGGCAGGTGGAAAGGGTCAGCAGGTCCCGCCCCGGCTGGATCAGCACGGCGTTGATATCGCTGGGGTCAATAATTTTCAGCTCGCTCACGCGGTAAATCAGCGTTTCCCACGGGGTGGTCAGCTGGATCTTGTCCCCCACCTGGATCTGCTGCACGTTGCGCAGCATTTCCGCGCCATAATAGCCGCGGTGGGCGGCAATCACGGTGTTGGTGTTTTCACCGCCCAGCGGCATCGAGGTCTGGCCCAGCAGCGCCGCGCCTTTGGCCAGGTTTTCGCGGCTGGCGCCCAGGTAAACGGGCAGCTCCAGGTTCAGGCGCGGGATCCACAGCACAGCCAGCACATCATCGTCATAGCCATAGGCAGCAAGGTCCAGCGGGGCTTCCTCATAGGCGAACGGGTCGGTCAGGCCGCTTTGCCCCCCGGCGTAAATTTCCGCGTTATAGTCCTGCATCGCGGCGTACAGTTCAGGGTAGGCGCGTTCCGGCTCCGGGGGTTCGGCTGTGGTTTCCTCCGCCGCGGGGGCGGTGGGCTGGGCTTCGGCGCGGGCCGCAAACTGCGCAGCGGTTTTGGCGTTGCGGGTGCTGGTCCACCACTGGGCAGCAGTGGGCTGTATCAACAGCGCCAGCCCCAGCAAAATGGCCAGCCAGGCCAGAATTTTAGCAATCAGCCGTCCCATTTAGTCATCCTCCTCGCGCTTTTTGCAGCGGTGCAGCAGCAAAAGCAGCAGCAGCGCTTCGCCGCCGATCACAATGCTGCCCGTTACCGCGATCCACGGCCAGGCATCCACCACGCGCTTGACCACCGTTCCGGTGCGCAGCGCCTGATACTGCACGGCCTGCGGGGTGTTGGTTTCTTCCTCTCCATTATAAGGGATGCGGGTGCCGCGCACAAGCATGCGGTGGGTGTTGATGGCATACGGCGTGCAGGTAACAAGGGTGCAGTAATCCTGCCCCGCGGTGATTTCCAGATCCTCGGTGTGCTCCGGTTCCACCACTTTGATTTGATCCACCTGGTACGCCAGCGTTTCATCCAGAATATGCAGGTAGAAACAGTCGCCCTCTTCCAGCTTGTCCAGGTCGGTGAACAGCACGGCTTCGGGCAGGCCGCGGTGGCCGGTCAGCACGCTGTGGGTGCTTTCGCCGCCAAGGGGGTAGCTGGAGCCTTCCAGATGGCCAACGCCCCTTTGCAGCACATCATCGCTGGTGCCTTCGTAAATGGGCAGGTTGACGTCAATTTTCGGGATGGTGATATACCCCAGGCTTTCGCCCACATCCACAAGGTCCACATAGCTGGTGCCGGTATCCTCCGCTTCGCCTGCGGCATCGCGCTCCACGGCGCTGTCCAGCTGCTGGTTATAGCGGCGGGCGGCCTCCTTGGCGGCGTCCAGTTTTTCGGTATCCATGCTTTTTACGGTATCATCGTAATTTTGGATCGCTTCGCTGGCGTGGCGCTGCGCCACCGCGTTGCTGATAACCGGGTACGATGCCACCCCAATGCCGGACAGGATCATCAAGGCCGCAAAGCCGACTTTTAGTTTTGTTGTGGTATCCATAGCGTCACCGCGAACCTTTCCGTGAGAGGGTTGAAGTTGGGAGCTGATGCAATTAGAAATTAGAAATTAGGAATTGGAAGTAGGCGAAAGAATAAATAATAAAGAATAATGAATCATTGTGGTGGACCGCGCCGCATTGCGCCGCTCAGGAGATATTGGGTTGGGGGTGGTTTTTAGGGTAGTGAATAACAATAAAATAATCTGTAGGGCCTTACGGCGTTGCACACCACAAAATTGTAATAAACCTCGCCCTGCATGTAGGGGGCGGCGTCCCCGACGCCCCGTTTGACGGGCCTAATAATTGCCGCCCATCCACCCCGCGCCGCAAACGTTGCAAATCATTTGTAGGGGCCGATGCTCGCCATCGGCCTGTTTGACGGGCCTTGCCCTATTTATTTTTAGGTTCTGCACGGGGAACCACCCCTCAAGGGGAGCCACCGCAAACATAAGGTGAGATATTGGCGCCCCTTGAGGGGAGCTGGACGCGGAGCGGCCTGAGGGGTGGTTCCTCGCCGCAAACCTGACGCCCGTGGGGTGGTTCCCCACGCAGGGCCTAAAAATCAACCGAACAACGGCCATGTACACCCAAAAAAATTTATTTCCCAATAACCCACCATAGGGGGAGGGCCAAATCCGGCCCTCCCCCTGTGTATGATGGATTATCCCTCTATACCCTATTGGTGAATTGTAACATTGTTTTGCCTTGCGGCGGGCGCATCAGGTGCGGTTCTTCTTTTTCAGGCTCAGCAGCACGCCAACACCGGCCACAACCAGCAGCACACCAATGCCGCTGAACAGCAGGGTGCCGAAACCACCGGTGGTGGGCAGGTTGAAGCCCTTGCGGTTGATGATGACGATCTCTGCATAGCTGTACGGAGTATCGCCATTCTTAACCACGGTGCTATTGTAGTCATGCTTAATCAGTTCACCCGTGTTGCTATCAAAGGTTTTCGTATCACTCCATGCGGTGGTGTAGTCCAGAGTCAGGTTTGCGTCCACCGGACCAGTCAACAGGTTATAGCCTTTGTGAGTCTTGGTTTCAACCAGCTTATACTCGCCAGTCGGCAAACCTTTTGCAACAGCCTTACCGTCGGCCTCCGTCTTCAAATCCATAACAGCAAACCACTTAGGCTCATCACTAACAGTATCGTTCAGCTTTTTTGCTGCTGCTTCCTCAGGCGTTAAAAGGGTCTTATCAGCACCCATAAACTTAACGGTGCCATTTTTGTTCATCGTATCTTTTTCTGCATCATACTTTTTATAAAGGGTAAATTCAACATCCTTCAGCGGTTCGCCATCCTCATTCTGTTTCAGGATGCCAGTCTTGAACGTATAAACAACAGCTTCGTCATGGATATCATACGGAGGATCCGCTTCAGTAGTGGTAATATTTGTCTTCTTGGAGTATTTCAGGTCGGCACTGTTTACATTGCCCACTGCACCAACCGAAGCGCCGTCCTGGAGCTTTGCGGTATAGGTAATGGTAATGGTTCCACCTGCATATGCCGCAATCTTGTCAGTAGCAAATGCAATCGTAAAGCCAGACTTACCCTCAGCATTCGTTATCGTCAGGGTATACTCAGTACCCTCTTTAAATGTCGTTTCTTCAGCTTCGCCAACTTTTCCTTTAACATCAATATCACTATTAACAACCAGCTGGTCGCTATTCATTTCATCAGATACGGTGAAAGTCTTCAGTTTTGCAACGTTTTCAGGAACATTGACAGTCAGAGTATACGGAACATCATCACCAATGCCATAGTCTGCATCCTTTTTACCTGTAATTTCCTTTTTGAAGTCCGGCTTGTAGTTCTTTACTTTAACCTGTGCTCCACTAAAAGCAGTAGTGTCAAAGCTCTTTACACTAGTTTCAGGCTTTTGCGCGCCTTCAATATCACTTTCGGTCGCTGCAACCATCTCGCCATTGTCACCGATCTTAAAAACATAGGCAATGCCGGAATCCAAAATGTAACCATCGTTTGCATTAACTTCAGTTTCCACAAAGGCATATACACCTTTGGTCAAACCAGAAACGCTGATTTTGCCATCTGCACCCGTGGTAAGGACACCCGTTTTATTAGCTGCGTCAAGCCACTCGCCTGCATTATCTACGCCATTTGCAGGCTTCTTCTCAATCCAAGTCCATGTTCCGTCTTCATTCTTCTTATAGAGCTTAAACTTGTAGCTCTGCATGGCTGTAACTTCTGTATCTGTACCGCTCTGCTTACCGACTTTCTGCAAAACAGCCTGACCATATGCAGTAGAGTTTTTCGGGAAGACATGAACATCGTACAGCCAATCAGTCAGACCGCCATTCGTATCAGTCGAGACTTTTGTCATAGGAACAGAGACAAAGAACGGCTCACATGCAGTCTTGACAGAATCCGGTGTTTCGGTTTCAAGCACAAGGTAAAGACCCAAAGGCAATTCTTCAAACTTAACAACGCCACTGGTATCTGTCGTTTTCGAACCGACTTCAGTTACAGTTGCAGTCACGCCACTCTTCAGTTTATAACCGCCGGTAGTAGTATTTTTTTCTGCATATTCTTCCCAGCTTGTAGGCCAAGTTACATTTTTACCATTATAATAGTCTTTCAGTTCATCTGCTCTCTTAACCTGATAAACGGTAAAGGTTGCACCTGCCAACGGAGTAGGCGTTTCATCTTCGCCCCCCTCAACGGGTTTCGAAGGAAGACTGTCTCCTGCCTCGCCGGTTCCGGCCCCTCCATTTTCACCGTTCCACTCATACTTATGAATCGTAATGGAACCGGTATCCTGCGTCCAAACCGGATTTGCAGTGGGTGCCGGTGTTGTTCCACTGCCATCATCTGCCATTGCTGGCATAGCGCACAGGCTGAGGGCCAGGGCGGCGCTCAACAGGCCTGTGAGAAAACGTTTTGCTTTTTTCATTTCAGTACCTCTTCTCTTAAAAAAATCATCATCGGATGGGCGGCGGGGCCGCCCGGCTTAAGGGTTCTGCATCAGCACGGCGTGCAGTGCGGGGCGCTGCAGCGGGGAAACGCTGCCGCGCCGCCCGCACTGTGCCGTGAAGAAAAAAGGAGGAAAAACCGGGCCGCTTGCCCACTTGGCTTAAGGCTGCGCCCTGCCGTAAACGGGTGCGCACGGGCGGGCAGGCCCTGTACCCTGGGGGTTGCTGGGTTTCCGGGGGATGGTTAATGTCGCCGGCCCCCTTTCCTGTTGTAGCGGAATGTGAATATCAACAGCCCTGCCACCGCCAGCGGCATGCCGATCAGCAGCCACAGGCTTGGCGCGTCTGCACCCGTGTGGGGCAGCTCAGGCGTTTTACGGTTCAGAACGGTAAGGTGCATGGTGTAGGTGTTATTGGCGCCCGGAATGAACGTCTTATCGTCTTTCTTAACTTCCGCATCATCAATATAACACTTGCCGCCTTGGGTAAATTTGATCACAATTGGCTGTGCCAACAGGTTGTACCCCGGATGTGCCTTGGTTTCCGTCAGGCGGTATGTACCGGGTTCCAGATCTTTGAACGGGTTCGAGATTATCTTGCCGTTGTCGTCCGTTGTACCGGTATAGGTAGTATCTACCTGCGTTTTTCCTTCGGTTGTTTCGACCAGCTTTTCCAGCTTGAACTCAACACCACCCAAGGGCACATCTTTGTTATTTTCGCCTTTTTCCGCGTCCTTCTTGATGATATCCAGTACAAACTTCGGGTTCTGCAGCGTGTTGGTCAGCACAATCTTGCCGCTGCCGCCGGTGATGGTTCCATCGGGGGCTGTGGCTGGCGTTGTAGTTGCGCCGTTTTCGCTGTTCGTTTCGCTGTTTGCTGTTGCCTCAGCCGTTACAACATACGTTTTGCCGTCAATCGTAATGGTTCCGTCTGCCTGGGTAAATTTACCTTTATCGTCCACCTTACCTTCCACAATGCGGTATTGGTAGTTCGTGTTGGTATCGTCAACCGGGTACTGATCCAGGTTGCTAAAGGTAAACTGCCAGCCGTAATCATTGCGTTTAATGGTAACATAGTCTTGCGTGCTGTTAGCCGGGTACTTTACCAGTGTCCAGTCTTTATCGTTTGTGCTGGTTGCCAGGCGGCGCTGGAGCTGGATGTAAATCTCGTTCGGCTGGTTCGTTGTACCAAGGACCGTATCATTTGCATCTTTCCAGAGCTTGTCGAACTCAATGTTGATCAGTTTGCGCTTGGTGTTGGTAAAGATTGCGGTAACTTTCAGATTGGTCGGATCGTTCGGCTTTTCGCTCGCCACAATCATGCCTTCCACCATGGTGTTGTTGATCACATGGGCGGATTTGCAATCAGGCGGAACGGTTACGCTTTGCAGTCTGGAATCATCGGTTTTGACTTCCTCGATGGTATAGCGGGTGCCAACGGGGATGCCGGTGATGGTTCCGGTGTGTTCTGAGTTCTTCTCATCGCTCATGTTGATCTCAACATACTTTATGATGGGCTCTTTTTCCAGACCCTCACCGCCAACATCATTAAAGGTAACTTTGAAGGTGTAGGTGCCTTTAATGGTATTTTCCTCACCAGCTGCGGCCTTCTTTTGGATTTTCAGCCCGCCGGTTTTGACGGTGTTGACGTATTTTACCTTTAGCTTTGTCAGCGTGGAGCTTGTTTCGTCCGGGTCCTTATAGGAGCGGAAGACGATGGTGTCGCCTTTGGGTTTGGTTCCGGTATAGTTATTACCCGTTTGATCATCATTCGGTCTTATTTTTTCCGTTCGGCCATCATTGGGGCTGCTTCCCTCCTGCTTGTCCAGCGACTTGTTCGTGTCGGTAACTGTCACGGATTCGCTATCGCCCTTCATCGAAGTAACCGCCTGCCCGTTCTCGCACACCGTCCATTTGGTGTCGTACAGGTTTTGGTTCAGATCCTCTTTGAGCGAAATGTAGCTGCCGCGGCGGAACTGGTCACTGAAGGTAACGGTTTCTCCATCTTCCAGAACAAAGCGTCCGTCATCGTCCACTAACTGGGTGTCGCTGTCCTTGGTGGAGGTGTACTGTGCGTTTATGGCGTTTTGCAACTGACCGCTTGTGGCGGAGCCGTAATCCGGGATTTCCTTCTGATCGGTTGTAAAGCCGGTCATCGTTTTTGGCACCGCTTTGGGAATGAAGGTAAAGTTCCTGAAATAGATGTGGCGGCTATAGTTATCGCCCACGCGGATGGTTTTGACCTTGCCGTTAAAACCGTCCTGCGCTTTCATCTTGTTCAGGTCCAGCTTTACGGTGACCCATGCGCCTGTCTTCACTTCGACCGAGCCATACGTTGCGCCGTTAATGCCTGATGTGCCAAGGCTGCCTTTTTGGACGTCATTTTCATCCAGCAGTTCCAGATACAGGTTGTTGAGGGAAAGGTCACCTCCACTATCCCCTGGATCAACGTAAACCTGGAACGTAAGGAAGCGCTCGTCTTTGATATCGATGGGGTTTTTCAGCGTCAGGATGCCATAACGTTTCTTACGCGCTGCACTGACGGGTTCCGTATCCGTATAGCGTGCGTACCAGTGAAGGACCTTTTCGCCTTCAGGCCCGGAACCTTGCTCGGGGTTTGTATCCAACTTGAAAATGTACTCACCTTCGGTTGAATCGGTTGCGGGTTTAATCTCGTCACAATCCGCAAAATTCACCTCTTTGGTACCGCTTGTATCCGAGCCAGCGGCCACTTTTTCTCCATAATGGGTTGCCTGGTTCTGGATGGTGAAGTTGAAGATTTTCTGGTTTTTAAAGCAGTTTTTGAAGTCCGGATCAACCTTGTTCAGATCAACCTCTTTTTGAACCTGCAGCTCGTTATTATCCGGGAAGTTGAACGCCACCGCCATGTTGGACTCCCACATACCGCGTTCCATGTAGTACATGGTAAGGGTGTGCTTGCCGGTGGAAAGATTAGGGATGGAAACACTTGCGTTTTTATAATACGTTTCGGTTGTTCCTAAGTAAGTAATGCTTGTCGCCGTTGTATGGTTGTGCTCATCACAATTTTCAGCGCCATAATTACCTGTCTTGCTGTTCTTGACCCGGCTGACATAGGAAGTTACGGTGTTTTTCTTATTATCGCGCTGGTCAAATTCCAACACACCAGAAACTCTGGCATGAGCACCGCCAATATCCAGGACAAGCTGATCGTCAATGAAAACCCACACATCATCATCACCAGAGAAGTAAAAACGAATTGGAATTTCATTATTGTAGTCGTCCTTAACTGTTCCGGTACTGGTTAGGGTAAACGGGATTTCAAGTTTTGCACCGTAACCGTAATTGTACCTGACTGCGCTCTTACTGGTTGTGGTTTCATTGAACGGGAAAAAGCCGTATGGCGTTGAAACATTATCTGGACTACTTGCACTGTCCACGTTGTGGGACGCCTCGCTCTTATATCCAGCGGTTGTCACTCCTGGGCTATCATTACCAAGGTACAACTGATCGCTATTTGTATCTTTGCGCAGATATAGAGAAGTTTCTTTACTGTCAAACCACCAGTATTTAACGCCCTCTCCTTTTTGCGGGCCATTTGGCGTTTGCGCTGGTTCTATAAAAACTTCTTCTTGGGTAAACGGGAACTCAACATTGTGGTAAACTTCGCCAAGTTTTGCATTTTTGCTGTTTTGGCCGGTCAGGAACTTTTCATTGAAATGCGGTTCTTTCAGGGTCGTTCCATTCATCACGATGTCGCCATCGCTGTCCCTTTTGTCTGCCACAATGCCCTGGAAAGCGTAGGAATTTTTTTTCTCTTTTGTGTCTCCTATATCAAAGTTCGAGTTATTGGCTGCGATAAAGATATTGTAAGAACTCCATCCGTACAAATTCAATGTACTTGCAATATCCGCAAATCTTTTATCCCAATCGCTTGGCTGGAAATGGCCTGTATAAATGGGATATATAATGGGCTTTCCGGTATTTTTATCTACATAACTCTGATAGTAGTCGCTGATTGCCTGATCGAACTGGCGGAAGGGTACCCAGTGGCGCTGATTAACCGTATTATCATTATCGTACTTATCACGGTTCTTGCCGTTCAGTTCGTAATCTGTATAATAGTCATACAGCGTACTGGTAACATATTTTGTGTTTGCTTCTTCCGTAAAAGGAGCGGATTTAATATCTACTACTTTAGTGCCAGTATCTTTCCCCTTTTCGGCATCACGCAGGGTACCTTTTGGAGCCCAGTAGCCGCCACGAGTGGTATCTTTATATACTGCATCGTCATTCGTATCCGCATAGAAGCAATTTTTGTCATCTGTGGGAATCGTCAGCCACGCTGTACTTACTCCATTTCCTTTTGTCTCCTCGTCACCGTTAATTGCATCACCGGAAAAGATGATTGAACTATATCCTTGGGGAATGTCAATATAATAAAGATTTTCGTTTGTACCATCTTTTACCAGCGTGCCGCTTTCGGATTCTACGCCGTCTCCTTTTATCCGATAATAAATGGTCTCTTTATTATTATTATTGGCTTTGGGGATTGAAAAGTCGCCGGTATCTCCATTCAATGCCATCTTGGAGAAAGTAGCATCGTAATAGATGCGGATGGCACCGGGACGCCCCCATGTTGCATCATCATTGCCATTGTACATGTAGCAATAGCATTGACCTTCGGAATACTGGAAGCGTTTCTGTTTTTCTCCTGTTACTTCCTCATTATAAAAATTGTAGTATTCACTTATTTCTGTATCACTATCGCCCGCGGTAAAGCGAACAAAAGAGCAAAGAACTTTAGGAATGGCAAAGGTTGCTGTGAAACCAGGTTGGATATCATTTAAGGATATTGGCTGCTCACTGACTGGTGTAAGGTTTTTATTAGTATCCGGTTCATAAAACCAGGCTTTGACGTTCGTTAGTGTTGCACTGGTTTTATTTTCAAAGGCCATCTCTTTGCCAGCGAAATGCTTATGGCTAACCGTATAGATCTCCCATTTCTTTGGATCCCAGCCATCTTCGTTCTTTCCGTCATAGTAGTCGCCGCCGATATACTTCTGATCTGTTGGATTGAACGACATCCACGGTAGACTATTATTATTATCTACTTGAACAATTGTTACTTTGTCTGTAGGGTTATCGTCTGTAAGTGAATCTTCCGCATATCCGCAAAATTCAAGTCCACCCAACCCGTTATTTGGATAGTGATCGGCCTTATTCAGGACCGCAGAATAAATTTTTCTTCCGTCCTCCGTTTCGTCAGCTTCCTGCATATCAAGATAATACTTTCGATCTTGTGGACTTTGTCCAATAATGGCATGTATTTTTACCTTTGTATAATTTTCCCAACTGTTAGGCACTGCAAAATAGAGCGTGTGAGTTTCCGTATTTCCCCCCTCACTAACTGCCTGCACGTTATCCAAGCTTTTTGCGGCGTACATCTTC
>ENA-OYAJ01000309-OYAJ01000309.1-human-gut-metagenome-genome-assembly--contig:-NODE-309-length-15536-cov-7.032814_pt1 | contig 15536 bp, 19 predicted proteins | sample MGYA00243431_ERZ652826 | MGnify/ENA primary metagenome ERZ652826 (study PRJEB26926, sample SAMN06164609) | human gut metagenome | biome: ENVO:00009003; feature: ENVO:2100002; material: ENVO:00002003...
GGCTCGGAGATGTGTATAAGAGACAGGTACTGAGTACCGGGGCCGCGGGTTTTGTATGTCCTTACGCGTGCTGGGTCTGCGCTTCGAAATAGGCGCGGGTCGTGTTCGCGTCGTAGAGGATGCGGGCCTTGAGCTCGTCGACAGAGGCAAACTTCTGCTCCGGGCGCAGGAACTTGTAAAACTCCAGCCGCACCTGACGGTTGTAGAGGTTGCCGTGGTAGTCGAGGATGAAGCTCTCGACGCTCACGCGCTGGCCGCCGCTGACCGTCGGCCGCACGCCGACATTCGTGACGGCGTAATGCTCGCTGCCGTCGTCGAGATACACCTTTGCGGCGTACACGCCGTGGCGCGGCACGAGCACCCCGTCCGGAAACTGCATGTTGATCGTGGGCGTGCCCATCTTCGTGCCAAGGCGGTAGCCATAGTGCACCGTGTCCGACAGGGTGTGCGGATGGCCGAGGAAGGCGTTGGCGCGCTCGACCTCGCCATTTTCAAGCAGCTCGCGGATGTAAGTAGAGCTGACGACGCGGCCGTCGAGCGTGACGGCGGGAATAACGTCGCAGCCAAGGCCGCGCTCGGCGCAGTAGGCGGCGAGCTTTTCCGCCGTGCCCTCGCCCCGCCAGCCAAAGCTGAAGTCGTGCCCGACGACGAACGCTGCCGCGTCCATCTCGTCGACAAGCGTCTGGATGAACGTCTGCCACGGCATCTGCATGACCGTGCGGTCAAAGTGGATAAAGACCACGCTCTCGATGCCGAACAGGCGGCGGATGAGCTCCTCGCGGCCGTGGGCGCTGTTGATAAGCGGGACCTCCGTGCCGAACACGAGCGTGTCCGGATGCACGTCAAAGCTCATGACCGTGGGGATGGCCCCCATCTCCCCGGCACGTGCGACCGTGCGGCGCATGAGCGCGGCATGGCCGATATGGATCCCGTCAAAAAAGCCCAGGGCTATGACACGTTTCTGGTTTTCCATACGTCAAGAAACCTCGAAAAAACTTTTGATCGTGACGGCCGTGCCGTCCGTGGCCTGCGCCAGCAGGAGAAACTCCCCCGACGCAGCATAGATGCGGTAAGTCCCGTCCGGTAAGCTGAGCGCAAACGGATTGCCGCAGCGGGCAAGGCGCTCCGCCTTCGCGTCCACGGTGACCTGCGGCGCGTCCGGCCAGAGGCTGTCCACCGGCAGGAGCAGGCGCTGCGCCGCCTCGCGCGGCAGCGCACGCAGTTCGTCCATGGTGTGTGCATCCTCCACGCGATACCCGCCGACCGCCGTCCGGCGCAGGGCGCTCATCACGCCGCCGCAGCCGAGGGCCGCGCCGATATCGTGGCAGAGGGTGCGGATGTAGGTGCCCTTCGAGCAGCGGACGCGCAGAACATAGTCCCCGTCCGCCTCACCGAGCACGGTCAGCTCCTCGATCGTGATCGGTCGCGCTTCGCGCGCGACCTCGCCGCCGCGGCGGGCGATCTCATAGAGCTTTTTTCCATCGACCTTGAGTGCCGAATACATCGGCGGCACCTGCAGGATGTCCCCGCGAAACTGCGGCAGCACTGCCTCCAGCTCCGCGTGGGTGACGCGCCGGTCGCAGCGGCTAAGCACCGTGCCGGTCGTGTCCTGCGTGTCGGTCATGAGGCCGAGGCGCAGGTGTGCCTCATAGCACTTGCTGTGGTTTTCGGAGAACGACACCGCGCGCGTCGCGCGGCCGGCGAACACGACCAGCAGGCCGGTCGCCATCGGGTCGAGCGTGCCGGAATGGCCCATGCGCCGCTCGCCGAGCACGCCGCGGAGCTTGGCCACAACGTCGTGGCTCGTCCAGTCCGCGGGTTTATCGACCAGCAGGATCCCGTTCATGCGGGCCACACCTGATCGATGGCTGCAAGGATCTTTTCCACGGCCGTCTCCGTATCGCACGCCAGCGTGCAGCCGGAGGCCATCTTGTGGCCGCCGCCGCCGTAGACCGCGCAGATGGCGCACGAATCCACCTCCGGCGTCGTGCGCACGGAGATCTTGCTGCGGCCGTCGCGCAGCTCGCGGATCGTGACGCTCACGACCACGCCTTCCGCCCGGCCGGGCAGACCGGCAATGTCGTCGCAGTCATCCTCCGTCGCGTGTACGCCGTCGATCAGCGCGCGCGTGACGACCGCGATGGCGACCTGACCGCCGCGGAAAAAGCGCATGCCGGAATAGATCTGCCCCACGAGCGCCATGCGCGCGCGGGAGATCTTGCGGAAAAAGTCCATGCTGATCTTGCGGTTATCGGCGCCGAGCTCCAGCAGCCGCGCCGCCGCGCGCAGGGTGGCGGCGTTCGTGTTCGCGTACTGGAAGCAGCCGGTGTCCGTCGTGACGGCGATGTACAGAAGGTTTGCCTCCTGCTCCGTGACGCTGCCGGTCAGCAGCTCGATCACATCAAGCACCGCCTCACCGCAGGCGGACTTTTCCGCGTGCAGGAGCGTGGCCCCGGCGTACAGCGCGTTCGACGGATGGTGGTCAATGCACAGATCGACCGCGCCGGAAAAGCCCTGCGGAAACAGGTCCGGTGTCGCGATATCGACCGCGACCACGCACGCGGGCGCAAAATCCGCAGGCGCAAAAAACTGCGCCACATACGGCAGATAGCGCGCCGTCGTCTCCGGATTGGGGAACAGGTACGCCGTCTTGCCCATGCGGCGCAGCGCGCTGCAAAGCGCCGCACCGCTCCCGAGCGTGTCACCGTCCGGGCGCAGGTGCGACAGGATCAGAATCGCGTCGCGGTCGCGCAGCGCCGCGGCAAACTCCCGATCATTCATACTTCAAGCCTCTCTTCCGGCGTCCTTGTCGTGCAGCTGCTCGATCAGGGCGCTGATGTGCGCGCCCTCCTCGATCGAGTGGTCGATCTCGAACACCAGTTCCGGGGTGTAGCGCAGGTCCAGCACGGTGCCCAGCTCATGGCGCAGCCAGCCGGAGGCCGAACGCAGCCCCTTTTTGAATTCCTTCTCGTTTTCCATGCCGAGCACGGAAAGCCAGATTTTTGAATAGCGCAGGTCGCCCGTCGTCTCGACGCGGGTGACGCTGATCATCCCCTGCTGCACCCGGGGGTCTTTGACCTGGGTGAGCAGGTTTGCCAGCACGCGCTGGATATCATCATTCGTTCTTGCCAGTTTATTGGAAGCCATAGGAAACTCCTTTTACTGCTTGATCTCCTCCATGACGAACACTTCGATCACGTCACCGACCTTGACGTCGTTGTACTTGTCGACCTGCAGGCCGCACTCGTAGCCGGCGGCGACTTCCTTAACGTCGTCCTTGAAGCGGCGCAGGGACGCGAGGTCGCCCTCGAACACGACGATGTTGTCGCGCACGACGCGGACCTTGCTGTTGCGCACGATCTTGCCGTCGGTGACGTAGCCGCCGCAGACAGTGCCGACCTTGGAGACCTTGAAGGTCTGGCGGATCTCGACGTGGCCGATGATCTGCTCCTGGAACTTCGGGGCGAGCATGCCCTTCATGGCCGCCTCGATCTCGTTGATGCAGTCATAGATGACGCGGTACATGCGGATCTCCACATTGCTGCGGGCGGCGTTGTCGCGCGCGGCCGCGTCCGGACGGACGTTGAAGCCGACGATGATCGCGTTCGACGTGGCGGCGAGCATAACGTCGGACTCGTTGATGGCGCCGACGCCGGAGTGGATGACCTGCACACGCACTTCCTCGTTCGAGAGCTTCTCGAGCGAGGACTTGACGGCCTCGGCGCTGCCCTGCACGTCGGCCTTGACGATGATGTTGAAGTCCTTCATCTCGCCCTGCTGGATGCGGGAGAACAGATCGTCGAGCGAGACCTTCTTGCTGCCGGCGTTGGCGGCGTCCTTCTTCTGCTGCTTGCGCTGCTCCACGAGCTCGCGCGCCATGCGCTCGTCGGCGACGGCGTTGAACGTGTCGCCCGCGCTCGGCACCTCGGACATGCCGGCGATCTCGACCGGGATGGACGGGCCGGCCTTCGTCACGCGCTGGCCCTTATCGTTGGTCATCGTGCGCACACGGCCGACGGCCGTACCGGCGATGATGATGTCGCCCTGATTGAGCGTGCCGTTCTGCACGAGCACGGTCATGATCGGGCCGCGGCCCTTATCCATGCGGGCCTCGATGACCGTGCCGCGGGCGGCGCGGTTCGGGTTGGCCTTGAGCTCCTGGATCTCAGCGAGCAGGACAAGGTTTTCGAGCAGCGCGTCCACGCCCTCGCCGGTCTTGGCCGAGATCGGGCAGACGATCGTCTCGCCGCCCCACTCTTCGGGCACGAGGCCGTACTCCGTGAGCTGCTGCTTGATGCGGTCAGGATTCGCGCCGTGGACGTCCATCTTGTTGATGGCCACGACCAGCGGGACGCCGGCGGCCTTGGCGTGGTTGATGGACTCGACCGTCTGCGGCATGATGCCGTCATCGGCCGCGACGACGAGGATGGCGATGTCCGTGACCATGGCGCCGCGGGCGCGCATGGACGTGAACGCCTCATGGCCCGGGGTGTCGAGGAAGGTGACGGGCTTGCCGTTGACCATGACGCGGTAAGCGCCGATGTGCTGCGTGATGCCGCCGGCCTCGCCGGCCGCGACGTTCGTGCGGCGGATGCGGTCGAGCAGGCTGGTCTTGCCGTGGTCGACGTGGCCCATGACCACCACGACCGGAGCGCGCGGGACGAGTTCGTCCTCGCTGTCCTCGCGGTCGTCGATCAGACGCTCTTCGACCGTCACGATGACCTCGTGCTCGACCTTGCAGCCGAGCTCCATGGCCACGAGCGCGGCGGTGTCGTAATCAATGGTATCGGACAGCGACGCCATGACGCCCATCTTCACGAGACGGCGCACGACCTCAGCGCCGGTCTTTTTCATGCGGGACGCGAGCTCGCCGACGGAGATCGTATCCGGGATCTGCACCTTGAGCTGCTGCTTTTTCGCAATCTCGAGCTGCAGCTTCTGCATCTTGTCGCGCTCCTCCTGACGGCGCTTGGCGCCGGCGGCAGGGTTCTGCGGACGCTGACGGTTGCGGTTCTGGATCTTCTGCTTGCCACCGCGCTTGTTCTGCGCGCGCTCTGGCACGAGATCATCCAGACGCTGGTCGTACTTGGACAGGTTCGTCGTCGCGCCGCGGGTATCGACGACGCGGCGCTCGGCCACCTGACGCGGCTGGTGCGGCTTTTCGTCCTTTTTGGGCTTCGGCTGCTGCGGCTGGGATGCCTGCTGCGGCTGCTTTGCGGGCGCGGCCTCGGCTTTCGGCGCTTCGGCCTGCGCGGCCGGGGCCGCCTGCGGCTTGGCCTTCGGCTGGTCCGGCACTTTGTAGAGCTCCTCCAGGCTGGCCGCCTGATGGTGCTGCGTGAGATACTCAAAGATGTCGTTGAGCTCGTCGTCCTCCAGCACCTGCATATGATTTTTCGGAGTGGTGGCATAATCCGTCAGGATCTGCGTGATCTCCTTCGAGGTCATGCCGAAATCCTTCGCCACCTCATGCACTCTGTATTTAATCAATCCGCTCATACTTGTTTCCTCCTCTTGCCGTTGCGCCCGCCGCGTATCTGCGCCGTGCCCGTGTCTGTTCTCGTCTGTGCGGCAAGCTCTGCCGCCGTGTTGCTGTATTGCTCCGGATCCGCCTGCGCCAGCGCAGACACAAAGGCCTTCGCCAGACCCGGATCGGTGACCGCCGCGATGGCGCAGCCGGTCTTGCCGAGCCGGTCGGACAGCGCCTGCTTCGTGTACGGCAGGCGCAGCAGCGGTGCCTGCGCCGCATAGGCAAAGCCCTCGGCGCGCTTGCGCGCATTGTCCGATGCGTCCTGCGCCAACAGCAGCAGACACGCCTTGCCGGCGCGCGCCGCAGCTCCAGCGTCATGCTCCCCGAGCGCGATGCGCCCGGCCTTGCGCATGAGGCCGAGATAGTTGGCTGCTTTATCCGTCGCCGAGCACCTCCAGTTCCGCTGTGAGCTGCTCATAGATCTCCGCCGGGATAGGCACGTCGAACGCGCGCTCGAGCGCGCGGTTCTTCTGCGCCTTTTTCAGGCACGCGGCCTTCGGGCACAGATACGCGCCGCGGCCCGCCGCCTTGCCGCGCGCATCGAGCGAGATGGCTCCGTCGGGCGCGCGCACCACCCGGATGAGCTCCGGCTTGGGCTTCTTTTCACGGCAGCCGACGCACTGCCGCTGGGGAATGGACTTGGGCATGGGTGACTGCCTCCTTTCGGTTTACGCCTCGCTCTCCGGCTTGATGTCGATCTTATAGCCGGTGAGCTTTGCGGCCAGGCGGGCGTTCTGCCCCTCCTTGCCGATGGCGAGCGAGAGCTGGTTATCCGGCACGATGACGCGGCAGCTCTTGCCCTCGTCGAGCAGGGTCACTTCCAGCACCTCGGACGGCGCCAGCGCGGCCGCGATGAATTCCTCCGGCACCTCGCTGTACTTGACGATGTCGATCTTCTCGCCGCCGAGCTCGTTGACGACGCTCGCGACACGGCCGCCCTTCGGGCCGACGCAGGCGCCGATCGGGTCGATGACCGGATCCTCCGCCCAGACGGCCATCTTCGTGCGGCTGCCGGCCTCACGGGCGATGGACTTGATCTCGACCGTGCCGTCGAAGATCTCCGGCACCTCGAGCTCGAACAGGCGCTTGACCAGGCCCGGATGCGTCCGGCTGATGAGCACCTGCGGGCCGCGCGTGCTGTTGCGCACCTCGACCACGTAGACCTTGATGCGGTCGCCCTCATGCAGCACCTCGCCGCGGATGCACTCCGCCGGGGCGAGCATGGCCTCGGTATAGTCCGAGTTGGAGCTGATCTTCAAAAACGCGCAGCCGGTGCGCGGGTCGATCTTATTGACGACGCCGGTGAGGATCTCATGCTCCTTGGAGTTGAACTCCTCGTAGATCATGCCGCGCTCCGCCTCGCGGATGCCCTGAATGATGACCTGCTTGGCTGCCTGCGCCGCGATGCGGCCGAACTGCTTGGTCTCGACCGGGACGCTGACCACGTCGCCGATCTTGGCGCGCTTGCTGATGCGGTGCGCCGCCTCCTCACTGATCTCGACATACGGGTCAATAACGCGCGCGACGACCGTTTTCTTGACGACCATCTCGATCTTCTTTTTGTCCTCGTCGAGAATGACCTCCACGTTGTCCTCACAGTCGGGCGTGTCCTTGCGGAACGCCGTCAGCATGGCCTGACGGATCTTCTCATACATATATTCGCGCGGAATACCTTTTTCTTTTTCGATATCTGCAACTGCGTCAAAAAATTCTGCATTCATGGTCGAATTCCCTTTCCTTATATGGTCAGGTGCAGGCGCACCTGTGCGATGGCGGATTTTTGAAAGACACGGCGGGTCTTGCCGTCGGAGACGGTCACGTCCCCGTTGTCATACTGCTCGAGCGTGCCGATGTGCACCTTACTGCCGTCGACCGGCTGGTAGAGCCGCACCTCGACCTGTGCGCCGAGAAAGCGCGCGAAATCACTCGGGCGCTTGAGCTGCCGCTCCGCCCCCGCGGACGACACCTCGAAAATATAGCTGTCGGGAATGGGGTCGGCCTCGTCGAGGATCGGATCGAGCGCGCGGCTGAAATCCTCGCAGTCCTGGATCGACACGCCGTCCGGCTTGTCGATATACACACGCAGGTAGCGGCTGCCCGCTTCCTTGACGTACTCCACGTCCCAGATCTCGCACCCCTGCTGCGCGGCCACAGGCTCGGCCAGCGCCAGGACGGCGTCTGTCAATTTACTCATAGATCACCATTCCATTTTCTGACACTTTGAAAGACCTCAAGAAAAAGAGTGGGCGGGTGCCCACTCTGTCAAATCCTGCTTCCTTCGTACGGCAATATCATACCATCCCGTGACCCACAATGCAAGCCTTTTTTTGCGCTGCCGGGCGCTTACTGGTACAGTGCCACGAATTCCTCCAGGCAGAGGTTGTGCTCGGTCATGAACTGCGCCGCCGCGTCACCGACATAGCGCACGTGCCACGGCTCGTTGCGGCCGGTGATGCTGACCTTGTCCGACGGGTAGCGGATGACGAAGCCGTAGTCCGCGCAGTTGTCGGCAAGCCAGCTCAGAAAGCGCGCGTTGACCGTGTCCACACTCAGCGAGGAATAATACTGGTCGACGATGTCCGCGCCGAGGCCGGTCTGATGGTCGCTCGTGCCGGGGGGCGCGGCGATGCGCGCGGCAGCCGTCTCGGCCTCGTCGCGGGTATCGCCCTTGCGCATGTTTTCGCTGACCTGATCCTCGTACTGCTGCTTCTGCGTGAGGTACGGGCGGTAGGCACAGTAGATATACGGGCTCCAGCCGGCGTCCCGGGCCGCCTTGAGCAGTGCGTTGAGCGCATCGACGGCGCGGGAATCGAATGTGGACTGCGAGCCGCTGATCTTGCTCACGTCCGGAACATAGTCGCTGATATTATGCGCCTGACTCGCGATGAGATACTCCCAGGAGGAAATATCCACATCCGGCAGGTCGTCGTACTCTTTCGTGTCGGGCTTCGCCGTTGTCTGGATGTCCGGCGGGAGGATGAGATCCGTCGGCGCGGCGGGCGCGGCATTGCTGCGCGCCTCGTTGATGCGCGAGAGGATGAGCATGGCGCACACGACGACCAGGACCGTCAGCGCCACCGACAGCCAAAGACGTTTGTTCTTCATACAGATCCCTCCCGGACGAAAAAATGAAAAGCAGCTCACGTGAGCTGCTTTTCAGGATAGCATATTTTTCGCGTCCCGGCAAGTCCCCCGTCACAGATCGACCCGCTCGTAGTTTTTGGCCGCCTTCCGGTACGCCATCCACGACAGCAGCGCAAACGCCGCCAGCCCCACGGCCAGCACCGGCAGCTGCCGCACCTGACCGGCCGCGTCGGTCGCATCGAGATACGGCCCGACAACCGGGAAATGAGACAACGCCTCGACGAGCACCATGAGCACCGTCATCGGGATGACCGCAAGCAGGAACGCCCGCCCGGCGCGGATGGCCGTCTTATAAAACACAGGCAGGAACACGATGTTGAACACGCCGTAGATCAGCAGCACGGAGCCGAAGAGCGCCACGTTTGCATCGATGCCGGCGAGGTTCGTGCCGTTGGGGTTAATGCGCGCGGAGAGAAACGCGAACGGCACCGCGATCACGAGCTCCGCCAGCTCCACCGCCACGACGAGCCACGTGCGGGCGCGTACCTGGTCGCGCTTCGTGACCGGAAGCACGGCGCAGTAATAGACATCCTTATTCTCGCGGCCGTTGAGGAACGTGAAGAAAATGCCGAGCAGACCGTAAAAAAACACGACCGTGTACGGATAGTTCGGGATGATGAGCATGCCGCTGAAGAGCGCAAACACGTACATCATCGGGTGCGCCGCGAGCCGCAGGTCCTTAGAGAAAATCTTCGCTGTCATAGCTTCTCCTTTCCACGCGCACAAGAATGTCCTCGAGCGACATCTGCCCGTCGCCGAACTGCGCGCGATAGCGCGCGAGAAAACCGTCGCGCGTGTCGCTGCACAGGATCTGCCCGTCCTTGATCATCGTGATATGCGAGGCGCACTTTTCAAGATCGGACGTGATGTGCGTCGAAAACAGGATGCTGCGCTCGCCGCTTTTGACCACGCCGCGAAACAGCTCCATGAGCTCGTCGCGCGACACGGGGTCGAGCCCGCTCGTCGGCTCGTCGAGGATGAGCAGGCGCGCATCGTGCGAGAGCGCAAGCGCGAGCATGTACTTCACGCGCATGCCGGACGAGAGCTGCGAGACCTTCTTCGTCTCATCGAGCGCGAACAGCTGCAGGTAGTGCCGGTATTTGTCCTCGTCCCAGCGGTCGTAAAACGTACGCGTCACGTTCGTGATGCTGCGCAGCTTTTTGTTCGGGTAAAAGTCCACGCCGCCGAGCACCACGCCGAGCTGCTGCTTGCACGCCGGCTCATTGGCGTAAAAATCCTGGTCGAACATGGTCACGCGGCCGCTGTCCGGATGCACAAGGTTGAGCATGGACTTGATGGTCGTGCTCTTGCCGGCGCCGTTGCGGCCGATGAAGCCCATGATGGTGCCCGGCGCCACCGCGAACGACACGTCGCGCAGCTGAAACGCCGGATAGGTCTTGCACAGGCCCTCCACTTCCAGAATGTTCACTCGCCGTCCCCCCTCTTCTTCAGCTCCCGCTCCAGCGCGGAAGCAAACACCTGCGTCTCGGCCTCGGGCACGCCGGGCGCCGCCGCTTTTGCACCCTGATCGAATACCGCGCGCACGAATGAATCATAATAGCTGCTGCTCTGCAGCGCGATGCCGCGCTCACGGTCCGCCAGCAGGATGAGCGAATCCCCCGGCTCGAGACCGAACATTGCGCGCACCTCCTTCGGGATCACGATCTGCCCTTTCGGGCCGATGCGCACCGTGGTCATGAATTTGTCCTGCATGGTCTCCATGCGATCCGCCTCCTGTAAGAATCGTATCACTTTTCTTACTTTGTACTACAAGTTGAACGAATTGTCAATCCGTTTTTGCGTTCATTTGCGTAAAAATAGGGTTATGTAAACCGAAATGGGCAAAAAACGATCCCCTGCCGCCCGGCAGGGGATCTGTTGCATATGAGATAACTTAGAGCGCCTCGACGTCCTTGATGAAAGCCTGGATGGCATCTTCCGGAACGAGCTTCTTGCTGCGAACGAGATTGACGATGTCGCCGACGGTCTTCTTGTAGAAGAGCTTCAGGGGATACTTGGTCAGAGACGGAACCGTCTTCATCATGATTTCCTTGCCGTTCATGTCCTCGATAAACGTCTTAACACTCAGAGTTTTGTAATCCATGATATGTTCTCCTTTCAATTTTGAGCACACCGGCCATTTTTCAATCTGGAATGGCCTTCTGTTCAAAGATTAACGCTTTTTGGTGATTTTGTCAAGTATAACGTGTAATTTTCTCGGTATGGCCGTCATTTTTTATTCAATAGTCAACACAATGTTGTGTAACATTTGCGCACATCCGGAAAATTGTGTGGCAGGCAAGTGTACTTGCAGCCGCCGAATAGAATAGCCTCAGGCAGAAACGGAGGGCTGAAAATGCTGTACAGTACCCTGATGCTGATGATGAGCAGTGCATTTCTGATGCTGCGCCTGACCCCCGGCGGCTCCTTCCCGCGCCCGCTGAGCGAGGCCGAGGAGCGCAAATATCTCGACGCATGGCTGCAGGGCGACCTGGAGGCGCGCAACGTGCTCATTGAACGCAATCTGCGGCTGGTGGCGCACATCATCAAAAAATACTACACGCACTATGACGACACGGACGATCTGATCTCGATCGGCACGATCGGACTCATCAAGGGCATCAACACCTACCGGCCCGACAAAGGCGTGCGGCTGGCGACGTATGCCAGCAAGTGCGCCGAAAACGAGATCCTGATGTATTTTCGCAGCACGCGCAAGAACGCGTCGGAAATGCTGCTCTCGGACGTGCTCGACACGGACGGTGACGGCAACAGCCTGTCGCTGATCGACATTCTGTCCGAGGACGACGACATGGACGAACATCTGCAGGCGGACGAGGTCAGCCGGGCGCTGCGGCGCTGCATCGATGAAGTGCTCGACGCGCGCGAGGCGGAGATCATCCGCCTGCGCTACGCCATCGGCGGCGGCGAGGCACTGACGCAGCGTGAGACCGCGCAGCGCTGCGGTATCAGCCGCTCCTACGTCTCACGCATCGAGAAAAAGGCCATTGAAAAGCTGCGTGCGGCGCTGCAGGCCGACGGTTACTGACCGCCCGCAGCCGTATTTGCATTGACAAGGGGCGCAAAACACGGTAAAATTGCGGCGAAATGACAGGAGATGATACCATGGCGGAACAGGATCCCAACACCATGATGCACACGCACGTGGACGAAAACGGCAACGTCATCACCCACTGCCACGGCAGCGAGGGGCACACCCATGCGCACCCGCACACCCACACGCAGACCAAGGCGGTCGTCAACCGGCTGGCCCGCGCGATCGGCCATCTGGAGTCGGTCAAGCGCATGGTTGAGGACGGGCGCGACTGCGCCGAGGTGCTCATCCAGCTTGCGGCCGTGCGCTCGGCGCTCAACAACACCGCAAAGATCATCCTGAAGGATCACATCGACCACTGTCTGGCCGACGCCGTGGAGACCGGCGACCAGCAGGCCATCGACGAGCTGAATCAGGCGATCGAAAAATTCATGAATTGACGGAAAGCGGCGCATCTCTCCGCCACGCCGGCGGAGGGATGCACCCTATCTGCACACAGAAAAAAGGACGCCCGGACGGGCGTCCTTTTCGGTTATTGGGATTATGCGGCCTTTTCCACTGAGAGGACCGTACCGGTCTGCTGATCGATGGTCACAACAAAGTCGGGGTGGAAATAGTACCATGTGGTGAGCGTCACGCGATAGACCGGCTGCGCACCGCTCTCGTCGAGCTGAACATCCCACGCGGCAAGATCACGCTCGGAGATGCCGGCCGCCGCGAGAGCGATCTTCAGCGCCTGCTCCTGTGTGATCGGGCCGACGGGCGGCGTGGGGGTCGGTGTCGGAGTCGGCGTTGGAGTCGGCGTTGGAGTAGGCGTCGGCGTCGGAGTGGGTGTCGGCGTCGGAGTAGGCGTCGGCGTCGGTGTCGGTGTCGGAGTAGGCGTCGGCGTGGGCGTCGGTGTCGGCGTCACGGGCAGATTCGGATTCGGCTGCACCGTCGGCGGCACCGGAAGGATCTCCTCTTTCTCCGGCTGCTTCGGTTCATCGCCCGTCAGGCTGCAAACCTCGGCCGTCTCGGCATCCACGCTGCACACATAGTGCCGCTCACCGTCCGAGAGCACAAACTCCATGACCATCTCGCCGTCAATGAGCGTAAAGCGCATGCTCGCCTGCGTCACATCCGCCGTATCCAGACCGCAGCGCTCGAGCGCAGCCTGCAGTGCCTCGTCATACGGAACATATGCACCGGTGCTCGCCGCACCGATGGATGCGGTGCCGGGCAGCTCCACTTTATTGGAAGCCGCCAGAATGTTCAGATCATTGATCGGCAGGCCGACCAGCTCGCTGCCGGTCAGCTCCTGCACCTGAGCGCTGATCTGCCGGATCAGCATTGCCTTGCCGGCGCTGACGCCCATGGCAGAGGCATAGGCCTCCAGCCCGGGATCGTCCTCCAGCACCTGCGCAAGGACCGCAGGCTCCATGTCGCAGTCCGTCTGCGCATTCTCCACAGCCGCTGCCAGCCGGTCGCGCAGACGTGCATCGCCCTTGCCAGCCTCGACCGTCACAAGGATCGAATTTGCATCCGCCGAGACATAGCCGTTGGCCTGCATATTGGTGACGATCGCATCCGCCGCCGCCTGCAGGGGCTGATTGCGCAGCTCCAGATCGTCAAGCACGAACTGGGCGTCCGGATTGCACGCGCGGGCAGACAGGACGCGGCCGAGCTTGTTGACCGTCAGCTCGATGCTGGGGTTGGCATCGAGCGTGGCGACGCCGCCGGGCACCTGCGTGGCATACAGTCCGCCGCCGAGCACGGCCAGGAAGAACACCGCCGCCGCTGCGACCCAGCGCTTCCACGCGCCGCGGCGACGTCCGCGCTCCGGCATCGGGACGACCTTCTCCTCCTCCGGCTGCTGCGCCGGAGCCTGCACGCGCGCGAGGATGCTGCTCCAGCAATCCGGTGTCTCGGCAACGACCTCGGTCCGCAGCTGTTCCAGCAATTCCTTATCGGTCAAGATCGTCACCTCCCATCGAAGTGCGCAGCTTCGCCAGTGCGCGGTTATATCGTGAAATGGCTGTTGCCTGCGGGATACCCAGCAGGTCAGCAACTTCTCTGTGCTTGAGGCCGGACAGCGCGTGCAGCATCACGATCTGCCGCTCGCTGTCCGTGAGCGTATGCAGCACTTTCTCAAGCACCATATGATTCTCCATCGTCTGATAAGCGTCATGCGTATTCTCCACATGAAACAGCTCGTCAAAGGACAGGTTTTTGCTTTCGGCCTTGCGCAGGCGCATCAGCGCCAGGTTGCGCGCGATCGTCAGCAGCCACGCCATCGGTTTGCCCGACGGCTGATAGCCCGGTGCCGACTGCATCACGCTCACAAACGTGTCCTGCATCACATCCTCCGCCGCCGTCGGATCCCGAAGGATGGACAGCGCGAAGCCGTAAATGGAGGAGGACGTCTGGCGATACAGCACTTCCAGCGCGGCAGTGTCACCCTGCGCGATGCGCAGAATGAGCGCATCATCCGGCGGCTGGCCGCTGACCGTGCACGAACCGGCGATGTGCATGTCGTCATTTTGCATAGAATTACCCCACATAAGAATAATGCCTGAAAACGAATTTTAATGCAAAAAAATCTGGATTCGACAAATTTTCCTGCGCAAAAGCCGTCTTGGGCTCACAAACTCTTCTTAACCATTTATCATACGTGAAAAACGTCGGTTTGTAAAGCAGGAATTCCAAACTTTTCTAAGGAAACAAACGCTTCTAGGGATCCTGTACCGCCGTCACCTCAAGCGCATGGTTGAGCAGCACGCCGAGGATGAGCAGCAGACCGAACGCCTGAAACCAGAACAGCAAAATCACGACCGAGGCGAGTGAGCCGTACACGAGCGAATACTTCGTGCTGTTGCCGATCAGCCACGACAGCAGGATACTCATGCACACGATCGCCACGGCGGAAAACACCGCCCCCGGGAGCACCCGGTGCTGCGGCCGGCGCGGCGTGGTGAGCCGATAGAGGATGAGGATCATCATCAGCAGGATGGCAAACAGGATCAAAAACCGCAGCCATGTCCACGACCAGACGATGCTCACATGCGGCAGCAGCGCATCGAGCCAGAGCAGAAAGCGCTTGCCGGTCAGCATGAGCAGGATGCACAGGTACAGCACCAGCAGAAACGCCACGGAAAAGGCCACGCTCACGATCGTGCTGCGCACGATGCCGAAGCGCTTGCCGCCGTGGATCTCACCGACGATGGCGGCCATGGCGCGGAAAGCGGCCGACGCGCTCGTAATCATGACAAACAGGGCGGCGAAGAACATGACCTCGCTCGTGTTGCCGGACACGTAGGTCAGAAACTCCGACACGAGCGCCTGCGTCTCGCGCGGGAGCACGAGCGTCTCGACGATGCGCAGCACGGCGGTCGGGTCGCGCAGGATGAGCGCGAGCAGGTCGTACATGCAGATGATGGCCGGGAACAGCGCCATGACCATGCAGTAGGCGAGCTCGGCCGCCGAGCGCGTCACGCGCCGGGCGAGAAACGTGTCCGCCATGGACATCACAACGCGGGTAATGCGCCAGTTTTTCAAGCGGCTGCCTCCTTCGGTAGAATACAAAAACCGCCTTCACGGGAGCGAAGGCGGTTTGGGTCAAAATGTGTCGAATTACTTGGAATTGAAGATCTTAAAGATGCTGTCGAACGGATCTTCCTCCGCGGGTGCGGCGGTATCCGCAGCCGGGGCAGCGGCCGGAGCCGGAGCGGCCGGAGCGGCCGGGGCAGCCGGAGCGGCAGCCTTGGCAGCGGTGGAAGCGGCCGTGTAACTGTCTCTTATACACATCTGACGCTGCCGACGAAGAGGATAGTG
>ENA-OYAJ01000336-OYAJ01000336.1-human-gut-metagenome-genome-assembly--contig:-NODE-336-length-14713-cov-6.562219_pt1 | contig 14713 bp, 14 predicted proteins | sample MGYA00243431_ERZ652826 | MGnify/ENA primary metagenome ERZ652826 (study PRJEB26926, sample SAMN06164609) | human gut metagenome | biome: ENVO:00009003; feature: ENVO:2100002; material: ENVO:00002003...
ACGAGATTTCTGCCTGTCTCGTGGGCTCGGAGATGTGTATAAGAGACAGGTTCGGGAAAATGGCGCTCTTTTTCGCCACGAGCACCATGCCGAGGGCGCCCGCCGCCACGAGGACGGCCAGCACGATGAGCACGACGCGCACGGCGATCCTGCCGCCGCGGCCGCGCGGTTTTTTCGCTTTCGGCGCCGGCTGCTGGACGCCGGGCGCACTGCGGCGCGCGGTCTGCTCCTGCCGGGGCACGGGCGGACGCTTGGGCGCTGCCTGTTTCGGTGCGGCGGCGCGGCGGGCAGCCGCCTCGCTCTGTGCGGAACGGTTGGCGCCGCTGCGGTGCGCCGAGCGCTCCTGCGCTGCGAAATCCGCCGCCTCGCGGCGGGCGGCCGCACTGCGCTTGGAAGTGTTGCCGTTGAGTTTCATTTGCTCGTATCCCTGTCTTTCCCTGTCAAAATCGGATTATTTAAATATGTATTGCGGAAGGCCTCCGCCTCGCTGGGCGGGAGCTTGGCGCGGGGCTGGCGTTCGATCTGCGGCTTCATCCACGGGTTGTGCTCGGCCTTGCGGTCGGTCTGCGCCTCGAGGAGCTTACCGATGAGCACGTTCGAGATGAGAAAGCCCGCGGGCGTGAAGTGCCAGCGCTCCCCGTCCGCGACCGCCCAGCCGGAGCGAATGAACGCCTCGAGCTGCTGCGCGATGCCGGAAAAATCACTGCGGTAGAGCCGCTCATACTCCGCGCGCGACACGCCGTGGACGGTACGCATGCCGAGCATGAGATACTCCGCCGCGCGCTCGAAATCGCCGACGGTCTCGTACTCGTCGATCATGTCCTCGCCGTGGAGGACGCCCGCGAGGTAGCGGTCGAGATCGCGCACATAGCTGTAGCGCGTGCGGCCGATGCACGAGTGCGCGCCGGGGCCGAAGCCCATATAGTCGTCGAGCTGCCAGTACTTCAGATTATGCCGGGATTCGTAGCCCGGTATGCTGAAATTGGAAATCTCATACTGCTCGTAGCCGTAGCGCCGCAGCTCCTCGACCATGCACAGGTACATGTCCGCCTGTTCGTCGTCCGACGGGATGAGGGGCGAATCCTTCAGGGCGTACATGGGCGTGCCCTCTTCGAGCTTGAGCCCGTAGCCGGAGATGTGCTCCGGGCGCAGGGCGATCGCCTTGGCGAGCGTGTCCGCCCAGTCGCTGCGGGTCTGGCTGGGCAGGCCATAGATGAGGTCGAGGCTGATGTTATCGAAGCCCGCGGTGCGGGCGTTCTGCACGGCCATCTCCACCTGGCGGAAGCTGTGGCGGCGGCCGATCATTTTCAGAATGTCATTGTTCGCCGACTGCATGCCGATGCTCAGGCGGTTGAAGCCCGCCTTATGCAGGGCGCGCAGGTCGTGCAGGCGGACGCTGTCCGGATTGACCTCGACGGTCACCTCCGCGCGCTTGAGCAGGCGGCCGGTGGCCTTGACGGCGTCGAGCAGCTCGATCAGACGCGCCGCGCCGTAAAAGCTCGGCGTGCCGCCGCCGAAATACACCGTGTCGATGTACGCCGGGGCGATGCGCCCGGCGCTCTCTTCGATGTGCTCGAGCAGGGCGTGCTGATAGTCCGCCATGCGGTCGGCCGCGCCGGCGCAGGAATAAAAATCGCAGTAGCCGCACTTGCTCGCGCAAAACGGGATGTGGATATAGATACCGAGACGCGGTTCCATAGACAGCTCCTTACATGGGGATGCCCCGGCCGCCGGGACGCGGCGGCCAGGGGGGGAAAATCGGATCAGATGAGCGTGCAGACCAGCTCCGAATACGCGGCCGGATCCTCGAGCGGCTCGCCCGCGATGAGCAGCGCCTGCGCGTGCAGGATGCGCGCGATGCGGCCGGCCTTGTCCTTGTCGCCGGCGTCGAACGCTTCCTTCATGGTCTGATAGGCGTGGTGGTTGGCATTGAGCTCGAGCACGCGGATGGCGCGGATGTCGGTCGGCGCGCCGGGCATGCTCTTGAAATAGCGCTCCATCTCGAGCGTGACGCCGCCCTCCGTGCTCAGGCACACGGCGCTGGACACGAGCTTATTCGACAGGCGCACGGACGCGACCTGATCGCCGAGCGTCTCCTTAACGAAGTCGAGCAGGTCCTTGTCCTCGGCCTGCTTGGCCTCGGTCTCCTTCTTCTCTTCCTCGGTCTCGAGGCCGAGGTCGTCGGTCGCGATGTTGCAAAACGGCTTGTCGGCGTAGCTCTTCATGGTGTCGACGAAATACTCGTCGATCTGCGAGGTCATGCACAGGACATCGTAGCCCTTTTCGTGCAGAAGCTCGGCCTGCGGCAGGCTGAGCAGACGCTTGACGTTCTCGCCGCAGGCAAAGTAGATCTTCGTCTGCTCGGCGGGCATGGAATCCACATACTCCTTGAGGGAGACGAGCTTCGTCTCGCTCGTGTGGTAGAGCAGCAGGTCCTTGATCTCGTCGACCTTGTCGCCCGTCTCGGTGACGGCGCCGGCGCGCAGCATCATGCCGAAGGCGGCGTGGAACTGCTCGTACTTTTCGCGGTCGTTGGTCATGAGCTTGGTCAGCTCGGACTTGATCTTCTTGCCGAGGTTCGCGGCGATGAGCTTGAGCTGGCGGTCGTGCTGGAGCATCTCACGCGAGATGTTCAGCGACAGGTCGGGCGAATCGACCACGCCGCGGGCAAACGCGTAGCACGGCGGCAGGAGGTCGGTGCACTTGTCCATAATCATGACGCCGGAGCTGTAGAGCTCGAGACCGGGGTCGGCCTCGCGGGTGAACATGTTCATCGGGGCCTTGGCCGGGATGAACAGCAGCGCACGGTAGGAGATCAGGCCCTCGGCGTTGACGCGGATGACGGCCAGCGGGTCGTCCTTGTCATGGAACTTGTCCTTATAAAACGCGATGCACTCCTCGTCCGTGGCTTCCTTGCGGCTGCGCTGCCAGATGGGGACCATGCTGTTGATGGTCTGCTCCTCGGTCTTGGTGACCATCTCCATCTTCGGCTCGCCCTTTTCGTCCTTCTCGCCGGTGTCGACCCAGTCGCTCTGCTCGACGTCCATGACGATCGGCCAGCGGACATAGTCGGAGTACTTGCGGATGAGCATCATGAGCTTCCAGTTTTCGAGATAGGTGGAGTACTTCTCGCCGGTCTCGTCTTCTTTGATGTGCATGATGACGTCGGTGCCGACGGTGTCCTTCTCGGCCTCGGTGATGGTGTAGCCGTCCGCGCCGGTGCTGACCCACTGGTAGGCCGTGTCGCTGCCGTAGGCGCGGGTGATGACCGTGACCTTATCGGCGACCATGAACGCGGAATAGAAGCCGACGCCAAACTGACCGATGATGTCGATGGCGGCGTCCTCCTGCGCGCTCTCGCCGAGGCCGTCCTTGAACTTCAGCGAGCCGCTGCGCGCGATGACGCCGAGGTTGCTGTCCAGCTCCTCCTTGGTCATGCCGATGCCGTTATCCGACACCGTGATCGTGCGCGCGTCCTTATCCGGGGTGACGCGGATCTTGAAATCGCTGCGCGCCATGCCCACGTTTTCATCCGTGAGCGACTGGTAGCAAAGCTTGTCGATCGCGTCCGAGGCGTTCGAGATGATTTCGCGCAGGAAAATTTCCTTGTGCGTGTAGATCGAGTTGATCATCATGTCGAGCAGCTTTTTCGACTCGGCCTTGAATTGTTTCTTTGCCATATCTATGCCTCCAAAAATTTAATTACACCTTTGGGTCCGTACCCGGCCGGCACGCAATAGCGGCCCACGGTACAGATTTTAATATTATAGCACATCGACCGTTTTTTTCAACACCCGCAGCCGGAATAATTGGGATTGTACAGCGCGTTTTTCATGGTATAATAGGGTGTTAAGAAAAAAATAAGATTCTGTGAGGTGGCTCCCATGAACAATCTGAAAGACCTGCTCGGCGCGCGCCTGTTCCTGCTGGACATGGACGGCACGCTCTACCTCGGGGACGACGTGTTTCCCGGCGCGGTCGACTTCATCCACACGCTGGCCGATACCGGACGGCAGTACATTTACCTGACCAACAACTCCTCGCGCGCGGGCACGGACTACATCACGCGCCTGCGGCGGCTGGGCTTCCCATGCGAGGCCGAAAACGTGTTCACCTCCGGCATGGCGACGGCGCTGTATCTCAACCAGCACTACGCGGGCAAGCCTGTGTACCTCGTCGGCACGCAGGCGTTCCGCCGCGAGCTGCTCAGCTACGGCATCCCGCTGGTGGAGGACGGCGCGGAGATCGTCGTGGCCGGGTTCGACACCGAGCTCGTGTACGAAAAGCTCGACAAGGCCGTACACTTCCTGCGCCGCGGCGCGACGTTCATCGCCGCCAACCCCGACTGGGTCTGCCCCATGCCGGCCGGCGAGGTGCTGCCCGACTGCGGGAGCATCTGCGCGCTGCTGACCGCCGCCTCCGGCGTGAAGCCGACGTATATCGGCAAGCCGAACCGCAACATGGTCGACGTCATCTCGGCACAGACCGGCGTGCCGAACGCGCAGATCTGCTGCGTGGGCGACCGGCTGTATACCGACATCGCCGTGGCCGTGAACGCGGGCGCGCAGAGCGTGCTCGTCATGTCCGGCGAGACGGACGAGGCGATCCTCAAAGCGTCCGACGTGCAGCCGAAGTACGTCCTGCGCGACGTGGCAGAGCTGGCGCAGATTTTGCGCAACGGCGCGGCAGTGTAAGAAAAAGTTCAAAAAATTCCGAAAACTGCTTGACAAAAGCGAACACAAATGTTAGGATGTGTTCAGTAAACATCGTTTTTGCGAATGATGTTGCGAATCCCTCGTTTGTGTTCTCTCTTCCACTTTGCAGCGTCCGGGTCTGCATCCGCCGCGGACGTGCAAGCACAAGCAAACAACAGCAGCCACACCGGCTTACACCGGTGTGGCTGCTGTTTTTCGTTATGTGCGGATGTGCAGGCGGCGGAGACTGCGCCTTTTTAAGCCTTCCCCTTTGAGGGGAAGGCCAGGGTGCGCTGCCGGTGCCGCCGGAGAAAACTGCGGCCTTTCCGCCGTATCCGGCAAGCACGGCTCGGCACCTTCTCCTCACGAACGCCAGGAAGAATCCGCTCAGATATCGGCGCGGAACCAGGCGCCGGGACGGTAGTACTCAAAAATGACGATGTCATAATCGCGCTCATGCGTCCAGGCGCGGCTCGTCCAGCCGGCACGCACGGCGCCCATGGCCTCGCACAGGCGCACGCTCAGCGGCTTCGGCCCGATCTTGTAGGCGATGAACTGCGGGCGGGCGATCACGTTCGTGAGCACGTTGCCGACGATGGCGGCCGCGGGCTTATTGAGCGCCTTGCCGTAGTCCTTCGGCGGCTGGCTGAGCTGGCCGCGCAGAATGTCGGGCGCGTTGCGCCGGAACCACGCGACGATCGTGGGGTCAAAGCTCTCGACGCAGTACGGCCCGCCGTAAGTACGCAGGGCGGCGAGCGTCAGCTCGCACAGGCGGCGGTTATTATGCCCGCGCTTGACCTCGAGCAGCAGCGGCACGCGGCCGCCGAGGGCGGCGAGCGCCTCGGCAAACGTCGGGATGACGCAGTCGGTATCGCCGAGGCGCAGGGCGCGCAGCTCGGCGAGCGTGAAATCATCGATCACGCCCGGCACGCCGCACATGCGTTCGAGCGTATCGTCGTGAAACACGACGAGCTGGTCGTCCGCCGTCAGGTGCACGTCCATCTCAACGGCGTAGCCCGCCTCGGCCGCGGCACGAAACGCCGGGAGCGAATTTTCCGGCACGGTGCCGTCCTCGGTGTGCAGGCCGCGGTGCGCATAGTTGCGGTACAGAAACGGGGCCTTCTGCGCGCGCGTGGCGTGGCCCGGCGCGACGAGAAACGCAAACGCACCCGCGCAGGCGGCGGCCGGCGCGGCGATCTTGCAGGCAGTTTTCCAATTCATAACGAGTCCTCCTTTCGGCGGCGCAGGCCGCCGGTTTGCTTTGCCCTTATTAAACAACAATTTCTGCTTTTCGTCAAATGCCTGTTGAATTGCCGGGCGAGGTATTGTAGAATGAGACAAATCCGATACAGAACGATGGAGGTAACCCTGTGAAGCTCAACTACAAACGCACCATCTGCGTTGGCTTTGCCTTTTTCCTGATCTGCGCCTTCTGGCAGGCGTATGACAACACCATCCCCCTGATCCTGACGAATAAGTTCGGCATGTCGCAGGCGTGGTCCGGCGTCATCATGGCGCTCGACAACATTCTGGCGCTGTTTCTGCTGCCGCTGTTCGGCGCGATCTCCGACAAGCACACCGGCAAGCGCGGCCGCCGCACGCCGTTTATCGTCTTTGGCACGATCGTTGCGGCCATCGCGTTCATCAGCCTGTCGCTCGTCGACGATGCGCAGCTGAAAAACATCGACACGGCCGCCGCCATCGACGATCCCGCCGCGCTGCGCGTCGTGTACCAGCAGGAGGCCGACCGCACGCTCAAGACCCCCGACGGCGAGACGTTCGTGCTCGAGGACACCTTCACGGAGGACGAATTTGCCGCCATCACGAGCCAGGTCACGACCGCCGAGGGCAAGACCGTCACGAACCATGACTACACGAACTATGTCGTGCCCGCGCGCCAGGCCTACACCCACCAGACGACCGTGCAGCACCCGGGCGCGCTCATCGGCTTTATCGTGCTGCTGCTCGTCGTGCTCGTGTCCATGGCCACGTTCCGCTCCCCCGCCGTCGCGCTCATGCCCGATGTTACCATCAAACCGCTGCGCAGTAAGGCGAATGCCGTCATCAACCTCATGGGCACCGCCGGCGGCATCCTCGTGCTGGCCATCGGCATGGCCTTCGCCACGAGCTCCGTGCGCAACTCGCTCATGAGCTACACGGCGTACTTCGCCGTGATCGCGGGCATCATGCTGCTGGCGCTGCTGATCTTCCGCCTGACGGTCAACGAGCCGAAGTTCGTCGCCGAGATGCAGGCCGACAGCAAGCGCTTCGGCATCGACAACGGCGACAGTGACGACGCGCCCGCAGGCTCCGGCAAGCTCGGCAAGGCCGAGCGCCGGTCGCTCATCTTCCTGCTGCTGTCGATCGTGCTGTGGTTCTTCGGCTACAACGCCGTGACGTCGAAATACTCCGTCTACGCCAGCAACATCCTGCACAAGGACTACAACCTCACGCTCATGCTCGCGCAGGCCGCCGCCATCGTGGCCTACCTGCCCGTCGGCATCGTCGCGTCCAAGATCGGCCGCAAGAAAACCATCCTCGGCGGCGTCGTGATGCTGGCCGCCGCGTTCGGCGTGGCCGCCTTCCTCAACGCTGAGAGCCCCACGATGCTCATGAACGCCATGTTCTGCCTCGCCGGTATCGGCTGGGCCACCATCAACGTCAACTCCTTCCCGATGGTCGTGGAGATGTGCTCCGGCAGCGACGTCGGCCGCTACACCGGCTTTTACTACACGGCCAGCATGGCCGCCCAGGTCGTCACGCCGATGTTCTCCGGCTTCTTGATGGACAAGCTCGGCATGACCGTGCTCTTCCCCTACGCCGCCATCTTCGTGGCCGGCGCGTTCGTGACGATGCTCTTTGTCCGCCACGGCGACAGCCGCCCCATCCCCGCCAAGGGCCTTGAGGCGCTCGACGTGGACGATTGACCGAAATTCACATTTGGAGGATGCAAATACTATGGAACGTCTGACCCGCAAACTGAAAAAGGGCGGCTACTCCGCCAACCGGCACTCCGAGGCCCAGCTCACCGAGCGCCTTGACCAGCTCAAGGGCGTGCACAAGCAGTGGCTGCAGGACGTGTCGGACATGATGACCGGCATGAAGCAGAGCGAGGCCGCCGGACAGGAGGGCGCGCTCACGCTCATGATGCTGCAGGCGGGCTACGCCGCGATCGTGCGCATCGGCCGCCGGTTCGAGAGCGTGTGCCCCCCCGTCGAGGGCAGCGGCGACGACACCGCCACCGCGCTCGGCAAGCTCGAGGACCTGTACGAGCAGTGCGTGTCCGAGCTTGAGGACGTGAAGGAAGGGCTCGAGGAGTGCCGCGAAAACGGCTTCACGGACGATCTGGCCTACGACGAGCTGATGGTGACGAAGCTCGGCATCTCGCAGCTCATCAAGCAGTTCGACATCGCCACCGGCTACGCCGAACCGGATCCGGAGCCGTATCAGTACCAGCCCAAGGAAGACAAGCCTGCCGAATAAGCCGCGCACTCAAAAAGCAGCACGTGGACCTGCGGCGGCATCAGTGGCAGTGCGAATAAAGAAAAAACCTCCGTGCCGGACGGCACGGAGGTTTTTGTGTGTAAGGGTCGATTACTTGAGTTCGACAGAAGCGCCGACTTCCTCGAGCTTCTTCTTGAGCTCCTCGGCCTCGTCCTTGGAGACCTGCTCCTTGATGGCGCAGGGGATACCCTCAACCTTCGCCTTGGCTTCCGCCAGGCCCAGGTTGGTGATCTCACGGACGGCCTTGATGACCTTGATCTTCTGATCGCCGAAGCCGGTCAGAACGACGTCAAACTCGGTCTTCTCCTCGGCGGCAGCAGCAGCGCCGGCCACCGGAGCGGCGGCAACAGCGGCAGCGGCGGAAACGCCGAACACATCTTCGATCTCGTGCACGAGCTCGGACAGCTCGAGGACGGACATAGCCTTGATCTCTTCGATCATAGCAGTGACTTTTTCGCTAGCCATGGTAATTTTCCTCCTAAATAGTTAAGTGAAGTGGTCGCCTTATTCGGCGGCGGGAGCTTCGGCCTCGGCAGGTGCGGCGGCGCCGCCCATCTGCTCGACGACCTGATTCAGGCAGACGGCCAGACCCGTGATGGGGGCCAGCATCGTGCCCAAGACCTTGGAGTACAGCGCATCCTTGTTCTGGAGCTGCGCGATCTCCGCGATCTCAGCGTCACTGAGGACCTTGCCCTCGAGGAACGCGCCCTTGACGATGAACTTGTTGTCCTTCGCCATCTTCTCGCTCACGTCGTGGATCATGCGGATCGGGACGATCGGATCGGCCGTGCTGGTTGCGAGCGAAGTCGTACCATTGAGCAGATCACTCATTGCCTCGAGACCGACGTCCTTGAGCGCAAAGCGAGTCAGGGTGTTTTTGACGACGGAATACTCCACGTCATTCTGACGCAGCTCGGTGCGCAGCTTGGTGTCTTCATCGACGGTGATGCCCTTGTAATCGACGAACACGCCGGCGCTGGCGCCCTTGAGCCGCTCGGCCAGAGCGGCGACGATCGCCTGCTTCTCGCTGAGAACTTTTGCGTTCGGCATAGTGTGATTTCACCTCCGTGTGAAAGATACACGCCCAAAAAAAATTCCGCGGCCAAAGCCCCGGAAACAGAAAAAGAAACATCGTGATGGATGCATCCTCGGCAGGATTTCCGCGGTCAAGCCACCTGCTGTCTTTGGAGCGCTCTAATAGAATACCAGATGTCCCCGCGCGTGTCAAGTCCTTTTCCGCGCGGAGAACCGGTTTTTTAAAAATGAGATGGCCTCCGGAGGAGTACCGGAGGCCATCTCAAAAAAATCCCACAAAAAACTTTTACCCTAAACTGCTGTGATTAGTCTAGCATGTTTCTCCTCACATGTGTCAAGCCTTTTTGCGACAATCTGCGCCCCGGCGAGCAGTCACGCTCGGCACGCCCCTCACCAGTCCATGGTCGCGATCCCCTCGCCGAGCGACATGCCGCAGCGGCCGTGGCCGGGATAGAGCGTGAGATTGGGCGGCAGCGTGCGCAGAAACGGCACGGTGCGCTCCATGAGCACGGCAGCGTCGCCCCCGCGCAGGCGCGTGACGACGGCGTTGCCCGGCACGAGCGAGTCGCCGCTGAAAAAGGCGTCCGGCCCGATACGGTAGCACGCGCTGCCGCGCGAGTGGCCGGGCGTGGCATAGCCCTCGAGGTGCAGCACGCCCCAGTCGAGCGCGATGTAATCGCCAAAGGTCATGTCCGGGGCATACGTCTCGGTCTTGAGGTCCAGCGCGCGCAGAAAGTCGCGCGCGGCCGCCCCGCGCGACACGCTCAGCGCCGCAAGCAGCACGGGCGTTGTGTTGCCGGGGTTGCGCAGCCAGGGGGTGCAGTTTTCCTGCCAGAGGGTGCGCGCCGGGAGCGCGCGCTGCATCCGGCCGAGGCCGGAGATGTGGTCGACATGCTCATGCGTGAGCACGAGCAGCACGTGGTACCCCTGCAGGCGCTGCATGGTCGCCTCGTCCGGCCAGGGGTCAAGGACAATCGCGTCGCGCCCCTGCGTGACGACGTACATATTCGAGCCGATGGGCGGAAAGGGAATGCGTTCGATCTGCATAGGCCGTCAGTCCTCCCGCGGCAGGGCGAGCAGCCGGCGGCTGAGCGGCAGCTCGGACGGGCGGCTGTTTTCCAGTGTGACAGTGCCATGGCTGCCGCCGCGGACCCAGCCGCGGCGCACGAGCTGGCGCAGCGTTTCGCGGGCGGTGCCGTCGCTGCCGTCATAGAGCGCGACCTCGCCGCCGAGGGCGGCGCGGATGGCCCGGCGGGCAAACGGAAAATGCGTGCAGCCGAGCACGGCCGCGTCCACGCGGCCGGCATAAGGGCCAAGCTGCCGCGCGAGGTAGGCCGTGAGCGCGGGCGAATCGAGCTCGCCCCGCTCAACAAACTCCACCAGCTCCGGGCACGGCAGCGGCGTGATCTCGGCGCAGCCGGCACACTGGTGCATGAGCGCGACGAACTTTTCCTCCCGCAGCGTCAGGGGCGTGGCCAGCACGAGCACGCGCCGGTGGTGCGCCACGGCGGGCTTGAGCGCCGGTTCGATGCCGATGACGGGGATGTCCGGAAAGGCGGCGCGCAGCGGGCCGATGGCCGCGCTGGTGGCCGTGTTGCAGGCGATGACGGCGGCCTTGATGCCGCGGTCATACAGCCGGGCGATGACGTCCTGCGTCAGGCGGCGGACCTCCGCGACCGGGCGCACGCCGTAGGGGGCATTGGCCGAGTCGCCGAAATAGAGAAAGTCCTCCCCCGGCAGGCGCTGCACGAGCGCGCGCAGGACACTGATGCCGCCGAGGCCGGAATCGAACACCGCGATCGGAAGCTCCGTCCGCTCCATGGCATGCCCCTCCTTTCCGAGATGCAGTACAGAATGTATCTATTGTACCACATTCGGCGCACTTTTCAAGTCAGGCAGTGATGCGCCGGCTCATGCGCGCGATGCCCGCCTTGGCCGTGTCGAGCAGGCCGGTGGCCTGAAAGATGCCGGAATAGGCCGCCGAGATGCACACGATAGCCGTGACGCGCAGCATGGACACAACGCCGCCGCCGTTGAGCAGCGCGCCGGCGGACTTTATCCGCATCGCCCGCGCGCAGTATCCGCAGCCGGTATGAAAACATCCCCCGGAGCAGACGCTCCGGGGGATGCGTTTTTGTACGGCTTACTTGTTCCAGGGGTTGGCCGGGTCGGGGTCCGTCGGGTCCCAGCCGCGGTTCGGGCTGGAGATATCGAGCCACGGGGCCGACGGCTTCGGCACCGGGAGGGACGAGGCGTTGTAGATCGACACCGTGGTGCCGAGCGGGCAGTTGTCGTAGATCCACTTGGCGTCCGCCACCGTCAGGCGCACGCAGCCGTGCGAGCAGACCGTGCCGAGCTGGTTATACAGCCGGTAGGACAGGTCGTTCTTGTTCGGGCTGTTGTACGGCGAAGAGTGGAAGAGATAGTTGCCGGTGATCTGCGTGCAGTACTGCCCCCAGCAGCCCTGCAGTGGGTGCCAGGCCGCCTTGAACGGCGTGCGGAACGTGCCGATCGGCGTGGTCTGGCCGGGGCCGCAGACAAACGCGTGGTGGAGGATGGAGTAGTCGCCGCTCTTATCGAGACCGTACACGAGCACCGTGCACTGGTTGCGCACGACCTCGAGCTTGTAGGGGTACTGCGCGCTCTGGAGCTGCGCATACTCCGCGTCCGTGTAGTTGTTGACCGGTACGACGAACGTGGTGCGGATCACGTCCGTGCCGCACAGGAAGAGGATCTCGACCGTGTGCTGGGAAGGCATGTCGCGCTTCCAGACGGACTCTTCCACGTAGAAGCCCGGCGTGATGGACTTGCCGTCGAGCGTGTAGTGGCGCGTGGGCTGCTGCACGCCGTCCACATACCAGATGAGGGTCGCCTCGCCCGGTGTGGTCTGATATTCCGACGGGAAGTAACGGTAGGTCACGTACAGGTCGACGGTTCGGCACTCCGGCGAGAGCGCAGGCACGGGGTCGGTCACGACCTTGCCGACGCCGCGGAGCATGGGGTCATACTCCGAAGCGGTCTTGTCGGCCGCGAGCGTGACGGTGCAGCCGCGCGCGAGCAGGCGCACAAGGCCGGCATGGCCGGTACCTGCGACCGTCGTATCCTCGGCCGCGGCGGCGAGCGTGTCGACCATGCCGCCGACGGTAACGGTGCCGTTCGGGTCGGTGCGCACGACGAGCGTGCCGGTGATGTCCATGCCGCCGAGGTCACGTCCGGCGGCGCCGCCGAGGTAGAGCGTGCCGGAGAAGGCGTCCGCCGTCAGGGGCGCGGTGCCGGTGTAGACGACGCGGCCGGAGGCCGGGAGCGCAGCGGCATCGGAACAGAACTGCAGGCCGAGCTCATAGAGCATCTGCGCGATCTCGGCGCGGGTGATGGTGGCCTTGGGGCTCAGGCGGCCCGCGTCGCCGCTGACGATGCCGGCCCTGACCAGACCGGCCACCGAGGCGACCGCCCAATTGCTGACGGCGGAAGCATCCGTGAAGGCGGCAAGATCGGCGGCCGTGCCGTCGGCCACGGCGAAGGCGCGGGCGATGACGGACATGGCCTCCTGGCGCGTAATGCTGCGGTTCGGGCCCATGGTGCCGTCACCGCAGCCGCTGAAGATGTTCATCTGCGCGGCAACGCTCAGCTCCGGGTAATACCAGGTGCCAGCGCTGACATCGGTAAAGTGCGTGATATTCTTGCCGGCCGTGCAGCCGAACACGCGCACGAGCATGGCGGCCATCTGGGCACGCGAGGCGTTGCTGCCCGGCAGCATATTGCCATCGGCATCGCCGAAGAGGATACCCTGATCGCGGGCAAAATCCATCGCCGCCTGATACCACGGGCCGGACGGCGTGGGCGTCGGACTGGGTTCCGGGCTGGGCTCGGGACTGGGCTCCGGCTCGCCAGTGGGATCGATGGGATCGCCGGTAGGAGCAGCGGGCTCGCCCGTCACGGCCGGGGACTGCACGGGGTCGGGCTCTGCGGCGATGACCGGCACGGCGGCCAGCGTCAGCACGCACGCGAGCACGAGCAGCAGGGACAAAAAGCGTTTGCGCATGGTTCTTTCCTCCATATTTTCCTGTGGGATGTGCGATGGTTTTATTATACCGGACGGCGGTGATTTTTCAACATTTTTCGCAGCGATTTCAACTTTTTTAAGTTTCTGTGACGCACAAAAAAGCAGCGCGCCGGGCGGCACGCTGCAAGTTGCCATCATTCGGTTTACATAATTACAGACGCAGCAGCTCCGCCACGTCGTCCTCCCCATAGACGCGGATGCCGTGCGTGGACAGGAGCGCGGCGGTGACCCCGTCGCCGGGCGTGAGCGTGCCGGTGAAGGTGCCGTCATAGATCTCCCCGGAGCCGCAGGAGGGGCTGCGCTCCTTCAGAATGGCCGCCTGTGCCCCGGTGAGCCGGGCCAGACGCACCACCTCCTCCGCCCCCCGGCAGAAGGCATCGGTGACATCACCGCCGTCGCTTGCAAACACGCCGCCCTCCCGGCGTTCGGAGGGGAGCCGGGGCGTGGGCAGCCCCCCGAAGTCTCCCCGCACACGGGGATCACCTCATGGCGGCGGCACAGCTCCTGCGCCAGCGGGTGGAGCTTGCTCCGCCCGTCGTAGCGGCAGGCCACTCCCAGCAGACACGCACTGACCAGCAGCTTCATCGCTCCATCTCCCTTCCGTTGAGGGCGGCATAGGCCAGCCGCTCCCCCTCATAGCGCAGCTTCAGGGAGAAGAACGGCACCTCCCGCCGCAGCAGCTCCAGAAAGATGCGGTCCCCCTCCCACTGGGGCAGGGCCGCCAGCCGATCCCGATGGATCCACTCCAGCACGCCCTCGTCGCAGTCCTCCCGGATGCGGCCCGTCCAGCCGGTGGCGGTGAACAGGTGCATATATTCCGTCTCCCACCGGTCGGAGACAAAGGTGACGATCCCCCGATACCGATAGTCGGTAAGAGTCAGCCCCGTCTCCTCCAGCGTCTCCCGCAGGACGCACTCCTCCGGACTCTCTCCGTCCTCGAATTTCCCGCCCACACCGATCCATTTGTCGTGGTTGCAGTCGTTCTCCTTCTTCACCCGGTGGAGCATCAGATACTCCCCGGCCGGATTTTCGATGTAGCACAGGGTGGTGTTCTTCATGGTGCAGTCTCCCCTTTCAGCATATGTCCTTTCCTGTATGATAACACAGTTTTTGCCTTTTGGGAACCGATGTGGTATACTGATCCCAAAAACGGAGGTGGAGTATATGGCGGACATTCAACCGGGGCGGTATCGCCACTTCAAGGGCAATGAATATCAGGTGCTGGGCATCGCCCGCCACTCGGAGACGCTGGAGGAGCTGGTGGTGTACCGGGCCCTCTACGGCGACGGCGGCCTGTGGGTGCGCCCTGCGTCCATGTGGACGGAGACCGTGGAGCGGGACGGCTATCACGGCCCCCGATTCATTTGGGTGGCAGAGCGATGACGGACTATCAGGTGGTGCGGAGCCGCCGCCGCAC
>ENA-OYAJ01000340-OYAJ01000340.1-human-gut-metagenome-genome-assembly--contig:-NODE-340-length-14663-cov-7.188116_pt1 | contig 14663 bp, 13 predicted proteins | sample MGYA00243431_ERZ652826 | MGnify/ENA primary metagenome ERZ652826 (study PRJEB26926, sample SAMN06164609) | human gut metagenome | biome: ENVO:00009003; feature: ENVO:2100002; material: ENVO:00002003...
GTGATGGCCGTCTCGCTGTCGGGCGCGACGGCGGCCGACGCCGTCACGGACGGGACGGGCTGCGCCGCAGGCTCCGGCGCGGGGCCGAGCGTGACCACGAGCCACGGGATCACAAGCGAGAGCACCACGAGCAGCAGCGACAGCAGGAAAACTTTGCGCACGCGCGCCGCCTCCTTTCTGCCCTGCGGGGGCGTTTTGCGCCTTGACGCAGGGGGGAAATCAGTATAAAATAAGTCTATTCAATATGTATTGGGACAGGTAGTTTGTTATGCGCAAAAATGCTTGGGTAATCTGCTGCTGCACGGCCGTGCTGGCAGCGTTCGGGACCTTTTTCCGCTGGCTGCAGGATCAGGTCTGTTTTGAAGCCGAGACCGGCCTTGCCGTGCGCGGCAGCATCTGGCCGTATGCCGTCGCACTGATGATCGTTATCGCCGCGGTCGTGCTGGCCGTGGTCTGCTTCCGGATGAAAAACCAGCCGCACACCAGCTTTCCGGATTCGCTTCCGGCGGCCTTTGCCGCGGCGCCGCGCGTGCGCACCATCGGCGGCGTCGTGCTCGGCGCGCTGCTGGCGGTCGGCGGCGCCTGGCTGATGATCAGCTCCGGCACGCTCTCGTCGCCCGGACTGCAGCGGGTGCTGGCCGTGCTGGCGATCGTGACGGGCGCGGCGTTTGCGCGCCAGATGCTCGCCCCCGGCGATGCCGAGGCAACCTCCGGCGCCGTCGTGTGCGCGTCCATGCCGATCGTGCTGCTCGCGTTCTGGCTGATCGTGAGCTATAAGGTCAATATCATCAACCCTACCATTTCCGCCTACGCGGTCGAGATCCTGGCGCTGTGCGCCGCGCTCATCGCGTTTTATCAGCTTGCCGGCTTTGCCTACGGCCGCCCGAAGGCGATCAAGAGCATTTTCTGGAGCCAGTTTGCGGCCTTCCTGTGCATCACGGCGCTGCCGGATGACCGCGCAGGCGGGCAGCAGCTCATGCTGGCAGCCGTCGCGGGCATATTGGTGTTCCAGTCTTACCTGACCGCATCCAACATCCGCCCGGCCGTGTCCGGGCCGGTCGGCGGCGCGCAATAAGCTGTGAAAAGCCCGTGTGGCGCTGCCATGCGGGCCTTTCCATATAGAGACCGGCATCCGCCGGAGAGGGGAAACGTCTATGAACAACATCTTAGCCCAGCTCAACAGCGTACCCATGTACGCGATCTGCGGCGGCATCATCGCGTTCGTTGCGGTGGTGTGCGTCATTTTCCTTGTGCGCTCTTATCGCGCGGGTCTTGCCATCGGCATCGACCCCGCGCGCATGAAGCGCGCCATCACGTCGAGCGCCACGTTTTCGGTCCTGCCGAGCGTGGGCATCCTGCTCGGCGTCATCGCCCTGTCCGGCAGCCTCGGCACGCCGTGGCCGTGGCTGCGTCTGTCCGTCATCGGCGCACTGCACTATGAGACGCAGGTCGCCCAGGCTGCGGCCGAGCAGGTCGGCATGCACGCCCTGTCCGCCGCCGAGATGACGCCGCAGGGCTTCACGACGATCGCCCTGCTCATGAGCATCTGCATCATGTGGGGCATGATCCTGTCGATCTTCTTCAACAAGCGCTACCTCAAGCGCCTCGGCAACGACGGGGCCAAGTCGGCCTCCGGCGTCGGCTTCGGCGACAGCGCCATGACGGCCATGTTCATCGGCCTCGTGTGTGCGTACATCGGCAGCTACATCGGTGCGTTCGTGTCCGGTGAGGGGCTGTTCACCTGCACCGGCGACTGGACGCCGCTGATCGTCGTGGCCGTGTCGGCGGCGGTGATGGCGCTGTTCGTGTATCTGTCAGAGAAAAAGAACATGGCCTGGCTGGAGAGCTTCTCCATCGCCGGCAGTATGCTCATCGGCATGGCGGCGGCCGTGCTCGTGCGGCTGTAAGGAGGGGATATCATGAACGAAACCGAACGCAAAACATATCTTGAACAGTTCAACCGCCGGACGCATGTCCTCGGCCGCATCGTGAGCGCGGTCACGCTCGTGCTGCTCGTCGGCGCACCGTTTCTCATCGGCACGTTCCTCGGCGCCATGCCTGATTTGGGCGCCGTTGCCAAGGGCTTTTTGTCCGTCGGCCTCGTGTGGACGGTCAGCAGCGTGGCGGAGTTTCTCATCTACACGCCGATGCTCGGCGCCGGCGGCGGCTACCTCGCCTTCATCACCGGCAACCTCATCAATATGAAGATCCCGTGCGCGGTCAACGCGCGCGACATCGTCGGCACCAAGACCGGCACGGCCGAAAATGAGATCATCTCGACGCTCTCGATCGCAACATCCTCGCTCGTGACCATCGTCGTGCTCGCGCTCGGCGTGGCGCTGCTCGTGCCGCTGCAGCCCGTGCTGCAGAGCCCCGTGCTCCAGCCGGCGTTTGCCAACGTCGTCCCGGCGCTCTTCGGCGCGATGGCGTATCAGTATTTCCGCAAGAACGTGCAGGTCGCGGTCGCCCCGCTGGTCGTGATGAGCCTGCTGTTCATGCTCGTCCCGTCGCTGACGAGCTCCACGAGCTTCATGATCATTCCGAGCGGCGCACTGGCCATCGGCATTGCCTACGGCATGTACCGCAAGCAGAAAAAGGAGGCAGATGTCAAATGAAGTTCCGTCCCGGTTATCTCGCGCTGGCTCCGCTCGCCCCGCTGGGGGCGGCCGTGGCGCACGCCGCGCTCACACCGCGCAAAACGTCCGGCTATCAGCCGCAGCCGGATCCCGACCGCGCCATGGCCTACGCCGAGAAGCTCTCGGCCATGATCCGGTGCGACACTACGTCGCACGCCAACGTCCGCGAGCCGGAAAAGTTCGAGCGCTTCCACGCGCTGCTGGCCGAGCTCTTCCCGCTCGTGCATGAAAAGCTCGCGCGCACGGACATTGACGGAAACCTGCTCTATTACTGGCCGGGCCGGGCACACGACCGCCCGATCGTGCTCATGAGCCATCAGGACGTCGTGCCCGCCGAGGGCACGTGGGCGCACGCGCCGTTTTCCGGCGACATTGCCGACGGCAAGGTCTGGGGCCGCGGCGCATCGGACACCAAGTGCTCGGTCATGGCGTTTTTCCAGGCGGTCGAGGAGCTGCTCGCCGCCGGATATGAGCCGGCCAACGATGTCTATATTGCCTCCTCCTGCACGGAGGAGTGGGCGGGCGACGGCGCGCCGAAGCTTGTCGCCGAGCTCCAGCGCCGCGGTGTGCGGCCGTTTCTCGTCTGTGACGAGGGCGGCGGCATCATCACCGAGCCGATCGGCGGCATCCCCGGCAACTTCGCCATGGTCGGCGTGTTTGAAAAGGGCAAGGCGGACGTGAAGTTCACCGCCCGCAGCACCGGCGGCCACGCCAGCGCCCCGACGGCGAACACCCCCATCGCGCGCCTGTCCGCGTTCGTGACGGATGTGGAAAAGCACGCGCCGTTTCGCAAGAAGTTCCTGCCCGAGGTCACGGCCATGTTCACGCGTCTGGCGCCGTATGCACCGTTCGGCCTGCGGCTCGTGATGGGCAACCTCTGGCTGTTTGCCCCGCTGATGAAGGTCGTGCTGCCGCGCGTGTCGGCGCAGGCGGGGGCGATGCTGCGCACGACGATCGCGTTCACGATGCAGTCCGGCTCGGATGCGTACAACGTTCTGCCGCAGGAGGCGACGCTGGGCGCGAACATGCGCTTCATCCCGCACCAGGGCGAGCAGGAGAGTCTGGCCATCATCCGCCGGCTCGCCGAAAAGCACGGTCTGGAGATGGAGGTCGTGCACACGAACGACTACTCCGAGCCCGTGGACATCCACGGCGAGGCATTCCGTCAGGTGGAGCGGGTCATTGGCGAGACGTTCCCCGGTCTGCCTGTCAGCCCGTATGTCATGACCGGTGCAACGGACGCGCACTTCTATCAGGAGATCTGCGACAGCTGCGTGCGCTTCGCCCCCGTGATCTACGGCCCGGAGCAGATGAAGGGCATGCATGGCATCAATGAGAACATCGAATATAACTGCCTGCCAGGCGCGGTCGATTTCTACAAGAATCTCATCCGCGCGCAGGAGCAATAAAAAAACAGCGGCGCGCCCCGGCTGTGCTGGGGCGCGCTGTCATGGAAAGGCAAAGCGCCCGGACGTTTCGTCCGGGCGCTTTGCTGTCTTATGGTGCACGTTTTATTCAAACGAGATCATGTAGTAATACACCGGCTGGCCGCCGTTGACGACGTTCACGTCCGCCATCGGCAGACGCTCGCCGAGCAGATCGGCTGCGTGCTGGGCGGCGTCGCCCTGCACGTCCTCGCCGTAGTAGATGGAGACGATCTCGGGGTCGAGATCGTTCGCGGCGTCCGCGATCCTGGTCAGTATCTTGTCAAGGTCGGCGTCGCTGCCGAGCAGCGCACCGTCCATCAGCGCCAGATACTCGCCCTTGTGGATATCGTGGCCGTCAAAGTCGGAGTCGCGCGCGGCGTAGGTGATCTGCGCGGTGTGCACGCTCTCGATCGCGGCGCTCAGCTCCGCCTCGATGACGTCCTCGGCGCTCGCCGGGTCGAACGAGAGCATCGCGGTGATGCCCTGCGGTACGGTCTTGGTCGGGATGACGATGACCTTCTTGTCCGACAGCGGGATGCACTGCTGAGCGGCCATGATGATGTTCTTGTTGTTCGGCAGCACGAACACGATCTCCGCCGGGGTCTTGTTGACCTCGGTGAGGATGTCCTCCGTGGAGGGGTTCATGGTCTGGCCACCGGTGACGACGCGGTCCACGCCCAGCTCGCGGAAGAGGTTGGCCATGCCCTCGCCGGCAGACACGGCCACGACGCCGAACTGCTTTTCGGGCTTGGCAACTTCGGGCTCGGCCTCCGCCTCGGCGGCGGTGCCGGCAGCGGCCTCGGGGGCAGCGTCCTTGCCGGAGAGCGCGGTGTGCTGGTTGCGCATGTTTTCGATCTTCACGGTCTGGAGCGGGCCGTAGGTCAGCGCCTCGGTCAGCACCTCGCCGGGCACGTTCGTATGCACGTGCACCTTGATGATCTCGTCGTCGTCGACCACGACGACGCAGTCACCGAGATTTTTCAGGAACGAGCGCAGGAGCTCCGGGCTCTTGCTGTTCTCGCGCGCGACGATGAACTCCGTGCAGTAGCCGAACGTGATCTCGCCGGTGTCGAACTCGGAGAAGTCCGCGCCCTCTTTCGGCGCCTGGGCGGCAGCCGGAGCGGCGGCGGTCACGGGGGCGGCGGTGCGGCCCTGCAGATAGCCGAGCATGGCGTCCATGACGAGCACGAAGCCCTCGCCGCCGGCATCGACCACGCCTGCGCGGCGCAGCACGGGGTTGATGTTCTGCGTGTCGGCCAGCGCCTCGCGCGCGGCAGCGAGCAGCGCGTCGAGCATGCCCTCAAAGTCCGTGCTGTCTTTGGCAAAGGCCACGGCGGCCTGCGCGCCCAGACGGCTGACGGTGAGGATCGTGCCCTCGGCCGGCTTCATGACGGCCTTGTAGGCAGCGTCCACGCCGGCGGAGACGGCGGCGGCAAATTCCGCGGCGTTTGCGGTCTCGCGGCCCTTGAGGGACTTGGCGATCCCGCGGAACAGCAGCGACAAAATGACGCCGGAGTTGCCGCGCGCACCGCGCAGCAGCGCGCTCGCGGCGCAGTCGGCCACGGCGCCGACTGTCTCGGTCTGCTTGCGGCCGAGCTCGATGGCGGCCGAGTTCATCGTCAGGCTCATGTTCGTGCCGGTGTCGCCGTCCGGAACGGGGAAGACGTTGAGCTCGTTGATCTTCTGTTTGTTTTCTTCCAGTGCCGCGTTCGCGCACAGGAGCATTTCCCGAAGCGCTGCGGCATCAATGATCTCTCTCAAATCTGTACACCTCCGACAGGGGGAATGAAAATGGCCCGGAAGCGCGGCTCCCGGGAGGGAAGCGGTGCGAAATGTTCCCGCTTAATCGAGGAACATGGTGTCCACGTACACGTCCACGCGCGCCACGGGCACGCCGGTGGCCTGGTTGACCTTGTAGCTGACCTCGTTGATGATGCTGTGGGCAAGCGCGGAAATGTTCACGCCGTGGTCGACCGCGATGTGCAGCTCCAGCGAGATGCTGCCGTCATCGGCGAACGTGGCGTTGACGCCCTTGGACATGGATTCACGGCGCAGAAGCTGGAACGGTCCGCTGTCTTTGCTGCGGCCGACCATACCCTTCACGCCGAAGCAACTGGTCGCGGCGTCGCCTGCAAGGTTGGTGAATACTTCGTTGGTGATGCTGATGGTGCCATTCGATTGTTCGATTTTGACCATGTAGACAGCCCCTTTCTTAACAGCAGTGATATATTATATAACAATAGGTGAGAAATCACAAGCGAAAAATTAGCGAAAAAACTGGACATTTTCCGTGAAAACGCCGGTTTTCACCCGGAAACTTGCACGTTTTCAATAGTTGTGTTTCGAAAAATGAAACAAGAATCAAAAAACTATTATTTACGTTTTTTTGAAACTGTGTTATCATATTGACGTGAATGGGCGGATAGGTGCCCAGTGCACAAATATAGGATAACATAAGAGAAATAGGAGATGAAGTTTATGGCAAGAAAGCTCGTTACCATGGACGGCAACAACGCTGCCGCCCACGTGTCCTACGCGTTCACGGAAGTGGCTGCCATTTACCCGATTACCCCGTCGAGCCCGATGGCCGACCTGGTCGATCAGTGGGCCGCTGCCGGCCGCAAGAACATCTTCGGCACGAAGGTCCGTGTGCAGGAAATGCAGGCAGAGTCCGGCGCAGCCGGCGCTGTCCACGGTTCGCTGAATGCCGGCGCCCTGACCACGACGTACACCGCCTCTCAGGGCCTGCTGCTCATGATCCCGAATATGTACAAGATGGCCGGCGAACTGCTCCCGGCCGTGTTCCACGTGACGGCCCGCGCGCTCGCGTCGCACACGTTGTCCATCTTCGGCGATCAGTCCGACGTCATGGCCTGCCGCCAGACCGGCTTTGCCATGCTCGCCGAGGGCAATGTGCAGGAAGTTATGGATCTGTCCCCCGTGGCGCATCTGGCCGCCATCAAGGGCCGTGTCCCGTTCCTGAACTTCTTTGACGGCTTCCGTACCTCGCACGAGATCCAGAAGATCGCCGTCTGGGATTATGACGATCTGGCCGAGATGGTCGACATGGATGCGGTCAATGCCTTCCGTCAGCGCGGCCTGAACCCGCAGCATCCGCAGATGCGCGGCAGCCACGAAAACGGCGATATCTTCTTCCAGAACCGTGAGGCGTCCAATAAATATTATGACGCCGTGCCGGATCTGGTCGAGGAGTACATGGGCAAGATCAATGCCAAGATCGGCACCAACTACCAGCTGTTCAACTACTACGGCGCCCCGGATGCTGACCGTGTCATCATCTCCATGGGCTCCATCTGCGACGTGGCCGAGGAGGTCATCGACTACCTCAACGCCCACGGCGAAAAGGTCGGCCTCGTGAAGGTCCGCCTGTACCGTCCGTTCCGTGCTGACAAGCTCATCGCGGCCATCCCGGCGACCTGCAAGAAGATCGCCGTGCTCGACCGCACGAAAGAGCCCGGCGCACAGGGCGAGCCCCTGTACCTCGACGTCGTCACCGCGCTGGCCAACGCTGGCCGCAACGACATCGTCGTCACCGGCGGCCGCTACGGCCTCGGCTCCAAGGACACCCCGCCGTCCTCCGTGTTCGCGGTCTATGAGGAGCTCAAGAGCGAGAACCCGAAGCGTCAGTTCACCATCGGCATCGTCGACGACGTGACCAACCTCTCTCTGCCGGAGAAGGACGCGCCCGACACCTCCGCCGAGGGCACCATCGCCTGCAAGTTCTGGGGTCTCGGCGGTGACGGCACCGTCGGCGCCAACAAGAACTCCATCAAGATCATCGGCGACCACACCGATAAATTCGTGCAGGCCTACTTCCAGTACGACTCCAAGAAGACCGGCGGCGTGACCATCAGCCACCTGCGCTTCGGCGATCACGAGATCAAGAGCCCGTACTATATCAATAAGGCCGACTTCGTCGCCTGCCACAACCCGTCCTACATCACCAAGGGCTTCAAGATGGTCCAGGATGTCAAGCCGGGCGGCGTGTTCATGATCAACTGCGAGTGGACGCCCGAGGAGCTCAGCCACCATCTGGACGCTTCTGCCAAGCGCTACATCGCCCGCAACAACATCCAGCTCTACACGATCAACGCCATTGACCTGGCCATCCAGATCGGCATGGGCAAGCGCAACAACACCATCCTGCAGTCCGCGTTCTTCTCTCTGGCGAAGATCATGCCGGAAGAGGACGCCATCCGCTACATGAAGGAGAAGGCCAAGGCCTCCTACATGAAGAAGGGCGAGGACGTCGTCGAGATGAACTACAAGGCCATCGACCTCGGCGCGACCGCGTATGTGAAGATCGACGTTCCGGCCGACTGGGCCGACGCCGTGGACGAGGCTCCGGCCAAGGAGCTGACCGGCCGTCCGGCCACCGTCAAGATGGTGCGCGACATCCTCACCCCGGTCGACAAGATGGACGGCGACAGCCTGCCGGTCTCCGCGTTTGTCGATCATGCCGACGGCACGTTCGAGCTCGGCGCCTCCGCGTATGAGAAGCGCGGCGTGGCCGTCTCCGTGCCCGAGTGGGACAGCACCAAGTGCATCCAGTGCAACCAGTGCGCCTACGTCTGCCCGCATGCGACCATCCGCCCGTTCGCGCTCACGGCCGACGAGCTGGCCGCCGCGCCCGCGCAGACCAAGGCGGTCGACTTTAAGGTCGGCGCCGGCAAGGGCGTTTACAAGTTCTCCATGGCCATCTCTCCGCTCGACTGCATGGGCTGCGGCGTCTGCACGCACGTCTGCCCGGTCGGCGCGCTGACGATGCAGCCGCTCGAGAGCCAGGAAGATCAGCAGCCCGTGTTCGACTACATGGTCGCCAAGGTTGCCGAGAAGAAAGAGCTTCAGGACTTCACCGTCAAGGGCAGCCAGTTCCGGCAGCCCATGCTCGAGTTCTCCGGCTCCTGCGCCGGCTGCGCCGAGACGAGCTATGCCCGCCTGATCACGCAGCTGTTCGGCGATCACATGATGATCTCCAACGCGACCGGCTGCTCGTCCATCTGGGGCGGCCCGGCTGCCACCAGCCCGTACACCGTCAACAAGGAAGGCAAGGGTCCCGCCTGGGCCAACTCCCTGTTCGAGGATAACGCGGAGCACGGCCTCGGCATGTACCTCGGCCAGAAGAAGATCCGCGACGATCTGGCGGAGGACATCCGCTACATCGCCGAAAACGGCAAGGATCCCGCCAAGGTCGCGGCTGCGAAGAAGTACCTCGAGACCTATAACGACGGCGAGGCCAACCAGACCGCCACGGCGGAGTTCCTCGCTGTGATGGAGGCCAAGCCCGCCTGTGACTGCGAGCGCTACCAGCGCATCATGGCCAACAAGGACTTCCTCAACAAGAAGAGCTGCTGGATCTTCGGCGGCGACGGCTGGGCTTATGACATCGGCTTCGGCGGTCTGGACCATGTCCTGGCGCAGGACGAGGACGTGAACGTGTTCGTCTTCAACACCGAGGTCTACTCCAACACCGGCGGACAGGCGTCCAAGGCCTCCAACATCGGCCAGGTCGCGCAGTTTGCGGCTGCCGGTAAGGAGCTCAAGAGCAAGAGCCTTGCCGAGATCGCCATGAGCTATGGCTACATCTACGTGGCGCAGGTCGCCATGGGTGCCAACCCGGCGCAGACCATCAAGGCCATCAAGGAAGCGGAAGCTTACCCCGGCCCGTCCCTGATCATCGGCTACGCCCCCTGCGAGATGCACAGCATCAAGAAGGGCGGCATGACCAACTGCCAGGGCGAGATGAAGCGCGCGGTCGACTGCGGCTACTGGAACCTGTTCCGTTATGATCCGTCCGCTGAAAAGCCCTTCGCGCTCGACAGCAAGGAGCCGGCCGGCGGCTACCACGACTTCCTCATGAACGAGGCGCGCTACGCCCGCCTGACCAACGAGTTCCCGGATCGCGCCGAGGAGCTGTTCGCCAAGTCTGAGTCGAACGCAAAGGCCCGCTACGAGCACCTGCTCAAGCTCAAGCAGCTTTACGACGAGGCATAAGTTTTCCTACCCACGCAGGCGGGGCTGATCTCAGCCCCGCCTTTTCTATGCGGCTCGCCGGTTGCAAGCCGGATAGAAAAGGCACCGTTGAAAGCCGCCTCTGACACTCCGCCCGCCGGAACGTGTTGAAAACCGGCGGGGCATGGCGTATACTAGATAGCAGCTTACGCACGAAAGGGGAGACCGCCATTTGAATACGGACACCTATCAGAACGCGCTCGAATCCACGAAAGACAGCATCGAGGACGTGAACAACGCCATCGGCTTCAGCCTCGGCAGTCTCACGCTCGAAAAGCTCATCACCTCCGCCATCACGCTCGTGATCTGTGTGCTCGTCATCTGGCTCGTCATGCGCGTCGCGCGGCGCATCTCGGCGCACTCGCGCCTGTCGGAGAGCCTGAGCCGATTCATCCTCAAGGTGCTCAAGATCGCGCTGGAGTTCATGGCCATCCTCATCGTGGCCGACAGTCTCGGCTTTAACGTCACGGCGCTGCTGGCCGTGTTCAGCCTGCTCGGCCTGGCTTTGTCGCTCTCGGTGCAAAACTGCCTGTCCAACGCCATGAGCGGCATCACCATCCTGCTCACGCGGCCGTTCGAGGACGGTGATTTCATCGAGGCCGGCGACGTGAGCGGCACGGTCAGGGACATCGGCCTGATCTACACGCAGCTGTGTACGCTGGATAATAAGGACATTTACGTGCCGAACAGCGACCTCTCGGCGTCCAAGATCATCAATTATAACCGCGAGCCGCAGCGGCGCGTGGACCTGACCTTCGGCGCAGACTATACTTGCCGCCCGGAGCAGGTGAAGGCGGCGCTGCACAACGCCGTGTCGCTCGTGTCCGGCATCCTGCCGGAGCCGGAGCCGTTCGTGCGCGTGTCGGGCTACGGGGAGAGCAATATCGAGTACACGGTGCGCGTCTGGTGCAAAACGGCCGACTACTGGACCGTGTATTATGACCTCATGGAGGCCGTCGGCGCGGCGTTTGACGCCCACGGCGTGTCCATGTCCTACCCGCAGATGAACGTGCACGTGCTCGATACGCCGGAAAGTGCAAAAAAGGATTGACTTTCCCGCTTTTTCAGGTATAATAATATGGCCTGCGTATGGACGCAGGTGATCCTTGCTCTCATTTGAGATGAGGGCCACTAGACCAGAAGGAGGTGCAACTGAAATGGCAAAAACCACCGAAAAGTACGAACTGATGTATATCATCAACCCCAATCTGTCGGAGGAAGAGACTGCAGCAGTCGTCGAGAAGTTCAAGGCGCTTGTCGAGCAGAACGGCACGCTGGAGGAAATGGAGGAGATGGGTAAGCGCAAGCTCGCTTACGAGATCAACTACATTTCTGAGGGCTACTACGTGCTCGTCAAGTTCACCAGCGGCCCGGATTTCCCGGCCGAGCTGGATCGTGTGCTGGGCATCACGGACGGTATTCTCCGCTCCCTGATTACCCGTCGCCCGGAATAAGGAGGCACGACAATGCTGAACCACATTGTGCTCATGGGCCGTCTGACCCGTGACCCCGAGCTTCGTTATACCCAGTCCCAGGTTCCCGTGGCGTCGTTCCGGCTGGCGGTCGACCGCGATTTCGGCGGCCGTGACGGCAGCGAGCGGCAGACGGACTTCATCGACATTGTCGCCTGGAGAAGCACGGCGGAGTTCGTCTCCAAGTACTTCACCAAGGGCAGCATGGCCGCCGTGAGCGGCCGCCTGCAGATCCGCGAATGGACTGACCGCGAAGGCGGAAAGCGCACGACTGCGGAAGTCGTGGCGGACAATGTCTACTTCGGCGAGAGCAAGCGCCGCGACGGCGGCGATGCGCCTCGCCCGGCAGCGCCGAGCGCATCGGCACCGGCTCACCGCAGCAGCTATGGCGGATATGACAATGTCCCCCAGGGCGGCAGCGCGTTTTCCGAGCTGGACGACGATGACGGCGATCTGCCGTTCTGATTTTGATAAAGGAGGATTACAGTCTTGGCTTTTGACAGAGATAAGAGCAAGAACCGCAAACGCAGAAAAGTTTGCCAGTTCTGTGTGGACAAGTGCACTTATATCGACTACAAAGACACCGCGAAGCTTCGCCGCTTCCTGTCCGAGCGCAGCAAGATCCTGCCGCGCCGCACGACCGGCACCTGCGCGATGCATCAGCGCGAGCTCACCGAGGCCATCAAGAGAGCGCGTCAGATCGCCCTCCTGCCGTACGTGACCGACTGAGTTTCTGTTCACAGACAGCAAACAGCCCCCATCGTTCGATGGGGGCTGTTTTTGTATACCTTTGTGCCGCGTTAATCCTCGAGATGCAGCGGGATGTTCTCGACCTGCGCGATGACGGAGACCATGGCGCGGATCTGCGGCGTGAGCACCTTGTCGCGGTGGTGCACCAGCTGGCTCCACTGCTCCATGTGGCAGTCCGCGACCGGCAGGATTGCGAGCCGGCCCTCTTCTGCGCGGCGGCGCGCCGTGTAGCGCGGCAGCACGGACAGGTAGGGGTTGTGCTCGAGCAGCTGCATGACCATGCTCGTGCTCTCGAGCTCCAGAAACGGCCGGATCGACAGTTTCTGGTGCGCCAGCTCCATGTCGAACTGGTGGCGATAGCTGTTGAACTGCGGCATAAGCACGAACGGCTCGTTGACGAGATCGGCCAGCTTGAGCTGCTTGGCGGCAGCGAACGGATGCTTGGGGCTTGCGACGATGACGATCTCCTGCGGGCACTCGAAGAGCTTGACGCGCTGCGCGTCGTAGCCCATGTCGTCGAGCGTGTAGATGAGGTCGACTTCGTTGTGCATGAGCATATCCGAGAGCGTTTTCGTGTCGCCCTCGACCAGCTGCGTGTTCACATGCGGACAGTGCTCATGATACAGCGGCAGGATCTCCCCGAAGCTGGCCGTCATGATCGACTCGATCGTGCCGATGCGCAGCGTGCCGGTCAGATCGCGCTCCTGCACCGTGAACGACACGGCGCGCGCCGCGGCCGACACGACATCGCGCGCGTAGGGGATAAACTCCTGCCCGTAGTGGGTGATGGATACGGTTTTGCCGATGCGGTCGAACAGGCGCACGCCCAGCTCGTTTTCGAGCTGCTGGACCTGCACCGTAACGGCGGACTGGGAATAGCCCAGTGATTCTGCGGCCTTGGAGAAGCTCTGCAGCTGCGCAACCTTTAAAAACGTGGTCAGCAAGCGTAGTTCCATAGGCGATGCCTCCTTATCCCGATGTGGTTCCGTTTTTTTCTCAAGAGTATAATACGTCGCAAATCCAGCCCGCGTCAAGCATTTTTTCGGATAATCGGCAAACAGCAGGGAATGGTTGACAGAAAATTATCATTTTTACGAAAGCATACCATCAAAATTTTGAATTGAATCGAAAACGAAAAATGTACCTTTCGAAATTGTGAATTTTACAACATACAAACGGTGTGTTATGATGCAGCTGTAGGCAAGGGGACCGATCAACGGCCCCGAAACCCCAAAAAATTCAGGAGGTAGCTGCTATGAAAAACATCTGGCTGAACATTCTTGCATTTGTTGCGTTCCTCGCGATCGAGATCACCGCTGTCTCCTTTATGAGCACGTACTTCGCCGGCTCCACCGCGATGGTGCTGCTGGGTGTGCTTGCGCTCGTGATCGGCGGCGTCTACACGGCTCTGCTCGGCAGAGACATTGCCAGCATCAAGCGCTGAGCCGATCCTTTCTTTGCTATCTTCCATCCATTTCTGCTTTTTTCTCCAAGGCTCCCGGGAGTAACCGCCTCCCGGCGCCACCCCCAAACGTGTGGGTCTCCTGCACGAAAAAATCTCCTTCCGTAACCGCCGGGAGGAGATTTTTTTATTTGCGTTCGTACCCGGAAGGAGATTTACAACCGCGCCGGGCTGTGGTACACTACGCTCAGAACTGCATACTGCGCAGTCTTCGCCGCTTCGGGCGGCAGGGGAAATGCGGGTGAAAGGCCCCGCGAGTCGGTCACTGTGAAGCCGCCGGAAGGCGGATAAGTCAGAATACCCGAAGGCTGCAGGCATTTCTGCCGGAACCGGAAGTCGCATGGCTGAACGAAGGAATTTCGTTCGGCCGGTTTTGCTGCACCTGTCCGCCGATTCCGGCGGGCAGAATTTTTTTGTTTTGGGAGGAAAGCACATGAAAAAACGGTTACTGGCCCTGCTGCTGGTGCTGGCGATGGTTTTCAGCCTTATGCCGGCGGCACTGGCCGCGGACAAGCCGAGCTTCCAGAGCTTCTTTGAAAGCGTCCCGGCCAACGCCGAGACGGAGCCCGGCTCCCCGAACAGCACGAACAAATGGAAAGTGGCCTCGTTGGACGGGGACTATGTGCTCAAGTCCGGCGGAGCCGGAAAAAGCAGAGCCAGAAGCACCCTGCAGTTGACCTTTACCGCAGACGCAGAGCTCACATTTGAGTACAAGGTCTCGTCCGAGCCCAAGTACGACTGCTTCACCATCACCTATGACGGGGCGGAAAAGGTCAAAGAGAGCGGCGACCTCGGCTGGAAGACCTACACGCTCTCGGCCGAGTCCGGCAAGGTGCTGACGCTGACCTATGCAAAGGACGGCAGCGGCGACAAGTCCGACGAC
>ENA-OYAJ01000364-OYAJ01000364.1-human-gut-metagenome-genome-assembly--contig:-NODE-364-length-14004-cov-11.949602_pt1 | contig 14004 bp, 9 predicted proteins | sample MGYA00243431_ERZ652826 | MGnify/ENA primary metagenome ERZ652826 (study PRJEB26926, sample SAMN06164609) | human gut metagenome | biome: ENVO:00009003; feature: ENVO:2100002; material: ENVO:00002003...
GTTAAACGTTTAGTATTTATTTCCTAAACGCGGTGCAAAAATAAGAATTTGTTTTTATATTCGCACATAAATTCATATTAAAATAAAAAAAAATGGGAAAAAGTAGCTTCTTGCAAGATTTTAAGGCGTTCGCAATGCGCGGAAACGTCATTGACATGGCAGTCGGTGTCATCATCGGTGGAGCCTTCGGTAAAATAGTATCTTCCATTGTGGCCGATGTCATCATGCCTCCCATCGGATTGCTGGTAGGTGGCGTGAACTTTACAGATTTGAAACTACAATTAAAGCCGGCCGAAGTAGTGGATGGAGTTGAAAAAGCTGCCGTAACGTTGAATTATGGCAACTTCCTACAAGCCACTTTCGACTTTATCATCATTGCTTTTTCTATATTCTTATTTATAAGATTACTTGCCAAACTGAATCGCAAGAAAGAAGAAGTCCCTGCTCCCGCTGCCCCGCCTGCCCCCAGCAAGGAGGAGGTATTACTTACAGAAATCCGTGATTTGTTGAAAGAACAAACTGACAAAAAATAAAACATTATTCACAAAAAAACGGACTGCCCCTCAAGCGCTTGTCGGACAGCCCGTGATCTACATACTAGCCGACATTTCCTAAACTTTCCAATCTTTTTTTGCATATTTTCCCACAAGGAAGCAGGAAGAACAAAGTTTTTCCAATTCAATTATAAAAAGCCTCAACAGCATGACGGATTTTTATTTTTTCTGAGTATCTTTGCGGCACGAAATCATTTACATATCTTAATAATATATGCAAGAAAAGATCATTATTCTCGACTTCGGTTCACAAACCACACAGCTCATAGCCCGTCGCGTTCGCGAACTGAATACTTATTGCGAGATTGTGCCTTACAACAAATTTCCACACAATGATCCGTCCGTAATCGGCGTTATCCTTTCGGGAAGCCCCTTCTCTGTTTATGATGAAAGCGCCTTTAAAGTCGATTTGAGTGACATTCGCGGAAAGTATCCTATTTTGGGTATCTGCTATGGTGCACAGTTCATGTCTTATACGAACGGTGGAAAAGTAGAACCGGCCGGCACACGTGAATACGGACGTGCGCACCTTTCCACTTTCGACCAAGAAAACCCACTATTGAGGAACGTTCGTGAGCACTCACAAGTATGGATGAGCCACGGAGATACCATCACCGCCATTCCGGAGAATTTCAAAATTATCGCTTCAACAGATAAAGTAGCCATCGCTGCTTATCAAATAAAGGAAGAGAAAGTATGGGGAGTACAGTTCCACCCGGAAGTGTTCCACAGCGAAGACGGAACCCAGCTCCTGAAAAATTTTGTAGTCAACATTTGCGGAGGGAAACAGGACTGGAGTGCTGCCTCCTTCATTGAAACGACTGTAGCCGAACTGAAAGCGCAACTGGGAAATGACAAAGTAGTATTGGGGCTGAGTGGCGGAGTAGACTCATCCGTAGCAGCCGTATTACTAAATAAAGCGATAGGCAAGAATCTTACCTGCATTTTTGTAGATCACGGCATGCTGCGTAAGAACGAATTCAAAAATGTACTTCATGATTATGAATGTCTCGGACTGAATGTAATCGGAGTAGATGCCAGCCAAAAATTCTTCAGCGAACTGGCAGGTGTGGAAGAACCTGAAAAAAAGCGTAAGATTATCGGCAAAGGTTTTATTGACGTATTCGATGAAGAAGCTCATAAGATTAAAGATGTGAAATGGCTGGCACAAGGCACCATTTATCCTGACTGTATCGAGTCATTAAGCATCACCGGCACTGTAATCAAAAGTCATCACAACGTAGGTGGACTACCTGAAAAAATGAATTTGAAACTATGCGAGCCTCTGCGTCTGCTATTCAAGGATGAAGTACGCCACGTAGGTCGTGAACTAGGTATGCCGGAACATCTGATTACACGCCATCCATTCCCCGGACCAGGACTTGCGGTACGTATTTTAGGTGATATCACTCCCGAGAAAGTACGTATTCTGCAAGACGCCGATGATATCTATATCCAAGGATTGAGAGACTGGAAAGTGAAAGATTCGGATGGAAACGAAACATCCCTTTACCATCAAGTATGGCAGGCAGGCGTAATCTTGCTACCCGTACAAAGTGTGGGAGTAATGGGGGACGAACGTACATACGAACGTGCCGTTGCCCTGCGTGCCGTAACTAGTACGGATGCCATGACCGCCGACTGGGCTCATCTTCCTTATGAATTTATGGCTAAGGTTTCAAACGACATCATCAATAAGGTAAAAGGCGTAAACCGCGTATGCTATGACATCTCGTCCAAACCGCCTGCCACAATTGAGTGGGAATAATAGACAACCAACTAATAACTTAAAAACAACATAACGGAATGAAACAAGATATGATTGTTATCTTGGATTTGGGAAGTACCGAAAACACCGTGCTTGCCAGAGCCATTCGTGCTTTGGGTGTATATAGTGAAATTTACCCGCACGATATCACAGCCGCCGAGCTGAAAGCATTGCCCAATGTAAAGGGTGTTATTATCAATGGTGGCCCAAACCATGTGATTGACGGAGTGGATATTGACGTGCTTCCCGAGATTTACAAAGCAGGAGTTCCCGTAATGGCTGCCGGTCATGACAAAGCATGCTGCGAAGTGAGGCTCCCCCAACTGACGGATGATGTGGAAGCAATAAAGAATGCAGTGCAATCGTTTGTTTTTGATACTTGCAAGGCAGAGGCCAACTGGAATATGACAAACTTTGTCAATGACCAAATTGAATTGATCCGCCGCCAAGTAGGCGATAAGAAAGTTTTATTGGCGCTTTCCGGAGGTGTGGACAGTTCTGTAGTAGCAGCCCTGTTGCTAAAAGCCATCGGCAATAATTTGGTATGTGTACATGTGAACCATGGATTAATGCGCAAAGGTGAATCGGAAGCAGTGATTGAAGTTTTTAAAAATCAGTTGAACGCTAATTTAATTTACGTGGATGCTACAGACCGATTCCTGAGTAAACTAGAAAATGTAGCTGATCCGGAGCAGAAACGCAAGATTATCGGTGGTGAATTTATTCGTGTGTTCGAAGAAGAAGCCCGTAAGCTAAATGGAATCGACTTTTTGGGACAAGGTACAATTTATCCTGATATCGTAGAAAGTGGTACTAAAACAGCCAAAATGGTAAAATCCCATCACAATGTAGGTGGCTTACCCGAGGATTTACAGTTTGAATTAGTAGAACCTTTACGCCAGTTGTTCAAAGACGAAGTCCGTGCCTGCGGAGTGGAACTTGGTTTACCATACGATATGGTCTACCGTCAGCCGTTCCCCGGTCCTGGTTTGGGAGTGCGCTGTTTGGGGGCTATCACTCGTGACCGCCTGGAAACTGTTCGCGAATCGGACGCCATCTTGCGTGAAGAATTCCAACTGGCAGGCTTGGACAAGAAAGTATGGCAATATTTCACCGTAGTACCCGATTTCAAATCAGTAGGCGTGCGTGACAATGCCCGTTCATTTGACTGGCCTGTTATTATCCGAGCTGTCAACACCGTAGATGCTATGACAGCTACTATCGAACCGATAGACTGGTCCATTCTGATGAAAATTACCGACCGTATTCTAAAAGAAGTAAAGAATGTGAACCGCGTATGCTATGACCTGTCGCCCAAACCAAATGCTACCATTGAGTGGGAATAAGAAATGTATTTCAAACCATGTAAGATCCCGAAACTAAAAGTTTCGGGATCCTTTTTATATTCAGGCTCTTCACTTTGCCCAAAATGACACTAGGGCAAGAACCATAAAGCTTTTCGCTTCTTTTAATTTCTTCCGGTTCAATATTTGCATCCAAAGAATCAAAGCTCTATAATCTCCTCATTACAAATGGTCAGTTTGCCGACCCCGTTTTCTGTAACTACCCAAGAATTTTCAATGCCGACCGGTCCTACTCCCGGCAATACGATTTTAGGTTCAAGGGCAAACACCATTCCTTCCTCCAACTCCCTCCGAATACGCGGAGCCAACACTGGTGCCTCATTGATCTCCAACCCGATGCCGTGCCCTATAAAACGTGCCTGCTGGGACACCCCCATAAAACGATCGGCAAATCCAGCTTTCGTCACGATCTCAATGGCCGCATTATAAAGATCCTCGCATACCACACCAGGCGCTGTCATAGAAGCAACCTTATCCTGTACTTCAAGACAAACTTGATGAGCTGCATAAGCCTCATCATTTAATTTTCCAATGGAGAACACACGACTCATATCACACATATATCCGTAAAAGTTTCCCCCTATATCCACCATTACACTATACCCCTCTTTCAACAAAGTTCCATTCATTCCTCCAGGCAAAGACGGGTCCAATCCCTTACCACCTAAGGCAAAATCATAAGGCGAAGGAGTAGCTGCATTATCTCCGGCCAACACACTTCCCATAAATATCTCCATACTCTGACCAAATACTCTGAATATTCCCAGACAACCTTCCAGTCGCATCAGGCGTTCCACCTCAACAGATAGTTCACGATCAGTCATCCCCGGATGGTATACATCGGGAATCTTACTATATGCCCGAGCATGTAAAGCAGCCGACCGACGAAAAAGTTCAATCTCCAACGGAGTCTTTACGCTACGCGCTTCACGAATAATAGCAGTTCCATCCACTACCTCCGATCCAGGAAAAAGAGATGCAAGACGCATATAGTCCGCATAAGGCAGTTCCCCACCTTCCAACATTATCTTTGAAGCTACAGGTATACCATTTTCTTTTAACAAGTCCACCATCTGCTCGGGTTTACGGATAGGGAATACAAATTCTCCCACAATATTATTAGGACGTTTCACAAAGAGAAGCGCCGGTGAATGAAGCGGTAAAAAAAGATAGCCGTTCACTATCTCACCATACGTATAAAGCAAATTTACATTACAAGCTATCAGGGCTGCATCAATACCTTGTTGGGCCATCAAATAGCGTATTTTATCTCGACGAAATTTCAATTCGGGTTGTAACATAAGTAATATTATCTGATTATTTAAAATACTGAGTACAAAAATAACAGATTTCAGTCAGTATAAAGGATAGTAGTTCCAAAAAAGAGAAAGGATATATTAAAACTCACTAATTTTGGATGATTGGTTTGAAAACAGTGTTCAATTATATTAAATTTGCAAACGAATTAATAAACAAAATATTTTTCATGTTCAACGGTATCAAGAAATATGTGGTAAGAATAGTATGTGTAATTATGTTATTACTCGTACAATTTGATGTATGCGCTCCACTAATTGATGCCAATCTGGCTATGGTAGAAACGATGGAACAGCCCACCCTGCCTTCTGACAACAATGAAGAAAGCGGAGGAGAAGAGACTTATTATTTCATGTCGGGACGTGCACAACTACCGAACAGCCGTTTTTTACCCTGTACTATTGACATGATTATCAATCTTTTTGCTATTCCCCAAGTTCCGGTACAGAGTTATACACCTGTTAGTGAAAATCTGGGAAAAGTGGTACATCATCACATTATCTTTTGTGTATACCGCATTTAATATGTCACATTAAAGTATCTTCATACATATTGGTCTTGTATTCTGAGAAATCTGAATGCAAGCCGAATCTTTTATTTACTCAAACTCAATTATTAATCTTTTTAAATTGTATTCGTATTTTCATGAAGAGTAATTTTCAGAAAATTGCGGTCCTGTGTACATGTACAGGATTGCTATGCTCTTGTGGTCAATCGGACAACAAGCAGGAACATCACAAAGAATTCATTCCCATCACCATTCTTCACCCCACAACCATTGAGTTTCCACGCTCGTATGTAGCTGATGTGCAAGCTATACAGTTTGTAGAAATTAAGCCCAAAGTGGAAGGTTTTGTTCAAAAAATATATGTAGACGAAGGACAAAAAGTCAAAAAAGGACAGCCCCTATTCCAACTTAGTTCCGACCAATATAGCGAAACGGTAAAAGAGGCGCAAGCCAATTACAAACAAGCACAGGCACAATATGAAATGGCAAATTATGAAGCCGAGAGAATAGGCCGGCTGGTTGACAAACAAATCTTATCAAAAATCCGACTCGACCAAGCCAATAAAGAAAAAGAAGTGGCCCAAATGAAAGTGGAACAGGCAAAAGCACAAATGCAACGTTCACAGATGGATTATTCTTACACCACTATCACTGCCCCTTTTGACGGCTACATAGACCGTATTCCCTATAAGACGGGAAGTCTGGTAAATCCGCAAAGCTTACTGACTACCGTAAGTGATATTTCCGAGATCTTTGCTTACTATAAAGTGAATGAAAGCGAGTATCTGGAATACAAGCGCCAACAACTTAGCGGACAAAAACAACACGAAGAAAATAATGTGGAACTGATTTTGCCAGACGGTTCCATCTACTCCCACAAAGGCACGTTGGAAACAGTAGAAGGTGATTTTGAACGAGGAACCGGCTCCATCGCCTTCCGTGTTCGTTTTCCGAACCCGGACGGACTGCTGAAACATGGAGTGACCGGAAAAGTGCGTATGATGACTCAAATGGACAACATCTGTCTAGTTCCCCAGAAATCAACATTCGAAATTCAAGATTTCACCTATGTGTATACCGTTGATAGTACCAGTGTAGTAAAAGTACGCAGTTTTCAACCGCTGGAACGCTATAATAATTACTACGTGACACAAGATTTCACTCCTAATACTGCCATCGTATACGAGGGAGTGCAAATGATGAAAGACGGCATTACCATCAAGACCGATACCATTGATATGGAAGCAATCAGAAAAGAAGTTGAATTAAAACAACCTATCGTAAAATAAAACGGACAGTTTATGTTTAAGCTATTTATAAAAAGACCGATACTTTCAGGAGTAATCTCCGTCATTATCGTCTGCTTGGGCGTGCTGTCTATCTTGACACTGCCCATCACTCAATTTCCCGATATCGTACCCCCATCTGTAACGGTAACCGCCCGATACACTGGGGCTAGTGCCGATGTGATGTCTAAAACAGTCGCCACCCCGTTAGAGCGTGCCATCAACGGAGTACCCGGCATGACCTACATGACCACTGTTTGTACCAACGACGGTATGTCCCTCACTACTATCTATTTTAAAGTGGGAACCGATCCAGACGTAGCTGCCGTAAATGTACAGAACCGTGTGACTACCGTGCTAGACGAATTGCCTGAAGAGGTAATCCGTGCCGGAGTTATTACAGAAAAAGAAGTAAACAGTATGTTGATGTACTTGAACATCATGAGTACGGACAGTGCACATACCGAAAAGTTTGTTTATAACTTTGCCGATATCAATATTTTGCGCGAATTAAAACGTATTGACGGTGTAGGCTTGGTAGAAATCATGGGTAGCCGTGATTATGCCATGCGTGTATGGTTGAATCCTAACCGGCTGGCCGCCTACAACATGGTACCTCAAGATGTAACTGAAGCCATCCGTAATCAAAATATAGAAGCAGCACCCGGCAAAACAGGTATCAGTTCAGACAAATTACCCCAACAACTGCAATATGTACTACAATATACCGGAAAGTTCAGCACAGCAGAAGAATATGGAGAGATCGTATTGAAAGCTCTTCCCGATGGTTCACTGCTACGTCTGAAAGACGTTGCCACTATCGAATTCGATTCTGAAGATTATAACATGACTTCTATGACCGACGGAAGACCATCGGCATCTATTATGATCAAACAACGCCCCGGTTCCAATGCAAGGGAAGTCATCCAAAATATTAAAACAAAAATGGCAGAAATCAAGGAAAGCAGTTTTGCGCCTGGCATGGATTACAATATCTCCTATGACGTATCACGCTTTCTTGACGCCTCCATACAATCAGTGCTGAAGACACTGCTCGAAGCATTCATACTGGTATTTATTGTGGTATATATATTTTTACAAGACTTCCGTTCCACCTTAATTCCTGCTATCGCCGTACCAGTTTCATTGGTCGGTACATTTTTCTTTATGGAGATGCTGGGCTTTTCCATAAATATGTTGACCTTATTCGCCCTTGTGCTTGCAATAGGTATTGTAGTAGACAATGCAATAGTCGTCGTGGAGGCTGTCCATGTAAAGATGCATCATGAGAAACTCTCTCCTTATAAAGCATCTGTAGCAGCTATTAATGAAATCGGTGGAGCCATTATTGCCATCACGCTAGTCATGTCGGCAGTCTTTGTTCCGGTGGGCTTCATGCAGGGAACAGTAGGTATTTTCTATCGGCAATTCTCATTGACACTGGCGGTAGCCATTGTTATCTCAGGAGTAAACGCATTGACTCTCTCGCCTGCCCTATGTGCTTTGTTACTGAAACCCGCTGATGGAAAAAAGAAGAAAAAAGCAGGATGGCTACGTCGTTTCTTTATTTTCTTCAACCGTCGGTACGACCGCTTTGAAAAGAAATACAATATCGGATTACACAAGTATTTGAGCCGGAAAATAATCACTTATGCCACACTGATTATTTTCTTCCTTGCCACTTTCGGCATGAGTCAAGTACTTCCTTCAGGCTTTATTCCCAATGAAGACCAAGGTATGATTTATGTTAATGTAGATGCGCCTCCGGGAGCAACATTGGAACGTAGCGAAAAAGCCTTGAACGCTGTACAAGCTGCACTGCTTCCTTTCAAAGAAATTGAAAGCATCTCCACATTAGCAGGTTATAGTTTGATGACTGAAACGGAAGGCGCCAATTTCGGTATGGGTATGATTAATCTCACCCCGTGGAGTGAACGCGATCAAACAGCAGCCGAACTTATAGAGATATACAAAGACCGTACCTCACATATCAAAGATGCGGATATTCAGTTCTTCCTGCCTCCTACAGTTCCGGGATTCGGTAATGCCAGCGGCTTCGAACTTCGTTTACAAGATAAAACAGCAGGCAGCTTTGCAGAATTCGCCGATGTTGCCAATACATTAGTAGAAAAGCTGAATGAAGATCCGCGCATTGTGGGAGCAACCTCAGGATTCAATCCTAATTTTCCACAATATCTGCTGAAAGTGGATATTGCTAAAGCAGCTAAATTAGGAGTAAATTTAAATGAATCCATGGAAACACTCCAATCCTATATCGGCAGTTTCTACTCATCCAACTTTATTCGTTTCGGACAAATGTATAAGGTGATGTTACAGGCTTCTCCAGAGTATCGTATGAATCCTGAAGATCTGTATAAGTTCTATGCCAAGAACAAGGACGGAAATATGGTACCCTACTCTAACTTTATGACGATGGACCGTATATTCGGTCCTAACCAGATTACACGCTACAATATGTTTACCTCGGCCCTGATTACAGGTGAACCTGCCGAAGGAGTCAGTTCAGGAGAGGTTATCGAAGCTGTGGAACAAATTGCCAAAGGAACATTACCTCGCGGTTATGATATAGAATGGTCAGGGGTTACTCGTGAAGAAAAAGACTCGGGTGGACAAACTGTTTTTATTTTCGGTATCTGCCTGCTATTTGTTTATTTGTTGCTGGCAGCACAATACGAGAGTTTATTACTGCCTTTCCCCGTCATACTTTCATTGCCGGCAGGTATCTTCGGTTCTTATTTTTTCCTGCAACTGGCAGGCTTGGAGAATAATATTTATGCCCAAGTAGCTTTAGTGATGCTGATTGGTCTGCTAGGTAAAAATGCCATTCTTATTGTGGAAATGGCCAATCAGTACCGCAAGCAGGGAATGAGCATTTTTGATGCTGCCGTTAGAGGTTCCGTAAGCCGTCTGCGTCCCATCCTGATGACCTCCTTTGCATTTATATGCGGACTCATTCCGTTGGTAATGGCAAGCGGAGCCGGTGCTTTGGGCAACCGTTCCATCGGAACAGCCGCCGCCGGAGGTATGTTTATCGGTACATTTGTAGGAATCTTCCTTGTACCTGGACTTTACCTTATTTTCGAGAGTTGGTCTGCACATCTTAACCGTAATAAAGTCAGCTATGATGAAGAAGATGAAAAATAACAATATAAACAAAACAGGTTTAATAATGGGGGCTTTCTGTCTGATTATGGTAAGTTGCAAAGCCCCTTCCCTTACTCCGACAGAAAAGATAGAGTTACCCGAGTTCTATATGGATAGGGAAACGGACAGCACCACTATCTCTTCCTTGTCATGGAAAACATTTTTTCCAGATACGTTATTGCAAAGTTATATAGCCGAAGCGTTAAATAATAATCACACATTCCTTCAAACTATAGAACGGATATCCGTTGCCCGTTCACAAGTTCGAGTAGGAAAAGGAGCGCTGCTGCCCGATCTTTCATTAGGCATTGATGGTGGAGTACAACGTTTTGGCGAGTACACTATGGACGGAGTTGGTAACAGCACCACCAACACTCCCGATTTAGAAAAAGACAAACATATTCCAGATCCCTATCGGAATTTCAATCTAGGACTTAATTTTCAATGGGAAGCTGACATATGGGGTAAGCTAACCGATAAAAAACGATCGGCCGTATCCCGCTGGATGCAGTCTGTAGAAGCTATGCGTCTGGCACGTACTTTATTGATATCAGAAGTAGGTACACACTACTTTGAATTAATAGGACTGGACAAACAGCGGTATGTGCTACGCGAAGCCATCCTAACAGCCAGAGATGCTTATAATTTAACCAATGAACTGATGAAAGAAGGTGAAGTAACCCGACTTTCTGTAGACCAATTCCGGTCACGACGCCTTAAATTGGAAGAAATGCTGCTTGCAAACGAACAGCAAATAAGTGAAAAGGAACGTGCCATCGCCACCTTATTAGGACGACTGCCTTTCAAAGTGAAACGAGTGTCATTTGAAACAGCATGTAGTTATGAGTTTCCCACAGATGCAGGGATCCCGTCACAACTTTTGCAATATCGCCCGGATATAAAGGCTGCCGAACTGGAATTATTAGCTAGTAAATCCGACGTATCTGCAGCGCGAAAAGCTTTCTTCCCATCCATCGTGATTGGAGGAAACGGAGGTTTTAACGCATTTGATCTGGATAAATGGTTTACAGCTCCTGCATCCCTGGTTTACAATCTCGGCGCAGGTATCACAGCACCTATATTCAAACAAAATACTATACGTGCATTATGGAATGATGCGAAAAGCCAGCAACGCATCGCTTTGTTAGGATATCACGAAACGGTATTAAAAGCCTATGAAGAAGTATTAAACCTCATTACTGCATCATCCCAAATGCACCAGCGCAAAGAGTTGAAAGAAGAAGAAAGCCGTATCCATCATCGATCTATTTATAATGCAAATGAAATGTTTAAAGTAGGATTCGCAGGCTATCTGGATGTACTGTCGGCCGATGAACGTTTCCTGGATTGTGAATTGGAACGTATCGCTCTGAATGTGGAATCTTGTAAACTGCATATCATGCTTTACCGCGCTTTAGGAGGTGGAAGCAATTAGTTAATATACTTATATTTTTTGATTTGTTTGGTTTAGGAACCGTCCCCGACAAGCGTGTCGTCAGGACGGTTCCTTTTTACTACCAATTCAGGAAATATCAGACCTCTTGAGCAAAGAAACAATCCACAACAAAAATATAGCTCCCACAATAGAGGTTACAAGACTGCCCATAATACCTGTTGCTGCAATACCAAACAAACTGAATACCCAGCCGCCCAGAACACCGCCAACAATACCAACCAATAAATTAATAAAGAGACCGAACCCCCCTCCCCTCATCAACTTACCGGCAACAAAACCAGCAATAATTCCGATAATAATGTACCAAATAAAATACATACGCTTTGTTTTTTAGAGTTTATAATTAATCATCTTACTGATAAAAACAGCTATTCTGTATAAAAAGTTGCCTGAATAAATCTTTTTTTACTTCATTGATAAAATTATTCAGGATGCATTTTCCCTTTTTTCGATCTTCTTTTTCCGGCTTCAGCATTTTCTTTCCCAGCTGCTCTCCCTTCCATCTTTACTTTTGTCGCAAACTTAAAAGACAAAACATGAAGATTAACGTACATTCCATGCCATTATTAAGCCTTGCCGCACTACTTTCTTCCTGTGCTGCCGAAAGCAATGATAAGTCACCAAAGCAAACAATTTGTTTACCATAAAAGTACCTTTAGCATATGAATAAACTAAACGCAATCATTATAGAAGATGATTTTTTATGGAGCTGGCCTTTTCTGGTCTCTTCAAGTAACGGACATTGCCTATTTCTATTCTGAAAACAAAATAACCTTTGCCGTCACCCAAAAAGGACAAGAACACATAATCAACCTGTCTCTGAATAAACAAATGGAGCAGTTAGCCTCCGAACAGTTCTTTCGCGCCAACCGTTAGATTATTATCAGCATTGCTTCCATAGACCGTGCCGAACCTTATTTTAATGGCAAGATAGTAATCAGTGTCCTTCCTCCTTACAAAGTCCAAATCACCATCAGTGAAGAAAAACTTTCTTCATTCAAACTTTGGCTTAATTATTAAGAAATGAAAAAGGAAGATTAAACCAAAACCACTTACTAATCGGTAAACATGATAGCCTCAATGCATATACCTTGTTTATTGATAACACACTCTATAGTCGCCGCCGGAAGCCGGAACTCCAAAATATGCGCATCGGACAAATAGGGACATATATATCTTTGTGAATCAGGATGAAATGTTCTGATACACAGTTCCGAAAATCCAATAAAGCCCCTTACTTTAAAATAGTTAAAGCAAGATTGCGAAAATGGCAAAAAAGGAGGTCTATTTTCTTTCATTAGTCTTTGCAATAGATTTATGTTACTCATGTCAAAAACATGAACTTATCATAAACAAGCGTGTGTCCGAAAGGTTTATCAAAAGTTCGTGCGACGTGAAGTTGCGTAAGTGATTGTGTAACATCAAGATTACACCTCCAGTTCCGTCTGGAGTAGCCTACGGACACGTGCATTGGGAGTAATCCTTTTGTACGGAGCTGTCCCGACAAGGTAGCCTTTCCAAAAGGAGAAGATTGAACCGTGAGGGGAAATCAACGGCTGATAACACCATTCAGCACGAGGAGCTTGGCTTAGCGGTATGGTCAACGAAAGTGAACTGTCCGATAAACATCGTAAGGTATAACGAGCCAAAGGCTGTTGACAGGCTCGGACCAAAAGGTAAGCAGTCGGCTGTCCTCTTGAACTTTGGGGGCACACGGACATTAGCACTGCCGGTGGAATAGACAGGACCTAACCCGCTTATTTATCACTTATGTAAAACACGGTAAGCCCGTATCTCTCCAGTTCATCAGAGCTGGTAAGCAAGCCGCAAGGCAAGCCTACATGGGGTGTGGGTATAGGATAGCGGAAAAAGCGAATGCCTCCCTGTAATGGGGAGGATACGGATTGAGCCAATATCACGGGTTGGTAAAGGTAACATCATCCGACACGAAAGTGGGCAGACTTCCGCCTATGGTGACACTTTACAAGATAGTTTACAGAACTTTTAAAGAAAGGAAAGCAAATGAACGCAAAGAAATTGGCGTGTGCGCCCGAAGACATAGACATTCACGAACTCTGGTCGAAAATCGACTGGGACAAATGTGAGCGTTTTGTCCAAAAGCTGCAAGCACGTATTGTAAAGGCTCAAAGGGAAGGCAGAAATAACAAGGTGAAAGCCCTGCAATGGATGCTTACCCACTCGTTCTACGCCAAAGCATTGGCGGTAAAACGAGTTACGACTAACAAAGGAAAATCTACTTCCGGCGTTGACAAGATTACATGGTCTTCTCCATTGGCGAAAGCCAAAGCCATATTCACTCTGAAAAGACATGGCTACAAGCCACAACCTTTAAAACGTGTAAATATCAAAAAGAAGAACGGGAAATTACGCCCACTCGGAATACCAACGATGAAAGACCGTGCGATGCAGGCATTGTACCTAATGGCACTTGACCCGATAGCGGAAACCACTGGCGACAGCCATTCCTACGGATTCCGCAGACATCGCTGTACACATGATGCCATCGAGCAATGCTACATCGTTCTTTCTCGTTCGGTCGCTCCCGAATGGATTCTTGAGGGGGAC
>ENA-OYAJ01000372-OYAJ01000372.1-human-gut-metagenome-genome-assembly--contig:-NODE-372-length-13830-cov-5.415681_pt1 | contig 13830 bp, 7 predicted proteins | sample MGYA00243431_ERZ652826 | MGnify/ENA primary metagenome ERZ652826 (study PRJEB26926, sample SAMN06164609) | human gut metagenome | biome: ENVO:00009003; feature: ENVO:2100002; material: ENVO:00002003...
GTCTCGTGGGCTCGGAGATGTGTATAAGAGACAGTATTCGTACCTGTCAGGTAAGAAGATTCGGAGCAAGCCAGGAAGCAAACCAGTTCGGCAACTTCATCAGCAGTTCCCTCACGACGCAATGCGTAAGAGCCTTTCATACGTTCACGATTCTCCGGTGTATTGAAGCGGTCATGGAACGAAGTAGCAATCGTACCCGGACAGATAGCGTTGCAGCGGATTCCTTGAGGACCGAGTTCTTTGGCCATAGAGCGGGTGAATGTCATTACAGCACCTTTGGCAGTTGCATACATGGAAGCTCCGTTGCCACCACCGTCGCGGGCAGCCAATGAAGAGAAGTTTACGATAGAACCACCCTCCGGCATCATCGGAACTACCTCACGGGTACAAAGGAATACGGAACGCATATTGACATCCATCAGGAAATCATACCAGTCTTCATCCTGTTCGGTGATTTTCTTACGGCCTACGATTCCGCCTACTACATTTACCAATACATCTACCTTGTCACCAAAAGCTTTGTTGCACTCTGCAAAAAGATTCTTCACCGCAGCAGCTTTCGTCATATCACCCTGAACAGCGATTGCTTCACCACCCACGTTTTTAATCAATGCCAGTGTTTCCTGTGCATCGGCTTCATTATCAAAATAGTTCAAACAAACTTTAGCGCCTTCTGCGGCTAATTTTACAGATATTGCGCGACCCAGGTCACGTGCACCACCAGTTACAATAGCAACTTTTCCTTCTAATTTCATAATTGTCTTTTTTTAAATACGTTTATTTATTGATTTGTTTAATCTCTCCTACTGTCAGGAAGATGGAGCACAACGATAGTGGTACCAAAGCTCCCAACAGACTGAATAATAAAATCCAGTTTGTAATATAGCTGGCAAAAAGAATAGCCAGAATTGTACCCAACACAGCCGAAGCACCTCCCAGACCTGCCAAAGAACCTACCGACTTGCCGCTATGCAAATCGCTCGGAATGGTCTGCAAGTTCGTCATGAAGAACTGGAAGCCTCCCAATACCAGTGCCATAAAGAGAATGGCAACCGGAGCCGTGGTAGACATGATAGCTGCCAGAATGGACGGAATAATTATAAATCCACCAATCAGCATGGCTGCTTTGCGGGCATAGTTCACAGTCTTTCCACGGTTTATCAGCCAACCGGAATACCAGCCCCCGGCAACACTTCCCAAAGCCGCGCCCACATAAGGTACCCAGGCAGAGAACGCCACCTCTTTTATATTCAGATGGAATACGTCGGCAAGGTAAAGCGGCAGGAAAGTTACAAACATCCACCAGATAGGGTCGAGGAAGAATCGGCCGAGAATGACAGACCAGTTCTTTTTCACACGCAGCAGTTCGCCCCAGCTCTTTCCTTTATCTTCTGTCTTTATCTCCTTTTCGGGCTGACCGCTTAGAATATAAGTACGCTCTTCTTCCGTAATCCAGGGATGCTCTTTCGGAGTTGCCTTATTGATTATCAACCAGGGAATCAGCCAGATCAATCCCAATCCACCAACTACAATGAAAGTCAGTTTCCAGCCAAAAGCGATGAACAGCATCAGAATGATAATCGGAGCAAGAATGGAGCCGATGGAAGCTGCCGCTCCAAACAATCCCTGTGCAAAAGCACGTTCTTTTTGCGGGAACCATTCGGCATTACTTTTCGTAGTGCCCGGCCATGGGCCGGCTTCACCCAAGCCCAGCATCATCCGGAAAAAGGTCAGTGAGAAGATTCCTCTGGAAAGAGAGGCCAGCGCATCCGCCGCTCCCCATACCAGTACACTCCAGAAGAAACCTTTCCGACATCCGATTTTATCGTACAACTTGCCGGAGACAAGCTGGCTGATGCCGTATGCAATCATAAAGAAAATCGTAATCAGGCCGAGAATGTCTTTCGCTTTCTGCGACGCATCGGGATCGTTACGGTCTATCAGACCGAGGTCGATGGCGATACCCTCGCGATTGGTGACAAAGGTGACTCCGTTCTTCTCTTTCATCTGCACATTGGCTACGCTGACCGAATCGCGGTTTCCGTTGGCGGCTGTCAGGATATACTGGTCGCCCACCAATGCGGCGTGGTTACCTTTATCGCTCAACGCCTCCGCCTCGGGCAGAAGACGATAGTCGATATTAGCCACCCACATATAGTTGAGCGTGCCTCTATCCAGATAATTGATGATGGTTATCAACATGATTAACCCGATAACCACCCATCTAAGTCCTTTTACTTTCATGCGCCTAGAGGTTTAAGAAGTCTGCACGCACGGGACTAAAAGTATCAATCAGAATACCAGCTTCCAGGCAAACGCATCCGTGCCATTCATCCGGTGCTACATAATAACCATCTCCGGCAGAAAGAATCTCTTTCTTATCGCCGATGGTGAGTTCGAATTTACCGCTCACCACGTAAGTGGCCTGGCTGTGATAATGCTCGTGCATGGTTCCTACCGCACCTTTATCAAATTTCACTTTGACCATCATCAACTGTCCGTCATACGCCATAATCTGACGATTGACACCCGGAGCGGGATTTTCCCACTTCAAATCTTTCTCAAACTGAAAAGTTTCACTACATGTTTTCATACTTTCTATCTATTAATGGTTTGTTCTCATTTGGCAAAAACTCCGCAACGACCGTTCCAGTCGTAATTCTTTCCTCCAACGGACAAGTGATGTTTATTCTTTTTGCTGTCTTCTGCGTTGGCCAGACAGAGTGTTACAGAATGTCCACCTTTATATATAGCTTTGATAACGGTGTATTCGGCCGTATCCATCACCACTTTCACTTCCTCGCAGGAGGATGTCAGATTGTTGGAAGTCTCCATCACTACGTCATAATCTCCATGCGTTTCGATGGAAGTAGCAAACGTGTGATTCTTCTGTTCCTTTTCTCTGATTAGAAACACTGTCTCGTTTCGCAAATTGAAATCCGGATCATTGGCTCCCAGGCGAAGCATCTTTAGTTCTGTCCGGGGAGTGGTGGCCGCGCTGATGGTATAGAGGCGGTTGTCCTTGACAAAAGTGAAACTGGAGGTGTTCGTTTTCTCATTCTGTCCCCAGGCTTCCAGCCACAGATGCTGGTAACCGTTTTTTGTTCCGAGGGTTTGCAATCCGTTGCTTGCTTTGGTATATGGGAAATTCAGAGAAACGAAGTGCCCGTTATACCATAGCGGATAGTCGTATTGGTGTTCCTTGTCGGAGTTGGCCTGCAACACGTCCAGTATCAGCGGGAATTGCAGGAAAGGAGTAGTCACATACACCAATGTACGTTTCATTTCCACTCCGGAATATGCATTGGTTTCTTTGGCTACCATCACTTGGAAATGATCTCCGTTGAAATCACTGTAAATGATGTCCGAATGATAACGGGAAGACACTTTTATATCGCCGCCGAAATTGGACGTTTCATCAACCACCAGTGTGTTGTGTGCAATGGTCTGTTTGGCAAACGATTCGTTCTCACGTGTGTAATGTCCCTTATTCTTGGCTTCGATATTGAGAAAACGGGAAGCTCCGTAATCTGTCAGAATCTCGTTTCCATTATCATAATAGGCCATTGTGAGTTTATCGTAATGTCCGTGGCTAAGACCATGAGAAGTGGCTTTCAGGGTCAGGGCACTATTCAGTTTCGGGTCTGTCGAGCGAATCACGGCAATGCCTCCCTCGTCTCCTTTGCGTCCGTCGCGGAACACGCTGCTGCGATATACAATTGGAGCAGCTTCGCCACGGGCAATATCACGGGCTACCCGGAAACCACCGATTGTAGGCAGATAAGTATGCTGGTATTCGTTCGCTACGGAGAGCAATGATTTATCCGACGGATGGACATTGTATAGAATATCTGCAGCGTAAACCAGTTCCTGTGCGGAAAGTCCTTTCAGCAGGGCATCGTTAATATGGAAGAATTCTCCCTCATAAGATAGCTGTATCAACGTGGAAAGTGCTTTTGAGAGTATACTGTCGCGATAGCTGAAGATTTCCAGCTCCGGCAGTTTGTTTTCAATGCATTGGGCGAAGATGACGAAAGGCCAGATGGCATAACGTTGATAGTAGGCCCCCTCTGTGAAATAGCCATCGGGAGAGAATAGATAATCCATTTGACGGATGAATCCTCCGCGTTTGCCTGTTTCGTCGGAGCCATAAAGAGCTTTGTTCACGTAATCTTCACGATTCATGGCGAAACCAATCATACCTACGGCAGCCGTAGCCCAAGTGGCATGATTATGCATCTTGTTGAAAGTCTTATTGTTTGCATGGTTATCGCCCATACCATCCATGATGAAGTCCGCCATTGGGGCAAACAGATTCTTTTCGATGGTGGTGCGCTGCTTGGCCGAAAGTGTATGATAGATGCAATCGTATGCTACCGCTGTATGTACCAGCCATACACTTTCATTCAGCGTTTGCCAGAACAGGCGTCCGGGAACAGGGGAAAGTGATACGGGATGGAAACCCAGTGTGGGATAGAGCCTTGCATAGGCTTCCAGCATATCTGCTACGTAACGGGCGTATTTCTTGTCACCGGTCAGCTGATAGGCAACTCCGCAATGGAACATGGCATAATAGTTCGACTTATGCTGTTCGTGTACCACCCCGCCACCACCATCTGCCGGAATAGGAACGGAGATAGGAGAATTCAATGCTGCATCGGCTGCGCTCAATACTTCCGAGAGCGTTTTGTCGAATGCGGGCACGGTTCCCTTTCCTTCCCTCATCTCGTTCACTTCTTCCTGTGTGAAAAGAAGAGACGGATGTTGGGCAAACGAAAGGAGACATCCTCCCAAAACCATGAATATACAAATAATAAGTTTTCTCATCTAATCATTATTTTCTTGTTCCACTTACGATTACGGTTATTGCGGAAGCGAATTTTTTTTCAAACCAATAGAGAGTTTTTCCAATTCGCTGCCCGGCACTGGAGTATAATTGTATGCGTCGGCATTGATATATGCGGGACGGATATTATACATTTTTCCTTGTATAGCTTGGGAAGTGGTAGTTACCATTCTGCCGGAGTTCCACAGGTTACAGTTGGCTATGCGAACTTTCTCCCAGGTGGCCTCATCCAAACGGATGGTTGCTCCTCCGCGTCCGCTGTTGTCAAAATTACAATTCTCTACTGTCAGTACTTGTGGACCAATCAGGCGCATCACGCTTCCACGCTCTTTGTTACAACAGTCTGCGAAGTTACAATGTCTGATAGTGATATAAGGACCAGCCGTACTTTCATCACTTCCTCCACGATAAATATTGATAGGTAAACCCAGCAAACGATAGAAAGAACAGTTTTCAATCAGCATATCATCCGCATTGTAACGACCGATATCGTCTTTCTCGGCGGCATAGTTGATGGCATCTCCAGATAAGTCGCGGAAAAAGCAGTTTTTGATTGTCACACTCTTGGCGAAAGTGGCTTTCGTTCCTTTGATGGCAAAGAAGCCGCCCTCTCCGAAGTTCTGAAATTCGCAACCGTCTACTGTCAGTGTATAAGGTTGTATCATATCGGTGGCTGTAGAAATTCCCGCCTTAGCCAAGGCTTTACCGGGTTCCAGTACTCCGTCGAATGCGATATTCTCAATAATCAGTTCACCGCCATCGGCGATGGTTACCATGTTATCCGATTTCTCTCCGTTGAAACGAACCAACGGTTTATTGGCTGCGTTGGCAGCGCGAATTGTCAGCGGTTTATCGATGAACATGGCGCTTTGGATAGGATAGGTACCCTCAACCAGAACAATAATCCCACCCGGTTCTGCTGAACGAATGATTTCAGAAAGATCAGTTCCCGGAGCTGCGTTGTATTCCTTATGAGTCTTTGCAGATGGTTGCGCTACCCGGTTTTCAAACCAGGAAGCACCTTTATCCTTACGTATTGCGGCCTGATCCGGCAACTGGGGAGCCTTTAGTTTCTCCGTAGTAAATCCCGGAGCCGAATAGTTCTTTGCCAGTTGCACTTTATTGCCTTTGAACTGAATACCTGATACATCATCAACGGCTATATAAGGTTGAGACAGTTCCTTATTTATTATGATATTATCCGTAAAGCTCACATTGTCCGGTGCAAGGGTACGTTCCATGTCTTTGCCTGTGCCAAATTCGATATTTGTACAGTCTACGAAAGTATTACGGTACATCTTCACGTCAACTACCTGGCAATAACGGTTAGGCAACGAATTAGGTACGGCATCCATCACTCCCAAAGCAGAGAAGAAACGGGTTCCTGCCAGACCGACCAAGGTATTGTCATAAATCTGATGTCCGGCATTGACCACGCGAATACCGCCTGTGTTACGGAGTCCGTTGCCAATAAACAGGTTGTTATTAACCGTGTTACGGTCACCGTGTCGCAGTGCTACTACTCCTTCGCATTCCAGCAAGATATTGTTCCGAATCACATTATCGCTGGATTTTATAGAGATTACTTCCACTTCACCGGAACAGCGCTCGAACAGGTTATTTTCAATTACTGTGTTCGAGGAACTGTATGCCTGTTGGGAAGTTCCCACACGCATGGTTTCCGCACCGTTCGAGCCGTACACCGGCCTCTCTCCGAAATAATTATGGTCTATCTGATGATGATTTTCCAGACAACGCTCATCGTTGAGGATGACAATCAATGTCACCCCCAAATTAAGTTTTCCTGTCAATGAGCAATGATCTACACGGTTATGACGACCATAAAGCAAGATATAGCTGTAAGCCTGGTCCCGACGGGACGGATTGAATCCGTCTATCACGCAATTTGTCAGGCGACAGTGATTGGCCAGTTCCTGTCCGTTGCGGAATTCTACCACGGAACCTTTAGGAGCATATCCATCTGTAAAATGTAATCCACTGACAGACATCCACTCTCCTGCTATCCGCAAAGTAGAGCCTCCCTCAATCTTTACTTTTCCAGGATTCAAGGCTTCTATCTTGATAGAAGCTTTCTCGGTTCCCTTACCTGTCCACTTCAACTGCATGTCTTTATACTGACCGTCTTTGATATAAATCTGGTCACCCGGTTGTGCAGTCTTCAGACAGGAGGCTACTTCGGGAAGTGTCACATCATATCTCTTTGCAAAAGAGGTGAAGGGAAGCCCGATAAGTAAGGAGGCTATAATCGCTTTATGTATCTTTCGTGTCATCATTGGTTATTGAACTTTTGAGTAATCGTAGTCTTTCTTCTGCCAGTACATATCAAATTCAATGGAACTGGATGAAGGAGCATTGGTGTTATTGTACATTTTAAAGTCAATCGTCTTTATATGCAGTAATCCAATACGTTTCACGTTATCAGCGACATTAGACGTCGAACCATTTACATTATAATATAATATAAGCAAGACGGCACCTACATCCACTTTTTGCTCTTTTCCCACTTCAAAAATACCAGGTGCCCATACATCTGTGTTTATTGATGTTTTCATGCTCGAAATACTAAATCCACGACAAGTTTTAGCTTCAACATCTATCGGGAAGGTAGTTTCATCAATATTATCCAACGTACCGTTTTTCACTTCATCTACTAATGCTTTATAACCGGACTTAGTTGGGTCTAAGTATAAGAAAGTCAATACCGGAGTACCATAACAGTTACCATTGATTCCTGGCACCCTATTCTCATCTGCCGAATTATTTATCATATAAAAATTCTTCAACTGTCCATTAGAACCCGCCGGGCTATTGATTTGCAATGTTCCTGCATTAACACCCGAGAAGAAGAAATAAGGATTCACAGAATTATATTCACTTTCAGAGACAGCCGGTTTATTATTTGCAGAACAAGTTGTAGCCTTGTATTGGTAAGATATTGGATCTACTTTTGTTCTCCAATCCGCATTTGCATACACTAATCCAGTTTCCGGAGAGAAGAATGAAGATAATTCTTCTACGTCACGGCCTTGTGCATATACTTTCTTGTTCTCCCAGAAATAAACGAAAGGCACTTTGACTACAAATGCATCTGTCAGAGTATGCACCTCACGTCCGTCAAAATAAGAAATCTTCAATGCCATCGTATTATCTCCATCCACATAGTTTTCCGACGAAGGTACGGCAAATTTCAGTTCATTCTCTGTTTGAAGAGCAATATTACATTCAATGGTTCCCAACATTACTTTATCAATCTTATTCAAATAAGTACCATTCAGAACGACTATATCTCCTATGTTTGCTGGTTCAAAAGAAGAAGTAGTAACATTCGGTTCATAACGTGCCACGGTCATCTGCGGTGCAGATTCAATCGGAGTTTCCACCTGTGACGCACCATTGAAATATCTGAATGTAATAGCAGCTTTATCACTTTCTACATAAGGAATCTTCACTAGGATTTCATCCTCATTCTGCGAAAGTATGCTAGCCTCGTTTCCAGTAGTATGTCCTTCAGCTGTAAAAAGCACAGCACTGATTACGTTCATATGGGAACCTGAAATCAACAGTTTATTACCCATCTCTATCTCGGTAGGCATTCCCGTTGAGGAAATAGTGGGAGCCGGATATTCAATGGTAAAATTGCCTTCTGAAACTCCTTCGCCAACTGAATTACTTAATACAATTTTTCCGCTCTTTGCATTACCGGTCACTTTGAGTGATAAACGCTCATTGGACACTTTTTGAAGTATCGTGACTTTCTCCCCTCCAATTGTCGCACTGACCACATCGTCCAGATACTCTCCGGTAACTACGATTTCACTTCCGATGCTTCCACTCTCCGGTGAGAAAGAAACGATTTGTGGCGCACTGACCACAACGTCTTTCATGGATATAGAATCACAACTGGTCCAAAAGATAACACATGCAAATAAGGATGCAAGGCGCCATTTTCTATATTGTTTCATATTCGTATTCATTTTAAGAGATTAATAACCCGTATTCTGTGCAATATCCGGATTGATGTTGATTACACTTACCGGAATCGGGAGGAATGTCTGCCAATCAGCAATATCATTCACGACATAAGTATATTCCGAATAGAAAGTCTCACTTTTGAAATAATTATTCACTGTTTGAGCAGCCGTACCCCAACGGAGCATATCGAACCAACGCTGGTTTTCAAAAGCAAGTTCCAGTCTTCGTTCATTACGTACGGCTTCTCTGAAGTCATAACGGTTAGAAAGATCGGCCAATGTATAAGTTGAAACACCGGCACGTTCGCAAATCATATTCAGATATTTCAAGTTATCAGCAGACGGACCCGATATTTCATTCGTCAATTCTGCGTACAACAATGCGATATCGCCTACACGGATAATCGGCCAGTCACTCTCACCATCATACTGCGTAGACACAGGATTTGTGTATTTCTTGCAATAACGACAGTTACCCGTAGTCACCCATTCTTGAGTAGTCGAGTTAAAGTACTTTTGGGCAATATTTACATCCAGGCGTTTGTCTGTTGCACCTCTCATTGTATAGGCAGTAATGATATTATCACTTGGAGTATTATAACCGGAAGAAGTTCCTATAATCACATTTGCACCATTATTGACCGGAGCAAACATATTACCGAACGGAGAACCGAGTCCTACATTACCCGAAAGATAACGGGCTGCAAAAATGATTTCCTTGTTCATCTCATTTGTGATGTCGAATATCTTATTATATGCTACCAGATCAGCACCTGTCTGCGGATTACCTACGGCAGCACTTTCAAGTACTTCCTTGCATAACTGTGCGGCGCGGGCATACTTGGCGTCTCCCGATTTATAATGAGTCGCATACACTTTTGCCAACAATGCTTTAGCAGCATTTCTGTCTGCACGCCCCATATCTGCATCCGCCATTCGTTCAGGCAACATTCCATTATCAAGAATCCGTTCCAGATCACCCTCAATCAGTGCATAAACCTCTTCTACCGTATTACGGGCAATATCCGCAGATTCTCCCGGTTCAAACGGCTCCAAGCGCAAAGGCACCCCTCCGTACAAACGAACCAGAATATAATAATAATGTGCACGCAGGAAATAAGCTTCACCCATGCAACGGGTCTTTATCTCATTGGAGACAGATGCTGAAGGCAAATTGGAAAGCACGATGTTGCAACGTCCGATCCCTACCCACGGAGAACGCCATACATACAAGGCAAAGCCGTTATCGCTTTGGGCAATGAAATTGGAAGCCTGAACAGTTTCCAAACCGTCAGTACCTCCTCCGGCTCCTACTTCACTGTTGCCTGCGATGATGTCGAGGCTCCAAATACGTTGGTTGTACATATTCGACGATTGCAAGGTCTTATAGCAGGCAGTAGTCAGTGCCACAGCAATCTCGTTCGTCACTTCCGACTCGGGATCGACGCCATATTTAGGATATTTATCCAAGAAATCGTTGCACGATGTCAATGCCAGCACGGCAGACATAAATACCAAAGTTATTATCTTTTTCATATTCTTTCTCCTGATTTAAAAGTTAAAGTTCAAGCCCATACTGAAGGTACGTGAAATCGGGTAACGGCTGCTGTCGATGCCATTAATATCCACTTCCGGGTCGAAACCGGAATATCCGGTGATAGTTGCCACATTCTCGCAAGAGAAAGAGATGCGGGCATTTTCCAGTTGAATCTTTTGCATCCACTTTTTAGGCAGTGTATACGAAAGCGTGATATTCTTCAGACGGAGATAGGAACCGTTTTCCACAAACCTGTCGGATACACGGCAGTTCTGGTTCGGGTCCCCCCAAATGGCGCGGGGCATAGAGTTGCTGGTTCCTTCACCCGTCCAGCGGTTCAATACGGCTGTGGTCTGGTTGTAAGCGGCTGCCATTCCTTCGTTGTCAACATTGTTGGCGTTATAAATCTTGTTTCCCGATACGCCTTGCAGGAAAACGGAGAGTTCCCATCCCTTATAAGAGAAATTATTGCTTAAAGAGAAGAACCAGTTCGGATTCGGGTTACCGATAACGGTACGGTCTTCATCGTTGATGACTCCATCGTTATTCAAATCCCTGAAACGGATATCCCCCGGAGCTGCTCCCGGTTGGGTGGCGTGGCGGTTTACTTCCTCCCAGTTTTGGAAAAGTCCGTCGGTCACGTATCCGTAGAATACATTGATCGGATAACCGGCTCTAAGCATAGTCACGTATGAGTTACCCATCTGATTGATAAACATCGGAGTTTCGCTGTTCAGATCCAGAATTTCATTCTTGTTATAGGTAGCCGTTAAAGCAGATTCCCAAGAGAAAAGACCTTTCAGGTTGATGGTGCGCAGGGTCATTTCCACTCCTTTGTTACGCATTTTGCCGGCATTGGTAAAGGTTTCAGTAGTATCTTCAAAACCGGAGGTGATAGGGATGGAAGCTTTCACCAACATGTCTGCCGTCTTTTTGATGTAGGCATCCAGCGAAAGGTTGACACGTGAATTGAACAGGCTCATATCCACACCGAAGTTGGTTTGGCGTACCTCTTCCCAATGAATATTCGGATTGGAAAGGGTGGTAGATACCAAAGCGGTGGAGTTGTTGTTGCCGAAAGGATAAACTCCCGTATTATAGGAAGCCACAAAGCCGTAGTTACCGATTTCCTGATTACCGGTCACACCGTATCCGATACGCAATTTGAGGTCATTCACCGGAGAATTGTCTTTCGGAAACCATTCTTCCTGCGAAATACGCCATGCCAGAGAAACGGAAGGGAATGTTCCCCAACGGTTGTTCTTACCGAAGCGGGAGGAACCGTCACGGCGCACAGTGGCTGTAAGCAGGTATTTATCTTCGTAAGAATAGTTGAGACGTGCCATCAGAGAAAGCAGTGCCCAGTCGCTCTGGCTGCCACCGATACTGTACATCTTCTCGCCGTTGTCCATTTCATGGATATTATCAAACATGAAGATATTCTTTTGAGCATTCAGGTAATCATAGTTGTTCCACTGGGCGGAAGAACCTGCCATCACACCTACACGATGTTTTTGGGCGAAAGTATGGTCGAATACAAAATAATTATCCCACAGGTAGGTAAATGATTTGTTGTCACTCTTATAGCGGGAAGATTCTTCTACCGGATTCGGTTTCCAGTCGTAAGCCGGAGTAAAGTTGTCGACAAACCAGAATTTGGCATCATAACCAAAGGTACTTTTCAACTTCAACCATTTGGTAAAGGCAATCTCTCCGGTGATGTTTGCCAGAAAGTTATATCCTTTCGTCTCGTTCGTCATCATATACAGCGTACCGATCGGGTTGCGGATACTTCCATACCATTGCGCTTCCTGTCCGGGACCGCTCCAGCTACCGTCTTCATTCTTCACCGGCTGGGTGGGGAGTGCTTTCATCGCATCTCCGATGCTATAGCTTCCTCCTTCTTTCACGTCCGTACTGAATGTCAGGTTAGTAGTGAACTTCAACCATTTATTGACCTGGGCATCACTATTTGCCTGGAAATTGAAACGACGGTAATTAACGCTTTCCACGATACCGGACTGGTCGAGGAAACCGCCGGATACATAGTAATGTGCCTTTTCCGTACCACCGGAATAGCTAACCGAATAGCTTTGTTTCACTCCCGTACGTAGCATCTCATCCAGCCAGTTCGTTCCTGTTCCCAATAAAGAAGGATCTGCCCAATAAGGGTTTGTATTATCATCATTATTAGACAGCATATCATTGCTCAAAGCGGCATATTGCGCAGCATTCAGCATATCGGGCACTTTAGTAGCGTTCTGAATAGCCCAGTTTGCGTTTACCGTTACTTTTCCGGCACCTTCGGCACCACGTTTGCTGGTAATCATCACCACACCGTTGGCACCACGGGAACCATAGATAGCTGTTGCCGAAGCATCCTTCAATACGTCTACCCGTTCCACATCAGCCATATTCAAGGAAGACAATCCCAAGTCGGTAGGAATTCCGTCAATGACAATCAGCGGGTTACTGTTATTGATCGTACCCAAACCGCGAATTTTAATAGTGACATTATCACCCGGCTTACCGGCATCGATTATCTGCACGCCGGATACTTTTCCCTGCATTGCCTGACCGATATTAGCTACCGGAGAGTCTTTGATGTCCTTCACTCCGACAGAAGATACGGCACCAGTCAAATCGCTCTTTTTCATTGTTCCGTAACCTACCACTACTACTTCGTCCAATACTTCCGTATCTTCCTGCAAGGTTACTTTCAACGAGTTTTTCCCGTTCACCGGAACTGTCTGCGTTTTATAGCCGACAAAAGAGATAGTCAGCGTGCTGTTAGCCGGAACGCTTAATGAGAAATTACCGTCTACATCGGTTATCGTACCATTCGTTGTACGTCCTTCCACCACACTGGCACCGATCACCGGTTCACCCGTGGCATCTACTACATGTCCTTTTATTGAAATCTGTTGTGCGAATGCACTAAGAGATAGGAACAAGCCCCACATTATTAATAAGAGGCGGCGTTCAAAGCCTTTCGACTTCATACTCTGTTTCATGTACATTAATTTAAAGTTAATATTAGGGTTACTTTTGTTTTCGTTCTCTGTGTCATTGCTGAAATGACCGTGAAACAAAAGTATCCACATTTCATACTGCTTCTTTGAGCAGATAGCAAAAATATAGTGATTTACACAGTATCTCACAGCATAAACCACTAAATATAAGAACGTTATAAAATAGAAGTCAGACTAAAAAAGTAGTGATTTTCTTATTCTTCCACCTTCCCTATTTGCATTACTTTAGTCTCAAATTCATCTCTTTCTCCCAAAGCTTTGTTACGGACACGGGTCCGGTAATTATAAATGGTAGTCACGGAATAACGGAGGAATTGCGCTATCTTAGTGCTGTCCGTAATCCCCAGCCGGATAAGGGCAAAGATACGGAGTTCGGTGTTCAACAGTTCTCCCGGTTTGGATTGCATGGGTTCTGTGAGCAGC
>ENA-OYAJ01000401-OYAJ01000401.1-human-gut-metagenome-genome-assembly--contig:-NODE-401-length-13066-cov-6.399508_pt1 | contig 13066 bp, 16 predicted proteins | sample MGYA00243431_ERZ652826 | MGnify/ENA primary metagenome ERZ652826 (study PRJEB26926, sample SAMN06164609) | human gut metagenome | biome: ENVO:00009003; feature: ENVO:2100002; material: ENVO:00002003...
ACAGCGAGACGGCCATCACGGCGCTCAGCGGCGGCGCACTCGTCGAGACGACGATGGCCGACTGGCTGCCCGGCGTCGTGGCCGCCGAGATGCCCGCATCCTTCGCGCCCGAGGCGCTGCGGGCGCAGGCGGTCGCCGCGCGCACGTATATCCTCCAGCGCGTGCGCGGCGGCGCGGCCAACCACCCGGAGGCCGGCGTCTGCGACCAATACACCTGCTGCTGCGCGCGCAAGGATGACGCCGCGCTGCGCGAACAATGGGGCGCGGACTACGCGCGCAACATGGCGCGCATCCGTCAGGCCGTGACCGACACGGACGGGCAGTACCTCACCTACGGCGGGCAGCTCATCCGCGCGGTGTTCCACGCCTCGTCCGCCGGGGCGACCGAGAGCAGCGCCGCGCTCTGGAGCGGCGACGCGCCGTATCTCGTGAGCGTATCCTCCCCCGAGACGGCGCAGGACGTGCCGAACTACGTCTCGACGGCCGAAATCGCGGCCGACGCCGTGCGCGCGGCCGTACTCGACCGCTATCCGGACTGCGTGCTCGGCGACGACCCGGGCACATGGTTCGGCACGCCGGTGCTCGATGACAGCGGCCGCGTGTCAAGCATCCCCGTCGGCTCCGAAACGCTCACGGGCGCGCAGGTGCGCGCGCTCTTTTCCCTGCGCTCGGCGGCGTTTTCCGTCGCGTACGGCGGCGGGACGTTCACCTTCACCGTCACGGGCAGCGGCCACGGCGTCGGCATGAGCCAGTACGGCGCGAACGTCATGGCCCTGCGCGGCAGCGGGTATGCCGACATTCTCGCGCACTACTACCCCGGCACGACGCTCATCCGTGCGGAGGGGTAGACGCAAAAAAAGAGACGTTCTTTGAACGTCTCTTTTCTTTGTTTATCGTGCGTTTACTTCTGCATCGTGGTATCCGTGTACGTGTTTTCGTCCACATAATAGACCGTCATGTCCGCGGTGGCCAGCAGCACGCCCTCGGCGTTGAACACCTCCGCCACGGCAAGGCCGGTCGTGCGGCCTTCCTTGACGACACGGCCATGCGCCACGAGCTTTGGCGTATCCTTGGCCGCGCGCAGGAAGTGAATGCTGCTGTCGAGCGTCACGGTGATGCGCCCGCCGGTGCGCGCAGCGACGCCGGTCGCCACATCGCAGAGCGTGAAGATCAGCCCGCCATGGGCCATGTTGAGCGGGTTCATGCCGTCCTGCGTCATTTCGACCTCCACGACGCTGGTGCCTTCGCCGACCTCGGTGACAACGACGTGATTGTGCGAATTGAAGCCTTCAAATTGATTGTAACGAAACGGATCGAGATAAATTGCCTTGTTTTCCTCCTGGGTATTTTGTGCCATGTTGGGGTACGCCTCCGTCCAGATTGCATTCAGGACGTTATCGTACCACGTTCGCGCGTTTTCGTCAAAACAATTTTTCCGTCGCGCACCTCCGCCGTCACGACATCGCCCTGCCGGAGCGTGCCGTCGAGCAGCATGCCCGCCGCCTGGTCGGCGATCGTGCTCTGGATGGCCCGGCGCAGCGGCCGCGCACCGTACACGGGGTCATACCCCGTGGCCGAGAGCGCATCGAGCGCCGCGTCCGGCACCTGCAGCTCCACGCCCGCGCGCTCCATGCGCGTATTGACCGTGCCGAGCAGCTTTTGCGCGATCTGGCGGATGTTGGCGCGCGTGAGCTTGTGAAAGACAATGATGTCATCGACGCGGTTGAGAAACTCCGGCCGGAACGTCTTTTTCAGGTCGGTCATGACCATGCTGCGGATCTCGGCGTCCGTGCGCCCGGCGCCCTCGCCCGTCTGCTGCGTGAAGCCGAGGCTGCGGCGGCTGTCCGTGATGGCCTTCGCGCCGACGTTCGAGGTCATGACGACGACCGCGTTGCGGAAGTTCACCTTCCGCCCGAGCGAATCCGTGAGCTGGCCATCCTCCATGACCTGCAGCAGGAGGTTGAACACATCCTCGTGCGCCTTTTCGATCTCGTCGAAGAGCACGACGGAATACGGCTTGCGGCGCACCTTTTCCGTGAGCTGGCCGCCCTCCTCGTGGCCGATATAGCCCGGGGGCGAGCCGATGAGCCGCGAGACGCTGTGCCGCTCCATATACTCCGACATGTCCACGCGGATGAGTGCCTTCTCGTCGCCGAAGAGCGCCTCGGCCAGCGCGCGGCAGAGCTCCGTCTTGCCGACACCGGTCGGCCCGAGGAAGAGGAAACTGCCGATCGGCCGGTTCGGATCGCCGAGGCCGACGCGGCTGCGGCGGATCGCGTTCGAGACTGCGTGCACGGCCTCCTCCTGCCCGACGACGCGGCGGCGCAGCGACGTCTCCATCTGCAGCAGCTGCTTACTCTCGCTCGATGTGATGCCCGCGACCGGGATGCCCGTCCAGAGCGAGACGATCTCGGCCACGTCCTCGCCCGTCACGGCGCGCACGGGACCGGCGTGCGTCTGCTCCCACTGGCTGCGCAGCTGCTCGAGCTCCGTGCGCAGCTTCTGCTCGCGGTCGCGCAGGCGGGCCGCGCGCTCGAAGTTCTGCGCGCGCACGGCGCTTTCCATGTCCGCGGTCGTGTTCGTCAGCTGCATCTCCAGCGCGTGCACCCGCTCCGGCTGCACAAGCGCCTGCATGCGCACGCGCGAGGCCGCCTCGTCCACGAGGTCGATGGCCTTATCCGGCAGCCAGCGGTCGCCGATATAGCGCACGGAGAGCGTAACGGCCTTGCGCAGCGCGTCGTCCGTGATGTGCAGGCGGTGGTGCGCCTCGAGCCGTTCGCGCAGACCGCGCAGGATCAGCAGGCTCTGCTCCGGCGTGGGCTCTGCAATGCGCACGGGCTGAAAGCGCCGCTCGAGCGCCGCGTCCTTTTCGATATACTTGCGGTACTCCTCGAGCGTCGTCGCGCCGATGATCTGCAGCTCGTCGCGTCCGAGCGCGGGCTTGAGGATATTCGCCGCATCGATTGCGCCCTCGGCCGAGCCCGCGCCGACGATCGTGTGCAGCTCGTCGATGAAGAGAATGACGTTGCCCGCGCGCTGCACCTCGTGCAGGACGCATTTGACGCGCTCTTCAAAGTCGCCGCGGTACTTCGTGCCCGCGAGCATGGCCGTCAGGTCCACGCTCACGATGCGCTTATTGCGCAGGTCCTCGGGCACGTTGCCGTCCGAAATGCGCTGCGCCAGCCCCTCGGCCACCGCCGTTTTGCCGACGCCGGGCTCGCCGATGAGCACGGGGTTATTCTTGCTGCGGCGCGAGAGGATCTGAATGGCGCGCTCGATCTCCCGGTCACGGCCGATGACCGGGTCCATCTTCCCGCCGGCGGCCAGCTCCGTGAGGTCGCGGCCGTACTGGTCGAGCGTTTTCGTGTCGGCGGCGCGGCGCGTCTGGGACCGCGGCGCCGACTGCTGCGGCCGGGGCTTATACTCCGGCCGGCCGAACACGTCCATGATGTCCGTGTAGATCTTGTTCAGGTCGCCGCCGGCCGCCACGATGATGCGCGCACCGGCGCTGTCCGCCTCGCGGAGGATGCCCATGAGGATGTGCTCCGTGCCGACGTAGCAGTGGCCGAGCCGGTTGGCATCCTCGGCAGCCAGCTCGATGACGTGCCGTGCCCGGGGGCTGAGCCCCTGCTCGGGCGCGCCGGGCACGCCGCGGCCGACCGTCTCCGTGACCATGCGCGTGAGCACGGCGTCCGTCAGCGCGTTGTCGTTGAGGATGCGGGCGCCGAGCCCCTCCCCCTCCCGGATGATGCCGAGCAGGAGATGCTCCGTGCCAACATAACTGTGCCCCATGCCCATGGCCGCATCGTGCGCCTTTGTGATCGCCGTGGATGCCCGCTGTGTAAACCGTTCGCTGCCGCGCATAGATCGTTTGCCTCCTTCGCTGGTCATACGCCTCTATTATCGCCCGGCCGGCACAAGGAAACTGCCGAATCCGGGAAGCTGATTTTTATTATTTCCACCCCTTCCTGTATTTTAATCCACCCGCTTTTCCAAATTTCAAAATTGACGGTTGATTTTTTGGATTTTTGTGCTACAATGACTGCATGCCAGAGGAAGAGAAGTCTGGTCAAAAACATAGGAGGTAATTACAATGGCTTTTGTTATTGGCGACGATTGCGTCATGTGCGGCACCTGTGCTGCAAACTGCCCGGCTGAGGCGATTTCCGAGGGCAATGGCAAGTACGTTATCAACGCGGACAGCTGCATGGAGTGCGGCACCTGCGCTGCCAACTGCCCGGTGGGCGCGATCTCTGTCGACTAATTCGACCGGAGAACAACGCAAACGGATGAGGCGATATGCTCCAGGCATATCGCCTCTATCTATTTCAAACGATTTTCAGCGGAAGGAGCGTGTGCCATGCCCTCCAGCGCACAATATGACGACCTGTGGCCGGGCGGCCCGCGGTTTGCGCGCTCCGGCGCCGGGTTCGCCCTCGGCACGGACAGCGTGCTGCTGGCCGATTTCGCGGCCGACCGGCGCGTGCGCCGCTTTGCCGACCTCGGCTGCGGCGCCGGCGTGCTGACGGTGCTGCTGCTGCACGCGCTGCCGCAGGCGGCGGCCGTCGGCGTAGAGCTGCAGCCGGACGCGGCGCAGCTCTGCCGCGATAATCTCATCGCAAACGGTCTGGCCGGCCGGGCGGAGATTCTCTGCGCCGACCTGCGCGAGCACCGCGCGGTGCTCCCTGCCGGAGACTTTGACCTCGTCGTGGCAAACCCGCCGTATTTTGCGCAGGGCCGCGGCTACACCTCGCCCGACCCCGTGCGCGCGCACGCGCGCGACGAGCGCACCTGCACCATGCAGGACATCTGCGCCGCCATGGCCTATCTCACACGCTGGGGCGGCTCGGCTGCGCTCGTGCACCGGCCGGAGCGGCTGAGCGAGCTGCTGTGTGCACTCACAGCCGCCGGGCTGGAGCCCAAGCGCCTGCGCACCGTGGCGCGCACGGCGGACGCTGCGCCCAGCCTCGTGCTGGTCGAGGCGCGCCGCGGCGGAAAGCCGGGACTCCGGATCCTGCCGCCGCTGGCCCTGTGCGCACCCGACGGCACGGACTCGGAAGAGATCCGCAGAATTTATCACAGGAGGACGTGACTATGAGCGGAACACTGTATCTGGTCGGCACGCCGATCGGCAACCTCGGCGACCTGTCCGTGCGTGCGCTCGAGACGCTGCGCAGCGCCGACTTCATCGCCGCCGAGGACACGCGCGTGACGGCAAAGCTCCTCAACCATTTTGAGATCAAAAAACCGTGCGTGAGCTACTACGAGCACAACAAATACGCCAGCGGTGAGAAGATCGTCGCCCGGCTGCTCGCCGGCGAGACGTGCGCGCTCGTGACCGACGCCGGCATGCCCGCCATCTCCGACCCCGGCGAGGACATCGTGCGCCAGTGCGCCGAGCAGGGCATCGACGTGCAGGTCATCCCCGGCCCATGCGCGGCCATCGCGGCACTGGCCGTGTCCGGCCTGCCGACGCAGCAGTTTTGCTTCGAGGGCTTTCTCGCCGTGAGCGGCAAGACCCGGCGCGAGCATCTCGAGCGCCTACGCGGCGAGACACGCACGATGATCTTTTACGAGGCGCCGCACAAGCTGCTGCGCACGCTCTGCGACCTGCGCGACACGTTCGGCGGCGCGCGGGAGATCACGCTCGCGCGCGAGCTCACGAAGCTCCATGAGCAGAAGCTGCGCACGACGCTCGACGGCGCGGTGGCCTACTTCACCGAAACGCCGCCGAAGGGCGAGTTCGTGCTCGTGCTGCGCGGCGCGCCCGAGCGGTCGGAGCCGGCCGTCACGGCCGAGCAGGCGCTCGAGATCGTGGCGCGCTACCGCAGCGAGGGCCGCGCGCTCAAGGAGGCGTGCAAGCTCGCCGCGGCGGACACCGGCTTCGGCAAAAACGAGCTGTATCAAATGGCGCTCAACACCTGAAAACCACGCAAAACAAAAAAGTCCCCTGACCGTCGGTCAGGGGACTTTTGGATTCCGTGTTCAGAGCTTCTCGTTCATCGCGCGGATGCAGTCGGGGCAGATGTTCTTGCCCTTGTAGTTGATGATGTCTTTCGCGTTATCGCAGAAGATGCAGGCCGGCTGATACTTGCGCAGGATGATGGACTCGCCATCCACGAAGATCTCGATGCGGTCTTTTTCCTCGATGCCGAGGGTTCTTCTCAGCTCGATGGGGAGCACGATGCGGCCCAGCTCGTCAACTTTTCTAACAATACCAGTAGACTTCATAGTAAAATGCCTCCAATACGAATGGGATAAAATGAGAATCATTCAATCAATCATTCATTTCAACACCTGCATTATACCAAGCGTTGACAAAAAGTCAACGAATTCGCAGAAACTTGTCCGATGAATTACGCTTTTCTACCATTTGTATATTTTTGCATGCTCCAAATTCCTTCATTTTGTGAATAATCACCGAAAACTGAAATAATTTTAAGTATCAACAACCACGACATACCGTGCCTAACAGCGTCCCGCGGAACATATATTGCATTGATTTCCCGCGCAGGCACCGCCCGCACACGGCCGGACGCAGCGCTGCGGCGAACCGCATTTTTCAGGAAAGGATGCAAGGACATGGCATTGACCTGGGTCTGGGTAGGCATGGTTTGCATGGCGCTGGTTTACGGCGCGGCGACCGGGCAGAGCGCGGCCGTCGGCGCTGCGGCGGCGCAGGGCGTGCAGCAGGCGGTGTCGTTCTGCCTGACGGTGGGCGGCATGATCTGCCTGTGGTCGGGCGTAATGGAGGTCATGCGGCGCAGCGGCATCGCGGCCGGGCTGTCGCGATTGCTGCAGCCGGTGCTGCGGCGGCTGTTTCCGCGCGCGGCGCGCGATGCACAGACGCTCGACGCGCTGAGCATGAACGTGAGCGCAAACCTGCTCGGTCTCGGCAACGCGGCGACGCCGGCCGGCGTGCGCGCCGCGCAGGCGATGGCGCGCGAGATCCGGGGCGACGCCGCCAGTGACGAGCTGTGCCTGCTGGTGGTGCTCAACACGGCGTCGATCCAGCTGCTGCCGGTCACGATCGCCGCGGTGCGCGAGGCGGCGGGCGCAGCCGTGCCGTTTGACATTCTGCCGGCCGTGTGGGTGACCTCCCTGTGCTCGGTCACGGTGGGACTGCTGACCGGGAAAGGGCTGGCGCGCATATGGCGGTGAGCGATGTGCTGGCGCTGACCGTCCCGGCGCTGCTGGCCGGTGTGGGACTCTACGGCGCGCTGACCGGGACGGACGTGTTCTCCGCGCTGACGGCCGGGGCGCTCGACGGGCTGAAAACCGTCGTGCGCATCTTCCCCGCCCTGGTGGCGCTGCTGGCGGCCGTGAGCATGCTGCGCGCCTCCGGCGCGCTCGACGCGCTCACGCACCTGTGCGCGCCGGTACTGGCGTGGCTCGGCATCCCGCCGGAGACGGCGATCCTCATGGTCGTGCGGCCGGTCAGCGGCAGCGGCGCGCTGGCCGCGGCGAGCGACATCATCGGCACCTACGGGCCCGATTCCCGCATCGGCCGCACCGCCGCCGTCATGCTCGGCTCGACCGAGACGACGTTCTACGTGCTGGCCGTGTATTTCGGAGCCTGCGGCGTCCGGCGCAGCCGCTGGGCCATCCCCGCCGCCATCGCCGCTGACCTGACCGGCTTTCTCGCGGCTGCCGCACTCGTGCGCTGGATCTGGGGTGCATAACGCCGCCGACAAATTGCACAAAAGCGTTTTTCTTGGCTGATATTTTTTTGACAAAACGCCTATTTTGCAAAAATTCGCACTTTTCACTTTACAACGCTGCAGGAATGTGTTATAAAATAATCACGTTAGTTAATAAATTAACTCAACGTTCTTCCGATTTCTTTCTTTTCTCTTCTTATTTTTGCTCTCTCGACAGCAGCGTGTCGCCACTCTCCGGCGGCACGCTGTTGCCGTTTCCGGACGAAGGCACAAAAACGCCCTCCCCCGCGCATGCGGTGGGAGGGCGTCTGCATGTTTCAAACGACCGGTCACATTTTTTCCGGTGCGGTCACGCCGATGATGCCGAGACCGATCTCGAGCACGCGACGCGTCGTGTCGGCCAGCTTCAGGCGGGCGTCGCGCACGGCGGGCTCCGCGTCCTTGATGCGGCAGACATTGTAAAACCGGTGGAAGCGCGCGGCCAGCTCCGTCACGTAGCGGTTGATGCGGCTGGGATCGTAATCGCGCGCGGCGAGGTGGATCTCCTCCGGGAGCATGGCGATCTGCTTGATGAGCTCGCGCTCCTGCGGCGTTGTGAGCAGGGCCGCGTCCACATCCGCCGCAGCGGGCACGGCGCAGCCGGCCTCCGCCATGGCGGCGAGCAGCGTGCAGATGCGCGCGTGCGCGTACTGGACGTAGTAGACGGGGTTTTCGCTGTCCTGCCGGATGGCGAGGTCGAGGTCAAACTCCAGATGCGAGTCCGGCTTGGCGTTGAAGAAGAAGCGGCAGGCGTCCACGCCGATCTCATCCATGAGGTCAGCGAGCGACAGCGCCTTGCCCGTGCGCTTGGAGACCTTGACGATCTCATTGCCGCGCATGAGGCGCACCATCTGCATGATGAGGAAGTCGAGCTTGCGGCCCTCGAGCCCCAGCGCGGGCGCGCGCATGGTCGCGGCAAAGCGGATGGCGTGGCCGTGGTGGTCCGCGCCCCAGACGTCGATGACGCGGTCAAAGCCGCGCTCGATGAATTTGTTGCGGTGGTAGGCGATGTCGACCGCGTAGTACGTATAAAACCCGTTCGAGCGGCGCAGGACCTCGTCCTTGTCAGCGCCGAGGTCGGTGTTGCGCAGCCAGAGCGCGCCGTCTTTTTCATACGTCAGGCCGGCATCCACAAGCAACTGCACCGTCTCGGCCACGTAGCCGGAGCTGTGCAGGCTGCTCTCGAGGAACCACTGGTCAAAATGGATGCGGTAGCGCTTGAGGTCGCGCTGCATGCGCGCGATGTTGTACGGCAGGCCGAAGGCCACGAACGCCGCGCAGCGCTCGGCGCTCGGCACGGTGAGGTACTTGTCGCCGTCGCGCTCGTAGATCAGCCGGGCCAGCTCCTTGATGTCATCGCCGTGGTAGCCGTTGTCCGGAAATTCGACGGCGTCCTCCCCCTGGATGAGCTGGAGGTAGCGCGCCTCAATGGACTTGCCGAACAGGTCGACCTGATTGCCGGCGTCGTTGACGTAAAACTCGCGCCAGACGTTGTAGCCCGCGCGGTCGAGCACGGACGCGAGCGCGTCGCCCAGCACGCCGCCGCGCGCGTTGCCGATCGTCATGGGGCCGGTCGGGTTGGCGGACACGAACTCCACCATGACCTTCTCGCCGTGGCCGTCGTCCACGCAGCCATAGTCCGCGCCGGCATCGTCCACCGCGGTCAGCACGTCCTGATACCATTTGTCGGACAGGCGGAAGTTCAGAAAGCCCGGCCCGGCTGCCTCGACGGAGGCAAACCACGTGCCGTTCAGCTCCATGTGCGCAATGAGCGCCTCGGCGATCTTGCGCGGGGCCATGTGCATGATCTTGGCCGACGCCATGGCATGGTTGGCGGCAAAGTCGCCGTTGGCGGTGTCCTTCGGCTGCTCGACGGAGCCGCGCACGTCCGCGCCCTCGGGCAGGTCGCCCGCGGCAGCGGCGCGCAGATATGCTTCCCGGATGCACGCATCCACGGCGGCGCGTGCCTGTTCGATTCGATTGGCCATAATCAGTTACCCTCTATTCTATAATCTTATTGTTCTCGGACGGTGATCTTCAACCGGTTGCGGTTGGCGCAGGCGTGGTCAAAATCCACGACATACAGCAGGTCCAGCACCCCGCCGTGCTCGCCCAGCGTGGAGCGGTAGCGCTGCGTCTCCAGTCCGACCGTGCTGGTGCCATACGGCGTCTGGTACAAAAATGTGTTGCGCGCGCCGGGGGCAAAGACCATCCGGCTCGTGACGGTGCCGGTGCGCTTGAGCACGGCGCTCGACGGCGTGAAGGTGATGGTCGTGAGCGTGCCGGCCATGCCAGTCAGCTCGCTCTCGGGATAGGTGAGCATACCGCAGCCATCGGTGCAGGAATACTCCCCGTCGGTCGAAAACTGCACCAGCTCGTCCGGCTCCTGCTCCATGATATCGGCCTGAGAGCCCTCGATCGTGATGACGACCTGCATACGCCGCCTCCTTTGCATAACAGTGCGATTCTATTATCATATACTGTTTTGTCCAACTTCGCAACAGAAAAATGGTGTAGAATTTCCCGCCGCCGTTTGCTATAATGGTAGCACAAGCGCATCCGCCGCCGACCGCTGCGGATGCCAGCCATTTTTCGGGGGCGCAGGCTCCCGTCGGGAGGGATGACCGGATGAACATAGAACTCACCGACAAGGAGTTCCGGCGGCTGCTGGATCTCGTATACATCGGCAACTGGATCCTCAACTCCACACGCGAGAAAGACCGGTTTGAGGATTACGATATTTTGCAGGAAAAGCTCTTTGCGCAGTGCGCCAAAAACGGCATGAACGCGCTCATTTCCCGCTGGCAGGGGCACATTTTCCCCTCGCCCGCCTACGAAAACGGCGGTATTCACGAGGCCATCGCCGACTATGAGGACGCCGTGTTTTTCGACATTCTGGCCGAGGAGCTGGCGCGGCGCGACCTTGGCTGCCTCGACAGCGAGCCGGCCGACTATACCGAGCTCAACGCCCGCATGGACGAATACATGGACGAATTTGAAAAGTCCGGCGTGGAAAATCTGGTGATCGAAGCATGAGTGCCTGCGCCATCGAGACGCCCATCGGCCCGCTGACGCTTCAAGCGGACGAAACCGCCGTCACGGCCATCCGCTTCGGCGCGGGCGGCGCGCTCACCGGCCATGCCGGCAGGCTGGAGGTCAAGCGGAAGCTGCTGGCGCTCGAGGGGAGCACCATTTTAAAATAAGCGACACATGGAAAAATGACCGCCGGCGTTTGTCCGGCGGTTTTTCTCCGCCGGCAAGGCCCTCTGCCGCGCCCCCCACGCGCAGGCCCCTGTTTTATCTCCGCCGTTTTTTCTTCATGAGCGCCATCGGGCTTCTTTGGCCCGCATGCCGAACGAGCGATTTTCGACACATAAAAAGGACCGGTACATAGTACACAAATCAGCCGGAGGAATCCTCCTCGGCATGACTTGGATGAAACTATGTACCGGCTCTGGTATTCAGACAGAGAAATCGTTCAAGCCCACAGGGCCTTCATCAGGTCCGGATAAGCCGTATCGCAGATATCGACCATGCGAATCAGCAGCTCATAGCAAATCACGCCCACGTCACGGGAACGGAAAGCTGCATCCAGCTCGGCCTGGATGGTATTGTCGTCGGTATCCAGAACAAACTTGGCAAAGCGGAAGTGTTTATTGAGGCTGTTGATGGCAGGATATATCATTTCGACCTTTTCTTCCGGAACCTTGACGATATCGTACACGCGAATAGCCACGGCTTCAGCATCGGCGCCAAAGTAAAACACCGTCCGAACGGAATTCATATTCTTTCCGCTGAGGGACACTTCAACAACCTCGCGTCCTTTGTCACCAACGAGGCCGCGATTGTCGTACTTCAGGCCCTTCTAGTCCATATAATTGACAAACAGAATAACAGAAGAAAGCATATTCCACCTCATATCGTAAGATATTACCGGGAGCACAAGCAACGCCCGCCGGGAACACACATCTATTATGCGCTGGTGCACCTCTTTTGCCAACATCAAAATTCCAAAAATGGATGAAACTAGTCGCTTCTGTTCTGGCTCAGGGGCATAAAATTCTCACTCGCAGACAATGCCCTGCGTCCCTCATTCGTCAGGCACGCGGTCGGCGATCCGGCACAGATCATCCGGTATCCCGACACCAGCCGCTTCGCCGATAAAATGCAAAAGGCTATTTTCAAATTGACAGCAAGCGTCTCCGCGTATTCCGCGCGGGACGCTTGTTTTTGCATAGTTTTGCGCGCACACGGCCATACTGTGCGCAGGAGATGAGGACAATGCGCATGAGCAACGAAGAATATGCGGCGTTTGTCGATTCGCTCTCGCCGCGCTCGCCCATCTGGGGCGACCTGCTGCGTGCGGGGCTGGTCGGCGGAGCGATTTGCGTGGTCGGTCAGGCGCTGGTGAACCTGTATGAATACTGGGGCGCGTCGGCGACCGTGGCGGCGACGTGGTGCTCGATCACGCTGGTGTTTCTCGGCGCGCTGCTGACGGGGCTGGGCGTTTACGACGATCTGGCGCGGTTCGCCGGAGCCGGATCGCTGGTGCCGATCACGGGGTTTGCAAACTCCGTCGTGTCCCCGGCGCTGGAATTCAAGACCGAGGGCTTCGTCACGGGCACGGCGGTCAAGATCTTCACGATCGCGGGACCGGTGATCGTCTACGGCATCAGTGCAAGCGTGATCTACGGGCTGATTCTGGCCGTCTTTGGGCTGGCCTGACAAGGAGGAACGCAAGATGAAAGAAGACAAACGCGGCGGGCGTGAGCCCGCGCCGGTGCCGACCGGGCACGACCAGCGCGCGGTAGCGCGCGACCACAGCACCCCGCACGGAAACCGGAAAAACAACGCCGTCCCGCCGAGTAAGGCGCACGCGCCGGACGGCATCTCCGGCTACTGGGGATAAGGCTGCAGCGGCGAATGGGATCGTTCACTTTTTTCTGCGTTATGCGCAAACCAGTGGCCGCTTCCAATAGACAGCCACCGCTCACGCGGAAAACTTCTGAGCAGCGAGGGGGAGCTCGATGGGGCGAAGCGGCCGCCTCGAATGGAATATTTCTCCTTTTCCGCTGCCCGCGCTATGCGCAGGCGCAGAAAAAAAGCGGCCGCTGAGGAATCAGCGGCCGCTTGCGGGATTTCCTTAGAACTCGGTCGTAACCGGTTTGCGGGTATGGAACTCATGGAGGACATTGTACAGCCAGCCAACGAGCTTCATATCCAGATTGAACTGGTACACGGTGAACAGAGCGCCGGAGGTAGCCAGCAGAATGGTGAGAAGCTTCTTCAACAGTTTCATGTAATCGTCTCCTTACTTCTTGGCGAGACCCTTCTGGCGAGCGTACTCGGCAGCACCCAGAGCGCCC
>ENA-OYAJ01000426-OYAJ01000426.1-human-gut-metagenome-genome-assembly--contig:-NODE-426-length-12495-cov-6.396704_pt1 | contig 12495 bp, 12 predicted proteins | sample MGYA00243431_ERZ652826 | MGnify/ENA primary metagenome ERZ652826 (study PRJEB26926, sample SAMN06164609) | human gut metagenome | biome: ENVO:00009003; feature: ENVO:2100002; material: ENVO:00002003...
CTCGCAGGTCGATCCGGCCGACTTTTTCGCCCACCGGCAGCCGGGACTTGCCGACGACCGCGCGGCGCACTTTTTCGCCGAAAACGCGCGCGTGCCGCAGATGCGCGACGCGCTCGCGCGCCGGGATGCCGCGCAGTACCTGCGCCTCATGAACGCTTCCGGCCGCTCATCGGAGCAGCTGCTGCGCAACATACAGGTCCCCGGCGGGGACGACCGGCTCGCGCGGGGGCTCGCCTGCGCGTCGGCGCTGCTCGACGGGATGGGCGCGTGGCGCGTACACGGCGGCGGCTTTGCCGGCTGCGTGCAGGCGCTCATGCCGCGCGATGCCTTCCCCGCCTACCGCAAGGGGATGGAGGCGCTCTTCGGCCACGGCTCCTGCCGGGAGCTGCACATGACCGGTGCAAAATAAAAAATCAGCCCGCTTCCGATCGGAAGCGGGCTGTTTGATATTCTTTATTTGAGCCGGATATTCAGCAGCACGGGGTTGTGGTCGGAGAACCGGAACCCGTCGTCCTGCGTCTGTACGCTTGTGAGCACCACGTTCGGCGAGAGGATGAAGCCGTCGATCACGTAGTGCTGCGTGGCGTCGCTCTCGGCGTCGTAGGGCTGGTTGTCGAGGCGGCAGGTCGGTGCGGACGTGTCATAGGCAAAGCGCCAGCCGTCGGGCAGCATGCTGTCGTCGAGCGTGCCGGGCGTCCAGAGTTCGGCGTTCTTGATCGGGTACTTGTCCAGCCCGCCGGGGAACGTCTGGTTGAAGTCGCCGCCGGCGATGACGTAGTTGCCCTTGGCGTATTCCTGCTCGAGGAACGACTTGAGTGCGGCGGTCTGCGCGGCCTTGCCCTCGCCGTCGTCATAGGCCTCCAGGTGGAGGTTGACGAGCACGAGCTGCGCGTCCGTGCCCTCGAGGTCGATATACACCGGCATCAGGCAGCGCTTGAGGTTGGCCACCGACACCGGCCACTTGAACGGGCTCGGCAGGGCAATGCGCTCGGCCGAGGCGATGGGCGCGGTCGCGAGCGTCATGATGCCGGAGCTCACCTTGCCGATCGGCGGGATGGGGTAGGGCACGAAGGCGCATTTATAGTTGCGCGCGTGCGCGGTGCCCAGTCCGGTCTCAGTGCGCATGCGTTCGGCCTCTTCGATGCCGTAGGAGCGGGTCGAGGGGTCGGCCTCGATCTCCTGCAGGAACGTGAAGTCGGCGTCCAGCGCCTCCACGGTGCTGACGATGCCGTCCATGTTCTTTTCCACGACGGCCTTGCTCGGCGCACGCACCTGCTTGCCGCCGTCCATGAAGAAATCGGACTCCTCGCCCAGTCCGGCGTAGCCGACGTTCCACGTCAGGATGGACACGTCGTCGCCCGGGGCGAAGCTGGCGGTGCTGTTCTCGCCGTGGGTCACGACGGCGGTCTCGGTCTTGACATTCAGCTGCGTGGCGGTCAGCCAGATGAGCAGCGCGGCGACCAGGCCGACGATGACGGCCAGAATGATGAGAATGATCTTGAGCGGTTTTTTCATGGGGCAGTTCCCTCCTCGGGGGCAGTGTACCACAATCTCCCGCGCCATGCAAACACAATCTTGACGTGATCTTTACCCAAACCTTACCGATTGAGCAGCCAGATGCCGAGGTTCAGATATGCCGCGAACAGCAGCCAGAGCAGATACGGTGCGCTCAGCCATGCGGCCGTGGCATTGCGGCGGGAAAAATCCGCGATCATGAACAGCACGAGCACGATCAGCCCCACGAGCCAGAAAAACGCCGGCCCGTGCGCACCCAGCAGGAAAAACAGCACCGGCCACAGACCGTTGACGGCCAGCTGGATGCTCCAGAGCGCGGTGGCCTCCTGGCGCGCGCGGCCGGAGCTGCTGCGCCAGACAAGCCCCATGGCGATGCCCATGAGCAGGTACAGAATCGTCCACGCGATGGGAAACAGCCAGTCCGGCGGGGCGGCCGGCGGCTTTGTCAGCAGGTCAAAGCCGGCCATGCCCGCGCGGGTGGCGAGGCTCGACGCGCCGCCGACGGCCAGCGCGATCGCGCAGAAGGCAACATATGGGCGGATGCGCTTCCATTTGTTCAACTTGCATCACCTCGGACGAGATCGGGATAGTATAAGTTTACGCGCCTTCCTCTTGTTAAATACGTCTGAGTTGTGGTAAACTGGTTGCGCAATTTTGACACAAACGGAGGTTTCCGATATGAATTATGAACACCTGAAGCAGGCCGACCCGGAGCTGTACGCCTCCATGGAGCGGGAGCTGGGGCGCCAGCGCGACCATCTGGAGCTGATCGCGTCCGAGAATTTTACGAGCCCGGCCGTGATGGAGGCCGTGGGCAGCCACCTGACGAATAAGTACGCCGAGGGCTACCCCGGCGCGCGCTATTACGGCGGCTGCGACTACGTCGACGAGGTCGAGCGTCTGGCCATCGACCGCGTGACGCGGCTCTTCGGCGCCGACCATGCCAATGTCCAGCCGCACTCCGGCTCGCAGGCGAATATGGCCGTGTACGCGGCGCTGCTGCAGCCGGGCGACCGCATCCTCGGCATGAACCTCTCCCACGGCGGCCACCTGACGCACGGCAGCAAGGCGTCCCTGTCCGGGAAATATTTTGAGGCGCATTTTTACGGCGTCGACCCAGAGACCGAGACCATTGACTATGACGCGCTCGCGCGTGTGGCCGAGGAGGTCCGCCCGAAGCTCATCATCGCCGGGGCGAGCGCCTATCCGCGCGTGATCGACTTTGCGCGCTTCCGTGCTGTTGCCGATTCCGTCGGCGCGTACCTGATGGTCGACATGGCGCACATCGGCGGCCTCGTCGCCGCGGGCGTGCACCCGAGTCCGGTGCCGTATGCCGATGTCGTCACCTGCACGACGCACAAGACGCTGCGCGGCCCGCGCGGTGCGATCATTCTCTGCCGCGACGAGCTTGCCAAAAAGATCGACAGCGCCGTTTTCCCCGGCACGCAGGGCGGCCCGCTCATGCACGTCATCGCCGGCAAGGCGGTCTGCTTCGGTGAGGCGCTGCAGCCGGCCTTCCGCGCCTATCAGCAGCAGGTGGTCAAAAATGCCGCCGTGCTCGCCGAGACGCTGCAGCAGGGCGGCGTGCGCCTTGTCTCCGGCGGCACGGACAACCATCTCATGCTAGCCGACGTCTACAGCCGCGGCCGCACCGGCGCGCAGATGCAGGATCTGCTCGACGCGGCGAACATCACTGCCAATAAAAACACCATCCCGTTCGACACGCAGTCCGTGCGCGTCACGAGCGGTGTGCGCCTCGGCACGCCGGCCGTCACGACCCGCGGCATGGGCGAAGACGAAATGCGCGAGATCGGCGCGCTCATCTGCCGCCTGATCGACGAGGGCGAGGCCGCCGTGCCCGCCGTGCGTGCGCAGGTGCTGGATCTGTGCGTGCGCTTCCCGCTCTATCCGGATCTGCACATGTAATGTCCAAACGGTAAAACCGCGCTCCCGTCAATCGGGAGCGCGGTTTTTCTTATGGTTTGCATGCGCCGCAGGGCGCATAGCCTGCGGTCTGCGCCTGCGCGGCGCTGTCAAACGAGACGAGGTTCTCGTCCTTGATCTTGGCGGCGTACTGGCACGACAGGCGGTGGTATTTCTTTGCCTTGCGGCTGGCGACATAGGTCGATTCCACCACCGTGTCGGGCGCGGGCATCGGCTCCGGGGTAGCCGTCGGCTCCGGCGTTGCGGCTTCCGGCGCCGGCGTGAGCGGCGGCGCGTCACGCTCCGTCGTGATGACGACGGCGGCCGCCGGTGTCTGCGCCGCGCGCACGGTGACAAAGCCGGCGTACCCCACGGTGACAGCGAGCACGAGCACCAGCTCCACGAACCACCACGTTTTCCACAGCCGTGCCGCGCGCGGCGCGTACTGCAGCGCGAGCAGCAGCACCGCTGCCTCCAGCGCCGCGATGCCCCAGCCGACCAGCCCGCAGGCGAGCAGGACGATGCTCCCGACCGCGCAGACACAGCCCAGCAGCACCTTCCAGATGCGGCTCCATCCGATATGCATCCCGATTTCCCCCTCAAAGTAGCAAATGCGGATTTTCTTTCCTGCTTTTTCTCTCTATAAATTGTTTATTCTATCCGTTTCCGCAAAAAAATCAAGTCCTAAATGAAAAAAGTCTTACCTTTTTGCAAAAATTGTGCTAAACTATGAATTGGGGGGCAGGGTTGCGGCCGCAGGGCGGCTGCAATGCCGCCCTGCTTTGTTTGTTTTTGGTTTTGTTTGGCTGAGGAAAGGATATTCAGATGTACGAAATTGGTCAGTTGATCGTGTATGGCAACGAGGGTGTCTGCCGTGTGGAGGAGATCGGCACGCCGAAGATCTCCGGCGTGGACAAGCACCGGGACTACTATACGCTTGCCCCCATTTACCGCGAGGGCAAGGTGTTCACGCCCGTGGACAGCAAGGTGTTCATGCGGCCCGTGATCACGCGCGAGGAGGCGCTCGCGCTTATTGACCGCATCCCGCAGATGACCGCGCAGGTCTATGAAAACGCCAACCTCCGCTTTCTCAACGAGCACTATCAGCAGTGCATCCAGGATTACACCTGCGCTGATCTCCTGCAGCTGATCAAGGACGTGCGCGCCAAGCGCCGGCTGATGACCGCGCGCGGCAAAAAGCTCGGCCTTGTCGACGAGCGCTACATGAAGCGCGCCGAGGAGATGCTCCACGGGGAGCTGGCCGTCGCGCTGGGCGTGACGCGTGAGCAGGTGCCGCAGTTCATTGCCGACGCGCTCGGCGATGCAGGCGAGCCGGAGGCCGCCCTCGCCTGAATCCAAACCCAAATTCCCGCCGGACACAGTATCCGGCGGGATTTTTTTGCAGTTTGCCCTTGACAGACGGGCAAACTGCGTGTATGCTACGGCTTGAATTCGGGATTCGTTCCCGATTTGGAGGCGAAACCATGCGAAACAGTTATCACACGCAGCAGCGCTGTGCGCTGCTGGCGTTTTTGTCTGCGCACGCGGACGAGCAGTTTACGGTCGAGCAGCTGCTCGCGGCCATGGGCGACGAGGCCCCCGGCCGCAGCACGGTCTACCGTGCGCTCGACCGGCTGGTCGAGGAGGGCACCGTGCGCCGCTTCGCGCCCGAGAGCGGCGGCAGCGCGGCCTATCAGGCCATGGACCCCGGCCACTGCGACGCGCACCTGCACCTCAAGTGCGTGGACTGCGGGCGGCTGATCCATCTGGACGAGGACGTGTCCGACGCGCTGCAGTCGGACCTGCTGCGCGCGGCCGGCTTCACGGTCGACGGCCGCAGCACGACGATCTACGGCACGTGCGCCGCCTGCGGCAGAAAGCGTGACGGCCATGCGTAAGAGCCTGTGTGTGCTGCTGGCGGCGGTGCTGGCCGTGTCGGCGTTTTCGGGCTGCACCGTGCAGCAAAACCCGGCCTCGGACGACGGCAAGCTCCACGTCGTCACAACGATCTTCGCGCCCTATGACTTTGCGCGGCAGGTCGGCGGGGACGATGTGTCGGTCACGATGTTGCTGCGCCCCGGCTGCGAGGTGCACGCCTATGAGCCGACGCCGAAGGACATCATCGCCATCCGCAATGCCGACGTGTTCATCTACGTCGGCGGCGAGTCGGACGCATGGGTCAAGACTGTGCTCGAGGGCGTGGACAACCCGAACCTGCGCGTTGTGACGCTCATGGACTGCGTGGAGCTGCTCGACGAGGAGACCGTCGAGGGCATGCAGACGGAAAAGCATGACCATGACCATGCTGCTGATGACGCGGAGCCGGACGAGCATGTCTGGACCTCGCCGCGCAACGCGGCGCGCATCTGCCGGAAGCTCGCCGATACGTTCGCTGCGGCGGACAGCGCGCACGCGGCGGCGTATGCGCAGCGGTGCGGGGACTATGTGGAGAAATTAAACCAGCTGGACGCGGAATTTCAGGACGTAGTGGAGCATGCTGCGCGGAAAACGATGGTTTTTGCAGACCGGTTCCCATTACGATACTTTGCCGATGCCTATGGTCTGGACTATTATGCCGCCTATCCCGGCTGCGCGGACGCGGCCGAGCCCTCGGCGGCCACGGTGGCGTTTCTGATCGACAAGGTGCGCGCGGAGGGCATCCCGGTCGTGTTCACGATCGAGCTGTCAAACGGCAAGCTCGCCGACACGATCTGCGAGGCCACGGGCGCGAAAAAACTGGAGTTTGCGACCTGTCACAACGTGACGGCGCAGGCATTTGCAGACGGCGCGACGTACCTGCAGCTCATGGAGCGCAATGTGCAGGCGCTGCGGGAGGCATTGAACTGATATGGCACTCATTACTTGTGAACACGTCTGCCTCGGCTACGACGGGCAGACGGTGCTGCGCGACGTGAACTTCACGGTCTCGCGCGGCGATCTGCTGTGCGTGGTCGGCGAAAACGGCTCCGGCAAGTCCACGCTCATCAAGGGCCTGCTCGGGCTTAAGGCGCCGGAGCAGGGCAGCATCACGCTTGGCGACGGCCTCGTGCGCAACGAGATCGGCTATCTGCCGCAGCAGACGCAGCTCCAGCGCGACTTTCCCGCGAGCGTGGCGGAGGTCGTGCGCTCGGGCTGCATCAACCAGATGCAGGGCCGCCCGTTTTACACACGGGCCGACCGCGCCCGCGCGCAGGAGAACATGGAGCGCATGGGCATCGAGGATCTGGCGCACCACAGCTATCAGGCGCTCTCCGGCGGCCAGCAGCAGCGCGTGCTGCTCGCGCGCGCCCTGTGCGCCACGCGCAAGCTCCTGCTGCTCGACGAGCCGGTCACGGGCCTCGACCCCGTGGCGACGGGGGAGCTGTATAACCTCATCAAGCTCGTGAACCTCTGCAATGATATCACCGTCATCATGGTCACGCACGACATCGACGCCGCCCTGCGCTACGCCACGCACGTGCTGCATCTGGGGCACCAGCAGCTCTTTTTCGGCACGGCGGCGGCCTATAAGCAGAGCGACGCCGCGCGCCGGTTCCTGGGAGGGCGGAAGCTATGAAAGTCATCCTCGAAATGCTGTCGTATCCGTTTCTTGTGCGCGCGCTCGTCGTGGGCGTGCTCGTGTCGCTGTGCGCGTCCCTGCTCGGCGTGTCGCTCGTGCTCAAGCGCTATTCCATGATCGGCGACGGGCTGAGCCATGTCGGCTTCGGCGCGCTTGCCATCGCCACGGCGCTCAATCTCGCGCCGCTGGCCGTGGCAGTGCCGGTCGTGGTCGTGGCGGCGTTTTTGCTGCTGCGCCTGTCGCAAAACGGCAAGCTCAAGGGCGACGCTGCGATCGCGCTGCTCTCGAGCAGCGCACTGGCCATCGGCGTGATGACCGTGTCCATGACCAGCGGCATGAACACCGATGTGAATAACTACATGTTCGGCAGCATCCTGTCGCTGTCGTCGGCCGATCTGCGCCTGAGCCTGATTTTGTCGGCGGCGGTGCTGGCGCTGTTCGTGCTGTGCTATCCGCGCATTTTCGCCGTCACGTTCGATGAGACGTTCTCGCGCGCGACCGGCGTGCACACGCAGGCGTACAACATGCTGCTCGCGGTGCTCACGGCGGTCACGATCGTGCTGGGCATGCGCATGATGGGCGCGCTGCTCATCTCGAGCCTCATCATCTTCCCGGCGCTGACGGCCATGCGCGTGTTCGGCACCTTCCGCTCGGTCACGATCTGCGCGGCCGTGGTGTCGGTGGTGAATTTTCTGCTCGGCATGGTGCTGTCCTACGTGCTCGAGACACCGTCCGGCGCGAGCGTCGTGGTGGTCGACCTTGTGGTGTTCCTGCTCTTTTGCGGCGTGCAGCGGATCTGGTGCCGCGTGGAAAAATAACAGACAAAGCGGCGGCTCCGATCGGAGCCGCCGCTTTCCGTTTCATCAGCACTGCATCTGCTTGAGCATCTCCTGGCGCAGGTGCGCAATGATGCGCTTTTCGAGCCGGCTGATGTAGCTCTGCGAGATGCCCAGCAGGTCCGCGACCTCTTTTTGCGTGGCCTCGCGCGCGCCGCCGATGCCGAAGCGCAGCAGAATGATCTGCCGGTCGCGCTCGCCGAGCGTTTCGATGGCGCGCAGGAGCATGGCGCGCTCCGCGTCGTCCTCGAGCGGGCGGCTCACGGTGTCGGCGTCCGTGCCGAGGATGTCCGAGAGCAGCAGCTCGTTGCCGTCCCAGTCGGTGTTGAGCGGCTCGTCGATGCTCACCTCCGTTTTCTGCGCGCTGCATTTGCGCAGGTACATGAGGATCTCGTTTTCGATGCAGCGCGAGGCGTAGGTCGCGAGCTTGATGTTCTTGTCCGGCTTGAAGGTGTGGATGGCCTTGATGAGGCCGATCGTGCCGATCGAGATCAGGTCCTCGATGTGGATGCCCGTGTTTTCAAACCGGCGCGCGATGTACACCACCAGCCGCAGGTTGTGCTCGATGAGCAGGGAAGCGGCCTCCTCGCTCCCGGCGGCGAGCGACCGGATGGCCTGCTGCTCTGCCGCGCGGTCGAGCGGGGCGGGCATGGTGTCGCTCCCACCGATGTAAAACAGCCCCGGCGCGACGCCGCGCAGGCGCAGCCGCAGCGCCGCCCAGAGCGTATGTAGTTTTTCCAATAGTTTTGGCACGAAAACCCCTCCTCAGCTTTTTGGCGGCAGCACCATGGCAAATGCGCCGTCGGATGTGAGCGCCTGCGCGCTCAGCGCCAGCAGCATCGGCTCCGCCGCGCCGTCGATCATCACACTGTCCGGCCGGAACGCCGGCAGCAGCGCACCAGCCACTCCCACCGCGCGGTACGGCAGCAGCATGACCCGCCCGGTGCACTCCGGCAGCGCGCCAAGCACTTCCAGCGCCTGCACCGCGTCGTCCGGCAGCGCGTGCAGCGCCGGAAATATTGGCAGCACCGCCGCGCGCTCGACCACCGCCGCCGGCAGGCCGGATACCGGGTCGTGCAGGTCGTTGCCGCTGTCGCGCAGAGCCTTGAGCGTCACGCTGCGCCCGGCGAGCGTGACCGTCACAGTGCGCACCTCGCGGTCGGCAGCCTTTGCCCGCCGGCGGAATACGAGCGACACGGCCGCATAGCACGCGGCGAACGACAGCGCCAGCACCCGGCCCGACACCGTCACGAGCGCGCCGCTGCCCGGCGATACGCCCGCGAGCATGCTCGCAGCGTACACTGCGCCGCCGAACGCGGCCGACACGGCGAAAAACACCACCGTGCACCGCACGAGATGGGCCTCCCCGCCGAAGGCGATGAGCGCCATGGCCGCGCCGAGTGCGAGCTTCATCGCGCCGTTTGCCAGCCACCCGCAGCCGGGCAAGACCATGAGCGCCGCGTACAGCGCGCCGATGAGCGCCGCGAGCGCGTACCGCCAGCGGCGCAGCACCACGCCGCACACGCGCGCCGATGCCAGCACCAGGCAGTAGTCGATCAGCAGATTCAGCCCGAACAGGCTGTCGAGATAGATGACGTCCATGTGGGTATCCTAGCACGCCGCGCGCGGGAAATTGCGCAAAAGCGGCCTGCCGGAAAACCTGACAGAAAGTCCATGCATCGCCGGGGCGGGAAATGCCGCAGAGCGTTGCTTTTGCGCGAAGCGGCTGGTATAATGTTGCGTGATTTCGGAATTCCGCGCGCGGGCCGACCGCGCGCATCGTGACCCCTTCAGGAGGAAAATCATGAAAACGAACAAACGGTTTCTGGCGCTGTGTCTGGCGCTGCTGCTTGCGTGCGCGGTGTTGCCGGCCCCGGCCGTGCAGGGCGCGGATGTGCAGCCGGTGCTCTCGGCTGCGCTGGCGCAGCAGGCGGCGGCCGTCCCGTCGCCGGGCTACGGCGATGAGTGGACGGTGCTGGGCCTTGCCCGCGGCGGGTATTTCGCTGTGGACAGCCACTATTTCGCACGCTACTATGCCGACGTTGCATCCAAGGCGCCGGAGCTTACGGCGGCGTCCGGCAAGGCTGGCGCGCTCAACGCCTACAAATCTACGGACAATTCGCGCGTCATCCTCGCGCTGTCCGCCATCGGGCGTGACGCGACGCAGGTCGGCGGCTGTGACCTCACCACGCCGTATGCAGATTTTTCCTGGGTGCGCAATCAGGGCATCAACGGCCCGGTATTTGCACTGCTCGCGCTCGACAGCCGCAATTATCTGCCCGGCAGCGCGGTGCGCCGCCAGTGCGTAGACGCCATTCTGGCGGCGGAGCTCTCCGGCGGCGGCTGGGCCATGAATGGTGCGTCGGCCGACCCGGACGTGACGGCCATGGTGCTGCAGGCACTGGCGGCGTACCGCGGGGAGACGGCCGTCGCGGCGGCCGTGTCGCGCGGCATTGACACGCTCTCGGCCATGCAGAGCGACGACGGCGGCTTCACCTCGTGGGGCTCTGCCAACGCCGAGAGCGCCGCGCAGGTCATCGTCGCCTGCACGGCGCTGGGCATCGACCCGGACGCGGACAGCCGCTTCGTCAAGGACGGCGGCTCGGCGGTCGATGCGCTGCTGACGTTTTATGATGCGGGCGCGGCCGCGTTCCGCCACAAGGCCTCCGGCGGCGTTGACAGCCTCGCCACGGAACAGGCAGTGTATGCGCTCGTGGCCGTTTCGCGGTTCCGGCGCGGGCAGAGCGGCCTCTATCAGGAGACGGATGCCCCCGCGGTCGAGACGCCCGCCGAGCCGGACGAGCCGGTCGCGCGCGTGCTCTGCACGGCGGACGGCAGCGGCCTCATCCCGGCCGGGTACCGCACGGTCGCCGTGTGCCTGCCGGACGTGACGGCAGAGAGCACCATCACGTTTTCCGACGGGACGCAGCTGCTCTACAGTCCCGTACTCTCCGAGCGCAGCGACACGCCGACGTGGGTCTGGCTCTTTGCGCCGGATGTGACGGATGACGCGCTCAATGACACGGCAAACTACACCGTGACGGACGGAAAAGGCCCGGTGCTGACCGTCGGCGATGGGAATGGCGACGGCGTTATCAACGCGCAGGACGCGCTCAATATCCGCACGGCCTGCGCCGGCAGCACCGTCCCGGCGGTAGAGCGGCTGCTGACGATGGACGTGAATCTTGACGGCCGCGTCGACACGCAGGATGTGCGCGCGCTGGCTGACAGTTTCGTTCAGAATACGGTGCTGCCTACGGCGCAGGAGGACGGACAATGAAGACTTTCTGGACGAAAAAGAACCTTGCCATTGTGCTTGCCGTGCTGCTGGTCGTGGTCGTTGTGGTGCTGTGCATCACGCTGCGGCAAAAGCGCGTCGAGGACACCGACCCCACGCTCACGCTCGCGTGCCAGAGCATGGACGCGGACGGCACGTGCACGGTCGACGTTGTGCTCTCCGGCCTGCCGGACGGCGCGCACTACGAGGCAGCGAGCCTCGCCGTGGCCTTTGACCCGACGCAGATCACGTTTCTCGGCACGGCGGACGGGGACATCCCGCTCGTGATGGGCAGCCTCCCGGCGTGGGAGAGCGACGCCGAGCGCGCCAATGAGACCGGCAGCGCGCGCGCTCTGTGCCTGCCGGAGGAGGGCGGCACGCTTGCCACGTCGACTGGCAGCGTGCTCGTGCGGCTGCGCTTTCAGCTCACCGACGGCGTGACGGAGGCGGCGCTGACGGTGTCGGACGCCGTGCTGGCTGCCGCGGACGAATCAGAGAGCCTTGCCACGACGACGGCCACACTCACGGTCGAGAACGGGACGGTGCAGCGTGGCTAAGCGGCGCACGCTCGGGCTGCTGCTGTGCCTGCTGCTTTTGCTGTGCACGGCCTGCGGCGGACAGGCGCAGGATGACGCCGGTGCGCTGCACTGCACGGTGAAGATCGCGTGCAGCACGGTGCTGGAGCACATGGACGACCTGAAGCCCGGCAAGGCGGACATCGTACCCGCCGACGGTGTGCTCCTGCCGGAGACGACGGTCGCCTTTTCGGAGGGGGACACGGTGTTCGACGTGCTGCAGCGGGTCTGCCGCGCGCAGGGCCTCCACATGGAGTCGAGCTGGACGCCTGCATACAACAGCGCCTATATCGAGGGCATCGGCAACCTCTACGAATTTGACTGCGGCGAGCTGTCCGGCTGGATGTACAGCGTCAACGGCGTCTGGCCGGACTACGGCTGCAGCGGCTACACGCTGCACGACGGCGACACCGTCGTCTGGAGCTATACCTGCGACCTTGGGCGCGATGTCGGCGCCCGGCAAGGAGAACCATGAACGATTCCTTCTCGGCGCTGCACCCGGCGCTGACCTTTTGCTATTTTGCGGCTGTGCTGCTGCTGACGATGCTCGTGCTGCACCCGGTATTTCTGGCGCTGAGCCTGCTGGGCGCGCTGGGCTACTGTGCAGTGCTGCGTGGCTGGCGCAGCCTGGGGCGGACGATCGGCTGGCTCGTGCCGTTTCTGGTGCTGATGGCGGCGCTCAACGCGCTGTTCAACCATGCGGGCGTGACGATGCTGTTCTACCTGCCAAACGGCAATCCCGTCACGCGCGAGGCGCTGTGCTACGGCTGTCTCTTATACACATCTCCGAGCCCACGAGACAGGCAGAAA
>ENA-OYAJ01000438-OYAJ01000438.1-human-gut-metagenome-genome-assembly--contig:-NODE-438-length-12287-cov-7.934107_pt1 | contig 12287 bp, 10 predicted proteins | sample MGYA00243431_ERZ652826 | MGnify/ENA primary metagenome ERZ652826 (study PRJEB26926, sample SAMN06164609) | human gut metagenome | biome: ENVO:00009003; feature: ENVO:2100002; material: ENVO:00002003...
GGCCCCGACGGCCCCCCTGCTCGCCTATCTCAACAGCACGCCCGCCGCACCGGCCGAGCCGGAGACCCCGGCCGCGGACGCGGACGCGGACGCCGCCCCGACGGACGGCGAAAGCTACTCGCTCGACGATATTTTAGCGGAGTTTTCGGATTTCTAATGGAAGAGCGAACGATTCAAACACAGGAGAGCGCCGAGCGGATCGACGCTCTCCTCGCGCGCTCTCTGCCCGAGCTCACGCGCAGCGCCGCCCAGCGGCTGCTCGCGCAGGGGGCCGTGACAAAAGACGGCGCGCCCGTGAAGAAAAACTATAAAACCGCCCCCGGCGACACGTTTGTCGTCACGCTGCCGGATGCAGCACCGTCGGAGCTCGTGGCGCAGGATCTGCCGCTGGACGTGGTGTATGAGGACGACGACCTCATCGTCGTCAACAAACCGCGCGGCATGGTCGTGCACCCCGCGCCCGGGCACGAGGACGGCACGCTCGTCAACGCCCTGCTCGCCCACTGCGGCGACAGTCTCTCCGGCGTCGGCGGGGAGCGGCGGCCCGGCATCGTGCACCGCATCGACAAGGACACGTCCGGCCTGCTCGTCGCGGCGAAAAACGACTTTGCGCACCTCGCGCTCTCGGCGCAGCTGGCCGATCACACCATGGCCCGCACCTATGAGGCCGTCGTCTGCGGCAGCCTGCGCGAAGACGCTGGCACGGTCGATGCGCCCATCGGCCGCCACCCGACGGACCGCAAGCGCATGGCCGTGACACAGAAAAACGCCCGCCGCGCCGTCACGCACTGGTCGGTCATCGCGCGCTACAACGGCTACACCCACATTCGCTGCGAGCTTGAGACCGGCCGCACACACCAGATCCGCGTGCACATGGCGCACATCGGCCACCCCCTGCTCGGCGACCTGGTCTACGGCCATAAGCGGCCGGAAAAGGGCCTGAGCGGGCAGTGCCTGCACGCACGGGCGCTGCGATTCATCCACCCGCGCACCGGCGCGCTCGTGACGTTCACGTGCCCGCTGCCGGACTATTTTCAGGACGTGCTGGCGCGCCTCGGCCCGCCGGTCGGCTGATCAGAAAGGAGCATTCCCATGCGCAGATCCGATCGAGAGATCACCGATTTTCAGGAACTCATTACCGTCATGCGCGGGTGCGACGTCTGCCGCCTCGCCCTGCATGACGAGCCGTATCCCTACATCCTGCCGCTGAACTTCGGCCTGGAGGTCGACGGCGAGACCGTCCGCCTGTACTTCCACGGCGCGAACACCGGCACGAAGTACGACCTCATCGCCAGAAATCCGAACGTCTCGTTCGAGATGGACCGCGGCCACGCGCTCATCCTCGACGACGAGCACGGCAACTGCACCATGACGTATGAGAGCGTCATCGGTCAGGGACGCATCGCGGTCGTGCCGGACGCGGACAAGGAGCGCGCGCTGCGCGTGCTCATGGCGCAGTACCGCGCGCCGGACTTTCCGTATTCGAAAGCTGTCATTCCCGCGACGACCGTCCTGTGCCTGACCGTCGAGCACATGACCGGCAAGCGCCGCGCAAAAAAGCACGGCTGACTGCTGCATACCCAGACATAGAACCAGTCTCCGCAGGCATCGCCTGCGGAGGCTGGTCTTTGTCATACTGCCGAAAATCAGCGGATGAAATTGGTGAACTTGTGCGCTTCCGCCTCCGGACGCGGCACCCCGGCGGCATCACCGGCGGCAATGCACTGCAGCAGCCAGAGCAGATTGCGCGCGAGCTGGCGCATGGTCTGCAGGCCCTCTTCGTCCTGTGCGACGTCCTCCGGGCGCGCACCGTGCACCATCGGCCAGTACTGCGAGGACACGACCGGCATGTTCGAGATCATCGGGTACTTGATGAGTTGATCGAGCGCGGCCGTTGTGCCCGCGCGGCGCGCCGAGACAACGCACGCGCAGGGCTTGTTTGCCCATCCGTCGCTGGCGTAAAAGAGCCGGTCGCAAAATGCCGACATCGCACCGGAAATCCCGGCATAGTGCACCGGGGACGCGAGCACGAGCGCATCCGCGGTCTCCATCGCGTCGATGGCGTCGTTCACCAGGCCGCCGCGCACGCAGTGCCCGGTCGCGTTGCATCCGCCACAGGCGGTGCAGCCGCCGATCTGTTCGGCGCCAACCGTCAGGATCTGCGTTTCAACCTCCGCCGCCTGAAGCACCTGCTCCATCTCGTGCAGGGCGGTGTATGTGCAGCCGTGCGGGTGCGGGCTGCCGTTAATCATGAGAATTTTCATTGTATCACCTCAAGCGCAGGATAGCACAAATCGCCGCGCCGCGCAAGCCGCCGGGCCCGCAATGCCATCGCCCCGACCGGGCGGTGTCTGGTTTGCCCGCCCGGATGCGCACGGCAGATCCGGCCGGGCCCAAAACGCGCTTGCGCGGCAGCAAAAACATGCTGCCGCGCAAAGAAAAAAGAAGGGGTGTATGCCATGGAACGAAAGGGAGTAGAAGGGAGAAACGCGCATGGATATGCGGTTAGAGGCGGGCAGCCAGGCATACATGACCGCCCGTCACAAGGGGGGGAGGAACGGCCCCGCCGCTATGCGCCGGCGGACGGGAGCCGGATCAGGCAGAGATCAGATGGCGCTCCAGCCGCCGTCCACGCACACGATCTGGCCGGTCGTGTAGCTGCAGGCCGGGGAAGCAAAGTACGTGCACAGGCCGTCCATTTCGCCGGTCTTGCCGTGGCGCTCCATCGGGCAGCACTCGAGGTGCGCCTGATTGAAGAACGGTGCGTCGATATAGGCCGCGGTCATCTCGGTCGGGAAATAGCCCGGGCAGATGCAGTTGACGGTGATGCCGTCGCGTGCCCAGGAGTTGCCAAGCGAGCGCGTCAGGTTGACGATGCCGCCCTTGGCCGCGGCATAAGGCGCCGTGTCAACGCCCTTGCGGCCGCAGACGCCGTGGATGGATGCGACCATCACGATGCGGCCGTACTGGTTGGGCTTCATGGACTGGCGCACGACTTCGCGGCAGGTGAAGAACTGACCGTTGAGGTCGGTGTTGATAACGTTGAGCCAGTACTCGTCCGTAAGCGTGGCCGGGTCGCCGCCGCCCGGGATGCCGGCGGCGTTGATGAGAATGTCGATCTTGCCAAAGTGCTTGACGACATCGCTCACACAGTCGGTAATGCTCTTGGAATCCTGCAGGTCCATGTAATGCGGGTAGACCTTGACGCCGTATTCCGCCTCGATCTCCTTGGCATTTTCCTCAAGACGATCCGTACGGCGGGCGACGAGCGCGATGTCAGCGCCGGCGTTGGCCATGGCCTTGGCAAACTGATGGCCGAGACCGGAGGAACCACCGCAGCAGAACGCGACCTGACCGGAAAGATCAAACAGATTGTTTTTCATGATATTACCTTCCTTTTATCAAAAATTCCGTGATGTTTTAGAAGAACCAGCAGTTTTCGTAAGCGCTGAGCGTAGCGTCGGCCATCGTACCGCCCTTGTGGGCGTCGCCGACAAAGACGACCTTGTCAAACGCATCCTTGAGCTGCTGCTCGTAGCTCTTGTCGGGACGGTTGCCGAGCGCCATGACGACGATGTCGGCCGGGCGGGTGACGATCTCGCCGGTGTCGGTCTTCTTGAGCTCGACCGCACCGTCGGTCACGCCGGCGATGGCGTGCTCGGTCAGGATCTCAACGCCGCTCTCCTGCAGCAGGGACAGGAGCTTGTAGCGCGCGGTGCGATAGATCGTGACGCCGACTTCTTTCTGCATCTCGACGACCGTGACCTTGTTCTTGTCGCACAGGAAGTGCGCGACCTCGAGGCCGACGTGGCCGCCGCCAATGACGGCGATGTTCTTGCCTTCGAAGGAAACGCGGCCCATGAGCACGTCCTCAATGTAGTAGACATTGCTGCGGTCGGCGCCGGGAACGTTCGGCACGATCTGCTCGCCGCCGCAGGCGACGACGACGCCGTAGGGATCGAGAGTGCGCAGCGTTTCGACCGTGGCGGGCGTGTTCAGGCGCACCTCGATGTGGTACTCCTTCATCTCGGCCTTCATGGTCTCGATGAGCTCGGCCACCATGCCCTTGCACGGTGCCTTCGAAGCCAGCACGGCGCTGCCGCCGAGGTGATCGCTGCTCTCGAGGATGATCGGGTGATAGCCGCGCTTTTTGAGCAGGAGCGCCGCCTGCATGCCGCCGGGGCCGCCGCCCACGACTGCGACCGTGCGGTCATCGCCGGTCTTGACAAGATTCTCGTCGCCATAGACCGTGGCGCGGCCGGTAACGGGGTTGATGGCGCAGTGCAGGTTCTTGCCCGCAACGACAGACTTGTTGCAGTTCATGCAGCCAAGGCACTTGCGGATAAGATCCTCGCGGCCGGCCATCGCCTTTTTGACCACGTCGGGATCAGCCAGCTGCATGCGGGACATGCCGACAAAGTCGCTCACGCCCTCCTGCAGGAAGCGCTCGGCCGTCTCGGGGTGCTTGATGGTGTTGACGGCGATAATGGGCACATTCACGGCAGCCTTGATGGTCTTGGCCAGGTTCTTTCTCCAGCCCTCGGGGCTGTAGCACGGCTCGATCATGGTCGGTGCGCTGGCGTAAACGCCGCAGGAGACGTTGAAGTAATCCACATACGGCTCGAGGTACTTGGCGATCTCCGTGCAAGCGGCGAGGTCATTGCCGCCCTCGACGAAATCGTTGCCGTTGATGCGCGCGCCGACAACGAAGTCACGGCTGACAGCGGCGCGGATACCGGTGAGGATGCGCACGAGGAAGCGGCAGCGGTTTTCCATGCTTCCGCCGTATTCATCGGTGCGCTTGTTGGTGTAGGGGCTCAAAAACTGCTGCACGAGGTAGCCGTGCGCCGCGTGGACCTCCACGCCGTCGGCGCCGGCAAGCTCGGAGTTGACCGCCGCCTGAACATATTTCTCGACCAGATTGTCAATGTCCTCAATGGTCATCTCGCGCGGCAGGATGGTCGCGCGGCCGACGACGGAGTTGAGCTCAACGCTCGGGGCCATGGCCTGACGGCCGCCGTTGCAGGCCGGGGGGGCCTCGCGGCCGCCGTGGTGCAGCTGGATGAAGATCTTCGCGCCGTGACGGTGCACTGCCTCGCAGATGAGCTGGAAGCTCTTGATCTGCCGGCTGTCATAGATGCCGAGCTGGATGGGGTTGCAGTGGCCGCTGTCGGCATCGACGGAGGTGAACTCCGGGATGATGAGGCCGCAGCCGCCTTTGGCACGGTCCTCGTAGAAACGGATCTGCTCCGGCGTGGTGCAGCCGTTCCAGTCGCCCATGAGGGCGCCCATGGCTGTCATAACGACACGGTTACGCAGCTCCAGGTTGCCGATCTTGCCGGGCTGAAACAGTTTTTCGTACTTCATGAGGCATTTCTTCTCTTTCACTGGATAATTCCGAAACCAATGGTATCGCTTGTGCAGGAACGACATGGGATGCGGATTCTGCCGCCGCATCCGTGCCTTTGCAAATATTTTAACCAGCCATTTCGCGAATTTCCATATGCACGAAACACCAAAAAAAGCGTGATTTTGTGCGGGACCGACAATCCCGGACACCCGGTTGAGAAGCGCAGCCGCGGGCTAATTTTCGCGATTGTGCGCCGTGCACAACGCGCGGCCGCCATTTTGTCGCGCTGCACAACGGCGGCGGTTGCGCCGCGGTGCGGTTATGTAGTATAATTGAGAAAAATATTTTTTTAACAATATACCTATCTATAGACGCAGGAGGCGGAACCATGAAATTTTCCGAGCTGATCTCAAAACTGCACGCGGCCAGCCAGCCGCACATGCTCATGCACATCGACATCCGGTCAGACTGTGAGCTGATGGATGTCAACATCCTCGCCCCCGGGCAGAGCGATGTGCAGACCGGAACGCTCTACTTTGCCGATGCAGGCTTATTAACGCCGGACACTGTGCTCCCGACCAACCTGATGTACTACGGCGCGCTGCCGCCGGAGCTGGCCTCCGGGCTGACGAACAGCGCCATGATCGACCGCGGCGAGTTTGCCGCGCTGTTTCAGAGTGTGAAGGAACTGCTGAGCTATCAGCAGTCCGATCAGCAGCTCTACACGCAGGTGCTGTATATGCTCTGCAACGGCACGGATCTGGACCGCGTGCTGACCAAGATGACCGACGTCACCGGCGACCTGTTCGTCATGATCGACAGCACGGGCAAGCTCGTCGCCAAGACGAAAAACTTCTACGTGGACTACCCGCTGTGGATGAAGAGCATCGAGCAGGGATACTGCAGTGATATACTAATGGAGTATATCGAGGACCGGCGGCGCAAGAATGAGTACTCCCTCTCGGACAAACCATTCACGCTCTTTTGCGAGCACATGCAGCGCTATCTGCTGTGCACGCGCATCGTCTACGACAACTTCATGATGGGCTATGTCATCATCGTGAGCAAGTCCGGCATGTTCAGCGCAGCCGAGCAGCAGATCATCCCGCTGCTGTCCAGCTCGGCCAAAGAGCGCATCGTCAAGAGCAACAACGGCAATTGGATCGATTACCGCGCCTCGCAGCTCAATAACGTCTTCACGGACATGCTCACAGGCACGCAGAACATGGACATGGACCGCCGCATGAAGATGGCCAAGCTGAGCTTTCCGGAGCAGAAATGTCTGGCCATTATCCGGCCGGTATATTATAAGGAGCCGGCCTATTACAAAAACCGCCTCATCCCGGACATGCAGGCCATTTTCGGCAAGACGGCATTCTCGGTGATCAAGAACGATCTCGTGCTGCTGCTGACCGCGGCAAACAGCGGCACGATCTCGCCCGAACAGCGCGCTGCGCTCGAGCAGTACACGCAGGGGCACCGGCTCATCGTGGGCATCAGCAACTGCTTTCAGGCCAACAATCAGCTTTCGCTCCACTATAACATGTTGCTGCAGACCTTACAACTGGCCAAGCAGATGCGCTCGGATCAAAAAATCTTCTTTTTCTCCGACTACGTGTATTATGCGCTGCTCGACCAGGTTGAAGACAAGAGCCTGTTGTCCTTCATCCGGCACCCCGCACTCGACACACTCATCCACTATGACCGGGAAAAGGGCGCCGAGCTGTACCAGACGCTGCGCGTGTTCACCAAGTGCGGCTTCAACAAGGCGCACACCTCCGAGCAGCTCTTTCTGCACCGCAACACCGTCAATTACCGCATCTCGCAGATCGAATCCATCTGCAAGATCGACCTGTCGACCACGGAGCTGCTGTTTTCCCTGCAGCTGTCGTTTTTGATCGACGGCTATCTCAACAACGTCGCCTTTTGACCGCGATCACGTCCCCGAAACCGGGCCGGCACTTCCTGCCGGCCCGGTTTTTTGTGCCGCAAACGCCGTCAGAGGCAAATTTCAGATTGGTTTCTATGACAAAATTTTGACCGGATACTGTGCACGGCGAACATTGTCGATTTCCTGTCAAGCAAATATAATGAGCACAACCGAACAAAACCGGTGTGTATCTCGCAGGGACACACGAACGGATCTCCGCAGCCCGCCGTCTGCCCGGCGCCCGGAGTGCAAGACAACGTCAACAATAGAAAGGAGACTCTCGATGGAAAAAGCAATCGAGAATATGGACCGCAAACGCCTTGGGATCCTGATCCGCTGCCTGGTGATCCTGCTGATCACCGGTGTGACCAACTCTGCAGCCGTGTTTGTTTCCCCGCTGGCAAAACACTTTAACTGGACCGCAGACGCCATTGCAAACGTCAGCACGACGATGCTGCTGTGCTGGACGCCCGGTGCTCTGATCGGCGGCACGCTCATGTCGAAGATCGGCGCGAAAAACGCGATGCTGCTCGGCGCGATCCTGTTCCCGCTCGGCACGCTGACCAGCAGCTTCGTGCCGCAGTCCTCTCCCTGGCTGCTGTATGTGACCTTCAGCTTCCTGCAGGGCCTCGGCAACGGCCTTGCCTACACCGTCGCCACGTACGTTTCCACCGGCTGGTATCCGGACAAGCGCGGCCTGGTTTCCGGCCTGTGCATGGCCTTCACCGGGGGCTCGTCCGCCTTCCTCGCGCCGATCTGCTCGAAGCTCGTGCAGTCGACCGGCATCATCTCCACGCTGCGCATCGTCGGCATCGTGTCCCTGGTCGTGTGCGTCGTGTGCGCGCTCGGCGTCCGTCAGGCCCCCGTCGGCTACCTCCCCGCCGGCTTTGCCAACTCCGCCTCGAGCGCTGAAACGCAGCTGGAAAGCTACCCCGTCCGCCGCGCGCTCAAGACCCGTCCCATCTGGCACCTGATCGTGTGCACCGCGTTCTTCCCGACGATGTATATGATCATGTTCCCGCGCTTCTCCGTGTACATGACCGACGCCGGCTTCACGCTGAGCGCTGCCACCCTGGGCGTGTCCATCTACTTCATCGCCAACACCCTCAGCCGTCTGTTCCTCGGTGCTCTGTGCGATAAGATCAGCTACAAGCATGTCTATGGCATCTGCGGCGTGCTGTGCATCCTGTCCGCCATCTGCCTGATCGCCGCGCACTCGCTGTTCATGTTCTACCTCGGCTATGCGCTGCTCGGCCTCGGCTTCGGCGCCACCAACAGCGTCTATCCCGTCACGATCAACAAGTCCTACGGCCCGGTCTACGCCGGCGGCATCTACGGCGTGGCCCTGTTCGGCTACATGATCTTCTGCACGCTCATCACGCCGCGCATCAGCGCCGCACTCGTGGCCTCCACCGGCGGCTACACCGCCTCGTTCATCTATGGCATCGTGCTCACGTGCGTGGCCGTCGCGTCCATGTACCTAATCCCGAAGGTCAATCGCAAACCCCTCGATGCGGCCGAGAAGCAGGCCGAATCCGTGTAAGTCAGATCGGAAGAGGTGTCAATATTGGGCGTCATCGGCTGTATCCTCGGTTTTCTGATCGTTATCTATCTCTGCTATAAAGACTGGTCGGTCTATCTGGCCACATTCGTCGGCACATGCGTCGTCATCGCCTGCAATACGCTGCCGTTTATCGACAGTCTCGTCGGCAACTATGTCAGCGGTATGTTCACCGCCGTCAAAGGCTTCTTCTTCATGATCCTCTTCGGCTGCCTGCAGTCAAAGATCTACACGGAGAGTGGCGCCGCCTACACCATCGCCGACACCGTTATGAATCTCCTGCTCAAGGAGAACATGAGCAACACCGGCAAAAACCTCGTCGCCATGGCCGTCATTCTGGTCATCGGCACCATCCTCAACCTTGGCGGTATCATCGCCGGCGTCGTCATCGTGCTCATGTACCCCATCGCGCTGGTCATTTTCGAGCGCTGCGATATCCCGAAGAAATTCATCCTCGGCATTCTGGGTGCCGGCTCGTTCACCTTCACGCTGACCATGCCCGGCAGCCCGCAGGTCACGAACGTGGCCGCCATGACCGTGCTCGGCACGGCGGCCGACGTGGCGCTGGTGCCCGGACTCGTGGGCGCGGCGGCCGAGATCGCCGCGATCCTCGTCATCATGAACCTGCTCATCAACCGTGCCCGCAAACGCGGCGAGCACTTTGAGCTCCACCCACTTGACCCGCGCTATGACAATACCGGCAGCAAGCCGAAGCTGATCGTCGCCCTTCTCCCGATGGTTGTGCTCTTCCTGCTGTTCAACATCTGGAAGCTCAACATCAACATCTGCCTGCTGTGCTCCATCGCGCTGTCCATTGCACTGTTCTGGCCGCAGCTGCGCCATAAGGATCTCAAGGCCATGCTCAACAGCGGCGCAGTGGACTCCGTGCCCATGACGATGACCGTCGCCGCCATCTGCGGCTTCGCTGGCGTGCTCACCAACACGGAGGCGTTTCAGTCCATGATCGACGCCATCACGAGCATCAGCATCGCGCCGATCCTCATCTGCTGGGTCGTCGTGGCGCTCATGTGCATGCTCACCGGCGGCTCGTCCACCGGCCAGCTCGTCGCGCTGCCGATCATCGCACCGAAGCTGCAGGCCCTCGGCCTGACGGCCAGCACCATCCACCGCGTGTCCGCGTTCGCGGCCACGACGCTCGACTCCATGCCCTATTCGGGCAGCATCCTCATGCTGCTGCCCATGTGCCACATGAAGCTCAAGGAGGTCTACCCCGCCCTGTTCGTGACGACCGTCATCGCCACGACCGTCGGTACCGCCGCCGTCACGCTCATGTGCGTCCTGTTCCCGGGGCTCGCCTGATCCCCGTCAACCCACACCATATCACAACAGAAAGGAAGTCAAGACATGAAAGAATTCAAGAATAAAGTTGCCGCCATCACCGGTTCCGCCACCGGCATCGGCCGCGCCTTCGCCGAAGAGGCCGCCAAGCGCGGCATGCGCCTCGCCCTCATCGACATCAACACCGAGGGTCTCGAGGAGACCAAGGCCATCTGCGAGAAGGCCGGCGCACCGAAGGTCGTCACCATCAAGACCGACGTCACAAAGTATGAAGAGGTCCGCTTCAGCATCATGCGCGTCATGCAGGAGTACGGCCAGCTCGACCTGATGTTCGCCAACGCCGGCATCGCCACCGCTGGCTGGGTCTACAACCATCCGCCTCAGGACTGGGCCTGGGCCATGAACACGAACATCCTCGGCCTGACGTACTATGTGCACGAAGTGCTGCCCATCTTCAAGAAACAGGGCACGCCCTGTCACTTCCTGTTCACCGCGTCCATCGCCGGCCTTATCTCCGGCCTGCGCTACAACACGGCGTACCTGTCGAGCAAGCACGCCGCCGTCTGCATCGCCGAGGCCGTGCGCGACCTCGCCGAGAACGACCCGGACTACAGCATGATGGGCGTGAGCGTGTTCTGCCCCGAGTATGTGCACACCAACATCCACAACAGCGAAGACCATCGTCCGGCCGAGTACAGCGTGCCGTGCGACCCGTTCTATGCCACCGACAGCTACTGGGATTACCGTCACCTGTTCGACAAGAACATCACGGTCAAGGGCATGAACCCGGCCTTCGTCGGCCCATACCTGTTCGAGGCGGTTGAGGAGAACCACATGTACAAGGTGCCGCATATGCACACCCACGAGCAGATCCGCGCGCGCCACAGACGCATCGAGTCCGACCTCGAGCGTGAGGAGAAGCTGCACGAGAAGTACGCTCCCCTGCAGAAATATTGATCTGCCCCCTTTCTTTGCGCAACACCCCAAAGCCCCGCCGGTTTCCCGGCGGGGCTTTTCTTTATGGATCACGGCAGCACAGTCGCTATTTTTCTTTTCGCACGCAGGGCCATCCGTCCCCAAACAAAATTACAGAAAGGCAAATGATACGCCGTCCATAATGGTCCCCCTTGCCCCGCGCTTCACCGAGGTCGCACGCCGCATCCGGCAGCCGATAAGCCCGCAGCAGACGATCCTTGCAAACGGGGGCCGCGCGCCGCAAGTCCAGAGCGTATCGAAAATGAATTTCAGCAAACGCTCTCCTCCTGAGCATTGCTCAATTCTCCAAAAACAGCTCTGTCAGCAGCTTCGCCGCCGTCTCGTACACATGCGCTTCGGCCGGCGTGACCCATTGGTGCAGCGCCGGGAACAGCGGCACACCCTGCTCGCGCGCAACGGCCGCCTGCACGATCGGTACCGCCCGCTGCAGCAAACGCTCCGGCTGTGTACTTACCCAGCTGCGCAGCTCCCCACTGTCGCGCGCGGCGAGCACAAGATTCAAACGAAACTGCGTATAAGAATCGGAGATGGAGATTTGCTGACTCAAATGATATTGCTGATTCCATTTCTGATTGGCACGGTGTCTGATGGCCTTCATCCGCTGTGCATCAAAGTCATCACACTCCAGCACCAGTACACGCGCGTGCAGCCGCCCATCCGTCGCAAACAGCACCTGCGCATCCGCACCGACCTGCTCGGCACCGCATGCCGCAAGGCGCGCTGTAGGATCATCGACCAGAATTGGGGCCGAATAGAGCGCCGGTGCGTCCGGCGGTACGCGCCGTACTCGATAGCATGCCAAAACCATCGCTGCACAGCCAGCCAGAAGCGCTGTCCCAAGCAGAGGATACCGGCGAAATGCGATCAGCGCCAGCGGCAGCAGGCAAAGTGTCAGCACAAACGCAATGACAGAAAGAGCCGCACGCCGCCTTTGCCGCCTGAGCTGCTGATAAAACACTTCCGGCACACCGCACCCCTCCCATCACGCAGACAAAACGGATTATCACTGCAGCAATTGTACTGCAAAGTCCCGGAGCTGTCGAGATAAAAAACACGACGAAATAGCAAAAGACCGCAGTCAAATGACTGCGGTCTTTTGTGTTGGCATTGACCTATCTTCCCGGTCCGTCTCCAGACAAGTATTGTCGGCA
>ENA-OYAJ01000440-OYAJ01000440.1-human-gut-metagenome-genome-assembly--contig:-NODE-440-length-12201-cov-5.664499_pt1 | contig 12201 bp, 17 predicted proteins | sample MGYA00243431_ERZ652826 | MGnify/ENA primary metagenome ERZ652826 (study PRJEB26926, sample SAMN06164609) | human gut metagenome | biome: ENVO:00009003; feature: ENVO:2100002; material: ENVO:00002003...
CGGCATACGAGATTTCTGCCTGTCTCGTGGGCTCGGAGATGTGTATAAGAGACACACTCTGCTTTAGCTCTCTTTGCTTTGAGCTTTTCGATTTCTGCTTTCAGCGCTTTGTTTTCCGCAACGAGCGCCTGATACTCGGCAATCGTCACCGTTTTGTTGTTATGTTCGATCACCTTGCCCCGTTCGTCGATGACATCGTATCCCAAATCGAGATACGTTTTTTTGCTACTGTCGTCGATGCGCAGTATCTTATTTGCGCGCTTTACCTTGATTTCCATATCAGCCTCCCGGCGCGTCGGTCACGTTGAACGCAATGCCGCCCTTCCGCTCGTTGAGAATGAATACGTCCTCAAACCGTTCCTCGTAGTACACATATTTGCCCTCGGACATAGCGGAGGGCGAATCGACCTGCGCGAACGCATACGCTTCGGGCGTGATGACTGCCGACGGGTGTACCATGAAGAAATTGATCTGCCCCGCTGTCTCTTCCGCCACAGAACCCGTGGTAAAGTCGAATTCCGTTTTCATGATGTCCGACGGCACTTCGATGATTTCCACTTCGTCGAGGTTGGTGATATAACGGCGCAGAGTATTGTCCGTAGCCGACATATAGCGGTTGACCGCCTTTTTGAGCAGCTTGTTGACGGTAGGCGTTACATACAGGAGCGTGCCCGACTTCGGAACGCGCGCCTCCGCGAATTTTTCAAGCTGCGCGTCGATAACCGACAAAATATTTTCCGACGTAAGCGCCGTTTTATCCGCCGTCTGCGACTGTGCCGTCCAATCCGCGTACACCTTGGAAACGAGATACCTGTCCTTTTCGGGGAACTTCTGAAATTCGTTGTATACCTGCGTAATGTTCGCAATCGTCGCTGTCATGTTCGTCATCATGATGTCCGTGGGCGCGACGAGCGTGCTCCACTTGCGGTGGAAAGAAAGCAACTTCGGCTCCCACTTATTGTCGAAATTGCGCTTTGCGAGCGTAATGGTGTCGTTATCCGCGTCCACCGCGCCCGTCGTCGAAAGCACTGGAATCTCTACCGTCTTACCGTTCACCCAGCGGTATTTGCCGTTGTTCTCCGTGGAATGAAGTTTGCCGAAATACAGGACATAGGGATATGCCTGCCCCAATGCCTGCGCATACTGTACTGCATAATTCAATGCTGTCATAATGTTTGTTTTAAACTCCTTTTATAATTATTTTTGCGGCACTTTGCGAATGGGTGTAAACCCGAAATGGAAGCCGTCCCCGCCCGTGCCGCCTGCGGTGTCGGTCTTTGCAAACGGAGCGCCGCCCGTGCCCTGCGCATCTTCGGAAAAGCCTGCGGCGTATTTCTCTTTTAGTCCGGCGACGAGTTTATCTCCGTCTTTGACCGTGCCGTCTTCCGCAACCTCGATTCCGTCAATGGATACACCGTTGAGAAGAAGCTCGAGCATGTCCTCGCGTGCGTTGTTCTTTTTGAGCAATGCTTTTACCGCGCCTGCTTGCTTCTCCCGTTTCTGCCGTGCGACTGTGTCCGTTTCAAAAGTCTTCAAACGCTCGAATTCTGCCGCGTCTATGTACTTCTCCCCGCCCTTTTCGTACGCTTTAAGTTGTTCGGCAAGTGTGCCGTTTTCGCCCTTTAAGCGCTCGATTTCGCGGTTCAAAGCCTCGTTGCCGCCGCTCTTTTCTTTCTTCGCGTTCTCGATGTCCGCGCCGTTGATTTCCATGATTTGGTCGATAATTTCGCCTGCGTTCTCAACGCCGTGGAGCAATGCCTTCAGTTCCTGCCTTTTCATAAATCCTCCTACGCTTTTTACGGGTGCGCTCCCGTCCGATTTTTTATGCGCACCGACCTTTTTACGCCTTGCCTTGCTCTGGGCATGAAAAAAGGCAAAGCCGTCGCCTTGCCTTATTTTTTGTATCAAAAAAGCACGACCTTGCCGCCGTGCTTTTTTAATTTTGGTCAATTAACTCTTCATAAACCTTTTGAAGCATGATACTATTCGGAGTATCTTCATAATTTTCATCCAATTCCCCGCTGATTGTTAAATTCATCTCATGCAAAAGTTCTGACAAATTTTTATGTAAATAATCCTCAATGTCGGGGATAAATGGTTTTAATAATTCTTTTTGTTTCTCTGTTATTTTGAATTTGGATTGCATTGTATTAAAACCCCCGTTTCGGTGTTAATTGTAACATCGGCAACATTGTCAATATATAGCAATGTGCTGTTCCTGCCTAACGAATCTTTTTTTGTACGGCCCACAATACCGTTAAAAACAACCTTTTGGATATCTTTAATCGATACGCCTTCCCTTTTCTTATTATCATCTTTTAAGTAAATTGTACCGATTGTTCTGTCCACAAAATGCTGACTGACACCTGTAATTTTTAATCCGTTGGTCGCCGTTTGGCCTATAAAAATTGTTTGCAGCCTGGTGTACATATCCTGCCAATCCGAAAAGCTCACTACTGCCGAAATGTTACCCTTGCGCCTTACATCTATATAATGGTCAAAGTTGTTTTTGTCGCTTTTATTATACACGATTTTCTGATAATTTTCAAGAGTTTTCGGCAAACTCGCCCTGCCCAATTCTTCACGATAACTTTGCAACTGTTTATAATCACGAATCAGATTATGGCTTTTTTGATGTGCAAAGCTGCCCTCTTTCGAGCGGTATGAACGACGGAACGCGCCGATATCTTTGTACGGCATTGCGGGGCCGAGCATCTGCTTTGCCCTGTCAAAATACTGTTGCTCGTTGTAGCGCTGCCGGTGTTCCGCCTGCCACTCCGCATAAGCGTCGCGTTCTTTCTGCGAACGGGTATCCGCTTTCGGACTTATCTTCGATTGCTCGATAGCCTCTGCAAGTTCTTTCTCGTCCATCAATTCGAGCCACACGGGGATAAACTCATGCCGGCAATGCGGATGCATCGTTGCATAGCCATGCCGCAATGCTGTTTTAAACAACGCAGGGAATCGCTTGTCCTTGCCGCTGATGCAGTATATCTTTCCCTGATACTTGGCGCAAATTTCGCACGTCGGCCATATGGTTGTGCAGCGCACATAATCGGTGCCGTTTTCGAGCGCCCGACCGAACGCACCGATATTCACGCTTTCCATGCGCGCCGTACGCGCAACCATCGACGCATAAGAGGAAACGGTAACTTTCCGCCCGCCCTTGTATTCGACATTCAAAAGCCCCTGCTTCTGTATGTCCTCTTTGACAGCCTGCGTGACATTGTAAATAGTGTCTTTGCCGTCTTTCTTTAGCTGTTTTATTGTCTTGTTGACGCGTTCTTTAAAACCGTCGCCTGCAGCTTTCGTCGCATTATGTAGCTCGATATACGTATCGTATCCGAACGCCCTCGCGTTGTAGCGGAAACCTGCACGCGATAATACTGCGGCGGCCTGTTTCGCGCTCATGCCGCCATGCTTTTGCGGTGTATGCCCGTCCGCTCTTTTCTGCCCCTCCGAAAAGCCTGTCGGCAAACTTTCGTCTGCAAACTTGCGGTTTTTCTCGTCGAGCACAGATATCGCCTGCGATACGGTATCGTTTAATTGCTTTTGATATTGTTTGACTGTAATCCTGCGGTTATTCGCCGCCGATTGTATCTGCCTCTCCGCGTTCGCATAAGCATTGAGCAGGTCGAGTACGCTTTTATCTTCATTCTTCATCCGTCTCCTGCCCGCCGTTTAACGGCTCTGCGCCGCTGTCCGATTCATCGTCGGGCGGCAGATTTAAAAAGTTGCTCGCAAAGGGATTTGCCGTGTTCTGCGACAATACCTCTGCAATCGCGTCTGCCTCTTCCTTGCTCTTGCCGAAATGCTCCTGCAAAATTGTAGATACGTCTTCGATGGCGCCGCCTCCCGCCTTTTTGATGGCAATGTTGACTTCTTGATTCTCCGTCAGCGGCAGCCCGTCGTTGAACTGAATCGACAACTCGTCCGTGGAAATATAGTCGTACCCCTTTTCAGATAATAAGCTAATCAATTCTTTCAGCGGCGTAACCATGAGAGAACTAAGCCTCCGCGCCTTTAGGCGTGCATTTGTCATGCGCGTTTCCAACGCTTCAAAACCCTGCGACGCACCGAAGCTGTCATCGTTGAGCACCGCGCCCATCTCCGACAGGGAATACAAATGCTTTTCCAGCTTTTCAATCATGGTATGATTGGCCTGTAAACTCGCATCCCAAACAACGTACTGCGGGTATTGCCCGTCCTTTACCGCCATTACCCCGCCGATATTCGCGCTCCATTGCCCCTTAACGTCCTGAAAGAAATTTCTTTCGTCCGCCGCAAGCGTCGGGGCGGTATGTTTATCCAATACGAGCGCTTCGAGCGTATACCGCACGCCCAGCTCCGCGATGATGGCGTTGATACGGTCATAGTCGTTGATGCCGAATATACTCTCCGATGTCGTCACGTTGTGGAAATCGCGAATCGCCGATTCCGAAAGCCCCGTTTCTACCTCTTGTCCCTTCGAAAGGAGCGCCTCGATTTTGAAACGGGGAATGGCGCAATCGCTGTTATCGGGAAGCGTATACGCGTTGTCGTCCTTTTTGACGCGGTATAGCCTGTTCTCGTATTTCCCCGCCGAATGAATCTGCGCATGCAATATGTATTCGCGGCGGTTCTCGTCCTTCACTTCGGGCGTTGTACATTCCACCCATGCAAGCACGTCGTACAGTCGGTTTTCCTTGACCTCTTTATCCACAACGGGGAACCACATTTCGGGGGATATGCCCGTAAAATTGTTTTTACCGGACTTCTCGTAGACACGGAGAACCGCGTCGCCGTACCGGGAAATGTCGATGACAAGCGGCGTCAGCTTATTGACAAGCCCCGTGCTGTTTACCAGGGCTTTCAAATTTTCCTCTGACGCCTTGTGCTTCTGTTCTTCGGTTTCCTCCCCGCCGTTCTCGATCTCCTCCTGCGACAGCGCCCGCTTTTTAATCGTGATTGTAGGAGGATCGCCGACCGTCATATCCGCCGTCTTGATGGAGAGCAACTCAAAATAATCCATGTCGAGCGAATAGATGTCGGGCGTCATCTGCGCCCAGTCCGTATCGTTGAACTTATTGACGATCTGCCGGATGCGTTCCAGGTATGCCGCGAACACCTCCTGCAAGCGATGATCAAACAGTAATTTATTTTGGCGGTACATCTCCAGCCGCTCCAGCTCCGAATACGGCGGGAATGTTTTCCCGACATCCAAAAAACTCAAATCAAATAGCATAGTCGTTCACTCCGTACTTATGTTCCTCCGAATCGGTATAAACGCCGTAGCGCGTGGCGTCCATGATGTCATCCTTAATTTTGACGGGAAGCCCTGTGCGCTCATCCCATACATAGGTATAAATCTCCGAGCAAAATTCCTGCGACTGGCTGCGGCAGAGAAACAGCTTGTTCTTTTTGAACAGCCCGGCAACGCGCTCCACGCCCGAATTGACCGCCTTGTTTGCCTCGACCGCCCATATGTTTGCCTTTCGGAATTCGTTGATATTGTCGGGTCGCGCCGAATCGCAATAAAACTTGATGCCGTAGCCATATTCGCGAATAATGCCCTGCGCCTGCTCTATCCACCAGTCGATGAGCATATGCACGGCGGCGATAACGCGGAGAATGTACATATTCCCGTCCTTCGCCATGCCGAACAACACGATGGCTCCCTTGTGCTCATAGCCCCAGTCCACGCCGCAAAAGAAGCGCACGAAGTCTTTTTTCAGCGGCAGTTTATCGTCGTCGATGACGTGAATATCGCGGTTGAAATCGGCATAGACGATGCCGTCCGCCGTCACCCACAGCCCCTTGATTTTGCGGTCATAAAAAACTCCGCTCGGCGTGGAGTTTTTGATGTTCTCCCGCACCTGCGGATTCAGAAAAGGGTTGTCGTCCAGCTCCCAGTGATAGGTCAGTATCCCCTTTTGCTTGCGCTCTTCAAAAGGAATGGAGATATAGTTTTTATACAGATAATGTTCGGGACTGTCGGGGTTGGTATCGACAATGACCATCGGTGCAAAGTCTTTATCCCCCGAACAGCGCTTCAACAGTTCGTCGAACACCTCTTCCTTTGCAACGCTTGCCTCGTTCAGATACAGCCCGAACGACGTCATGCCGACCGCGCCGCTGAATCTGCCCAAATCGTCTGTACCCAAGCAACATACAATAACACCGAACAGCTCAAACTCATTATGCTGGTTTAATTTAATCTGCAACCCGTAGTTTTGGTTCAGCTCACGCAGCACATTGCGATTGATGTTGTTCACGCTCGCCCCGCCTACAATGTATTGCGGATGTTTGATTCCACGCTCCTTTGCATAATCGGATATGAGCATAAGCTCCGATAAAAAAATGTCGTTATCGACCGTTGTCTTTCCTGTACGCACCGCACCGTGATTGATGAGCATATACGGGCGCCGCGCGAAATACCGCTTCAAAACCCTCTGTTGCTTATCAGAATACAGCCGCGAAAGGGCCGCATTATTCATCGCCGTCGTCCTCCTCCGCCTTTTCCCGGGCTTGCCTTGCAAACGCGTCGCGCATCAATTCGAGCCTGTCGGTGACCATCTTTTCCTTTTCTTCCGCCTTCGCCGTTTCGACAGTATCCTTTATCTCCTTGAAAGCCTTTACATTGCCCTTTGCCGCCTGGTGGATCATCGCTGCAAGGATTGCCGTCTGTATCGTTGTATCCTTTTTAACTGGAATGCCTAACCCCTCTAAATTCTGTATCAATTTGGGGTTTGTAAGTGTAAGCGAAAGTAATTCTTCAAATTCTTCCCGCATCGCTTTCTTTTTTCTGCGAGCTGCCCCACTTGCTTTGCCGCCTTTTTTGCCGTTTTTCACGGCTTCGTCTCGGCTTTGTTCCCCTGTAAACGGTACTAAGTTTTCATCTTGTTTCCTCGGCACAATGTATCTTCACCGCCTTTTGTTGTGTTAAATTTTCCCAGCGCTTGATTATTACATCGCAATACTTCGGGTCAAGTTCCATCATAAAACACCGACGTCCGAGCTGCTCGCAAGCAATAAGAGTTGAACCGCTACCTCCGAATACGTCTAAAACGATATTATCTTTTGAGGTTGTATTTTCAATCGCTGTTGCTGATAGTTTAACTGGTTTTTGGGTCGCATGTATATAATCATTAGCGTTATCTTTTGGTATATTCCATACGCTTCCTATTCGTTTTCCAGTTATTTTTGCTCCATTATTTGAGCGCAATATTATCTCATAATCAGTTGAAAATGTATGCTCCAAATCACCAATACCCCCACCACCTTTATTCCAAATTATCATATTTGATAATTCATAATATTTTTTGAATAATGGAATCCATTTATCTAATACTTTCCAAGTTGTGCATACAAAAATAAAACCTTTACACACATTTCTTAATGCAGGAATAAAATCAAGAATTTTATCATCATTTTTTAACACTTCAAACTTTTTACTTTTTATTCGCATGTTAGATTTATATTCATAACCATAGGGCGGGTCAGTAAAAACCATGTCTGCCTTTTCACCGTTCATCAACTTTTCAACCGTTATATTATCTGTACTATCGCCGCACATAAGACGGTGCTTCCCAAGTTGCCAAACATCGCCAAGCTTGCAAATTGCCTCGCTCTCCTCTTCTACTTCGGGAGGTTCGTCCTCTATAATTTCTTTTTCCCCTTTGTTTACAGGAGCTCCCCAATCTAAATCAAAATCCGAAAGGTCAAGCTCATCTAACTCTTGCCACAGCAAATCATCATCCCACTCCGCGATTTCTCCCGATTTATTATCTATAAGCGCGTATTCACGTATCTGTTCAGGCGTAAGGTCATCAGCAATGATAACAGGTACTGTCGGTAATTTCAGTTTCCTCGCAGCTTTCAACCGTGTGTTCCCACAATATACAACCAAGTTACTATCCGCAATGAGTGGATTCTTAAACCCATACTGTTGTATACTCATCGCAACGGTATCCACGGCCGCATCGTTTTTACGCGGGTTTTTCGGGTTTAACTTCATTCTGCTCGTTTCTATTTGTATAATTTGCGGCTCTTTCATCGCCTCACTCCTTGTTTCTTTGTATTAAAAAAGCGCCGTGCTTTCGCATGACGCCGGGATTGCTGACCCGCCGAGAGGTAGCGCGGCGGGCGTTACAAAGAGAAATTAGAAACCGTATGGGCTTCGTATGGGCTTTTTTCGATGTTACCATTATAACATATATAAAACTGCAATTTACTGCACTCTTTTTGCTTGTGCCAATTTTTCAATTGCCTTTTTCAAAATGTTATAAGGCTGTCGTTCTTCATAATGGTACTCCTGTTGAATACGCCGCCACGACTTATTGCCCATATACCGGTCTATGATGATAGCCTGCTCAATCTCGGACAGGGCAGGCAAATGTTCCGATATGTAATCCTCTGCGGCAAACACTTCCGCCATGAGCTCCGCATAGCGATTTTCAAGCCGTTCCAGGTGTTCGACGAATCTCTCTGCGGCAGGCTCCTTAACGCCGCCCTGTACCGCTGTACCGCCGTAATCTCGCCCGTTCAGGCAGTCTATCTGTTCCCGCGTTTCCTCAATCTGCCGCTGTACGGAACGCAAGAGCCGTTTCTTCTGCTTCAATCCGTCCAGCATCGACTTCATTTCATCGTATGTCACTTTCCCTTTCTTAACCTCCTGTAATATAACCGTATCATGATTGCAGCTATATAAAATTTTGTTTTCATTCCTTGCCTCCTTTCAGCTCCGCGAGGCGGGCTTCGGCGGCTTCGCGAGAGGTAAACCACGTTTTCCCGTAATCTTTTTCAACTTCAGGCAATACAGTGATGCCATAATCATTTTTTATGCGTATATCTACGATAAAATATAGCTTTCCTCCTATTGGCGCCAAATGGTATCTCTCCAATATACCTTCATATATAGTGTTTTCGTTTAACGATATAGATTTCTGTGTATTCAAATACCATACAGTACTATTACATTCAAGTGGCAACTCCACCGCCTTTTTCAATCTCTCGCGCAGGGCGGCGTTTTCGGATTCCAAATGGTCGATGTAAATTTTCAGCGTTGCCGCGTCATAGTTCATAGGCTCTTGCGGGATAGTCCCCGCCTTGACAAGACTTTGAAAATATTCTTTAATTTTCATCTTTCCTTTCCTCCGCGAGTTCTTTTTCGGCTTTGTCCACATAATACGCAAATTCTCCTGCCGTATGAGCAATATGCAATGCACGTTTGTAAACTTCCGCACGGTGTTCAGCTTGCGCCGCCTCTAAAACCGCCATAGCTGTAGCCGAAGCGGATATATTCTGTACTGTTTCCACATCTCCAATTCCCGCCAGGATAAGGGCGTCGGCAATTGCCGAATAATCAAGCCTTAAAGAGATACATTGCCCACACCAGCCTTTTTCGGTGACAAATTCAACAGATTGAAGAGCACTTATAATTTTCTTTTTCAGTTCGTCGTTATTCATTGTTTCCCTCCCTGTTTGAAAATATCAAATACATCAACTCCATATGTTTTTGCAAAGTCATTCAACGCCGACAAATTGATTTCAACATTTCCTGTTATGAAATTTAGGTTCACAAGATTTTTGTAAATCCAAGAGAAAATGTCTTGCGCTGTTTGTTCGCGTATATTATCTTCGGTAACTTCTATCTCGCAAAAATCTTTTCTGCTTTTATTCTTTATATCTTCCCAAACAGATTTATCTTCTAATTCATGAGTAAATACAGGACGTTCCAAAATTTTTTCTATATACTTGTAAAAATCATTAAGGTCTCCAAGCGAAATACCTGTATAAGCCGATACAATTGCTGCTTCTCTTTTAGTCATCGCCGCACATCTCCTTTACAAGTTCGTCTATCTTGTCCGCCATTCTGGACGGAATGAGCTCGTCAAACTCGTAGTAGAACGCCATTTTGACATTCTCCGCAAACTCTCTCACAGCCGCGCGCACGTCGCCATAACCTGCTTCGGACAGTCCTCTTGCCATTCTCAAAGCAGCTTTTGTCGGGAAATAATATCCTGCTGCACTCTGCGATGTTTTTATTACATGAGCCATTTTCTCAATCTCTTTTTCCTTATCCATTTCTCCTCCGCATAAGCTCGCAATTTCCGTTGCAAGTCATTTTCGTGCAGGAAAGACAAATCTTCGCCTTTCTCTCCGCTTCTTGTTCTCTCTTCGTACTGTGGGCGGGGCGCTCGTAAAACGGCGAACGCCCCACCCGATTTGTGTTGTATTTCAACGTTGCTTCTCCTTGTAATAGTCCGCTATTGCCTTAAAAATCGGATATGCCTGCGCAGGTACTACCGCGTTTCCGAGGCATCTAAGTCTGTCCACCCGAGCGGGAACCCCATCAACCACTCTGTCCACGTTGGGTTCAGTTTGCCACCATTTCCCGCTTGCATCCCTTTGCGTTCTGTTTCCGTTATCACTCCGTGAGCCTCGAGGTCTTTGAGTTTCGCCCTCGCTCCCGAACATCCCCACGATGTCGCTTGCGGAGTAGGGAATACTGCCACATACTCGCTCAAATTGCACCCCGCTTTCTTGTACTCGCCGTGTGTTCTTCTCATCCCCACTTTCCGTAAACTCTCCTCGCTGTATCTCATTCGAATTGCATCGCTCGATAGTGGTGTCGGAAATGTTTCTGTTTGCGATGAAGAACACCCTATCTCTTTTGTGCGGCGCTCCGACGTCACAAGCTCCCCAAATTCCCCACCCGACGCTATACCCCAACGCGGCAAGGTCATCGAGTACCCGTCGGAAGAATCGCTGATTTTGCCTTGCAAATAAACCGGTAGTATTTTCACCGACGAACCAAGGCGGTTTGATTTCTCCGAGCACTCTTGCAACCTCACCCCACAGGTCACGGCTGTCACAATCACCGCGACCTTTTCCTGCAAGGCTGTACGGCTGACACGGGAATCCTGCCGATATGACCGCGATTTCTTTTCCGTTGATTCCGAACTCGGCAAGCCGCTCATTTGTAACTGTTCGTATATCATACAGATTCGGAACTCCTTTGAAATTCTTTGCGAGAACTTTGCTCGCATATTCGTCTATCTCGCATTGTGCAACCGTTTCAAAGCCCGCCCATTCGGCAGCCAAATCCAAACCGCCGATGCCGCTACACAAGCTGAAATGCGTTAACTTTTCCATGATTAAAACGGTATATCCGAATCATCCTCGAACGGTTCCAGCGCAGGCTTTTTCTTCGGCGCCGCTTCATTCTCCTGCGACTTCGGCGTCAAAAACTCTACATCCTCCGCAACGACATCCACAGCCGTCCTTTTCGTGCCGTCATTCGCCTCGTACTGCCTGATTTGAATACTGCCCGACACGGCAATCTTATTTCCCTTCTTGCAGTACTTTGCCACGTTATCGGCAAGCCCTCGCCATGCCGTCACGTTGAAGAAATCCGTCTGCGGTTCCCCGTCCCCTGTCCTGCGGCGGTTCACCGCTATGCTGATGCGGCACACGGAAATGCCGCTGTTTGTCTCCGATAATTCCGGCTCGCGCGTCAGATTGCCAATTAAAAACACTCGATTCATCTCTATTTCTCCTTTATTGCTTTTCTACCCGTAATTTCTCGACCAGTCGATTGAGATACCATTGCGCTTTGTATAAGTCCTCCAACGGATTGTCCTTGTGCTTCCGCTTCCAGCGCCACATATACTTGATGACCTGCCCCGTGAGGAATGCTTCCTCGCCCTCCAAATCCTTTACTGCGGCGGAGATTGCGTCGATGCACTCCACGCTGCCCGCCGTATAATGCGCAGGATGATTTACATTGTCGTTCATTTCTTGCCCTCTTTATACTTTGATTCAATTAGTTCTACATCAAAAACCGGATAAAACGGCTCTGACTTATCTTCCGTTATATGCCCTTGCTTTAAGTTGCTACAAAATGCAATCGTTTCGCCGCACCGTGTATAAATGTTACCGTGTTCATCGCGGTAAAAAGCTCTTCCGTCGAACGTTTCAAAAAAATATGCTTTTTTCATTCTTCTCCCACCTCTATCACCAGCCTCTTAATATTCATGTTGTCACTTTGAATGCAATATGCTAAGTCGCTCAAATATCCGCCAGCAGTGCGCCTGTCCATCCAATGCGGCTCTTCATCCCATACGGGAGTAAACTCGCTTGGCAGATGTGCCACAGTTTGTATGGCTCTCGTCGCCTTCGCATATTTTTCATTCGCTTCAAACCCTTTCAAATACTTTT
>ENA-OYAJ01000451-OYAJ01000451.1-human-gut-metagenome-genome-assembly--contig:-NODE-451-length-12029-cov-4.543177_pt1 | contig 12029 bp, 10 predicted proteins | sample MGYA00243431_ERZ652826 | MGnify/ENA primary metagenome ERZ652826 (study PRJEB26926, sample SAMN06164609) | human gut metagenome | biome: ENVO:00009003; feature: ENVO:2100002; material: ENVO:00002003...
ACGAGATTTCTGCCTGTCTCGTGGGCTCGGAGATGTGTATAAGAGACAGTGCCTATCCCGAAGCGGGAAAGCATCAGGTCGTTCGCGGCATTGCGCAGGAGATTGTTGAAAAACTGCAAGCGCGCGGAGAATCAACCGGGCACATGGAGCAAAAGCGCGGCGGCAACTACGACTCCGTGATTACGCTGATTGACTGGGAGGGCTATAAGGCGCTGGCGCTGGAAATGCTGCAAGAGGCAGGCGTTCAGCTGCTGCTGCATACGGATGTGGTTTCTGTATGCAAGGAAGACGACTGTGTGCACGATGTTGTCGTTCAAAACAAATCAGGCCGCGAGGCAATCTGTGCAAAGGTTGTGATTGATACGACCGGTGATGCCGATGTTGCCGCCTTATCGGGCTGCGAAGTCGAAAAGCGACACCAGACAACCAGCGTCGGAATGCCGTTCAGTATGCAGCATGTCGATATGAAGCGGCTCGTTGCTTATCTGGAGGAAAAGCAGCTGATTACCCAGCTTGTATCTGGCGGCAAACTTTCGGAGGGCAATCAGGCAATCCGCCTTGGCTTTGATCTGAAAAAAGTGCCGGAATTTACACAATTCATGGAGGAGAATGGCATCTGGGGGCCGCTCGGTTATTCGCTGCACGAAGGCGAATTCACCTATATCAACGGCACATGCATCAAAAATGTCGATGCGACGGATGCACAGGTGCTTTCGGATGCTGAAATCAAGCTCCGTTTGCAGGTCAAGCAGCTTTCTGACATGCTCATTCGCTATATTCCCGGCTTTGAACATGCTTATCTCAGCTGGACACCGGAAAAAGTGGGCGTTCGGCTGACCCGGATTGTCAAGTGCGAACATGTCCTGACGCTGGATGAAATTGTTAGCGGCACACGGTTCCCTGACGAGGTTTTCCTTTACGGCTTCCACGACTGCGCGCCGAGGATTACCATTCGGGACGGTAAATGGTACGGCTTCCCGTACCGCGCGCTCGTGCCGGTAGGGGTGGAGGGGCTGCTGGTTGCCGGGCGCTGTGTGACCCGCGAGTGGGAAGCGCATATGTCCACCCGCAACACCGTTTCCTGCATGGCGCAGGGACAGGCCGTTGGTACTGCTGCCGCGCTGTGTGTCCGCGAAGGCGTGCTTCCGCGAAAGCTGGATGTGCAGCTTCTTCGCCGGACGCTGCGGGAGCAAGGGGTATTTCTTGACTGATACGATTTCCAGATTCAACTGCGCTATCTGCTTGCGCCGCGCTATGATACGGCAGCCAGCATCGTGATGCAGGGGAGGTGGTCATTTTATGAATCAGCAGCTTCGGCAGGATGCTGACCGCATTATTGCAGACGCGATTCATGCTGTTTTGCCTGACCAAGCGGTCATCCGGGCGCTGGAAGCAGCTTCTTTTCCTGGCCGAATTCGATTGATAGCCGCGGGGAAAGCAGCGTGGCAAATGGCGCAGGCTGCCAGCAAGACGCTGGGCGATTCGCTGGAATGCGGCGTTATCTGCACCAAATACGGGCATTGCGGGGGAAAACTGCCGAAAATCACCTGCTGCGAAGGCGGTCATCCCATTCCGGATGAAAACAGCCTTCGCGCCACCGATGCCGCACTGTCCCTCGTTCAGGGACTGACAGCGCAGGATACGGTTCTATTCCTGCTTTCGGGCGGCGGCAGTGCGCTTTTCGAGAAGCCGCTGATTCCCTTGTATGAATTGCAGGATATTACACAGCAGCTTCTTGCCAGCGGCGCAAGTATCGTCGAAATCAACGCCATTCGCAAGCGCCTTTCTGCCGTAAAGGGCGGACGCTTTGCCAAGCTATGCCAGCCGGCGCGCGTGTTTTCCATCGTGCTGTCTGACATTCTGGGCGACCCGCTGGATATGATCGCCAGCGGCCCGGCGGTGCCGGACACCTCTACCTGCGCACAGGCGCTTGCCATTGCGGAGAAGTATCACCTGAAGCTCTCGGAACAGGCAAAAGCTCTTCTGGCGCAGGAAACGCCCAAGATGCTGGACAATGTGACGACCCGGATCACCGGCAGCGTGCGGGAGCTTTGCACCGCCGCCGCTGCCGCCTGCCGGGAGCTTGGCTATGAGCCCGTCCTGCTGACCGACCAGCTCTGCTGTGAAGCCCGGGAGGCGGGCAGCTTCCTTGGCTCCATCGTCCGGACCCACGCGGGGCAGGGAAAAAAGCTGGCCTACATTGCAGGCGGCGAGACGGTCGTCCACCTGACGGGCAAGGGCCTCGGCGGACGGAATCAGGAGCTTGCCCTTGCAGCGGCTCCGGCGGTGGCCGGGCTGGATGCAGCAGTGTTCTCGGTGGGCAGTGACGGCACCGACGGCCCCACCGATGCTGCCGGCGGCTATGTGGATGGTGACACCCTCTCCGCACTGACCGCCAGGGGCTGGAATGTGTTCGACACTCTGCAGAACAACGACGCCTACCATGCACTGAAAGCTGTGGACGGCCTGATCATCACCGGCGCTACTGGCACGAATGTCAATGATGCTGCCGTGGCGCTGGTGGGGGAGAAGTAAAAATGTGATTCTGGTATGAAAGAGGGGAGGCTCCCATGTACGTCGATTGGGAATACTACAAAATTTTCTATTATGTGGCGAAGTATCAGAACTTTACGAAGGCGGCGCGGGTGCTGGGCAACAACCAGCCCAACATCACCCACTCGATGAACCGGCTGGAAAGCCAGCTGAACTGTGTGCTCTTTACCCGCTCCAACCGGGGCGTCACCCTGACGCCGGAGGGCGAGATGCTCTACTCCCGCATCGCCTCGGCGGCGGTGCAGATACAGGACGCGGAGGAAGAACTGAGCGCCAGCGCTACCCTCGAGCACGGCTCCATCAGCATCAGCGCGACGGAGACGGCGCTGAACATCTATCTGGCCGAGAAGCTGCGGACGTTCCACACCGAGTATCCCGGCATCCGGCTGCGCATCTCGAACCACTCCACGCCCCAGGCAGTGCAGGCTGTGAAGAACGGAGAAGTGGATTTTGCCGTCATCTCCACCCCGGCGGAAGTAGAACAGAGCCTGAAGATGGTGGAACTGAGACCGTTTTATGAGGTGCTGGTGGGCGGAAAGACCTTCACTGCTCTGGCCAGCCGGCGTCTGACGCTGAAGGAACTGAGCTGCTATCCGCTCATCTCTCTCGGCGATGAGAGCATGACCCGGAGCTTCTACCGGCAGTTCTTCCTCGACCACGACGCCGTGCTCCGGCCCGACACCGAGGCCGCCACCACCGACCAGATGCTCACGTTGGTAAAAAGTGAGCTGGGCCTTGCCTTCGTGCCGGAACCAATGGCAAAAGAACGTCTGGCCCGCGGCGAGCTTGTGGAGCTGCATCTGCAGGAGATCATTCCCTCCCGCTCTATCTGCCTCGTCTACGACCATCACCGCCCGCTGAACACGGCGGCCCGGAAGTTCCAGCAGATACTGACAAAAGCGGAGCCGGGCCATTCGGCAGCGCCGAAGCAGGCGGAGGGCGTCTCTTTCACATCCCAATAAAATGATTTGTCGTTGTCCCATACCGGAAAGCCGCGGCCTACAGAGGCCCGGGCCTCATCGAATCTATCTGGCGCAAAAAGGCCGAAGGGAAGGAAAAACAGAATGATAGACAAAATGCTCGTGCGCGGGGCAAAGGTACACAACCTGAAAAACATCGACGTGGACATCCCGCTGAACAAGATCGTGGGCATTGCGGGCGTGTCGGGGTCGGGCAAATCCTCGCTGGCGCTGGGGGTGTTGTATGCCGAAGGCTCCCGCCGGTATCTGGAGGCGCTGTCCACTTACACCCGCCGCCGGATGACCCAGGCTTCGAAAGCCTCGGTGGAAGAGGTGCTGTATGTCCCGGCGGCGCTGGCGCTGCACCAGAGGCCGGGCGTGCCGGGCATCCGCAGCACCTTCGGCACCGGCACGGAATTGCTGAACAGCCTGCGGCTCATGTACTCCCGCCTCGCAAGCCACCGCTGCCCGAACGGGCATTACATCCCGCCAACGCTGGCTGTTGCGGCGGGCAAGGAGCTGGTCTGCCCGGAGTGCGGTGCGCATTTCTATGCGCCGTCGGCGGAGGAGCTGGCTTTCAACTCTCAAGGTGCCTGCCAGAAGTGCGGCGGCACAGGCAGCGTCCGGACGGTGGACATGGCGTCGCTGGTGCCGGACGACTCGCTGACCATCGACGGCGGCGCAGTGGCCCCGTGGAACAGCCTGATGTGGTCGCTGATGACAGACGTCTGCCGGGAGATGGGCGTGAGGACGGATGTGCCGTTCCGCGACCTGACCGAACAGGAAAAGAACATCGTCTACCACGGTCCGGCAGAGAAAAAGCATATCTTCTACCACGCAAAGAACTCGAACCAGGCCGGCGAGCTGGACTTTACCTATTACAACGCCGTCTACACCGTAGAAAATGCTCTTGCAAAGGTCAAGGATGACAAGGGCATGAAGCGGGTGGAAAAGTTCCTGCGGGAAGATGTCTGCCCCGAGTGTCACGGCTCACGGCTCTCAGCGGCGGCGCGTGCGCCGAAGCTGCGGGGCATCTCGCTGGACGAAGCCTGCCAGATGACGCTGGAAGCCCTCGTGGAGTGGGTGAAGGGCGTGCCGGGCAGCCTGCCGGAAGAGATGCGCCCGATGGCGGAGAGCATCTGTGAGGCATTCGAAAGTACCGCCAAGCGGCTGATGGACTTAGGTCTGGGTTATCTGACGCTTGACCGCTCGGCCTCGACCCTCTCCACCGGTGAGCGCCAGCGGATGCAGCTGGCCCGGGCCGTCCGCAACCGCACCACCGGCGTGCTCTATGTGCTGGATGAGCCGTCCATCGGCCTGCATCCGTCGAACATCGTGGGCCTGACCGGCGTGATGCACGACCTTGTGGCCGATGGCAACTCGGTCATTCTGGTGGACCACGACACCCAGATCCTGAAAGAGGCCGACTGGGTGATCGAGATGGGGCCGGAAGCGGGAGCTAAGGGCGGACATGTCATTGCCGAAGGGACGATAGCTGATCTGGAGGCAAAGCCGGAGTCCCAGATCGGGCCGTTCCTCTCCGGAAAAGCTGAGACAAAGCTGCGCCGGTGTGCCGGGACAGGGGAGATGTTCGCAGAGGGGGGGATCCATCTCTCCACCGGCAGCATCCACACGGTCAAGCCTTTGGAGCTGGACATTCCCAAGGGGCGGCTCACCGTGGTAACGGGCGTGTCTGGCTCCGGCAAAACGACGATGGTGCTGGAAAGCCTCGTACCGGCGCTGGAAGCAAAGATAAACGGCAGCGCCCTCCCGGCACATATCCGGGAGATCCGCGCCGAGGGCATCGCGCACGTCAAGCTCATCGACGCGACGCCCATCGGCATCAATGTGCGCTCTACCGTGGCGACCTACGCGGGCGTCCACGACGAGCTGCGGAAGCTCTATGCCAGATCTCCGGACGCCAGGCAAAAGGGCTTCAAGGCCAGCGATTTTTCCTACAACACGGGCAGTCTGCGCTGCCCCGGCTGCGACGGCACCGGTGAGGTGAGCCTGGACGTGCAGTTCCTGCCGGATGTGAACATCGTCTGCCCCGACTGCCGGGGTTCCCGCTACGCGCGGGCGGCTTACGGCGTGAAGTTGATGAACAAGGCAGGGCAGGCCGTCTCCCTGCCGGAACTGATGGATATGGACGTCAACTCCGCCCTTGCGTTCTGCGGCGGGATGAAGACAGTGAGCCAGCGCCTGCAGACATTGCAGCAGCTGGGTCTGGGCTACCTGACGCTGGGCGAAGAGACGCCCAGCCTCTCCGGCGGCGAGGCCCAGCGCCTCAAGCTGGCCAGCGAGATCGGCCGCACCCAGACCGACTCGGTGTTCGTTTTCGATGAGCCTAGCATCGGCCTCCACCCGCTGGACGTGCAGGTGCTGCTGCGGGTGTTCCAGGCCCTGCTGGACAACGGCGCAACGGTCGTTGTCATTGAGCACGACCTCGACGTCATCCGCAACGCGGACTATGTCATCGACATGGGGCCGGGCGGCGGCGAGAGCGGCGGCCGCGTCGTGGCAACAGGCACGCCGGAGGAGATCTGGGAAAATCCGGAGAGTATTACCGGAAGATATTTATAACAAAAAGGGGGCAGATGCTGCATGGCATCTGCCCCCTTCGTCGATATTCTTATTTGCTTTCCGGGACACCGCGCAGTTCGGCACGGAAGCGCTCGGGAACATCTTCTTCCCGGATATTTTTGACGAGATCCGGAAGCTTTGCGGTTTCGCCTACGGGATAGACCATGATGCACTTCCGATGCTTTGCTGACGATCAAAACAAAAAGTTAATTCTCGGAAGAAATATCCTGACCGAAATATTTCTCGCCCAGCTCCTTGAGGGTGCCGTCAGCGCGCAGCTCGTCGATGGCGCTGTTGAGGGCGTCGAGGAAGGAAGAGTCTTCGCTCTTGACGATAGGGATCGCAACGTGAGAAGCATCTTCGGTCTGGGCGACCAGCTTGAAGTCGGCGTCCGGATGGACGTTCAGGTAGTCGTAGAAGGAGACGTTGGCGTTCAGGGTGGCGTCGATGCGGCCAGCGGTCAGCAGCTGGATGGTCTCTTCCAGCGTATCGATGCCCTGCACGGTCGCGCCGTAGCTCTCGGCCAGCTCCATGTAGGTGGAAGCGAGGCTGTTGGCCGTGGTCTTGCCGGCAAGGTCCTCGAAGCTCTTGATGTCCTCGTTATCCTTGCGGACGGCGAGGGCGGTGTGGATGTAGCCGTAGGGAGTGGTGAAGTCGTAGGTCTTGGCGCGCTCTTCGGTGACTTCGACGCCGTTGCAGACGAGGTCGTAGCGGCCAGCGTCCAGACCGGCAAACAGGCTGTCCCAGTCGCTCTCGACGTACTCGGGCTCGACGCCCAGCTTCTCAGCGATGGCGCGGGAGACTTCGACGTCGTAGCCCACGAGAGTGTCGCTCTCATCGTGGAAGCTCCAGGGCTGCCATGCGCCTTCCAGCGCGATGATCAGCTTGCCGTTGGACTGGATGGTCTCCAGCTTGTTGGCGGCGGCAGCGGAAGCAGAAGCTGCGGTGCTGGAAGCAGTGGAGGCAGAAGTGTTGGAAGAGCAGCCGGCCAGCGAGAGAACACCGGCAGCGGCCATGACGCTCATGAGAGAAATAAAGGTTCTGCGTTTCATAGGGGATGATCCTTTCTTATTCAGTATGGGAAATTTTCTGAAGGAACTCACGGGTCCTTGCCTCTTTGGGATGGGCGAAGAACTCCTGCGAGGGGGCTTCCTCGACCACGACACCGTTTTCCATGAAGACGGTGCGGGACGAGACGTTGCGGGCAAAGCCCATCTCGTGGGTGACGACCAGCATGGTCATGCCCTCCTGTGCCAGCTGCCGCATGACGGCCAGCACTTCGCCGGTCAATTCCGGGTCGAGGGCGCTGGTGGGCTCGTCGAAATAGATGATCTCGGGGCCGGAGGCAAGAGCACGGGCGATGGCCACGCGCTGCTGCTGACCGCCCGACAGCTGACGGGGGTAGTAGTCGGCACGGTCGGCGAGGCCGACCTTTTCCAGCATCTTCATGCCGACGGCATCAGCCTCCGCTTTGGGCATCTTCCGGGCGACGATGAGGCCCTCGGTGACGTTCTGCAGGGCCGTCTTGTTGCGGAAGAGGTTGTAGTTCTGGAAGACGAAAGCCGTCTTGCGGCGCAGCCGCGCGATGCTGGCGCGGTCGGCGTGGGCGAGGTCGAAGGTCTCACCGTCGAAGGTGAGCTGGCCTGCGTCTGCCGTCTCGAGGAAGTTGAGACAACGCAGCAGGGTGGTCTTGCCTGAGCCGGAAGGGCCGAGGATGGCCACGACGTCACCCTTTTCCACCGTCAAATCGACGCCGCGCAGCACGTCCAGGCTGCTGGTCGGCTTGGGGGCGCGGCCAAAGATGCCGGGATGGACGCCGGGCTTTGCGTAAGTATGGAAGGATTTGTGGACGCCGCGTATCTCTAACATTGCCATAACAGCCACACTCCTTTCTTACTGGAAGCCGTGGGCGTTGAGCTGGCGCTCCAGCAGCCCTTGCAGCTTGGTGATGACGGTACAGAACAGCAGATACACCACGGCCACCTCACAGTAGATGGGCAGGAAGATGTAGGTGCGGGCGGCGACGCGTTGGCCGGCCATGAACAGCTCCGCTACCGTGATGTTGGAGGCCAGAGAGGTGTCCTTGATCATGCCGATGAGGGAGTTGGAGAGGGCAGGCACGGCGGTGCGCAGGGCCTGCGGCAGCACGATGCGGCGCATGATCTGCCACCAGCTCATGCCGACGCAGTAGCCGGCTTCCAGCTGGCCCTGCGGCACGCTCTCGAGTGCGCCGCGCATGGTCTCGGCGCAGTATGCGCCCTCGTTGAAGGCGAAGGCGATGACTGCCGCCGGGAAAGCGTCCAGCATGATGCCCACACTGGGCAGGCCGTAAAAGATGATGAAAAGCTGCACCAGCAGCGGCGTGCCGCGGATGACCCAGATGTAGAACCGGGCCAGCTGGCTCAGCACCGGCACTTTGGCGTACTGCACCAGCGCCACGGCCACCGCCAGCACCATCGCCAGGGTGAACGAGACGAGGGTGAGGGGGATGGTCATGGTGAGGCCCGCCGAGAGGATGCGGGGAAGAGCCTCCCAGAGCACGCTGACGGTGCGGTTGGATAAGAGTGTTTCCAGCATGGATACTCCTTTTTCAAAATTTGAATCAACAGACAGGGCAAGTGGGTGGATACATTATATACCTTAAAGCAGGGTCAAAGTCAAGAGGAAAAAATGAAAATCCTACAAAACCTACCAGAATACTATAACATGATTTGGAAATGAACGCAAATGGTTTCGAAAAATTGCATGGTATAGACGAAATGGACGAAAAACAGGTGCTGACTTTGTGCAGAACGGCAGAGTGGTTGACGCGGCAGAAGCTTTCGGGTACAATAGAACTGTATAGACCTGTAAAGGTACAAACAGGCCGCACGCCCCGCCAGACGGGAGCGCGGCGGATACGGAGGACAAACGTGATGAAACGTATTGGTATTCTGGGCGCTGGCACCTGGGGCATGGCCCTTGCACGGATGCTGACTGTGAGCGGGAATGATGTGCTGGTGTGGTCGGCCATCGAGAAGGAGATCGACAGCCTTTCCACCACCCGCAAGCACCCCAACCTGCCGCAGATGAAGATCCCCGACGAGCTGCGGTTCACCAAGAGCATCGAGGAAGTCTGCAAGGACAAGGACATCCTGCTGTTCGCAGTGCCGTCGGTGTTCGTCCGCTCCACGGCGGCAAAGGCCCGGCCCTATGTGGCCGACGGCCAGATCATCGTGGACGTGGCAAAGGGCATCGAGCCCGACACCCTGTACACCATGACCGAGATCCTGGCCGATGAGCTGGGCAAGGAGGGCGGCCCGAAGGGCGTGCGTCTTGTGGCCCTGTCCGGCCCCACCCACGCCGAGGAAGTGGCCATCGACCTGCCCACCACCATCGTGTCGGCCAGCAAGGATAGGGAGGCCGCTGCCTATGTGCAGGAGGTCTTCACCAACAATGTCATGCGCGTCTACACCAACGAGGACATCAAGGGTGTAGAGCTGAGCGGCGCCATGAAGAACGTCATCGCGCTGGGCGTCGGCATCTCCACCGGCCTCGGCTACGGCGATAACGCCCGCGCTGCCCTCATCACCCGCGGCATCGCCGAGATCGCCCGTCTGGGCGTGGCGATGGGCTGCAATGTCCACACTTTCGCAGGTCTGGCCGGCATCGGCGACCTCATCGTGACGGCTACCAGTATGCACAGCCGCAACAACCGCGCCGGTATCCTCATCGGCAAGGGCGAGACCCCGGAAAATGCCGTCAAGGAAGTCGGCATGGTGGTCGAGGGCATGAACGCCCTGCCCGCTGCGCTGGAACTGGCCGAGCGGTATCAGGTGGAAATGCCCATCGTCCAGACCGTCAACGCCATCGTCAACAAGGGCATGAGTGCGGCAGAGGCTGTCAAGTCTTTGATGGAGCGCGGCCTGAAGAACGAGCTGCCGCAGGGCTACGAAAAATAAACGAAAAGGGGCGGTATCATGCCTTCTACCTACGCACACCGCCGCTTTGGTGCGGATGTTCTGGCCCTGCTGCCGGACGGTCTGCGCGCGACGCTGGAACAGCACCGGGAGCTTTACGACATAGGTCTCCACGGGCCGGACCTGATGTTTTATTACAAGGCCCTGCAGTCGAACCCGGTGAACCGTCTGGGCAACGCCATGCACGAGCAGAAGGGCGAGGTGTTTTTCACCCGCGCCCGCACCGTGGTGGAAAATGCAACGGATAAAAGCGCCGCACTGGCTTATGCGCTGGGCTTTGTCTGCCACTTCGCGCTGGACAGCACCTGCCACCCTTATGTGGAGGCCTATGTCCGGGAGAGCGGTGTGGGCCACTGCGAGATCGAGACGGAGTTTGACAACGCTCTGATGCGGGAAGACGGCCTCGACCCCATAAAGTTCTTCACGGCCAGCCACATCAAACCCAGCCGGGAGCGGGCCGAGGTCATCGCGCCCTTCTACGAGGGCGTCACGGTGGACGAGACGCTGGCGGCGATGAAGGGGATGATAACGGTGCATCATTTTTTGCAGGCGGCAAACCCCGTCAAGCGCTGGGTGGTGCTGACCGGGATGCGCGTCGCGGGCAAGTATGAGTTCATGCACGGCCTTGTGGCGAATCCGCAGCCGAACCCCAAATGCGTCCAGAGCAGCCAGAAGCTCGAAGAGCTGTATAAAACGGCTGTGCCGCTGGCGGTAAGGCTCATCGAAGAGTATGCAGAGAACAAGCCGCTTGGGGCGGAGTATCAGCATACGTTTGGGGAGAACTGAGAGGAGCACCGGATGGAAAAGAGCGGCAAATTCCGCCTGACGAGCTTGGAGCGGAACTGGATCCTGTACGACGTGGGCAACTCGGCCTTTGTGCTGATGGTGGCCACCCTTATCCCTATTTTCTTCAACGCGCTGGCAGAGAGCGGCGGCCTGAGTTCGGTGGAGTATCTGGCTTACTGGGGCTATGCCAGCTCGGCTGTGACCGTCATCACGGCTGTTTTGAGCCCCATTTTGGGAACAGTGGCCGACACGAAGGGCTTCAAGAAGCCTATCTTCATACTCTGCGTCTTCGTGGGCATCGTGGGCTGCTGCGCCATGGGCGCGGCGTCGGCGTGGCTGCCGTTTCTGGTCATCTTCGTCATTGCGAAAGTGGGCTTTTCGGGCAGCCTGGTGTTCTACGACTCGATGCTCAGCGACGTGACCACTCCCGAGCGGATGGACGAGGTGTCCAGCCGGGGCTATGCGTGGGGATACATCGGCAGTTGCGTACCCTTCGTGGTCTGTCTCGGCCTTGTGCTGGGGGCGGGGAGCATCGGCATCAGCCAGATGACGGCGCTGAACCTGGCACTCCTGCTGACGGCGGCGTGGTGGCTGCTCACGACCCTTCCGCTGCTGAAAAGTTATAAACAGCTCTACTATGTGGAGGTGGAAAAGCACGCTGTCCGGCAGAGTTTTGCCCGCATCGGCCATACCCTGCGGCATCTGCCGGAGGATAAGCAGGTGTTCTGGTTTTTGCTGGCGTTCTTCTGCTACATCGACGGCGTGTACACCATTATCGACATGGCGACGGCCTACGGTACGGCGCTGGGCCTGGACACCACCGGCCTTTTGCTGGCACTTCTTGTGACCCAGATCGTGGCGTTCCCGTCGGCCCTCATCTTTGGGCGGCTGTCAAACAAGTACCCCTCGGCCAAGCTCATCCCGGTGTGCATCGCGGCCTACGCGGGCATCGCGGTGTTTGCGTTTTTCCTGACCCAGCAGTGGCAGTTCTGGGTGCTGGCCGTCATCGTGGGCATGTTCCAGGGCGGCGTGCAGGCGCTCAGCCGCTCCCACTTTGCAAAGATCATCCCGCCGGAAAAGTCGGGCGAATACTTTGGCCTCTTCGACATCTGCGGCAAAGGCGCGTCCTTCCTCGGCACCATGATCGTCAGTGTGGGAAGCCAGCTCACCGGCAGCGCCAATGTGGGCG
>ENA-OYAJ01000474-OYAJ01000474.1-human-gut-metagenome-genome-assembly--contig:-NODE-474-length-11623-cov-9.399983_pt1 | contig 11623 bp, 9 predicted proteins | sample MGYA00243431_ERZ652826 | MGnify/ENA primary metagenome ERZ652826 (study PRJEB26926, sample SAMN06164609) | human gut metagenome | biome: ENVO:00009003; feature: ENVO:2100002; material: ENVO:00002003...
CAAGAATAAAAAAATAATAAAACAAACAGATATGAAAAAGTATGTAAAAATTGCACTATTAGTCATCGTTGCACTGATATTCATCGGAACATTTGTATTTCTCTATCAAAAATCACAACCCAAAGCCAGCGTGTATACTATATTAAACGCAGAAATCACCGATCTGAAAAAGACCACTGTAGCTACTGGAAAAATAGAACCACGTGACGAGATTCTGATTAAGCCACAGATTTCAGGTATCATTGACGAGGTATATAAGGAAGCCGGACAAAAAATAAAGAAAGGAGAAGTGATTGCCAAAGTAAAGGTGATCCCCGAACTGGGACAACTAAACTCAGCAGAAAGCCGTGTAAGGCTGGCAGAAATCAATGCCAGACAAGGGGAAACGGACTTTGCCCGCATGAAAAAACTGTTCGAAAGCAAACTTATCAGCAGTGAAGAATACGAAAAGAGTGAAGTAGCTGTAAAACAAGCACGTGAAGAATTACAAACAGCCAAAGACAATCTGGAAATAGTCAAAGAAGGTATCACTAAAAACAAAGCTTCATTCAGTAGTACCCTTATCCGATCTACTATTGACGGATTGATTTTAGATGTGCCCGTAAAAGCCGGTAACTCCGTCATAATGAGCAACACATTCAATGACGGAACCACTATCGCCACCGTAGCTAACATGAATGATCTGATTTTCCGCGGCAATATTGATGAAACGGAAGTAGGACGCATACACGAAGGCATGCCGGTAAAAATAACTTTAGGAGCCTTACAAAACATGGAATTTGATGCACAACTAGAATATATATCCCCCAAAGGTGTAGAAGAAAATGGTGCTAACCAATTTGAGATCAAAGCAGCCATCACAGTCCCCGACAGTATTACCATCCGTTCCGGATATAGCGCAAATGCGGAAATCGTTCTGGCACGTGCCAGCAAGGTACTGGCAGTACCCGAAAGTACTGTTGAGTTTAAAAACGACTCTACTTTTGTATATGTATTGACTGATAGTGTACCTTCACAAAAATTCAGCCGTCGTGCCGTTATTACAGGTATGAGTGACGGTATCCAGATTGAAATAAAGAACGGTCTGAATGTCAATGAAAAAGTACGCGGAGCAGAAAAGAAATAACAGAATATCATTATGAAGAAACAAATCATTATAGCCTTGGCCACCCTGACTGCATTACCGGCCGTTTCCCAAGAAAAATGGGATTTACGTAAATGCATTGATTATGCTATAGAACACAACCTGAGCATCAAGCAACAGGAAGCAGCAAGAGATCAAAATGCAGTGGATTTGAATACTGCTAAATACAGCCGTCTGCCTAATCTGAACGGTAATGTGGGACAGTCATTTAACTTCGGCCGTGCCTTACAGGCAGACAATACGTATGGCGACCGTAATACCAAAAATACCAACTTCTCACTCAGTACCAGCATCCCTTTATTTACAGGATTGCGAATACCGAACAACATCGCTCTCAGCAAACTAAACCTGAAAGCAGCTATAGAGGACTTGAACAAGGCCAAAGAAGATATCAGCATTTCTGTCACCTCTGCCTATCTACAAATTCTTTTTAATGAAGAATTAGCAAAAGTAGCTCACAACCAAGTAGAGTTAAGCCGGGAACAGCTGGAATTGAAAGAAGCTTATTTCAAAAATGGGAAAGCATCTGAAGCCGAAGTCTACGAAGCCCGCACACGTGTCGCCCAAGACGAAATGTCAGCAGTACAGGCTGACAATAACTATCAGTTAGCTTTGTTAGAACTGAGCCAACTGTTGGAACTTCCGACTCCTGACGGATTTGGAGTAGTATCTCCCCGTGTAGAGGATAATTTCACTCTGCTTTCACTTCCCGAAGATATCTATGCACAAGCTGTTCTGAACAAACCAAGTATTAAAGCAGCCCAATTTCGTCTGGAAGGTGCAGCCAAAAGTATCCGTATTGCCCAAAGTTCCTGGTATCCGCAATTAAACTTCGGTGCAGGTATAGGAACAAACTACTATAATATTTCAGGAGTAGAAAATGCTTCATTCAGCAGTCAGTGGCATCAAAATTTTAATAAATACCTGCAATTCTCACTCAGCATTCCGTTATTCAACCGTTTTGACACACGAAATAAAGTAAAGAACGCACGCATCCAGCGCACTGCTTTATCATGGAAGTTGGAAGAAAGCAAAAAGGCTCTTTTCAAAGAAATACAGCAAGCATACTATAATGCAGTAGCTGCCGAAAGCAAATATAAAAGCAGTAATACAGCTACGGATGCTTCTGAGGCTTCCTTCCGTCTGATGAGCGAAAAATATGCCAATGGTAAAGCCAACGCTACTGAATACAATGAGGCTCGTACCAATTGGATGAAAGCCGTTTCGGATATGCTTCAAGCAAAATATGATTATCTGTTCCGTACCAAAATTCTGGATTTCTACAAAGGAGTTCCTCTTACTTTAGAATAATTTCTTAAGATTCACCACAGATTTTCACAGTCCATTCATAATCAAATTCTGCGTTGACCTGTGGTGAATCATCATAAAAATGATCTTTACAATCCGGACAATTCATTGTATCTCCAACTCTTATTTACGTCAATTTTCGTCGTTTTTCAAATCATACTATACCGTACGCATACGCACTACAGTTCTCTCCTTAGAATTACTTTTATTGCTTCCTCCTGAACGTTCCGAATCTTTCTCTTTCTTACCATTTCCTCTTCTCACATCCCTGCCGGATGGAGTAATACGCCTATTTTCATGACGGTCCTTATCAACCTGTGAGTTCTGTCCACGTCGTGAAGGGCGCCCATCATGCTTGTTATTATGATCCTTCTTCGGTCTGTCCGGCCTTGCCTGTGGAACAGACAGACGATGATGATCACCCGACGGCCTGTCAGGACGGATTTGAGGTCTGTTTGGACTAGCCTGAGGAGGAGTGGCTGGGCGATGATGATCCTTTTGAGGAGGACGAACAACTATATTAAAATCACGACGACGGTGCATATCATACGTCATTCTATCATGGCGGATACGATAATGTCCGTCGTACACATCATGGCGATAATGGTCACGATAATGGATCTTATAATAACTGACATTATTGAAATGAGTACGATAATGCCCTCCGCAATAACTAGCATAGTGATGCGGTTTGCCATAGTAGAAAAAATTCACATTATTATATACCAGATAGATACGGAACTGCCATTTGTTCTCATGCGCATAAATGGGACGGTAGAAATGCTCAGCCCTCATAAAACGACGATATTGCGCACTGGAAAGTATCCAACGAAGATCATCATTACGCACATCCAAAAAATCATAATAACGTTCCAACGCATAATCATAGCCTCTTACCACATCATCCATCAGATAACGGACATTATTGATAAAATCATAATTCACCTCATATACATCATTGTATTGCTGCGGAGTGAGTTTCAGTTCGTATGCCATACGGTCGGTAAGAAAACGAGTGTTCTGTCTCATTTTGCTGATACTCATGGCCCCCATTGCGGGAATAGTTATACCTAGCATACAAATCACTATCAGTAATGTAGTCCATCTTTTCATAGCTGTTACGTTTTTAGTTTGTTAGTTCTATGGCACAAAAATAGGGGAAATCACTTTCCCCCACAATTGATTTTCCCCATAAATTCATAGGGCTTTTCCTATATCTGGTAGGGAAAAGCTCCACTAAGTAAGGCGTATCCCCTCAGCTTCTAAAACAACCAGACGTTTTTTATATAAATCCCCCACCGCTTTTTTGAAAGTTTTTTTACTGACACCAAAAGCATCATAGATATCCTCTGCAGCACTTTTATCATTCAATGGAGTGAAACCTTCATGATCTTTAATATATTGTAATAACACTTCTGAAAAATCATCCACCTTCTTTGCGCCTAACTTTTGCAGAACCAAATCTATCTTGCCATCCTCACGCACCTGCTTTACATAAGCCTTCAGCCGCATACCGGCTTCTAAAGGTTGGAAAATCTCATTATCGTAAAGCAAACCACTGAACTTATTTTCCACAATAGCTTTAAATCCCAAATCTGTTTTCTGCCATATCAGGATATCCACTTCCTGCCCCAGCCGATAATCGGGATGTTCTTTAGAAAGATAATGCTCCACTTTAGCAGATGCCATAATGCGGTAACTATCTTCGTCTATATGTGCGTGTATTATATACTTTCTCCCTTTCTGCATTTTCATCTTTTGTTCACGGAAAGGTACAAAAAGGTCTTTCATTAATCCCCAATTCAAAAACGCACCAAACTCATTAACCCATGCCACTTCCAAACAGGCAAACTCGTCCACCTGCACCAATGGCTGTAAAGTGGTAGCTATCAACCTTTCCTCATTGTCGAGGTAAAGAAAGACATTCAGCACATCGCCAGGCTTACAGCCTTCGGGCACATAACGCGTAGGCAATAAAATCTCTCCGTCATCGCCTCCATCTAAATAGACACCAAAGTCTACTTCTTTTACAACCTCCAGCTGGTTGTATTTTCCCAGTTTTACGTTCATTAGCTAAATTTTTTCTCAAAGATAAATAAAAAGCACTATCTTTACTCGCTATTAACAAAGAAAACCCCAATTAGTTATGGATAATTTTATCTTTTACAATCCTACACGCCTCATCTTTGGCAAAGGCATGATTGCCCAATTGTCCCAACAGATACCGGCCAACAAGAGAATCATGATCACTTTCGGAGGTGGCAGTGTAAAAACAAATGGAGTCTATGAACAAGTAATCCAAGCCCTTGAAGGACGTGATTACACGGAGTTTTGGGGAATAGAATCAAATCCTGATATATCTACCCTGAAAAAAGCTATAGAATCAGGCAAAGAAAAAAACATCGACTTCCTGCTGGCAGTAGGTGGCGGCTCAGTTATAGACGGTACCAAGTTGATTTCCGCTGGTATTCCCTACGACGGAGATGCCTGGGAACTAGTTAAAAAAGGCAGTGCACAAAATACTATTCCTTTAGGAACTGTGCTAACTATTCCCGCCACAGGTTCAGAAATGAATAACGGAGCTGTAATTTCATGCCGTGAAACTCATGAAAAATATCCATTTTTCTCCTCTCATCCTGTATTTTCTATCCTAGATCCGACAGTAACTTTCTCATTGCCCGACTATCAGATAGCTTGCGGACTGGCAGACACTTTTGTACACGTCATGGAACAATACATGACCAAAACAAACGAATCTTATCTAATGGACCGCTGGAGCGAAAGCATCCTTCGTACATTGGTACAAATCGCTCCGCAAATCAAAGAAAACAAACAGGATTATCACTTGATGAGTGAATTTATGATGTCCGCCACTATGGCTTTGAACGGTTTCATTGCTATGGGAGTATCCGAAGACTGGGCCACCCACATGATAGGGCATGAGCTGACTGCATTACATGGCATGACACACGGCCAAACACTGGCTATCGTATTTCCCGGAACTCTACGGACACTCGCCGACAAAAAGCGTGACAAAATACTACAATATGGCGAACGTATCTGGGGGGTTACTTCAGGAGTTCCCAGTGTACGAGTATCGCTAACCATAGAAAAGACTGAAGAATTCTTTAGAAATTTAGGACTTAAGACCCGTTTGGATGAAGCAGGAATAGGCGATGATACCATCGAAGAAATAGTACGCCGGTTCAATGAGAGAGGCGCAGCATACGGAGAGGACGGTGATGTAACTGGAGAAGTGGCACGCCGGATTCTGCAAAACTGTAAATCGAAAAAAGAAACAACTGATACAGGAGGAACGAGTATGAAAACAGTTATTCTTACTTCTTTCAAAAGTGATGTCCGAGCACACATGTTACAGGATCTTCTAAAAAATGAAGGTATAGAATCCATGTTGCAGGGAGAGTATACAGCCCAAGTTTTGGCTTATATTCCGGGAATGGAAATAAAGGTTCTAGTCTTCGAAAAAGATTATGCCCGGGCATTTGAAATCCTGAAAGCCAGTTTTCCCGAGAAAGTATAAGCATAACTTTCTTCTACACCATTCAAACTTTCTCATCCATATCTTGTTATAGGGAGTATTCAAACCTAAACTAAAGATGTACATGAGAAAGTTTTTATTTTTACCTTTACTGGCACTGCTAGCTTCGTGCGGTAAAGATGAGGATTATGACAGAAGCAATCCCAAACCTGAAGAGATGGTGACTCCCGCCTTATATGCCACCATTCAACAAAATACGACCGATCTTTATAACGGTCCTTTGGAAGTATTACCTTGCCGGCCTGATGGCAGTATTTATGTAGGAAATTACACATCAACCGGAAATCAGACCCCTGTCCCCGCATATTATTCCATAGAAAACGGAATAGGAAAATCTAAAAATTCCCCTCTAAGACTGCCCGCAGGCACCTATAATATCATTTATTGGGGATATCCCACCTTTTTCAATACTATAGACGCCGCACTGAGCGACCCTACCCTAATTTTAGGAGAAAAATTACTCGACACTTCATTAGGATTACGAAAAGTCCCCGTAGATACTGTTTACTATCCTGTACACGATTTAGTATTCGGCACACAAGAGATCAATATCGGTCAAGATGACCTTCAAGCGCATCTCATTCGTGCTACCGCCGCATTAGGAGTAATCACTACCGAAACAAACGGTAACGCTTTCAGCGAAAGCATAGACTCTATGTGGATTTATATCAGCAATATCTATAGTAATCTGAATTATTTCTCCGCCCAACCGGAAGGAACTGTCAAAACCATACGTTTCGGGTTGATCCCTAACGCAGATCGAAAAGAATTCAGCAATAAATTTGTATCTGTATTCCCATCCCAGCCAAATCCAATGATCCAAGTCTTCGTGCAAATGAAAAACGGAGATTTAAAGCATTACCAACAAAAGCTAACCACACAACTTAGTGCCGGAACAAAAACAACAGTCAACCTGAGTATGGACGGTGTACTACTGGAAGAAGGAGGGACCGGAGGATTCCAAGTAGACCAATGGAAAGAGCAGAATGACAGCATCCATATACCATTAAACTGATCTCTGCTCTATTAAATTTTCAAAGAAATCCTGCCATCTACCATGTGAATAGTACGGTCCGTCAAACGAGCCAAATTTTCATCATGAGTAACAATAACAAAAGTTTGGCCTAATTTATCACGCAAATCAAAGAACAACTGATGAAGTTCCTCTTTATTGCGGGTATCCAGACTGCCCGACGGCTCATCCGCAAGGATAACCGCCGGGTTGTTTATTAATGCACGCGCTACCGCCACCCGTTGCTTCTCCCCTCCCGACAATTCAGCCGGTTTGTGCGAAGCACGTTCGGACAACCCCAAAAAAGCTAGCGTTTCTTTGGCTTTCCGCATAGCTTCGGAAGAAGATGTACCTGCTATCAACGCAGGAATCATCACATTCTCTAAAGCTGTGAACTCGGGAAGTAACTGGTGGAACTGAAACACAAAGCCAATCTGCCGGTTACGAAAAGCCGACAACTCTTTTTCCTTCAAACAACTCACTTCTGTACCATTCAGTAAAATAGTACCCGTATCCGCCTTATCCAACGTTCCTATGATCTGCAATAATGTAGTTTTCCCCGCACCACTGGGACCTACAATACTTACCACCTCTCCTTTTTCTATCATCAAGTCAATACCTTTCAGTACCTGCAATGTCCCGAAACTCTTCGTTATTCCCTGTAATTCTATCATAATCAAATTCTTCTTATCACATACTCCGCCAGATAACAGCCAAAGACTGCCGGCATATAACTCACGGTTCCGGCAGTAGATTTCTTATTTTTCTCATCATCTACCAATATCACCGCATCCTGATCGGCCTGCTCTGTACTAAATACAACCGGAAGTTTTCGCTTCATCCCCATTTTCTGCAAACGCTTCCGCACGGCTTTGCTTAATCCGCAATGGTAAGTATCCCATAAATCGGCAAAACGAACCTGAGTAATATCCCATTTAGCACCGGCCCCCATACTACTCACAATGGGCAGACGACGTTGAAGCACATTATATATAAGGTAACATTTAGGAGCTACCGTATCAATGGCATCCACCACAAAATCAAATTTTGCACTGTCCAGCAATTCCGGAATACGCTCATCTTTCAGATACTCCACCAATACAGTCAATTCCAAATCAGGATTAATATCACGGAAACGTTCCGACAAAATTTCCGCTTTGGGACGTCCCATAGTAGAGTAAAGGGCCGAAAGCTGACGATTAATATTACTGGGCTGCACAATGTCTGCATCCACAATTGTCATACGGCCTACTCCTGCACGACAAATCATCTCGGCAGCATACGCTCCAACTCCACCCAAACCTACCACCAGCACATGAGCGTGACGCAGGCGTTTCATCTTATCTTTTCCTAGCAACAACTCCGTACGTTGCTGCCACTCTATATTAATTTCGTTCATCACCTTTCTTAAACCATTTGTAGAACCATTTTCCTACATTATCATATACTCGTGTTTCCGATTGTCCGCGAGGGTCAGAAAAAGAAACAATCTCTTGCGGATCGTCCCCTAACTGATCCGGATACACAATCAACAAACTGTTATTGGCAAAGTACTTGCTGATTTGTGACGGCAGACGTTCAAAAGAAGTCTGATAAGAGATGGAACCTTTACGCGAAGATACAACCACAAACAGATGGTCATAATTCACCTGTCCGGTCAATAAAAGCAGATCATCCCACTCTTCCAATAAAGAAAACTCCGTAAAAGTATTCGCCTCCTGTTTTTCTGTCAGGGCACGCAAATGCTTCAATGTATCTTCTGTAGCAAAGAAATGCACGCGGCATCCCAATTGTTTACCCATACGGCAGAGCTGTGTCATCCATTTCAAGAAACCTTTTTCATATTCCGCCTTATCGGGAACCGCCACCACAATCCGGCGCAACGTATTGACAGGCATCAATAATTTAGCGATCATAATCTGGCGGTTCGTACCCTTCAACAAGTTTTCCGTCATTGTACCAAAGAAAGAATCCATCAAATTCGTCTTACGATGCAAACCTATTACAATATCCGTTACCGCATATTCTTTCTGCGTATGAATAATACCTTGCGCAATATTCAAATCATAACGCAACACAGTCTTTACAGACGCATCGGCAGCAGCAGCAATCATCGCCGTACGCTCCAAGTTGCGCTTGCCTATCAGTTCCTTGGTTTCTGAAGTATTATTATCATTGATCACACTCAGTGCCACCAATGACTCTTTTTGTTTAGGATGCCTCATCATCAAAGCCATGCCTACCAACCCTTCTATGGTTTCAGGATTAGCTACCGGAATCAAGATGCGTTCCTGTTCCTTACCTTCGCTGCCCTCCATCAGATTTTCCTGAGTCACCATTTTGCGTGCGGCACGTTCTGTCACAACAGAACTTATAATACAAGTGAACAAAATCATGACCACCGTACCATTCAAAACATCATCATTCAACAACCGCTCTCCATTTTCCATAATAATACCATGACCTATCAACACAGCGGCCAAGGTCGCAGCAGCCTGTGCATTACTTAATCCGAATATCAAGCTGCCCTCCACCTTCTTCATTCCATATATCTTCTGGGTTATCCATGCAGCCAGCCACTTACTGAATGTCGCCACTACGGTCATTACAACCGCCACTTTCAGCGCTTCACCTTCCGTAAAAAGGCAACGTACATCAATAATCATCCCCACCCCAATCAAGAAATAGGGAATAAACAGCGCATTACCCACAAACTCCAGCCGGTTCATCAAAGGAGAGACATGAGGAACAAAACGATTTAATACCAACCCGGCAAGGAAAGCTCCCAAAATACCTTCCATCCCCACCAATTCCATCAAGCCTCCGCCCAAGAACACCATAGCCAGCACGAATATAAATTGCATCACCGCATCCTCATACGTACGGAAAAACCATCGGCTGATGCGAGGCATTAAAAATATGATAAGTCCGAACAGCAAAACTACCTTGGCAACCAACAGCACCCAAAACAGTCCGCCTACGTCCTCACCTTTATACATACCACCAATAACAGCCAGCACCATCAAAGCTAGCACCACAGTCACCGCCGTACCACCAATAGTGATACTGACCGTCCGTTGCCGCAACAAGCCATACCGGCTGATAATAGGATAAGCAATCAAGGTGTGACTGGCATACATACTGGCCAGCAACACAGAAGTCAAAAATCCATAGTCCAGCATACTCATGCTGCTCCATATGCCCAGCCCCATCGGGATGAGGAAAGTAAACATACCAAAGATCAATCCTTTTGTCCTGTTTTTCTTGAAATCGTCCATATCCATCTCAAGACCGGCCAAAAACATAATGTAGTAAAGTCCGACCTTTCCAAACAATTCAAAACTGCTGTCACGTTCCAGAATGTTAAAGCCATACTTGCCTACCACTACCCCGGCAAGTATCATACCGATGATATGCGGAATGCGTAAACGCCCCAAAATCATAGGGGCAAACAGGATGATAATAAGTACCAGGAAGAATATCCAGGTAGGATCTGTGACCGGAAAATGTATGTTAAGGTCGAATAATTCCATCTTTTTTTGAGTTTTATACCATTATATCGACAAAATTACGAAAAAACTTTCTTTTTTACTGATTTATATTCTAAAATGTTCTAATTTTGCACGCAGAACATACTTACATGCTGAGAGATAGTTCTAAAGTATTACTAAATTTTATCTTATAAAACAAAAAACAAAATGAAAGTAGCAATTGTTGGTGCGAGCGGAGCTGTAGGACAAGAGTTCCTGCGTGTGCTCGATGAAAGGAACTTCCCGTTGGATGAGTTAGTGTTATTCGGTTCTTCACGCAGTGCAGGACGAAAATACACATTCCGCGGTAAACAGATTGAAGTGAAACTCCTTCAGCACAACGATGACTTTAAAGGTGTAGATATCGCTTTCACATCAGCCGGCGCAGGTACCACAAAAGAGTTTTGTGAAACCATTACCAAACATGGTGCCGTACTGATTGACAACTCCAGCGCTTACCGTATGGACGCCGATGTGCCTTTGGTAGTACCCGAAGTGAATCCGGAAGATGCTTTGAATCGTCCCCGTAACGTGATAGCTAATCCCAACTGTACAACTATTCAGATGGTAGTTGCACTGAAAGCCATCGAAAATCTTTCACACATAAAACGTGTGCATGTGGCTACTTATCAAGCTGCCAGCGGTGCAGGTGCAGCGGCTATGGATGAATTGTATGAACAATATCGTCAGGTATTGGCTAATGAACCCGTGACTGTAGAGAAATTCGCTTATCAGTTGGCATTCAACTTGATTCCCCAAATTGATGTATTTACCGACAATGGATATACCAAAGAAGAAATGAAGATGTTCAACGAAACACGCAAAATTATGCACTCCGACATTCAGGTTAGCGCCATGTGTGTACGTGTTCCCGCCCTCCGTTCTCACTCGGAAAGTATCTGGGTAGAAACTGAACGCCCCATTTCTCCCGAAGAAGCCCGTGAAGCCTTTGCCAAAGGTGAAGGCCTGGTATTGATGGATAATCCCGAAAAGAAAGAATATCCGATGCCTTTGTTCCTGGCAGGTAAAGATCCTGTCTCTTATACACATCTCCGAGCCCACGAGACAGG
>ENA-OYAJ01000484-OYAJ01000484.1-human-gut-metagenome-genome-assembly--contig:-NODE-484-length-11367-cov-6.922649_pt1 | contig 11367 bp, 6 predicted proteins | sample MGYA00243431_ERZ652826 | MGnify/ENA primary metagenome ERZ652826 (study PRJEB26926, sample SAMN06164609) | human gut metagenome | biome: ENVO:00009003; feature: ENVO:2100002; material: ENVO:00002003...
GCGCCCAGACTTCCATTTCGCCGAAGCGCTGGCCGCCGAACTGCGCCTTGCCGCCGAGCGGCTGCTGCGTGACGAGGCTGTAGGGGCCGGTGCTGCGGGCGTGGATCTTATCATCGACGAGGTGGTGGAGCTTGAGGAAGTAGACCCAGCCGACCGTGACGTCGTTATCAAACTTCTGGCCGGTGCGGCCGTCGTACAGCACGCTCTTGCCGTCCTCGCGCAGGCCGGCTTTGTTGAGCGTCTCGCGGATGGTCTCCTCGTTGGCGCCGTTAAAGACCGGCGTTGCGACCTTCCAGCCGAGGGCCTGGGCCGCGTAGCCCAGATGCACCTCGAGCATCTGACCGATGTTCATACGGGAAGGCACGCCCAGCGGGTTGAGGACGATATCGAGCGGCGTGCCGTCCGGCAGGTACGGCATATCCTCGCGCGGGAGGATACGGGACACGACGCCCTTGTTGCCGTGGCGGCCGGCCATCTTGTCGCCGACGGAGATCTTACGCTTCTGCGCGATGTAGACGCGCACGACCTCGTTGACGCCGGGGGACATCTCATCGCCGTTCTCGCGGGTAAAGCGCTTGACATCGACGATGATGCCGGCCTCGCCGTGCGGGACCTTGAGCGAGGTGTCGCGGACTTCACGCGCCTTTTCGCCGAAGATGGCGCGCAGCAGACGCTCCTCGGCAGTCAGATCGGTCTCACCCTTCGGCGTGACCTTGCCGACCAGAATATCACCGCTGCGCACCTCCGCGCCGACGCAGATGATGCCGCGGTCGTCGAGATACTTGAGCGCATCGTCGCCGACGCCGGGGATGTCACGGGTGATCTCCTCGGGGCCGAGCTTCGTGTCGCGCGCGTCGCACTCGAACTCTTCGATATGAATGGAGGTGTAAACATCCTCCATGACCAGACGCTCGTTGATGAGCACGGCGTCCTCGTAGTTGTAGCCTTCCCAGGTCATGAAGCCGACCAGCAGGTTCTTGCCGAGTGCGATCTCACCCTGCGAGGTGGCCGGGCCGTCGGCAATGACGTCGCCCTTGCTCAGGCGGTCGCCGACGGCGACGATCGGGCGCTGGTTGATGCAGGTGCCCTGGTTGGAGCGGGCAAACTTGATGAGCTTGTAGTCCTTGATCTCGCCGCTGTCGTAGCGCACCTTGACGCTGTCGGCCGAGACAGCCATGACCAGACCGTCGTCCTCGGCGAGGATGACCACGCCGGAGTCCACGCACAGCTTGTGCTCGATGCCGGTAGCGACGATCGGCGCCTCCGTGACCATCAGCGGCACGGCCTGACGCTGCATGTTCGCGCCCATGAGGGCACGGTTCGCGTCGTCGTTTTCCAGGAACGGGATCATGGCCGTTGCGATGGAGACCATCATGCGCGGGGAAATGTCGACGTAGTCGACGCGGTCGCGGTCGACCTCGACGATCTCGTCGCGGTGGCGGCAGGTGATACGCTCGTTGATGAGGCAGCCGTTTTCGTCGATCGGCTCGCTCGCCTGCGCGACGATGTAGCGGTCCTCAACATCCGCCGTCATGTACTCGACGTCGTCGGTCACGCGGCAAGTGCCCTTCTCCACGCGGCGGAACGGCGTCACGAGGAAGCCGTACTCGTTCACGCGGGCGTAGGACGCGAGGTAGCTGATGAGGCCGATGTTCGGGCCTTCAGGCGTCTCGATCGGGCACATGCGGCCGTAGTGGCTGTAGTGCACGTCGCGGACATCGAAGCTCGCGCGCTCACGCGACAGGCCGCCGGGGCCGAGGGCGGAGATACGGCGCTTGTGCGTCAACTCTGCCAACGGGTTGGTCTGGTCCATGAACTGGGACAGCGGGCTGCTGCCGAAAAACTCCTTGATGGAAGCCGTCACGGGACGGATGTTGATGAGCGACTGCGGGGTGACCACGTCGAGATCCTGCAGCGTCATGCGCTCGCGGATCACGCGCTCCATGCGGCTGAAGCCGATGCGGAACTGGTTTTGCAGCAGCTCGCCCACGCTGCGCACGCGGCGGTTGCCGAGATGGTCGATGTCGTCCGGCTCGCCGATGCCGTGTGCCAGGCAGCACAGGTAGTTGATGGACGCGAACATATCGTCCGCGATGATGTGCTTCGGGATGAGCAGGTCAAGGTTCTCCTCGATGGCTTCCTTGAGCGCGTCACCCTCGTACTGCTCCATGAGCTGGCGCAGGATCACGCCGCGCACGAGCTCCTTGACGCCGAGCTCGGCGGGGTCGAAGTCAACATAGTGCTTCATGTCGACCATGCCGTTGCCGAACACGCGGACGGACTTGCCGTCCACGTCCAGATAGACGTCGTTAACGCCGGCCTCGGCAATCTCCTCAGCGCGCTCGCGCGTGAGCACCTCGCCCGCCTCGGCAATGATCTCGCCGGTCATCGGATCGGCGACCGGGGCCGCCAGCGCGAAGCCGGCGATACGGCCGCGCAGGCCGAGCTTCTTGTTGAACTTATAGCGGCCGACGTTCGAAATGTCGTAGCGGCGGCGGTCATAGAACAGGCCCTCGAGCAGCGACTCCGAACTCTCGACCGTCGGGGGATCGCCCGGGCGCAGCTTGCGGTAGATCTCGACGAGCGCCTCCTCGCGGGAGCTGCAGGTGTCCTTGTCGAGCGTGGCGACGATGCGCGCGTCGTTGTCGAACACTTCCTTGATCTGCTCGTTCGTGACGACGCCGGTCGTCATATCCGGGATACAGGACAGCCAGGTGTTCGGGTTGTCCGCCTTGTAGGCGCCCATGGCCTTGATGAACCAGGTCACGGGCAGCTTGCGGTTTTTATCGATGCGGCAGTTGAAGATGTCGTTGAGGTCTGTCTCGTACTCGAGCCAGGCGCCGTGGTACGGGATGACGGTCGTGCCGTAGGTGGAGTTGTAGGCCTTGTCGGTCTTTTTATCGTAGTACACGCCGGGGGAACGCACGATCTGCGAGACGATGACACGCTCCGCGCCGTTGATGACGAAGGTGCCGCTGGGCGTCATGATCGGGAAATCGCCCATGAAGATCTCCTGTTCCTTGATCTCCTCGGTCTCCTTGTTGCGCAGGCGGACGCTGACCTTCAGCGGGGCCGCATACGTGGCGTCGCGCGCTTTGCACTCTTCCTCGGTGTACTTTGGGTTCTCGTCCATGGAATAGTCCACGAAGCGCAGCTCGAGGTTGCCGGAGTAGTCGGTGATGACGTCCACATCCCTGAACACATCACGCAGGCCCTCTTCGAGGAACCACTTGTACGAATTCTTCTGGATCTCCAGAAGATTCGGCATGCTCTGGATCTCCTCGTGACGGGCAAAGCTCATTCGTTCGGTTTTTCCATAGGTGACTGCCTTTGGCATGGCGAACACTCCTTCTTTTGAGATTGCGAACACCCGGTTGGGTTGTAAAATACTTTTTTGACCTGTTGCATTTTCGCAGCGTATCCGGTAAAATGTGCTTGTAGGTTGCGGGAGTAGTCTCTCCCGCTCCCAAAGACACATAGCGTGATATTTTACCATTTCAACGCCTAGATTGTCAAGCACTATTTTGTGAATTTTCCGCCGGCAGGAGCGCGTCGCCCTGCCGCTTTTTTGTATCTTCGGAGGGATGGCCATGGATGTCCGGATCTGCCTGCTGCTGGCCGCCGAGGCCGGGCTGGCGCTGGTGCTGCTGTGGAGCGCCGGCGTGCTCCGGAAACCGGCGCACGTCCTGTGCGCGGCGCTGCTGCTGGCAGCGGCGTTCGTGCTGCGCGGGCTGTGCCTGAATTACGAGACGAGCGACTACACGCAGTTTCTGACCGTGTGGGTCGATTTTTTCCGCACGCACGGCGGGCTTGCCGCGCTACGGGAGCCTGTGGGGAATTATAATGTACCGTACCTGACGTTTCTGGCGCTCATCAGCGGCAGCTCCCTGTCCGATCTTCACCTCATCAAGCTGTTCAGCATCTTTTTTGATGTCGTGCTCGCATGGTCGGTCATGCAGCTCGTGGGGCTGTTCCGGCGGGAAGCGGCGTGGAAGCTCGCGGCGTTCTTTCTCGTGCTCTTCTGGCCGACGGTCGTTCTCAACGGCGCGCTCTGGGGCCAGTGTGACAGTGTATATGCCGCCCTCGCCGTGCTGAGCGTTTATCTCGTGCTGGCCGGGCACCCCGTGCTCGGCGTCGTGAGTATCGGGGCATCGTTCGCCTTCAAGCTGCAGGCCGTGTTCGTCATGCCGGTATTTCTGCTCTTCTGGCTCACGCGGCGCGTCAGGCTGCGGCACGCGCTGGCCTTCCCCGCCACGTGCGTGATCATGGTGCTCCCGGCCGTCATCGCCGGGCGCGGATTGTGGGACGCGCTGACCCTCCCGTTTCAGCAGACGGGCAGCATCGGCACCGGGCTGAACTACAACGCCTCGTCCGTCTTTGCGCTCGTCACGGATGTGCGCGACCCCGAGCTCGCCGCGAAGCTCGGCATCGGCGCGGCCGCGCTCGTGATCGTGCTGCTGGCCGTCTGGTTCTGGCTGCACCGGGACGATTGCTCTGACCGGGCGCTCGTGCTGGCGGCGGCGCTGCTCGCGGTCGCGATCCCGTTTTTCCTGCCGCATATGCATGACCGGTATTTCTTCGCCGCCGATGCGCTCACGCTCGCGCTGGCGATCACGTGGCCGCAGCTGACGCTGCCTGCGGTGCTGTGCGAGTTTGCGTCTCTGCTCGGCTACCACGCCTACCTGCGCATGCGCTACCTGCTGCCGATGGCCGACGGCGCGCTCGCGCTGATCGCAGCGCTTGTGATTCTGGCGGCTGTTCTGGCGCTGGAACTGCGGCAGAGATCGCCGCTGGACGGGAAAACAAAAAAATCGACCTGAGTCGAAAATTTGCTGTTGACATTCCGCGCTTTTCTGTTATAATAACTCATGCGTTTGAAAAGTGCATATGCGGGAGTGCTGGAATCGGTAGACAGGCAGGCTTGAGGTGCCTGTGTCCAACCATAGACGTGTGGGTTCAAGTCCCATCTCCCGCACCAAAATCGGCAAGCATCATACGATGCTTGCCGATTTTTACTTCTTCACTCTTACTCTTACCTTTTAACTATTCACTCTTACCTCTTCACGATTTAATAGCACAGCCGCCGGCAGAAAATCTGCCGACGGCTCTTTTTGCAAACGCAAAGCAGATCGGATTCGAGGCGGGCCTTGCCCCCTCGAGCTCCCCCGCTGCTCTGTGATCCCGCACACAGCATCCATCCCACAGCATCACAGCCGCCGGCAGAAAATCTGCCGGCGGCTGCTTTGTGAGAGAGACGCAAATTATCCAACGATGAAGTACAGGACCATGAGCGCGCACAGCAGGTACATGATCGGGTGGATCTCCTTGGCCTTGCCGCGCACGAGCTTGACGAGCACGTGCACGATGATGCCGGCGCCGAGGCCGTTGGTGATGTTGCCGGTGAAGGCCGTGAACATCATCATGACGCAGGGGCCGATGGCGTCGTCAAAGTCCGTGAAGTCGATCTCCGTGAAGCCCTTGAGCATGAGGAAGCCGACATAGATCAGCGCCGGGCCGGTCGCGGCATACGGGATGGCGACGAACAGCGGCGCGAGGAAGACGGTCAGCAGGAACATGATGCCTGCGACGAGCGCGGTCAGACCGGTGCGGCCGCCGGCTTCCACGCCGGAGGTGGACTCGACAAAGGTCGTGATGGTGGTGTTGCCGGTCAGCGCGCCGAGGCAGGTGCCGATGGCGTCAACGAGGAAGGGGCGCTCGATACCGGGCAGGTTGCCGTTTTCATCGAGCATGTTGGCGCGGTTGGCAACGGCCAGCACCGTGCCGAGCGTGGAGAAGAAATCTCCGAAGAAGCACACGAACACGAGGATAAGCCCGCTCGCGGTGAACACACCCTTGAAATCGAGATTGAACATGACGTTGCCCAGCTCGCCGAAGTCCGGCACGGCGGCGACGCCGTTGAGCGTCGTGACGCCGAGCGGGATGCCGATGAGCGTGGTGGCGATGATGCTGATGAGGATAGCGCCCTTGACGTTCAGAGCATTGAGCACGATGATGAGCAGCAGACCGCCGATAGCCAGCAGCACAGCGGGATCGGTGAGGTTGCCGAGGGCGATGCCGTTTTCAAACGAGCCGATGCCGCAGTTTTTGAAGCCGAGGTAGGCAATGAAGAAGCCGATGGATGCGGAGATGGCAATCTTAATGTTCTTCGGAATGACGCGCACGATCAGATCGCGCAGGCCAAAGACCGTCAGCAGCACGAACACAATGCCGGAAATGAGCGTGATCGCCATGGCGGCGCCGAAGCTCAGTGCCTGCGACTGGATGAGCGCGCCGAGAATGAAGTTCGAGCCCATGCCGGTCGAGAGCGCGAAGGGAAAGTTCGTGTAAAAGGCCATCAGCAGCGTGATGAGGCCGGACACGAGCGCGCAGGTAATCATGATGGCGGACTTGGTGATGACAACGCCGTTGACATCCGTGATGTACGCCTCGCCGCCGCAGATCGCGGCCGGCTGGACGGCCAGCACATACGCCATGGTCATGAAGGTGGTCAGGCCTGCGATGATCTCGGTTTTTTTATCCGTACCGCGCAGGCCGAGTTTGAAGAATTTCTCCATCAAAAGCTCCTTATCCTTTCTCTGTCTCTGGTTGATTTATGCTTCCGCATCCGCAAACACGGGTACGAACGTCTGGTTGGCGCCGTTGACGAGGCCCATATCCGTAATGACCACGCTCGGCAGCACCGGCAGCGCCATGATGGCGGTCGCCAGCAGGGTGAGCTGTCCGTCGCTGATGGCATCGAGCGCGGACTGCACGGCCGCGATCTCGTCGGCGACCTCGGTGCAGGGCTTCTGGCTCATGAGGCCGGCAGCCGGCAGGGCGATGTGCGTCTCCCGCTCGCCGTCGATCACGCAGACGCCGCCGCCGCACGCGCGCAGGATCTCGGCGGCACGGAAGGCGTCCTTCGGATCATGATAGCTGACAGTGAAGTTGTGGCTGTCGTGCGAAATGGTAGATGCGAGCGCGCCGCTGCGCAGGCCAAAGTCGCGGTAGACGGCGATCGTCTTGCCGCCGCGGCCGTAGCGGTTGGCGCAGCAGACGAACACGAGCGTCGGATCTCCGCTGATGTCGACCACGCCGTCACGCACCGGCAGCTCCACCGGCTCGACATGGCGCAGGATGCGGTTGCCGTCCTCGGACACCATGACGTTGACGCGGATCGTGTCGCCAGTGTAGCCCTCCGGCACACGAAGTTCGAAGGACTCAGGGCCCGTGATCTGCGGCATGTTGACCGTGTTCGGCAGGTCATAGTCAGCCGTTTTGCAGTCACCGCCGAGGTACTTACCGTCCTCCGCGACGAGCACGCCCTCGGTGAACACGGCCTTCGGCCGGCTGCCGTCGAGCGCGTCGACGAGCTGAATGTCGGCGATGTAGCCCGGCGCGATCGCTCCGAGATCGTCAAAGCCGTACTCACGCGCGGCGTTGAACGTCGCCATCTTGACGACCTCGCGGCCGTCGAGCCCGGAAGCGACCGCCTTGCGCACGACGTTGTTGATATGGCCGACGGTGAGCAGATCCTTGGCGTGGACGTCGTCCGTGCAGACGGACACGAAATCACGCCACGGCTGATCCTTGCAGCCGTCGACAAGGAAGGAGAGGTTATCAATGAGGGAGCTGGCGCGCAGGTTGATGTGCATGCCGGCGCGGAGCTTGGCGCGCACCTCGTCGGCGTTCACGCTCTCATGGTCGGACACCGGACCGCCGATGCGGTAGGCCGCGAGCTCACGGCCGAAGCAATACGGCGCATGGCCCTGCAGGAACACGCCGCGGCGCAGGCCCTCGTCGATGATGGTGCGCATACGCTCGCTGTTCTGAATGACGCCGACATAGTCCATGATCTCGGCGATGCCGATGACGTCGTCCATGTCCAGCAGCTCGCCGACTTCCTTGGCGAGGAACTCCGCGCCGGCGTTCTCCATGCCGGGCACGGCCGGAACGCACGACGGAGCGAGCACGTACTGGCGGAGCTTGGACTTTTTCGCATTCTCGAGCATGAAGCGCACACCGTCAAGGCCCATGACGTTGCCGATCTCGTGCGGGTCGGTGCAGATGGTCGTCGTGCCCCACGGCAGGATGGCGCGGGCGAGATTCTCGGGGATCATCATCGTGCTCTCGATGTGCATGTGCGTGTCGATGTAGCCTGGGATCAGGTAGCGGCCCTGACCGTCGTAGTACGACTTGGACGGCAGGACGGCCTCCTGTCCTTCCTCACGCACCAAAACAACAAATCCGTCCAGTATGTCGACACTGGCCGGATAGATTTCTCCCGTAATGACATTGAAAAACTGCACATTGCCGATCGTCAGATCGCACGGGATCTGACCCATGGCCGCCTGAATGAGGCGCGAGCGATCCTTTGCCTTGCGTGTACGCATCAAAATCCCTCCCTGAAATCATAAGCTGCTATCAACCATAAAAAGCGTTTCCGCTTTCTATCCAAATAAAAAACGGCGGAGTGCCGCGATCTGCGACCCTCCACCGAAACGGCAAAGCTCACACAGCGGTTTTTGCGCTGTGCTTGCTGCATTCCGGTAGTCGGGCAATTCAAGGGCCGCCCGGTAGAGACGCGGGGCCCATGTGACTTCCCCGCCTATACCTGAAAGTGTCTGTGTTCACTTGTTGGAACGCCTTGATTATAAATCCGGCGGCACCGAAAAGCAATTATTCAAGAACCTGAAATAATTCCGCCCTTTCGATTTTTCTCTATCCATTTCGCCGAATTTCCTACCATAAAACGGAAGTGTCTCTGTCAGGCGTGTGTTTGCCCGTCAGAGACACATTCTCGTATTATGTCTTTTATACGCTTACGCGCCGCGCAGCAGCGCCACGGCCGAGCGCGCGGCCGTGGCCGCGTCCGGGCAGTAGACGTCCGCGCCGATCTCGGCGCTGTAGCCGGGCGTGATGGGCGCACCGCCGACAAAGATCTTCACCCGGTCGCGGATGCCGCGGGCCTTCGCCAGCTCCACCACGTCGCGCATTTCCGTCATGGTCGTCGTCAGCAGCGAGGAGCAGGCGATGATGTCGCAGTGCTGCTCGATGGCCGTGTCCACGAACTGCTCCGCCGTGACGTCCACGCCGAGGTCCACGACCTCCAGTCCGCTGCCCTCCATCATGATCTTGACGAGGTTTTTGCCGATGTCGTGCATATCGCCGCGCACCGTGCCGAGGCAGACGCGGCCGATCGTCTCGCTGCTCTCCCCCGTCATGTATGGTTTGAGCAATTCCGTCGCCGCCGCCATGCAGCGCGCCGCGATGAGCATCTCCGGCACGAAGGCGCGGTTGGCCGAGAAATCCTCGCCGAGGATGGTCATGCCGCGCACGAGCCCGTCCGTGAGGATTTCCTGCGCTCCGTGGCCATTTTCAAGTGCCTCGGAGCACAGCTGCAGCACGCGCTTTTGCTGCCCGCGCACGAGCGCGGACGCGATGCGCGAGAGCACATCGCCCTGCGGCTGTTCGGCCTCGGGCGTGCTCTGGGCCGGTGCAGCCGGGGCGTGCACGCTCCGGCGCGGGACAGGCGGCAGGTGCGTCACCGGCACGTGCAGCGTGGCGTTGTATTCATCGACCGCCTGATTGAGATAGGTATCCACGTGCGGGTAGACCGTGCCCGCCAGGCCGTAGGTGATCGACGGGATGTAGTGCCCGCCGGGGCAGTTGCGCCGCAGCACGCCGCGGGCATAGGTGAGGATGTCCTCGGGTGTGGCATCCTTGCGGTCAATGGCCGCGCCGAAGCCGCCCATGAGCGTGAGCCGCCCGTTTAAGTGCGCTTGCAGGGCAGGAATGTTGTTTTCCGGCAGGACGCCCTGCCAGACCTGGATGCCGATCTCGGCCATGTCGTCCACGATGGGCACAAGATAGGAGTCCGCGTGGTGGATCGCGATGACGCCGCGCGAGCGGATGTAGCCATAGAACCGGCGGTACGGCTCCTTGAAGAATTCCCGCCACATCTCGGGCTTCATGAACAGGGCGTTTTTTGTGCCCCAGTCGTCGTGCGAGAAGATCACGTCCGGCTGCAGGTTGTCGATGAGCATGCGCACATACGTCAGACGGTACTCCGTGATGTAGTCAATGAGCGCGTGCATCTCGTCCGGGTGTGCATAGAGGTTCGTGAGCGTGTCCTCAAAGCCCATGAGAAAGTGGCACTGCTCAAAAATGCCTGTGCCCATGAACCCGGCCAGCAGGTGATCCGGCCCGCAGGCGGCGCGCGCCTCGGCGCGGCAGGCCTCCCACCCCTCCGCGCAGGCAGCCTCCAGATCGGGCGCGTGCACCGTCTCGCGCCAGCGCGTGATGTCCGGGCAGACGGCGAGACCCTCGCGCGTGTCCGGCATCGGGCCGGGCGCGTCCTCGGGAAACAGGATCGTCGTGCCCCAGCGGTCCACGCTCGTCGTGCCGCGCTTGCGGTTGCCGCGCAGGTAGGTGTTGCACGGATCGTTGAGGCACATATGCAGCGCCTCATACTGGCGCAGCTGGCGCTCCGGCTGGCCGTCGGGCCGGATGAGCTCGAGGAAGATCTCTTTCGGTGTGGACATGGTTTTCACTCCTTGTTGTACAAAACGCAGGATGTATACGTCATGGTGCGCGGGCCGTAGTTGTAGGCAAGGCCCGAGCGCGTGCAGATGTCGCTCACGAACAGGCCATACGCCTCCATGGACGACAGGCGCTTGGTCGGGTACCGGCACGGGCGGTCGGGGTACGTGCAGCGGGCGCAGAGCGTGCAGCTGCCGGCCGTCAGCGGCAGGCAGCCGGGATGGAGCCGCCGCATCTGGCGGGCAAAGTCGGCAAAGCGGCGCTTGTGCGCGCGCTCGGTGGCCGCAATGGACTCGTAGTCAAAATCATCGCGCAGCATCCCGGTCGTCTGCACGAGGATACCGGCGTCAAAGCCTGCGATGCGGCGCGCGGCCGCCTCGATACTGCCGCAGCCGGGCGGACAGGCCCAGTTGTGCCCATAGCGCCCGCAGCGGCCGTCCGCGCACATGGCGCGCACCGCCTCGAGCGGCACCGCCGCCGCCATATTCAGCTGTACCCAGTGGGAAAAGCCGTTTTGTGCAGCCAGCGTTTCGGGATCGTTCATATGCAAAGCCTCTTGACAAAGCAAAGTTTCGCCGCTTAGAATGTGCCTATATCTTATCGGGGGGCGGCGGCCATGTCAAGCATTCAAATTGAACAAAACGGCCGGAGCCGCACCATTCCCCTGCCGGAAGGTGAGACGCTGCTGTCCGTCCTGCGGCGCGCGGGCTATTCCATTCCCGCCGCCTGCGGCGGAAAGGGCCGCTGCGGCAAGTGCCGTGTGCCGGTCAACGGCGTGCCCCGGCTCGCCCTGTCTCTTATACACATCTGACGCTGCCGACGAAG
>ENA-OYAJ01000488-OYAJ01000488.1-human-gut-metagenome-genome-assembly--contig:-NODE-488-length-11286-cov-3.580002_pt1 | contig 11286 bp, 9 predicted proteins | sample MGYA00243431_ERZ652826 | MGnify/ENA primary metagenome ERZ652826 (study PRJEB26926, sample SAMN06164609) | human gut metagenome | biome: ENVO:00009003; feature: ENVO:2100002; material: ENVO:00002003...
GGCTCGGAGATGTGTATAAGAGACAGGAGATGTGCTTTGGCAGCTTTGAGGGCCGCAATTTCATCGAGATGGAAAAGGACCCCGAGTATCAGGCATGGGTGAAGGCCAACTGCGAAAGCCCCTGCCCGGATGGAGAGCGCAAGACGGATTTTTCAGACCGCATCTGCCGCACCGTGGCAGAGCTGATCGATAAAGCCCTTGCCGCAGGCGAAGAACGGCTGGTCATTCTGGCCCACGGCGGCACCCAGATGGCCGCCATGGAGCGGTTTGCCGTCCCTCACAGGGACTATTACGCATGGTGCGGACCCAACGCGGGCGGCTTTGTGCTGGATGCAAAGGACTGGACGGAAAAGCATCTGCTGTATCTCGTAAAGACCGTCCAGTACACAAAGGAGAGCAGGGCATGATCCTTCAGGCAGTTGTCGGCGGTTTTGTGCTGGACGCGCTCTTCGGCGACCCGGCGTGGCTGCCGCACCCGGTGGTGCTTATGGGCAGATGTATCTCCCGGCTGGAAAAGTTCCTGCGCGCCCGCCTGCCCGGCACCCCGCAGGGAGAGCTGCTGGGCGGTGCCGTGACGGCGTTCTGCCTGCCGGTGGGCACCTTTCTGGTCACGAGCCTTGTGTGTCTGGCGGCGGCAAAGCTCAGCCCGTGGCTGGGCCTTGCGGTGCAGATGTTCTGGTGCGGGCAGGCGCTGGCCGCAAAGGGACTGGTGCAGGAGAGCACGAATGTCTATGTCGAGCTGAAAAAAGGCAGCCTGCCCGCCGCCCGAAAGGCGGTGGGCCGCATCGTGGGCCGCGACACGGAAGCCTTGACCGCCGAGGGCGTGACCAAGGCGGCGGTGGAGACGGTGGCCGAGAACGCCAGCGACGGCGTCATTGCGCCTTTGCTTTATATGCTGTTGGGCGGTGCGCCGCTGGCCCTGACCTACAAGGCCATCAACACCATGGACAGTATGCTGGGCTACAAAAACGAAAAATATCTCTATTTTGGCCGTGCGGCGGCAAAACTGGACGATGTGGCGAACTATATCCCGAGCCGTCTGGCGGCGCTGCTCTGGATCATGGCGGCGGCGTTCACCCGCAATGACGCCAGGGGCGCGTGGCGTATCTGGCGGCGGGACCGCCGCAATCACGCCAGCCCCAACAGCGCTCAGACCGAGAGCGCCTGCGCCGGTGCGCTGGGCGTCCAGCTGGCCGGGCCGGCCTACTATTTCGGCGAGTATTACCCGAAGCCCACCATCGGCGACCCGCTGCGGCCCATCGAGCCGGAGGATATTCTGCGGGCAGATCGGATGATGTATGTAGCCAGCGGGTTTGCGCTGGCGTTTGGATGTGCGATACGGGGGTTCTTGGGATGAAAGAACTGGTCCACGGCGGTGACTGGATGGGCTACCGCGAACGCTTTGGCCGCGACGCGCTGGATTTTTCGGCGAACGTCAGTCCACTCGGTCTGCCCGAGGGGGTGGCGCAGGCCATCCGGGATTCACTGCCTCTGGCCGACCGCTACCCCGACCCCCTCTGCCGCACCCTGCGGGCGGCGCTGAGCCGGGCCGAGGGTGTGCCGCAGGAGCATATCCTCTGCGGCAACGGCGCGGCAGACCTCATCTTCCGGCTGGTCTGGGCCGTAAAGCCCCATAAGGCGCTGGTGACTGCCCCGACTTTTGCCGAGTACGCCTCTGCATTGGACACGGTGGGGTGCGAAGTGAAACGCTTCTTCCTCGATGAAACGAATGATTTCGCCCCGACGGACGCCCTCGTGGACGCTGTGGACGAGAGCATCGACATGGTGTTCCTCTGCCAGCCGAACAACCCGACGGGGCAGCTGGCCTCACCCGAACTGGTGAAAAAGCTGCTGCGCCGGTGCGGGGAGTGCCACACGATTTTTGCCGTAGATGAGTGCTTTCTGGACTTTCTGCCCGATGCCGACGGGTGGACCGCGAAGCCTCTGCTGGAAAGTGGGAACCTCGTCATCCTGAAAGCTTTCACCAAGCTCTACGGCATGGCCGGCGTCCGGCTGGGTTACTGCCTCTGCGGCGACGAAGCGCTTCTGGAAAAAATGCAGACAGCGGGCCAGCCGTGGGCCGTATCCAGTCTGGCCCAGGCGGCAGGCGTCGCGGCCCTGAAAGAAACCGCTTATGTGGACGAGGTGCGCGCCCTTATCGCCCGGCAGCGGCCCGTTCTGACGGCGGGCCTGCGGGCGCTGGGCCTGCGGGTCATCGACGGAAAGGCAAACTATCTGCTCTTCCGCGCGCCCGCCGACCTGAACGAGAGGCTTCGCCCGCTGGGAACACAGGTGCGCAGCTGCGCGAATTATCCGGGCCTCGGGCCGGAGTGGTACCGCACGGCGGTGCGCACGGCCCCCGAGAACGCCCGGCTGCTGGAACTTATGAAAGAGGTGCTGGGATGAGCAGGGCAAAATGCATCATGGTGCAGGGTACGATGAGCGGTGCAGGCAAAAGCCTGCTCTGCGCGGCGCTCTGCCGCATTTTTGCGCAGGACGGCCTGCGCGCCGTGCCGTTCAAGAGCCAGAACATGGCTCTGAACAGCTTCGTCACCAAAGACGGCCTCGAGATGGGCCGGGCGCAGGTGGTGCAGGCGCAGGCCGCCGGTGTCGAGCCGGACGTGCGGATGAACCCCATCCTCCTGAAGCCCAGCAGTGACGTGGGCAGTCAGGTCATCGTCAACGGCGAGGTGCGGGGCCAGATGAAAGCGTCGGAGTATTTCCGCACGAAACGGCAGCTGGTGCCGGACATCCTGAAGGCATATGACAGCCTCGCCGAGGAGGCTGACGTCATTGTCATCGAGGGCGCGGGCAGCCCGGCGGAAATCAACCTGAAGAGCGAGGACATCGTGAACATGGGCCTCGCCGAGATGGTGGACGCGCCGGTGCTTCTGGTGGGCGACATCGACCGGGGCGGCGTGTTCGCCCAGCTATACGGCACGGTGGAGCTGCTGGAAGAAAAAGAACGCCGACGCATCAAGGGGCTCGTCATCAATAAATTCCGTGGAGACGTAGAAATTCTGCGCCCCGGCCTCGCCATGCTGGAAGAAAAGACTCATCTGCCCGTGGTGGGCGTCGTGCCGTACCTGAAAGTGGACATCGAGGACGAGGACTCCCTGAGCCAGCGCCTCGAGATGCGGGACGGCAAAAAGCCGCTGGATGCGGCGATCATCCGTCTGCCGCATCTGTCCAATTTTACGGACTTCATGCCGCTGGAACAGCACCCGCTGCTGGGCGTGCGGTATGTTTCGAACGCTCATGAGCTGGGCGCACCCGACCTCATCCTGCTGCCGGGGACGAAAAACACGGTGGACGACCTGCTCTGGCTGCGGCAGTGCGGGCTGGAAACGGCTCTGCTCAAGCTGGCCGCGAAAGACACGCCGGTGCTGGGCGTCTGCGGCGGCTACCAGATGCTGGGCCAGACCCTCGACGACCCCACCGGCAGCGAGAGCGGCCGGCCGCAGACTCTGCGGGGGCTGGGTCTGCTGCCCACCCGGACCGTGTTCAGCGAGCAGAAGCGCCGCGCACAGGTCAAAGCGACCGTCGCCGCCGCCCCCTTTGCGGGTGCAGAGCTGGAAGGCTACGAGATCCACACCGGCGTGACCGAGGCGGAGGGCGAACCCTTCGCCCACTACCCCGACGGAGGCCGGGAAGGCTGTGTGCAGGGCAATGTGTTCGGCACCTACCTCCACGGTCTGTTCGACACCGGTACGCTGACCGAGGCGCTGGCGGGCTGGCTTTGCCGCCGGAAGGGCATCGACCCCTCCGACGCGGCCCTCATCCCGATGGAAGAGTACCGCCGCCAGCAGTTCGACATCCTGGCCGACGGCGTGCGCGGGGCGCTGGATATGGACGCGGTGTATGCCGCGATGGGAATGGAGAAGCGTTGAATGGAACAGGGACTTTTGCATCTGTACTGGGGCGACGGAAAGGGAAAGACCACCGCCGCTATGGGTCTTGCGCTCCGTGCGCTGGGGTCCGGGAAGCGGGTGGTCATCGTCCAGTTTTTGAAGGGCGGGAACAGCGGCGAGATCCCGCTTCTGGCCCAGCTTGGCGCGGAGATCTACCGGGGCAAGGCCGGGCAGAAATTCGTCTTTCAGATGACGCCGGAGGAAAAGGCTGCGACCCGGGAACTGCAAAACCAGAACCTCGCCGCCGCCATGGCACAGCCTGCCGACCTGCTGATACTGGACGAAGCCGGGAGCGCAGAAGAGCTGGATATGGTGGACATCGATCTATTAAAAAAGGCCGTTCTGGAGCGGCCTGCCGGATGTGAGTGCGTCCTGACGGCCCACACGCCGCCCCAGTGGATGCTGGACGCCGCCGACTACTCCACCGAGATGAAATGCCGCCGCCACCCCTACCAGAAGGGGATAAAAGCACGAAAGGGGATAGAATATTGACGCCGCAGCATCATCTGCCCGCCGACATTGAGCGGACGAGCTTCCACATCATCACCGAAGAGCTGGAAATGATGGGCCTGACCCCGCCGCCCGAGCACGAAGCCGTGGTCAAGCGGGTCATCCACACCACCGCCGACTTCGACTATGCGCGGAATCTCCACTTCACCCCCCGCGCGGTGGAGCAGGCCGTCAAGGCCCTCCACACCGGGGCCGTCATCGTGACCGATACGAATATGGCGCTGGCTGGCATCACCAAGCCCGGTCTGGCGAAGCTGGGCGGCACGGCCTGCTGTTATATGGCTGACCCCGAGGTGGCCGCCGCCGCCAAAGAGGCTGGCACTACCCGGGCCGTCGCAGCGATGAAAAAGGCAGCACAGGAGCATCCCGGGGCCATCCTCGCCGTCGGCAACGCGCCCACGGCTCTGCTGACGATCGCAGAACAAATCGAAAGCGGCCTGCGGCCCGCACTGGTCATCGGTGTGCCGGTGGGCTTTGTGAACGTGGTGGAGAGCAAAGAACGGCTCTTCGCCGTCTGCGAAAAGTACGGCGTACCCGCCATCGTGGCGATGGGCCGCAAGGGCGGCAGCAACGTCGCTGCGGCCATCTGCAATGCCCTCATCTACTCTGCCGCCGAGATGCTCGACCCCTCGGCGCGGGGGTGGAAGTGAGCGGCAAATTTTGGAGAAACACAATGATACCTACAAGAAAGACCGATGAAAAATTTTATCGGCTGTTTTCGACCTTTCACGCCTTTTCAGAGCATCTGACCAAGCGGGAAGACAATGAACTGCGCGATAAATACGACCACAATGCGTTCTGTTATTCCGGCCAGCCCACGGAGGACGAGCTCCGGGCCGCGCTGGCCTACCAGAAAGAGCGGGGAGACACCTTCCTCAAGCTGGAAGGGTACGAGCCGCTGGCCGATGCATTCGGCATGGAGTGCGAAGAGACCCTGACGATGGTTCTGCCCCCGGAAACAGACATCCGCAGCTGGAAAGCGAACCCGGACGTCTCGATCAAGGCCCCGGACGCAGACCAGCTGGAACAGCACGAACTGAAATACTACGGCCCGTTGTACGGAGATGATTTTACCGTGCGGAACAACCGGAACCTCCGGGAAAAGCTGACCTACCTCGGCGCGTATCTGGGCGGGAAGCTGGTGGGTGATTGCTATATTTTCGCATCCGATGGGTATGTCTGCATGGACGGCCTGCTGGTGGACGAGGATTTCCGGCACCAGTACATCGCCATGACCCTGATGAAGCATATTGCCGAAAAGGCGCAGGAGCGCGGAGAGATCCTGTATCTTCACGCTGACTCCGAGGATACACCGAAGGAACTGTATGCGAAGATGGGATTTCAGGCCGTTGACAAGCTCTATGAATATCTCTGCACCGATTTCTCGAAACTGAAAATATGAACGAATATACGCCGAATACGGCAACTGGCTTCCCCTCGTGGGAAGCTTTTCTTTTACACCGTCGCCAGCACGGCGAGAATGCTCTGCCAGCGTTTGTTCTCGACGGCGGGAGCACGGCGGACGGGCCGGGACTGTACAGACTGAGGCCGCTGAGCCGTCTGGGGCAGGGGAGCGAAAAGCGCGGCCTGCCATGCGGCGGCAAGCTGCATGGCCTCCGGGCAGCTCTGCAGGGTGCGGCGCTCGGCTCCGGCGAGGTAGTCGCCCAGCCAGCAGAGGATGGCCGCGATGTTCAGCTGTTCTGCGGCGCGGGTGCTCCAATAGCTCCAATGGGCGGGACGGCCCACGAACCGCTCCACCGTGATGAGCGCACCCTCCCGGGCGGCAGAGGGGGCGACGGCCCCACAACCACCGGCAGTATGGGCCAGAACGTTCAGAATGCGCGCCATCCGGCCGCTGTCGAGGGCGTCGTCCCGGACAAAAGCAGAGAAATCCGTCTGGGCCAGCAGACCGTCGGCGGTGGCGGGGAAGCGCCCCGTCAGCTCGCCCGAAGCGTTGTGGCAGCTCTGCCACCCTTTGCGGACGAGCTGGAAGTTCAGCTTCTGACGTCCCATCGTGGAATAGAACACCCGGGCCTTGCCGCTGACCGGCTCCTGCCGCAGCTCGAGATAAGCGTCTGAGCCTCCGAGGTCTTGGACCTTGACGCTGAGCACAAGGCGGTACTCAGGCTTCTGGCTGGACATGGCAAGATGCATCTCTTCAAAATAACGTGCGGCATCCATAGCGGTTCTCCTTCCTGTGGGCGCGGGGTGGTGTGTAGGTGTGCGGCCCTTCGTTGGTTGTAGTATATCATAAATTGCGCCAGAATACAACTATAAGTTTGCAAATAAACCAAAAAACTTTTTGATTCTTCGGCAATGCAAAACAAGATGGTTGTGAGTGACAACAAAAATACGGGGCCGCTGGCAGCAGATACAACTGCACAGCGGTCCCGTACATTATTATGATTCAGTCGCCCAGCTCCCGTATCTCGTTCTGGATGAGTCGGCCTGCGGCCCGGGCCAGCTGGTCCATGCCACGGATGCGGGCCATGTTCTTGCCGTAGATGCGGGAGGCGTCGGCGGCGCTGGCGTCTTCGCCCATAAAGACGGCGGAGACCCGCAGACCCTTCCGCTGCAGCGCCCGCACTTCGGCGGCGGCGTCCTCCACGCCCGCGCTGCCGCCGTAGTCGCGGCCCAGCGGGTCATCGGGAGAGGGTGGAATGCGGCGGCTGTCGTTGGGGGAAGCGTCAGTCAGGAGAATGAGCAGATGCCGCGCGGCGGGGCCGGGGTCGAAGTCGATGAGGTCGCCTGCTGCCCGCAGAGCCAGACCGTCCCGGTTCCAGCCCGAGGCGAAATACTGGCAGATGCCCTGTAAGCTCTTCTCCTTGAAGCCCTTGAGCACCCGCAGGACGGTGTAGCCCCGCAGGCTGGAAAAGCAGCTCACCCGCACCGGGATGCCGCAGGCCGCGAGGCTCTGAGCGAGGATAGACCCCTGCGCCGCGATGACCTCCTGACAGTGGAGGCGGGAAGCCGAAGCATCCAGCAGCAGGTCAACGGTGAAGGACGGGTGGTTCTCTTCCTCGGCACAGCGGAACACCCGGTCGTCGTCCATGACGGTGCGCCAGACCCGCTCCGGGTCGAGGTTGCCGCTGCGGGCGACCCGGGCGTTGGGCTGCTGGTGGACGAGGATGCAGTTGCGTATCTGTTCGGTCAGCCGTAGCACGACGCTGCGGTGAAGCTCAAGGTTTTTGGAGTAGTAGACCCGGTTCCGCTCAGCCTGAAGCTGGGCCTGTTCGGCCAGGTGCTTTGCCTCGGGGGTAGGGGCCTGCTCCGGGCTGGGGACGCCGGAGGCAAACCAGAGGTGACAGCCCAGATGCTCCCCGGTGCAAAGCTCCTGCTCGGCCTTCCGCAGCCGTTCGGGCGGGTAGAGCGACCGGCCAAAGCAGCTTTCGATGTAGGCGCGGTCTTCCTCGGCGCGCTGGCGCAGGGTGATGTGGGCCAGCCGCTTGTCGGCATGGATGCCGCCGCCGGAGGCGTCCACCGAGCCGGAATGCTCCACCGTCACCCGGTCGGTCTTTATCATCTGGGTGGGCATGGTGCGGGTCATGAGGGACGCCAGCAGGCCGTCCAGATGGAGATGCAGCCCGGCCTTCTGATGCACCGTGCCGTTGAACAGCTCGAATTTGGCGTAGACGGCCAGCAGTGCGGCTTTCAGCTCGTCCGGCTTGGGGGGCGTCTCGGGACTGAGGGCGGCGTCGAGATCCTTTTCGTAGGGGGTCATGACCGGCGGCGTGCGCCCCTGCACAGCCCGCCAGCGCGCGGCCTGCATGGAGTAGACCAGTTGGTTCTTCGCCATCCACTCCTGCCGCGAGAGCTTGTACTGGATGCCGAAAAAGTAGTCCGCATGGGCGCGGCGGAGGGCCGAAAGCACCGGGCGGCGGGGCAGTTCCAGCGCGTAGGCCGCGCTCTCGAGGTAGAGCCAGGTCAGATCGTCCAGCATGGCCTGCCGGATGTCGCCCTCCCATGCGTCAAAGAGGCTGCGCACCAGCTCGTCGCCGTAGTATTTGTGGACCAGCCCCACGACGCAGTTCATGTAAAAATCAATGGTGCCGTCGGTGTTCCGGGCGAGGAACAGCGGCTCGAAGCCGTAGGCTCCTGCCGCCGCCCACACCTGATTGGCGGCCCGCCGCTCTTCGGCGGTGTAGCTCTGCGCTTCCATAAAAACGCCCCTTTTTTTAATCGAAGAGCTTTGCGGCGGTGAGCTGGGCCGGGATGCGGGCGGCAATAGCATCCCGGATGAGGCCTTGTTCGTAGGAGTCGAAGGCTTTGTTGGTGATGCCCATGTCCAGCGCAGCCCCGGCAGCGACGCCCCGGCGCATCAGGCGCAGAGCGTCCAGCATACCGCGCAGGTCGAGAGCTTTCGTGGAAATTTCCGCGCTGTCGCACTTTTTCTGCAAATCGAGGAAGAGCAGGGCGAACTGCCTGACATACTTGCTGTTCAAATCGGGGAACTGGGTGCGCAGGAGCTTTTCGAGGTTCTCCTCGGTGATGGTGGGCATCTGGATGACCACGAAGCGGGAGGTGAGGGCCTCGTTCAGCTCACGGGTGCCGGCGTAGCCGTAGTTCATGGTGGCGATGAAGCGGGTCTCCTCGGCCAGCGGGATGCGCTCATAGCCCGGCACGTCGATGGCGCGGCGGAAATCCAGCACCGCGTGCAGGACGGCCAGCGCCTCGTTTTTGGCCATGTTGATCTCGTCCAGAACGCCGAAGCCGCCGCTCTGGGCGCAGCGGTAGACCGGTCCGGGGCGGAACTTGACCTGTCCGCCCTCGAAGGTGTCCATGCCGATGAGGGACGCCGCGTCCATATTGACGTGGAACGAGATGTCCCACGCGGGGCGTCCGAAGGCGGCGGCGAGGTTTTCGGCCAGCACGTTCTTGCCGGTGGCCTTGCCGCCCGCCAGCAGCAGGTTTTCGCCGCAGAGCAGGGCGGCCAGCGCCTGCTCCCACACCTCTCTGCCGTAGTAGACGAAGGCAGGGGAGGGGATGCGGGGGCGCAGAGCCTCCGCCAGCGGGTGGGCGGTACGGTATTCTTCCACAGCGCACAGCAGGTCGGGGGAGACCCCTTCCTGCCGCAGCGTATCCATCAGAGCAGATGTTTCAGACATCCATGACATCTCCTTGCGGTTGGCAGTGCCAAACCGAAATTTCACTCTTATCATAGCACAACCCGCGCGGTTTGTGTAGGGCTTTGGCGGGCAAAAAAGCGGCAAAGAAGCAGAGAAAACAAAGGGGAAGCTATTTTAACAAACTTTCAGGCGGGACGTGCAGATTTCACGTTCAAAGTAAATTGACAGGCCGCTTAAAATACGATAAAATAATTTTCGTTGTGTCAAAGCGAAAAAGAAAGGCGTAAAAGTATGCTCGAAACCATCACAGCCGTCAATCAGGCGGTCAACAGCTTTATCTGGGGCATCCCGGCGATGGTCTGCATCATCGGCGTGGGCCTGCTGCTCAGTGTGCGGACAGGCTTTTTGCAGCTCCGGAAATTCCCCTATGCCATCAAAACGACCATTGGCCGCATCTTCCGCAAAAAGGACGCCTCCGACGGCGCGATGACTCCGTTCCAGGCAGTGTGTACGGCGCTGGCCGCTACCGTCGGCACCGGCAACATCGCCGGCGTGGCGGGCGCGATCGCCATCGGCGGGCCGGGTGCGGTGTTCTGGATGTGGTGCTCGGCTCTGCTGGGCATGTGTACCAAATTCTCCGAAGTGACGCTGGCCGTGCATTTCCGCGAGCGGAACAAAAACGGCGAGCTGGTGGGCGGCCCCATGTACTATATTAAAAACGGCCTCGGCAGCCGGTGGCAGTTCCTCGCGGTGCTGTACTCGCTGTTCGGCGTGCTGACGGTCTTCGGCACCGGCAACGCCACCCAGGTCAACACCATCGTCACAGCCATCGACTCGGCCCTGCTGGCCTACGGCAGCAGCCTGAACAGCATCCTGCCCACGGTCAACCTTGTTGTGGGCGTGGTGGTGGCCATGATGGTGGCTATGGTGCTGCTGGGCGGCGTGAAGCGCATCGGCAGTGTCACCGAAAAGCTGGTGCCGTTCATGGCACTGTTCTACGTCGTGCTGGCGCTGGGCGTCGTGGTCATCAACTACCGGCGCTTCCCGGCGGTGCTGGCCTCCATCGTCGGCGGTGCATTTGACCCGCAGGCCTTCACCGGCGGTGCCATCGGCAGCATCTTCCTCAGTATGCAGAAGGGCGTCTCCCGCGGCATCTTCTCCAATGAGGCCGGCCTCGGCACCGGCTCCATCGCCCACGCCTGTGCAGACACCCGCAAGCCGGTCAAGCAGGGGATGTTCGGTATCTTCGAGGTCTTCGCCGATACCATCGTCATCTGCACCCTGACCGCCCTGGTCATCCTGTGCAGCGGCGTGCCGGTGGGCTACGGCAGTGCGGCAGGCGCAGAGCTGACCATCTCCGGCTTCACGGCCACCTACGGCGGCTGGTCGTCCATCTTTACGGCGGTGGCGCTCTGCAGCTTTGCATTCTCCACCATCATCGGCTGGGGCCTCTACGGCTCCCGGTGCATCGAGTTCCTGTTCCACACCGACAAGGTGGTCGGCCCCTTCCTCGTGGTCTACTCCTTCGTGTCCATTCTGGGCGCGACGGTCGATCTGGGCCTGCTGTGGAGCATCGCCGACACCTTCAACGGACTGATGAGCATCCCGAACCTCCTGGCCCTGCTCCTGCTGTCCGGCACGGTGGCAAAGCTCACGAAGGAGTTCTTCGCGGGCGAGGGCGCAGGAAAGTAAAGAATGATCCAAAGCGCCCTTCGGCCCCCGCCGGAGGGCGCTTTGCTGTCAACAAACTTCTGATTTTGTCCGCTTTCTCTGCAAAAACTCAAAAAAGCATAAAAATT
>ENA-OYAJ01000494-OYAJ01000494.1-human-gut-metagenome-genome-assembly--contig:-NODE-494-length-11173-cov-4.327217_pt1 | contig 11173 bp, 9 predicted proteins | sample MGYA00243431_ERZ652826 | MGnify/ENA primary metagenome ERZ652826 (study PRJEB26926, sample SAMN06164609) | human gut metagenome | biome: ENVO:00009003; feature: ENVO:2100002; material: ENVO:00002003...
TCGGCAGCGTCAGAGGTGTATAAGAGACAGGCCATCGGCCGCAAGCGCGGTCTGCTGGTGCGGGGCGGCGAGGTGAACACCGAGCGCTGTGCCGTGATGTTGGTGGATGAATTCCGCGCCTGCAAGTGGGGCCGCATCTCCCTTGAGCGCCCGCCCCAGCGGGACGACATGGCCGACTTTGCCGAGGAGGACGAGGAATGAAGCGCCGGACGGATGAGGAGATCTCCGCGCCGCTCTACGCCTACGACGCCGACATCCGGGCGCAGTATGGCTGTTTTGCGGGCGTAGACGAGGCAGGCCGCGGCCCACTGTGCGGCCCGGTCTGCGTGGCCGCCTGCATCCTTGACCCCGAGGCTCCGGTCTACGGCATCAACGACTCCAAGAAGCTGAGCGAGAAAAAGCGGGAAGCTCTTTTCGACCAAATCGTTGAAAAGGCATTGGCTTACAAGATCGTCTTCGTCGGCCCCGACATCATCGACCGCGACAATATCCTGAATGCCACCATGGGCGGGATGCGTCAGGCCGTGGAGGGGCTGGACATCGTGCCGAACCTCGTCCTTGTGGATGGCAACCGCATCCCGGCCGGGCTGACCATGCCCGCGCAGCCGGTGGTCAAGGGCGACGCCACCAGCGCCAGCATCGGCGCAGCGTCCATTCTGGCCAAAGTCAGCCGTGACCGCTATATGCTGGAGCTGGACAAGCAGTATCCCCAGTATCAGCTGGCAAAGCACAAGGGCTACGGCACCAAGCTCCACTACGAGCTCATTGCCCAGTACGGCATTCAGCCGTTCTACCGCCGCAGCTTCCTCAAAAAGCAGGGCTACTGGCCCGAGGGCAAGTGATGGACCGGGCCGGGACAGGCCGCAGGGGAGAGGCAGCCGCCGCGCGTTTCTACGAGAAACAGGGCGCGGCCCTCATCACCCACAACTATCACACCCGGATGGGGGAGATAGACCTCATCCTGCGGGAACCGGACGGAACACTGGTGTTCTGCGAGGTAAAGACCCGCGCCAAAGACTCTCTGGATACCCCCGCTGCGGCGGTCAACGCCGCCAAGCAGCGCCGTATCATCGCATCCGCCGCATGGTATCTCCAAAGCACCCATCAGAGCGACGAGCCGGTGCGTTTCGACGTGGCCGAAGTCGTCCCTCTTGACAGCGGGCGCTGGATGGTACATATTATAAAGGGTGCTTTTTGCGCGAAATAGCAGGAAGTGCCGGTGGGAAAAGGCAGAAAATGGCTCTGGGCCGCTGCCGCACGACGAGGCCAAGTGATGGGCCTTTTGGCAAAAAGGAGCGATAACGATGAAATTTTTCAGCACGAGAGACCATTCCCGCATTGTGACCGCCTCTCAGGCGATCGCACAGGGCCTGTCGGATGAGGGCGGCCTGTTCGTCCCGGAAAGTTTTCCGCAGGTGGACGTGGAGGCATTGTGCCAGCTGGATTATCCGGAGCTGGCCACTGCCGTCGTCAGCGAATATCTGACCGACTACTCGAAAGACTTCCTCGCTGAGGCTGCTCGCACGACTTATGGTGAGGCCTTCGGCGGCAAGGCCGGTCATCTGGCCCCGGTGGAGGGCGATACCTATGCCCTTGAGCTGTGGCACGGCCCGACCTGCGCCTTCAAGGATTATGCCCTTCAGCTGATGCCGAAACTCCTCGTGGAGGCAAAGAAGAACCTCTCCCGCACCGAAAAGACCCTCATCCTCGTGGCGACCAGCGGCGACACCGGCAAGGCCGCGCTGGACGGCTACCACGACATCCCGGGCGTTGAGATCGTCGTGTTCTACCCCACGGGCGGCACCAGCGAGATCCAGCGTCTGCAGATGGCCACGCAGGAGGGTGCAAATGTCGCTGTCTATGCCGTGCGCGGCAACTTCGACGACGCCCAGACCGGCGTGAAGAAGGTCTTCGGGGATAAAGCCATCGCGGCCAAACTGGCCGAGCGGAACATCCGCCTTTCCAGCGCCAATTCCATCAACTGGGGCCGCCTCGTGCCGCAGATCGTCTATTACTTCGCCGCTTATGCCCAGCTGCTCAAGGCGGGAAAGATCGCCTTCGGCGACAAGGTCGATTTCTGCGTCCCCACCGGCAACTTCGGCGACATTCTGGCCGGCTACTATGCAAAGCAGATGGGCCTGCCCGTCGGCAAGCTGGTCTGCGCCTCCAACCAGAACAACGTCCTGACCGACTTCCTCTCCACCGGCACTTACACCGCAAAGCGGGAGTTCTATAAGACTACTTCGCCCAGCATGGACATCCTCGTGTCCTCGAACCTTGAGCGCCTGCTCTACCACGTCACCGGCAGCGATGCCGAAGTGGCCGGCCTGATGAAGAGCCTGAGCGAGACGGGCAGCTACACCGTCCGTCCCGAGACGCTGAAGGCCATTCAGGAGAGCTTCGACTGCGGCTGGAGCAGTGAGGAACAGGTGGCAGGAGAGATCCGCGCCCGCTACGAGAAGGACGGCTACCTCTGCGATACCCATACGGCGGTGGCTTTCCATGTCGCCGCTCAGAAGAAGCGGGACGGCGTGCCGATGGTGGTGCTTTCCACCGCCTCGCCCTTCAAGTTCCCGCGCAGCGTGCTGGAAGCTCTGGGCCACACTGCCCCCGAGAACGACTTTGAGGCCATGCAGGCGCTGGAAGAGGCTACCGGCCGCACCGCTCCCGCAAGTCTCGCCGTCCTGCGCCAGAAGGCCGAGCGGTTCAGCACCGTCATCGACCCGGCTCAGATCGCGGAGGTGGCACTGGGCTGTCAGGCTTGACGAAAACCAGAACAGGAGTAAATAAACTATGGCACTTTTTGTGCTTGGCGATACCCACCTTTCCTTGGGCGGCTCCAAGCCGATGGACGTTTTCCCCGGCTGGAACGGCTATGTGGAACGGCTGGAGGCCAACTGGCGCAAGCTCGTAAAGCCCGAGGATACCATTGTCCTTGCAGGCGACATCAGCTGGGCCATGCGCCTTACCGATACCCGCAGGGATTTCGAATTTCTGCAGCAGCTTCCCGGCCAGAAGCTCATCATGAAGGGCAATCACGACTATTGGTGGACCACCGCCAACAAGATGAACGCCTACCTGAAAGCCGAGGGCTTCGATACGCTCCACATCCTGCACAACAACTCCTACTCCGTGGAGGGCTACGCCATCTGCGGCACCCGGGGCTGGCTGTTCGATGTGGGGGAGCCTCACGACGAAAAGGTGATGAACCGGGAGATAGGCCGCTTGAAGATGAGCCTCGACGCCGCAGAACCCGGGCTGGAAAAGCTGGTGTTCCTGCATTACCCGCCGGTCTACACCGGCACCAGCGCCCCCGAGATCGTGGCCACACTGAGAGCCTACGGCATCAGGACCTGCTACTATGGCCATCTGCACGGCAATGCCATCCGCTATGCGGTGCAGGGCGATGTGGACGGCATCCGCTACAAGCTTGTCAGCGCTGATGGTCTGCGGTTCTGCCCCTACCGCATCAACTGAGGCAGAGACCAGAACAGCAGAAATGACAAAAAGTCAAAATTTGGGGTGGCAATTCTATCACGACCGTGCTATAATAAGTTGTGACGCGATTGTTGCACCCAATTTGAGCGCGCGCGTCCCCGCATTTCGCAAACAGCAAGGACGCGGTGCGCGGTTGCAGGCGGCAGTTTTCCCGCTGCCCCAACGCAATAGAATATTTGAGTGGAGGATACACAAATGAATTTCATCAAGTGCGAAAAGCTCGAGAAGAGCATGGCAGAGTTGCAGTTCTCCATCGACGCTGAGGCTTTCAAGGCTGCAGTTGCCGATGTTTTCAAGAAGGAGGGCAAGAAGTACCCTGTTCAGGGCTTCCGCAAGGGCAAGGCTCCCAAGGCTCTCATCGAGAAGATGTACGGCGCTGATGTCTTTACCTACGACGCCATCAACGAGCTGTTCCCCGCAGCTTACGAAGAGGCTGTCAAGGCTGCCGGCATCGAGCCGGTCGGCCGTCCTGAGGTCAGCGTTGACTCCGCCAGCGAGGCTGAGGGCGCTACCCTGACCGTCAAGGTCGCTGTCAAGCCCGAAGTCAAGATCGGCGCATACAATGGTCTGACCGTTGAGAAGACTGTCCATACTGTTTCTGACGAGGCTGTTGAGGCCGAGCTGAAGCGTGTGCAGGAGCGCAACGCCCGTGAGCTGACCCGCGAGGGTGCTGCTGAGAACGGCGACATCGTGGACATCGACTTCGAGGGCTTTGTGGATGGCGTCGCATTCGAGGGCGGCAAGGCTGAGCACTACAGCCTGACCCTGGGCAGCGGCAGCTTCATCCCCGGCTTTGAGGACCAGATCGTCGGCCACGCTGCTGGCGAGGAGTTCGACGTCAACGTCACCTTCCCCGAGCAGTATCAGGCTGCTGAGCTGGCTGGCAAGCCCGCTGTCTTCAAGATCAAGCTGCACGAGGTCAAGTACAAGGAGCTGCCCGCTCTGGACGACGAGCTGGCTAAGGACTGCTCCGAGTACGACACTCTGGACGAGTTCAAGGCTTCCATCCGCAAGAACAACCAGGAGCAGCTGGACAAGCAGGATGACCTGGCTGTCGAGAACGCTCTGGTCGATCAGGTCATCGACGGCATGGAGGCTGAGATCCCCCAGGCTATGTACGATGTCCGCATGGACGAGCTGGTCAACGACTTTGCTTTCCGCATGGAGCAGCAGGGCCTGCGCCTCGAGGACTACCTGAAGTATATGGGCCAGTCCGTCGATCAGTTCCGTGCTTCCTTCATGCCTCAGGCTGAGAAGCAGGTCAAGATCCGTCTGGCTCTGGAGGCTGTCGCAGCTGCCGAGAACATCGAGGCTTCTGAGGATGAGCTGAACGCAGAGGTCAAGCGCATCGCTGACCAGTACAAGATGGAAGAGGACAAGGTCCGCGAGCTCATCAATGTCGATGAGGTGAAGCACGACCTGGCCATCAACAAGGCGATCGACTTCATCAAGAGCCACGCTAACGTCGTGGAGAAGGCCGCTGAGGCCGAGAAGACCGAGGACGCTCAGTAATTCTGGCGCACAAGGTCACACAGGGCAGAGAGTGATCCCGGCTCTGTAAGCTAAGGTTGTTGAAATTGACCGATACGGCTACGGCCCATGTGCGCTTGCCGTATCGGTCAATTTTGCAAATACAATAATTTTCATTCAGGAGGCGAACCCTATGAGTTTTGTTCCTTACGTTGTCGAGCAGTCGGCGCACGGGGAGCGTTCCTACGATATTTTCTCCCGTCTGCTGAACGACCGCATCATTGTGCTGAGCGAGGATGTCAACGACACCTCTGCCAGCCTTGTCGTGGCACAGCTGCTGTATCTGGAAGGGCAGGACCCCGATAAGGACATCAGCCTGTATATCAACAGCCCCGGCGGCTCCATCAGCGCGGGTATGGCCATCCACGATACCATCCAGTATATCAAGTGCGATGTCTCCACCATCTGCATGGGCATGGCTGCCTCCATGGGCGCATTCCTGCTGGCCAGCGGCACCAAGGGCAAGCGGTTCGCTCTGCCCAACGCTGAGATCATGATCCACCAGCCGCTGATCGCAGGCGGTCAGGGCGGCGGTCTGTCCGGACAGGCTACCGACATCAAGATCCACGCGGACCACATCATCCGCACCCGCGCCAAGATGAACCGGCTGCTCAGCGAGTACACCGGCCAGCCGCTGGAAAAGGTGGAGCAGGATACCGAGCGCGACAACTTCCTTTCTGCGCAGGAGGCCAAAGAATACGGCCTCATTGATGAGGTCATCACCCACCGCTGAGCGGCAGAAAGCAATACACCCAGGATAAGGAAAAACGGTTATGGCTAATAACAATTCCGGCAGAGATAAAAACGAAAAGGATCTGGTCTGCAGCTTCTGCGGCAAACATCAGGACGAAGTGGAGCGGATGATCATCGGCCCCGGCGTGAACATCTGCAGCGAATGCATCGGCCTCTGCGCCGACCTGCTCTCGGACAAGCCGGATCATCCGGGCAGCAACAGCTCTCGCCCCAGCCGCGGCAGCGCCAGCCGGGCGCGTATCCAGCCCGCAGATGATCTCGCCATCAACATCAAGACCCCCGCAGAGATCAAGGAGGGTCTGGACCAGTATGTCATCGGTCAGGACGAGGCCAAGCGTGTGCTGGCCGTCTCGGTCTACAACCATTATAAGCGCATTCTGAGCGGCAAGGGCGCAGACGTTGAGCTGCAGAAGTCCAACGTCCTGCTGCTGGGACCCTCCGGTGTCGGCAAGACCCTGCTGGCCCAGACGCTGGCCAAGATGCTGGGCGTTCCCTTCGCCATCGCAGACGCCACCACCCTGACGGAGGCCGGCTATGTGGGCGAGGACGTCGAGAACATCCTGCTCAAGCTCATCCAGGCCGCGGACTTCGACGTCCAGAAAGCTCAGATCGGCATCATCTATATTGATGAGATCGACAAGATCACCCGCAAGAGTGAGAATCCCTCCATCACCCGCGACGTGGGCGGTGAGGGTGTTCAGCAGGCTCTGCTGAAGATCTTGGAAGGCACTGTCAGCAATGTCCCCCCGCAGGGCGGCCGCAAGCACCCCCAGCAGGAGTTCATCCAAATCGACACCACCAACATCCTCTTCATCTGCGGCGGTGCGTTCGACGGTCTGGACAAGTATATCCTCCGCCGCACCGACAAGTCTGCACTGGGCTTCGGCAGTGCGCTGAAGGATAACTCCAGCGAAGCCGAAAAGGCCCTGCTGCGGAAGGTCGAGCCCCACGACCTCGTCAAGTTCGGCCTCATCCCCGAGTTGATCGGCCGTCTGCCGGTCATCACCGTGCTGGACGACCTGGACGAGGATGCGCTGGTGCGTGTGCTGAAAGAGCCCCGCAACAGTCTGGTCAAGCAGTATAAAGAGCTGCTGTCGATGGACAATGTGGAACTGGACATCACCGACGAGGCTCTCCATGCCATCGCCCGCAAGACCATTGAGCGCAAGACCGGCGCCCGCGGTCTGCGCAGCGTGATGGAGAACATCCTCATGCCCATCATGTACGATGTGCCGAACGACCCCACCATCATCCGCGTCACCATCGACGAGGACACCGTGGAGGGCGGCGAAGCGCACATGGAGTACGGTGCGGTGCGCAAGCGCTATAAGAGTCAGACTTCCCTGAGCTGAGCGTCAGCGCACAGCAGGGAAGAGCAGCCCCGCTGAAAGCTTTTTGCTTTTTGGCGGGGCTTTTTTGTGCCATCTGACTTGTTTCCGAGACCAAATTGTAGTAAACTATAAAAGTCTGGAACTGCAAGGGGAATACCGGGACGGCCCACTGGCATGGGACTGCTCTGCGGATGGAAGCGCCGGACATTTTGTGGGAAACAGAAAGTACGATAAAGGAGTGTGTGTTATGGCAAATTATTTTGAGATGACTCGCGACGAACTGACTGCTGAGAAGGAAGCTCTGGAAGAAGAGTACAAGAAATTTCAGGCAATGGGCCTGAAGCTGAATATGGCCCGCGGCAAGCCCGGCCCTCACCAGATGGACCTGGCAATGGGGCTGCTGCAGATGACCGATTACACCACCGACGCCGGCACCGATGCCCGCAACTACGGCGACCTTGAGGGCCTGCACGAGGCCCGTGAGCTGTTCGGCGACGTGATGGGCGTCAAGCCTGAGGAAGTCTTTGTGGGCGGCAACTCCAGCCTGCAGATCATGTACAACCTCATCTCTATGGGCTACTGCTTCGGCTTCCCCGAGTCTCCCTGCCCCTGGTCGCAGGTGGAGAAGCGCAAGTTCCTCTGCCCGGTACCCGGCTATGACCGCCACTTCGCCATCACCGAGGAGTTCGGTTTTGAGCTCATCAGCGTTCCCATGACTCCGACCGGCCCTGATATGGACGTTGTTGAGAAGCTGGTGGCTGAGGATGATACCATCAAGGGCATCTGGTGTGTGCCTCAGTATTCCAACCCCGACGGCTACACCTACAGCGACGAGACCATCGACCGCTTCGCCAAGATGAAGACCGCTGCTCCTGATTTCAAGATCTTCTGGGATGAGGCTTACATCGTCCACCACCTGACGGACGAGATCATCGAGACTCCTGTCCTGCTGAACGAGTGCAAGAAGTACGGCACTGAGGACCGCGTCTTCATGTTCACCTCTACCAGCAAGATCACCTTCCCGGGCGCAGGCGTTTCTGCGCTGGCCTGCAGCGAAGCCATGATGAAGTACATCTGCAAGCGCTTCTCGGTCATGATCATCAGCTATGATAAGATGAACCAGCTGCGTCACGTCCGCTTCCTCAAGAACAAGGAAGGCGTTCTGGCCCACATGGCAAAGCACCGCCGCCGTCTGGTACCCTGCTTTGATGCCGTCAAGACGGCCTTCAACGAGGAGCTGACTCCCTGCGGCGACATCGCCCACTGGACGAACCCCAAGGGCGGCTACTTCATCAGCCTCTACGTCATGCCCGGCTGCGCCAAGCGTGTGGCCCAGCTGTGCAAGGACTGCGGCCTGACCCTCACCGGCGCAGGCTCCGCTTACCCTTACCACAAGGACCCGGACGATGCCCATCTGCGCATCGCGCCCACTTATCCCAGCCTGGACGAAGTGGAGACTGCGTCCGACCTGCTCTGTGTCTGCGTCCGTTTGGCCGCAGTCGAGAAGCTGCTGGCTGAGAAAGCCTGATTCATCGCACAAGATCCCCGCTGTGCTGCCGCTCTGACGGCGCAGCGGGGATTTGGAAGTTGTTTTCATAGCCAGAGTGCGCCAAAAGGCAGTTCAGGCGGTGTGCAATGGTTATGAAAACAGCTTCTTATTATATTTGGAGGTTTCCCGATTCATATGAAAACTAAAGGCAAAGCATGGCAACTTGTCCTCACTGTGCTTTTGATCGCGGCGTTTGTCTATACGGCATTCTTTGGCGTCGCAGTCAAGTACGGTGATGTGACCACAACCTACATCAAGGGCGCGAAAGACATCCGCTTTGGTGTGGACATCAAGGGCGGCGTCAACGTCACCTTCGTCCCCTCCGACGGCTATGACGCCACCGACGACCAGCTCGAGGCTGCTCAGCTGGTCATCGAGAATCGTCTGGTCGCCCTCAATGTGACCGACTATGAGCTGTATGTGGACAACAACTCCGACAGCCTCATCCTCGAGTTTCCGTGGCAGTCGGGCGAGACGGAGTTCGACCCCGAAGCCGCCATTGAGGAGATCGGCACCACCGCCTATCTGACCTTCCGCGAGGGAAGCAGTGCGGACGGTGAGCTGATCCTGGACGGCTCCATGATCGAGAGCGCCGCAGCTCAGTATGGCCCCGTCAGCAATGGCGGTGCTTCGGAATATTTCGTCTCCTTGAAGTTCACCGATGACGGTGCCAAGGCATTTGGCGATGCTACCACAAAGCTGGCTGCATCGGGCGGCACCATCAGCATCTGGCTGGACGATGAAAACGTGAGCACGGCCACGGTCAACACCGCTATTACCGATGGCTCTGCCATCATTACAAGCTCTGCTTCCAATCCTTTCACGCAGGAGCAGGTCGTCAAGATGGCCCGCCAGATCAACTCCGGCGCACTGCCCTTTGCACTGACGGTGGACAGCTATTCCACCGTCAGCCCCAGTCTGGGCGAGAACAGCCTGAGCGCCATGGTTCTGGCCGGCCTGATCGCCTTTGCACTGATCGTGGTGTTCATGACGATGCTGTACCGTCTGCCGGGCTTCCTTGCATGTATTGCACTGGCTGGTCAGGTGGCAGCAACACTGGCGTTCGTTTCCGGTTACTTCCCGGTGTTTGAAAGCTTTACCATGACCCTGCCCGGCATCGCAGGCATCATCCTTGCCATCGGCATGGGCGTGGATGCCAATGTTATCACGGCAGAACGCATCAAGGAAGAGCTGAAAAACGGCAAGTCTCTGGATGGCGCGCTCAAGAGCGGTTTTGCCCGCGGCCTGACCCCCATCGTTGACGGCAACGTGACCATCGTCATCGTGGCCATCGTGCTGATGGGTGCCTTTGGCCCCTCGGACGGCATGTTTGCAAAGGCACTCCACTTTGTGTTCTTTGCCTTTGGCCCCTCCACCGCAGGCACTATTTATGCCTTCGGTTACACGCTGCTCACCGGCGTGCTGCTGAACTTTGTGTTTGGCGTGTTTGCTACCCGTGTGATGATCCGCGGTGCGGCATCCATCAAGGCACTGCGCAACCCTTGGCTCTACGGTGCAGAAAAGCCCGGCAAGGAAAAAGCCGAGAAGAAGCCCATCGACTTTGTGGGCCTGCGCAAGCGCTTCCTGACGATCTCCTCCTGCCTGATGGCAGCCATCGTGCTGTGCGCTGTGGTTTTGGGTGTCCATCTGGATACCGAGTTCACCGGCGGTGCCATGATCACCCTGAGCTACGAGGGCAGCTTTACCATGTCGGATGTGCAGAAGGTTGCATCCTCTGCATTGGAGAATAACGGCCTGACCCTGCAGACCGGCGAGAATGTTGCTACCGGTGGCCAGACCCTGAAAATCTCGATGCCCGGTACCGAAACAGTGACTACCGAGCAGGTGGCCAAGCTGCTGGACAGCCTGAACGAAAGCTGCCCGGACAACAATTTTGAACAGCTGTCGCTAAGCAACGTCAGCGCTGCCATGGGCACCAAGTTCCTGCAGAAGAGTCTGGTTGCCGTGGTGTTTGCACTGGTGCTGATCCTGCTGTACATCGCCCTGCGCTTCAAGAACATCGGCGGCCTGACCGGCGGCATGATGGCAGTGCTGGCGCTTGTGAACGACCTGATGGTGGTGTTTGGCACCTTTGTGCTGCTGCGCACCGCGCTGGACGGCAACTTCATTGCAGCCATGCTTACCATCCTTGGCTACTCCATCAACGATACCGTTGTGGTCTACGACCGTATCCGCGAGAACCGCACCCTGATGGGTAAAAAGGCATCCTTTGAAGAGCTGGTGAACCACTCGGTGAACCAGTCCGCCCGCCGCACCCTGATCACCACCATTACCACGGTGATGGCGCTGGGCGTTATGTGCATCGTGGCAAAGCTGTATGGTCTGGACAGCATCTTTACCTTTGCGTTCCCGCTGATGATGGGCATGATCAGCGGCGTGTACACTTCGCTGTGCGTTTCCACCTCTGCGTGGGTGCTGTGGAGTGAGCGCAAGCCCAAGACCAAAGCCTAAAAACACCGCCCGGTCAGACCGGACAGGAGGAACAGAACAT
>ENA-OYAJ01000497-OYAJ01000497.1-human-gut-metagenome-genome-assembly--contig:-NODE-497-length-11146-cov-5.171310_pt1 | contig 11146 bp, 10 predicted proteins | sample MGYA00243431_ERZ652826 | MGnify/ENA primary metagenome ERZ652826 (study PRJEB26926, sample SAMN06164609) | human gut metagenome | biome: ENVO:00009003; feature: ENVO:2100002; material: ENVO:00002003...
AAATCACCTACCGGGTAGTGTTTGCCGGTGAAGTCCTCCATAAAGCGGGCATAGTCGCCATCCGGCACGAAGCAGATGTCCTGACTGTCGTGCTTGCGGGCATTGACAAATTTGTGCTGCTCCGCGATCTCGCGCACCTCAGTCTTGTGCAGGCCGCCCAGCGGCAGACGGATATGCGCCAGCTGCTCCTGAGTGAGGTTGTAGAGCACGTAGCTCTGGTCCTTGCCCTCGTCCAGCCCCTTTTTGAGCAGGAAACGGCCGGTGGCCTCGTCCTGCTCCACCCGGGCATAGTGGCCCGTGACCACATACTCCATGCCGTGTGCCCGGGCCCAGTCCAGCAGATGGCGGAACTTCATATATTTATTGCAGTCGATGCAGGGGTTCGGCGTGCCGCCCGCCTCATACACGCGGACGAATTTTTCAATGATCTGTTCCCGGAAGTCGGCTGTGAAATCCAACACCTCGTACGGGATATCCATGGCAAACGCCACCTCTGCTGCGTCCTCGATGTCCTTTTCCGAGCAGCAGGTGTGAAAGCCGGACTGTCCCAGCGTTTCGTTGCGGGTGAGCCGCATGGTGATGCCGGTGCAGTCATAGCCTGCCTGCTGCATGAGCCATGCCGCCACCGAGCTGTCCACGCCGCCGCTCATGGCAATGAGGGCATGCGGCTTTGAATCAGGGGTCTGTGTGGTCATAAGTTCTCCTTTGGTGCATTCAACACACTAAAACAGTAGTATAATAGTAACTCTGAAAAAAGAGCTTGTCAAGACGCAGCGAGCTGCTGCACTGCGGCCAGCAGGGCTTGCCGCTCGTTGGGATATTCTTCCCGGATCACACCGTCCAGCAGCGCTTCCAGCACTTTGCGGATGCCCGGCCCCGCCGGGACGCCTGCCGCCATCAGGTCGCGGCCATTCACAGCCAGCTGGCTGACGCGGCAGCATACGCCGTCCGCGTCCAATTGTTCGGCCAATTCGGAAAGTGCAGCAAAATCAGCCGCCCGTTCCGGCTGCAGGGCTGTGCCCAGTGCAGCAATGCGCTGCACGGTACACAAGTTATATTTGCCCAGTAGTCGGCGGGCGTAGATGGTAAAGCCGGGTGTGACGGTAGTTTCTCTGAGGACCGTCCGCTGGGGTGGGACCCTGTTGCCGTCAGGCAATAGGGCGGGCGATGGAATGGCCCGACTCGTGTCCGAAGAGAAAGCTGCCGGCACACCGACCCTAACGGGTTGTTCATCTATTCTTTGTCAAGCTGTATTTTACCGCATTTTGTCCCCAGTTACAAGCCTGTACAAAGATTTTGTTGTGCTGGCGGAACTTTTGCATTATACTAAAGGAAGATATGTGGAAACAGTACGTTTTTGCAGGAGGTTTTACCAATGGATCTGAACGGAAAATGCGTCCTTCTGGGCGTAAGCGGCGGCATTGCCGCCTATAAAATGGCCAACGTAGCCAGCGCACTGCGCAAACTGGGGGCCGACGTGGAGGTCATCATGACCAAAAACGCCACCCAGTTCATCACCCCTGTCACGTTCGAGACCCTGACAGGCCACAAGTGCATGGTGGACACCTTCGACCGGGATTTCAAGTTCGAAGTCACCCATATCTCGCTGGCAAAGAAGGCCGACGTCATCCTCGTGGCCCCGGCCACCGCCAACGTCATTGCCAAGATGGCCCACGGCATCGCCGACGATATGCTCACCACCGTCGTTCTCGCGGCCAAGTGTCCCAAGCTCGTCTCCCCTGCCATGAACACCGGGATGCTGGAGAACCCCATCACCCAGGACAACATCGCCACACTGGAAAAGTACGGTTTCACGGTCATCCCCTCCGAGAGCGGCGTACTGGCCTGCAAGGACGTGGGCAGCGGACGCCTGCCGAAAGAGGATGTCCTGCTGGACTACATCTTCCGCGCCATCGCAAAGCCGAAGGACCTCGCCGGTCTGCGCATTGCCGTCACGGCCGGCCCCACCCAGGAGCCGCTGGACCCTGTGCGCTACCTGACCAACCACTCCACCGGCAAGATGGGCTATGCCGTGGCCCGTGCCGCCGCGATGCGGGGTGCCGACGTCACCCTCATCCACGGCCCGACGGCCCTGCAGCCGGTGCGGTTCACCGAGGATGTCCCCATCACGACAGCCCAGCAGATGTACGAGGCCGTGACCAGCCGCTTCGACGAGATGGACGTTCTGGTCATGGCCGCTGCCGTGGCCGATTACCGCCCCGCCGCCGTGGCCGACGACAAGATCAAGAAGAAGGACGGCGACCTCTCCATCGCCGTGGAGCGGACGCCCGACATCCTCGGCACCATCGGCCCCAAAAAGAAGGGGCAGTTTCTCTGCGGCTTCTCGATGGAAACGCGGGATATGCTGGCCAACTCCTCGGCCAAGCTCGAGAAAAAGAACCTCGACATGGTGGTGGCCAACAATCTGAAGGTCGCCGGTGCCGGGTTTGGCGTGGATACCAATGTTGTCACCTTCATCACGCCGGACGGCGCCCGCGAGCTGCCCCTGATGAGCAAGGATGATGTGGCGGATGCCATTCTGGATGAGATCCTGAAACGCAGAAAATAAGCCTTAAGACGCAAAAAGTGCTCTGCCGGCCGGCAGAGCACTTTTCCGTTATACAGAGATTTACTTGGTGCCGTAGATACGGTCGCCTGCGTCGCCCAGGCCGGGGACGATGTAGCCGTTCTCGTTCAGGTGGTCGTCCTGTGCGCCGAGGTAGATGTCCACATCGGGATGTGCCTCGTGCAGGGCCTTGATGCCTTCCGGAGCAGCGATGAGGCCGATGAACTTGATGCGCTTTGCGCCATGCTTCTTGATCTGGGTGATGGCGTCGATGGCGCTGCCGCCGGTAGCCAGCATCGGGTCAAGCACCAGAACGTCGCGCTCGGCGATGTCCTGCGGCAGCTTGCAGAAGTACTCCACGGGCTGCAGGGTCTCCTCGTCGCGGTACAGGCCGATGAAGCCGACCTTAGCGGCGGGCAGCAGGGTCAGCATACCATCCAGCATACCCATGCCGGCGCGGAGGATCGGCACCAGAGCCAGCTTGCGGCCTGCCAGCACCTTGGTCTTTGCCATGGTGATGGGAGTCTCGATCTCCACCTCTTCCAGAGGCAGGTCACGGGTAGCCTCATAGCACAGCAGAGTGGCGATCTCGCCCACGAGGTCACGGAACTCCTTGGTGCCGGTCTGCTTGTTGCGCAGAATGCTCAGTTTGTGCTGCAGCAGCGGATGCTCAACGATCATAGGGGTCATAATACACTCTCCTTATATTGTGAATAGATATTGGAATACTAAGGTTTACCGATTCTCGATCGCCATCAGCTTTGCGATGCGCTTCTCGTGGCGGCCGCCCTCGAACTCGGTGTTGAGGAAGATGTCCACCAGCTGGCAGGCGAGGCCGGGGCCGACGACGCGGCCACCCATGCACAGAGCGTTGGCGTCGTTGTGGCGGCGGGTATACTCGCAGCTGAAGCTGTCAGAGCAGCAGCAGGCACGGATGCCCTTGACCTTGTTTGCGGCCATGCTGATGCCCACACCGGTGCCGCAGAACAGCAGCGCCTTGCTGCACTGGCCGCTCACCACGGCGTCGCAGGCAGGCAGAGCCATGTCAGGGTAGTCCACGCTGGCGGTGCTGTGGGTGCCGAAGTCGATGTACTCCAACCCCAGCTCGTCCAGATGGGCCTTGACGGCCTCTTTCAGTTCAAATCCGCCGTGGTCGGCGGCAAGTGCGATGGGTTTCGTCATTGGTGTTGATCCTTTCCCTTTGCAGTATCTTCCGGTATTTCGGTACGGGCAGCTTCTGCGGCCAGACGCTCGGCCCGCTCCCGCTCGGCCTGGCTCAGCCGGTGATAATCCGGCAGCAGAGCCTCGGGCAGGACGGCTTCGCCCCGCTGAGCCATCTGCTCTGCCACATAGGCCACCGCAGCGGCACGGCCATTGCGGAGAGCCGGCGGTACACAGAGCACGCCCGGGACATTGCCATATTTATTATAGCACAGAGCTGCGCCATCACCAACAAAAAACAGAGGCTTTTTGCAATTTTCTACAAACTCAGTCAGGTCCGCCACGGCGCGGGCATCGTCGTCCATCAGACGCTCGTGGGTCTCAAGGTCGAAAGCCGCGCTGTACACCTGCGCACGGCGGGCATCCAGCGCACAGAGCACGGTGCCGCAGCCGGTGTGGGCCGCAGCCAGCGCTTCCAGCGTGGACACCGGGGCGCAGAGCGTCTCCCGGGGGAAGGCCAGCCCCTTCACCGCCGCCAGCCCGATGCGCAGGCCGGTAAAGCTGCCGGGGCCGGCATTGACGCCGTAGAGGTCGATGTCCCTGCAGCTCATGCCGCAGAACTTGAGACAGTTGTCGATGAGGGGCATCAGGGTCTCGCTGTGGGTCATGCCCGCGTCGAGATAGCACTCGTAGAGCAGGCGGTCGTCCTGCAGCAGGGCCACGCCCACGGTCTTGCCCGCCGTATCCACGGCTAAGATGTTCATACTTCCACCCCCTCGATGGTGATGCGGCGGGTGGTATCGTCCACCCGCTCGATGTTGATGTGGATGGGGTCTTCCAGCGCCAGCAGGTCGGCGAAGTTCTCGCTCCACTCTGCCGCCACCACAGCGCCCTCATCCAGATAGTCGTAGAACCCTGCCGCGCACAAATCGTTCTCCGTGGAGATGCGGTATAGATCAAAATGCGCGAAGGGCCGCGGCCCGCGGTAATAGTTCACGATGGCGAAGGTCGGGCTGCTGACCGGGTCGGTGCAGCCAAGGCCCCTGGCAATGCCCTCGCAGAAGGCCGTCTTGCCCGCGCCAAGCCCGCCGGTAAAGGCGATGAGCGCCCCGGGCGCAAGATGCTGCGCCACCTGCGCCCCCAGTGCCACCGTCTCCTCGCGGGAGTGGGTGATAAATTCAGACATGGGTATCCTACCTCATATGCGTTTCTATAAAAAAGGGACGGCAGAGTCCTGCCGTCCTGTTCTGCCGTCCCTTAGTATAAACTATTTCTGTCAAAAGTGCAACGCTCAGGCCGCGCTTTCGAGCACATCGGCCAGCATATCTTCCGCGGCCTCCGCGCGTTCCTCGAGCGAGAAGTTTTCCGGCACATTCAGCCGGGCGTTCTCGTCTCCGTAGAGCACCAGATACGCTGCTGCGGCGTGGGGGCGGCGTCCGCCCTGCTCCGTATACCAGATGATGTCGTTCTCGCCGTAGGTATCCTTCGCGTGGGCCAGCGCCCTGCCGATGGTCTGTCCCATCGCAAGATGGTTGACGGTATCCCAGAGCATACTGCGGGAGTAGACCGTGTAGACGTTGTTCACATAGCCCAGCACAGTCCGTGCGCCGCCCGCCAGCAGCGCTTCGGCCATCGACTCATCCACGCTGTTCGTGACGCCCAGGAACTCACAGGTCTCGGAGTAGATGATGGTATTGCTGAGCTGGCCCGAGCGGTACGCATTGCGGAAGAAATCCGCTGTGACACAGTAAAGGCCGTTGAGCTTGATGATGCGGTGAGCCAGCAGGTCAAAGCCGTAGATGATGTCTTTATACAGCGTGGACGCTTCTGTCAGCAGGATGATGGGCTCGGTCCGGGTGTGCTTCCGGAACGTACCGTAGCTGTAAGTATAGTAGGCACCGTGGGCGCTCAGGATGCACAAATCATATTTGTTCATCCGGCGCAGGTCCGACAGGGTCACCCGGGTGTTCATCGTCGTGCGCAGGCCCATGCCTTCCCAGAAGCCCTGCATATAGGAATAATACGGAAAGCGGGAGCTGTTCACCGTATTATCGAAGGCATAATAAATAGCGGCACGGCCGATCGTCTCAGGCAGAGCGTTCTCCCGGTACTGCCGGGCCTCCGCAGCCTGCCGGACATCGTCGGTCAGGGGCATCTCGGTGCGGGGAGTGCGTTGAGCAATGTCCCTCGGGGCGCGCAGGCCGTTGTCTCCGGCGTCAAAGGTCATCTCGTCCAGCTCGTCGGGCAGAGTGAGCAGGATGCCGCCCAACACGCCGCAGCGGTAGGTAAAGCTGACGATCCCGTTCTCCTCGTCGGTGCGGATGGAGTCCCGGCGCACCAGCCCCTTCCGGGCCAGCTCATCCAGCTCCGCAAGGGCTGAGGCGAGCCGTTCTTCCCGGGACATCTGCTCGTATTCGTCGCTGCCGGTCAGGGCCGTCACAGCGGCGTCTGCCTGCTGCATCTCGGCGGCATCGTCGGTGGTGAGGGTAGACTTTGCCGTATCCTGCACCTCGCCCGCTCCGTCTGCCGCCCATGCGGCGGGAGCCAGCACAGCCGTCAGCACCAGTGCCAGTGCGCAGACCGCGCACAAAATTCGATGGCGTTGTTCCTTCATGTAAAAACTGTTCCTCCAAGAACGCCGGGAACCGGCCATTTACCGCCCCGGTACGTTTCATTTTAGAGGGCATATCGGCCTTTGTCAAGCGTTCTGCGCCGATTTTGCAAAGCTGTCACAACCGTCCATCTTGCGCGCCTCTCTCCCCTGCTGTATAATAAGGTATATTGGGGGATCATGCCCGGCTGTGAGGCGGGGTTTCGAGGAAGCTGTTTTCGTAAGCGGAGTGCAACGCTCAGAAAACGGCTTCCCAAGGATACAGAAAGGTGGTGCTTTTTTGGAAAGCATTCAGCGATATTGGAAACGGACAGACAAGATGTACCTGCTGCTCTGCCTGTTCAGCAGCGCAATGGCGGTACTGGCGCTGTCGTCGTGGGCGGCGAAGCAGGGCAGCGGCTTTGCCGTGGATGAGCTCACCGGCCAGATCACCGGCATCGGCGACTACCGCCGGGCCGTGGTGCAGGCAGGCGCAGCGGCCATCGGCATCCTGGTGGCCATCCTCCTGTCCAACATCGACTACCGCAGCCTCGTCAATGTCTGGCCCGTCCATGTGGTGCTCACATGGGGCCTCGTGCTGCCCACGCTGGTCATCCGCAACGTGACCCTCGGCCCGCTGACCATCGGCTACAACGCGGGCGACACCGACAACTATTCCTGGTACAAGCTGGGCGGCTTCACCTTCCAGCCTACCGAGCTGGCAAAGATAAGCTTCATCCTCACCTTCGCCATGCATCTGAACAATGTCCGCAGCCGCCTCAACGAGCCGAAAGAGCTGGGCAAGCTGCTGCTCCATCTCTTCGTGCCGATCGGCATCATCCATATCCAGGGTGACGACGGTACGGCCATCATCTACGGCATCATCGGCTGCTGTATGCTCTTTGCCGCCGGGCTGAGCTGGAAGTATATCATCGGGGCCTTCGCTGCCCTCGCAGCGGCGGCAGCAGTGGTCTTCGCCTTCTTCAGCGACAAGATCGGCAAGGGCTACCAGTGGTACCGCATCCTTGCGGTCATCGACCCCAACAACGAGACGGGCTGGGCGCCCAGCGAGACGATCTGGAAGAACATTGTCTACCAGCAGCAGCGGGGCGAGATCGCCATCGGCTCGGGCGGCATCTTCGGCAACGGCTTCTTCGGCGGCCGCTACTACAGCGTCCCCAACGCCCACAATGACTTCATCTTCAGCTGGATCGGCAACGCGGCAGGCTTCGTGGGCTGCTGCGTGGTGCTGGGCGTGCTGCTGGCCATCATCATCAAGACCTTCGCCACCGGAGCGTGCAGCGAGGATATGCTGGGCTCCTTCATCTGCGCAGGCATCGGCGGCGCGTTCATGGCCCAGATATTCGTCAACGTCGGCATGAACCTCCGCCTTTTGCCGGTCATCGGCGTCACCCTGCCCTTCTACTCGGCGGGCGGCAGCTCGGTGCTCATGCTGTATATCTGCGTGGGGCTGGTGCTGTCGGTGTATATGCACAATACGAAAAAACTGTTTGGTTAAATCTCTCTCAGAACAGGCGCTGTCCTTCAGCGCCTGTTTTTATTTTCCGGCCAGATCTCCAAAAGTCTTGTAACACGACAGAAGTCGTGATAGAATATTCAAGTATTTTATCTATATTCTTTTGACTTTTTCAGGAGGTCCCATGAAGCATCATTCTCTCTCCAAAGTCCTCAAGCGCCTCGCCTGCGTGCTGGCGGCGCTGGTCATCGCACTGGCCGTTGCCGTGTTCGCCCTCTGGCACAACGAGCTGGCCACCCTCTCGTCCCTCAAAAAGCTCTCTGACCGCGACGAAGCCCACCGCGACGGTGCAGTTTACCAGCTCAACGTCTCGGGCGGCTACTACTTCGACGATTTCCTGGCCCAGGGCGGCGCATCCACTGACTCTGAGCTCATCTCCTTCATCACCCAGAGCATCACCAAGGGCATCATCCCCATGAACATCAAGACCAGCACCATCGCCTGCTCGGCCTTTACCGCAGACACCCAGAGCGGCGACCGGGTCTTTGGCCGCAACTACGACTTCTCGGCCACCAACACCGCCATCGTCTACACGAACCCCGGTAAGGGTCGTCACGCCTCCTACTCCACCATCGACCTGAGCTTCCTCGGCCTCGACAAGGACAAGGACGTAGAGAGCCTCGGCCAGAAGATCCTGACCCTCGCGGCCCCCTATGTGCCGCTGGACGGCGTCAACGACGCCGGTGTGGCCTGCGGCATCTTCATGTCCTATCAGGGCGAGGGCAAAGGCACCCCCACCGACACCCAGACCGACAAGCCCGACCTCACCTCCACCACCCTGCTCCGGCTCATCCTCGACTACGCCGACTCGGTGGAGGACGCCGTGGCGCTGGCTGAGCAGTACGACCTTCACGACTCGGCAAGCAGCTGCTTCCACTACATGGTGGCCGACTCCACCGGCCGCAGCGCCGTCCTCGAGTGGGTAGGCGCTGATGCCGACCACGACACCGACGGCTCTCAGCGTCAGCTGAACGTCCTCTGGAACGACACCGACGCCCTCTCCGATTCCTCCGACTGGCAGGTGGTGACCAACTTCATCAAGACCCCCGGCTACTACGACGGCACTACCGTCGAGATGAAGGGCCTCGACCGCTACGAGCACCTTGCGGCTGCCCTGCGCCAGACCAACGGCGTCGTAGCCGACAAGAACGCCGCCATGGACCTGCTGGCCTCGGTGGGCCGCCGCACCTGGAACAACGACGACTCCAACAGCAACACCGTCCACAGCGTGGTCTACGATTTGACCAATCAATCTGTTCTCTGGGTAGGCAATGAGCACTACGGCGAGGATGGGTATACATTTGAGTTTCAGCTTGGGGCGTAAAATGTAATTTTCCTGCGGTAAGCTTGACTTTTTTTGAATTTCGCATATACTGAAAGTGGAAATGCAAAGATTCCATTTGGACTCACCAAAAAGAAAACCCCCTCACGGAGCGGCAACTCCGAAAGGGGGTCTTCTTTTATCTGTGCTTGCGGTCCTCGTCATATCTGTCAAGCCTCTTGCAGATATAACGTGATGTTACGTCTGCTGCGACAGATACCAAAAATGCAAAGATGTACTCCATTTGACTCACCCCCTCTCCTATAAAATAGGCGGGTGAACCGCAGGACGATTATATCACACTTTCCGATAAAAGAACAGGAGCTGCGTCCCGAAAGGATGCAGCTCCTGTTCTTTATATTATCTTACTTCATCACCGCGCCGAGGGTCTTGCCGGTGACGGTGGGGACATCGAGGTCCAGCAGCCCCTTTTGTCCAACTTTTTTTCCAACTTCCGGCGTATAACCCCGTCAAATTCCCCGGGTTTATCCAATTATCTTAGGCAAAACGATGATTTTGTAAAAAGCCCTTGAAATAATAGTAGGGGGGGGGGTATAATGATTTGAACCTCCGCATACGGACGGGGGAAATATTTTGTTCAACACTGGATAAGGAGGACTTCTATATGAAACCCGTCAAAAAGATCCTTGCGCTCATCCTTGCAGGCGTCATGGCTCTGGCCATGCTCACCGGATGCGGCAAGGCAACGTCTCCGGATCGTGCAGTCGCCGAAAGTGTGGTCGATTGGCTAAAGTATGCCTGCTCTCAGGAGGGAAACAAAAATGAGCTCTCGGTAAGCTATCAGATTCCCGAGCTCCGCCGTGATATTGTCCCCCTGTTTGACACGAACTGGATGAGTACGACTGACGATGATGAGCTTGATGGAGATGCAGTGATCAGCGGCACCACTACCGTCACGCAGGCTCTGCAGCAGCGCCTGAGCAACTACAACAAGGACACTTCCTGCACCGTCTTCTATGCAACAGATGTCACAGACTGCGCTGGCTTTGTATCGGTGGAGATGTTTCAGTTGCTTACGCAGTCGGGAGGAGGGGTCGTTGTTTCTGGAGATTACGATACGGCACCCAAAAACGCCACTCACCTGAGGATCGCCGCCGCCCACAAAACCATTGGGGAGAAGACTTTCCTCCTCGCTGTGGTTATTTTTGAGGCTTGATTCCCCCTGCCCCGGAGCCCTGCGGCCCGGGGCTTTTTTGCGCCCCGGCCAGAACAAAAAAGCATCCCCTGCAGCCTTTCCGGCCATTGCCCGGCCGGGCCCTGCAGGGGATGCTTTGGTTTTGCAGAAAATGCGCCTTACTTCAGCACTGCGCCGAGGTTTGCGCTGGTGACCATACGGGCGTAGCGGCTGAGCCAGCCGGTCTTGATGTTGGGCTCGGGAGCCACATACTTTGCCTTGCGCTGGGCCAGCACCTCATCGGGCACTTCCAGCGTGATGCTGGCGTTGGGGATGTCGATGTGGATGGTATCGCCCTCCTCAACAAGGCCAATGGGGCCGCCGGAAGCGGCTTCCGGGCTGACGTGGCCAATGGCAGCGCCGCGGGAAGCGCCGGAGAAGCGGCCATCGGTGATGAGGGCCACGGTCTTGTCCAGCTTCATGCCGGCCAGAGCGGAGGTGGGGTTGAGCATCTCACGCATACCGGGGCCGCCCTTGGGGCCTTCGTAGCGGATGACCACCACGTCGCCCGGGACGATCTTGCCCGCATAGATGGCGGCGATGGCCGTTTCCTCGCTGTTGAAGACGCGGGCCGGGCCGGAGTGCTCCTGCATCTCGGGGGCCACAGCGCTGCGCTTGACGACGCAGCCATCGGGGGCGATGTTGCCCCACAAGATCTGCAGGCCGCCGGTCTGAGAATAGGGATCGTCGATGGGACGGATGGCCTTGTTGTTCAGGATGTGAGCGCCCCTGTCTCTTATACACATCTCCGAGCCCACGAGACAGGCAGAAATCTC
>ENA-OYAJ01000505-OYAJ01000505.1-human-gut-metagenome-genome-assembly--contig:-NODE-505-length-11047-cov-5.934589_pt1 | contig 11047 bp, 8 predicted proteins | sample MGYA00243431_ERZ652826 | MGnify/ENA primary metagenome ERZ652826 (study PRJEB26926, sample SAMN06164609) | human gut metagenome | biome: ENVO:00009003; feature: ENVO:2100002; material: ENVO:00002003...
GCAGATGCCGTGCCGCAGCCGCCGAAGCGGTGCTTAAGCCGTAAGGCGGGAATTGTGCGGTGTTGCCTTAAATACAATCATAAAATATAAGACCGTCAAGTCTCATTTGAGATCTGACGGTCTTTACTATTATGCTGTTGTTGCGATATAGAGATTATCCTTATCTACCAACAATTTAACCGGCTTATTGCAAAGTTCATTTACTGTGTCAATATTTTCAATAAATGGTCTAACAGCATCTTGTATCATCGAAATAAGCTCAGACAGGTTCTTCTTTCCGTACTTAAATTCAGCAGCACAGTTCGGACATAGACAAAGAGAATTCCAACATTCTGAAATGCTATGTTTGTATCTGTCCGGAATAGAATTGGTTGGGAGAATATTACAAGCTTCAAAATATGGCTTTCCATTAAAAATGGAATTAGCCGAAGCGAAAGTGGAAAAAACAAGAGCTGCTCACGAAAAGGCTGTTGGCGAATTGAAAAAACTCTACGACATTCGCAAGGAACAACGGCAGGAACAGCTTTTAAAGGCAATGATGTCCGGCAAACGGTCTTTTGAGGAAATTTTGAAATCCATTTCTGACGATACCGCTTTCCAATGCGGAAGTATTTTTGCTTTTTGAAAGTGATGGCTATGAATCATGCTCACTCGTCTGTGCGGACGCAGCGCAGCGCATATCGTGCCTGACCGGTCGTGGTACAGGTAAACAATGTCAGATCCCAATTGCTATCGGGCGTTTTGACCGCCATCTCCTCGATTTGGGTTGGCTGCAGAACCTCTGTATCCGAGACCGCATAATGCCATGTGTTGTCATTCATGTCAACAAAAAGAACTTCTGTCCCCACCGTAAGATGCGTCAGAGGGCTGAAGTGACGCGCATAGTTATGTCCCGCGATTACCAAGTCATCTGTATATAGCGAGCCGGAATACCGCCCCGGCGCGATCTTTAGCCCCGGATAGCTCCACTGCTGCATCACGGGCAGTGCCAGCCCGATGGACGGAATAGAGAGATACCCAATATAGTCGTAGCCGTCAATGGTGCCAACAGGCATCTCCGTGTCCGCTGTGGGTTCTGCTGCATCACCGGGATAGATGGTGCGTGGCTCTGCGATCGATTCCTCCAGCTGGGTCAGCACACTGTCGGCTGCTTTTTCTGCGCGGGTACTGTCCCACTGGTTGTAGCCCATAAGCAGCACAGCTGCCAGCAATGCCAGAACCCCAAGCGCAATCAGGGCGTTCCCCAGCTTATTTCTCATTCTGACCACTTCGTTTTTTGAGTACGACACCTGCCGCCACCAGTACAGCGCCAGTCACCGCCAGCACGGGGACTGGCCAATTCAACTGTCCGGTCTGCGGCAGTGCAGAAAGCACTTCCTGCGTGGGCGGCGTCTGCGTTGTTTTCCGGCTTGAAGTACCCGCTTTGGGTTGGGCGTCCACGTCGTAGACATACTGCCCGTTTTCCATGATTGGAACCGTCACAAGAAAAGGCTGTATGGCGTCATACCCTTCAGCTGCCTGCTTCTGCACAATAAGGTAAAGCCCGGCCTTCAGATCACCAAACACGGCGATTCCGCTGTCGTTGACGGTCTTGGTGACTGCCTGTGCATTTTGTGTCACCTTTTCTGCCAATCGGCTCGCCAGTGCGCTTTCGGATACATTGTCCAGCGCGATTCCGCAATTCTCGAAACCGTTTGCATAAGTAAAGCTCATATCTGCGCCGTTTTTAGAGACACTCGCCACACGGTACAGCGTCAGCTCACCGCCCTGCAGCGGTGCTGCGGTTTCGGTATCACAGAGCAATACCTTGATGGAGCCGATGCGCGTTTCATCAACCGTTTCTGCGGCAAGAGCCGGAACAGCGCCCCACACCAGCAGGCACAGCATAAGCAGCACTGCCAACCGATCACGGATGCTTTTCATAATGTTATTTCCTCCTTCTCTTGCTGCGCTTGCGCAGATGTGGGGCAACCAGCACACCGACCAGTGCCGCAAGTAGCATCGGGATGGCCAAAATCGGGGCCACGATGATGGGTTCAATGCGGAATGCATCTGCCGCCACACGGATATGCTTTTGGCTTTCCGTAGTTTCGACCCGCTTGCCGCGCACCAATAGGCGGTGCGTGTTGATGCCGTAGGGGGTGCAGGTCATCAGGGTGACATAATCCATCCCCTCGGTGGGAAGCAACTGGTCGATCTCAGTAGGCAGCACAATGGAGATTTGATCGACCTCATAGGTCAGCACCCGATTCAACACCGTGATGGTAAAGCGGTCGCCCACCTCCAGCTCGTCCAGATTGGTGAACAGCTTTGCGCTGGGCAGGCCGCGGTGCGCTGATATGACCGCATGGGTCCCGGCACCGCCCACGGGCAGGCTGCTGCCTTCCAGATGGCCTGCTGCCACCTGCAGCACGCCCTCATCGGTGCCGTGGTATATGGGCAGCTCAACGCTGATTTTGGGGATCGTGATATACCCCATAATGCCCGTGCCGGAGATGTCGAGCGTTTGCGCATAGCCGCTGACCAGATCCGGTTTATAAAAGGCATTGGGGGTGGTGTTCAGCTGCCGGTTGTACGCATCGGCAGCATCGAAATAGGTCTGATAATCCGCATCTGACAGCTGTTCTACCTCCTCGGCATAGCCAGCCACTGCGCGGGACTGATGCTTCCGGTTGACAGCGTCGCTGACGGAGGGATATAACATCACGGATAGACCCACGAGGAAGATCAATATTAAAATAATTGTGCTGAGGTTCTTTCTCATGGGTTACTCCCTAATGTTATAAGGATTGGTATATGACGGCAAATGCGCCTTTACTTGTTATTCATCCGCTTTTTGGTGACCAGCAGAACGGCAGCCACGGCCATCAGCACGCCGCCGATCACATAGAAAAGGGTAGTGCCGATGCCGCCGGTGGAGGACAGCTGTGTTCCGGCTTTGTTCAAAACCTTAACAGTTGCATCTGTTGCTGGTGTATAAGAGGTTTCGCTTGAATTCTTATATTGAACAGTTTCACTCCCACTTGTGACGCTGGTCGTTGCGGTGATTTCAACTTCAATGGGTTCGGTCAGCTTATTATACCCTGCGGGCGCTTCGGTTTCTTCCAGATAATAGATTCCCTCGTTGAGACCTTCAATCAAAATATCACCTGTGCCGGAAGTTTCCAAAGTTGTTGCACCGCCCTTATCGGTTACCCAACCGTCGATTTTATTGTTAGTCAGCGTTGCATACTTTTTGACGCCATTGTCCATGCGGTACAGTACAAACTTTGCACCACTCAGCGCTACTTCATGGTTTGTACTGTCCAGCGCATATTTGTGCACATTCAGTTTCCAAACATAGGTTGTTGTCTCTTCTTTAGTGCTGTCTTTCCCATTATACACCAGCTTTGCCGTGTTTTTGTTGCCTGCGCCCGCAATCGTAGCGTCTGCCGCAACCGTCGCCGAATAGGTAACAACGACCACATCGTTCGTTTTGAGCTTGCCATCCTTAAATTTTACATCAAAGGAATCCCCATCTGCGGGGTTTGTTTCCAAGGTATAGTCAGTATTTGCAGTAAGCTTTGTTGTTCCGACTTTAACTTCAAGTGAATCAGGATCAAATGTCAGACCGGAGAGCTTATCGTGCAGAACATAGTCCTTCGGGGCACCATCCTTTACCGTAATGGTTATGCTAAAGTTTACGGTATCACCAATGCCTGCACTGTTGCTATCAACCTTCTCATCACCAGTAATCACGATTTTCTTTTCGATTGTTGTATCACTGTTCTTTTCTTTTATGGTAACACTCGGCGCCGTTGTGTTCAGACTGCACAGAGACCCCAGGCTGGTATCTACCAGATAGTAACCCAGTGTCAAATTTGTAAAGGTCACTGTAGTGCTCGATGCGGTTTCGGTCCTATCCCATTCAATATTTTTTTCAACCACAAAAGCCTTTGCCAGCTTTGCAAAATCCGCTCCGGCATCTTTTTTCGCATCTTTCCACTCAATATAACCTGCCGAATTTACGCTAAAAAAGTCTGCTGCGCTCACTGTATTGCTATCAATGGTTGTGCTATATGTAGAAAAATCGTTCCACTTCGTATTCAGCTTATAAGAATACACATCTTTGTTTGTATCATAGCTTTCCAAGTCAAAAATACGATAAGCCTTGTAGGTCGTGCCCGTCACGGCATTATCAATGGTTATCGTTCCTGTGCTGCTTGCTGTACCGCTTGCTGCAAACGCTGGGACGGCCATGGCCAGTGCAAGCGTCAGCACGGCAAGCAGTGTTATGAGTTTTTTCATGTACTTCATTGGTTTTATGTCTCCTTGCTCAAATATTTTGGTCTGCTTTTATCCACACCAGTGGAGGGGTTATTTCTAATTTTTACCCCCTCCCCCCGAATGGCTGCGTTTGTTGATGAGATATCCTAACATCAGCGCGATGCCCATGATCAGGGCGCCTGCTGCTGTATACGGGGGTGTGCCGGCCGCGCCGGTGGCGGGCAGCTCATAGCTGGGCTTTTGCTTGTTCGTGATGGTAATGGTGCCGCCGCCGGTGACACCGGTGTCGTTGCTTTCACTGTACTTTACTTCATAGAAGATAAGCGCGCCACTGCCTGTTCCTAGCTCTTCTACATAGTAGTGATAACCGCTCTCCAAGGAAGAAATTTTCTTGGTCCAGCCGTCAGCTTTTGTCAAGGTGACCGGCGTTCCGACCGCCACTGCGTCCGCCTTGTCTTTTCCATCCTCGTAACGGTACAGCTGCACCTGGATCTCGTCCACCGGTGCTTCTATCGTGTCGTTCCCGATGCCGTACCAGATTTTGCGCAGGGTCAGGCAGTTTTGCTTGTTGGGGATGGCCATTGTGGCGCGGTCTCCGTTCACGCCCAAAAAGCTGATGTTTGCAGTGGTAACCCCCTCCGGGACAGTAGCTCCGGTTGCAGCTGTAAGCGCAGCTGCTTTTTTGTCATCATCCGTTGCGTTGTTGTTCCAGATAAAATAGCGCGGGGTTTCATCCAGTGCATAGTCTGCCGGGGCCGCTGTTTCCACAAGCTTATACAGGTCCCCGGTGACCAGCTGCGGGCTGCCTGTTGCAGGGGATTGCGCAAATGTCAGGTCAAAGCTGCCGTTCGAACCTGTATTCTCCGACCTAATAAAATCCCACCCTGTGCTGATTTTATTATAGTGGTATATCGCAAAGGTTGCCGGGCTTGCCGTGATGGCTAAGTTTGTAGCAGAATCCGTCTTGGAAACAGTCAGAACGGCATTGTGTACAGTTGCCGATGCACTGTCGCTTTTCACCGAAACCTGATTGCCTACAATTTTTCCCGCCAGCGTAGCCGTATTTTTTACCGCCATGTCGCTTGCGAGATTACCCGGATTCATTTTATAAGAGTACTCCAGTACCAGGGCTTTCTCGTCCGGCAGAACGAACTTGTACTTCCGTGTCGATGCGGTTTCTTCAACCTTTTCAACGCGAACGCTGTCTTTGACTTCGTTGCCCTTTACCCAGTCGCCGTCCTGCAGGATGTATTCATATACCTTGATAGAATCCAGCATCAGCTCCATGCCGGTTTTGCCGAAGTATTCGCTTTCCATCGTGTCCGTAAGCTCGAGCGTGTCACTGCCCGGTGCGAGATCCTTTGCCTGGGGGTTGATGCAAAGGGTGTAATTGGCTTGATGGTTTTTTGCATCATAATTGCCGGTCTTTTCCAGAAGCTCCTTTTTCGGGCGCGTGATGGTCATGCCGGACGATGTCGATGCACCGTTCCATGTGGCAGTATTCGTATAGGTCTTTTCCTCGAGAGTACGCTCGTTCCAGGCTGCCGCATCATCCAACCGGAGCGCATAGCGGATCTCCACAGTATGATCCGTTGTTTTGTTTGAGTCGATCAGACTTTGCAGCGTAATAGGAAGCACCTTAATAGTCAGCTGCCCCGAAACAGAAGTGTCAATCGACCAATAGGTAACCCCGTTAAGCACAAGGCTGTATATGTTTTCGCTCGGGCTTTTGATGTTTCCCGTATATTTATTGCCCGGCTTTGTATCCAGATCCGCCGCAATCCTATAGCTGCTAAGAGAATTATTGTCCGTAGCCAGCTTCATGCCGTCCGGGATCTTATCTACCACCGTCAGCGTATGGGTCTTGTCTACATCACCGCTACCCAGATTCAGTTTGATGCAATACCAGATGACTTTGTTTTTGGCATAGGTAGTGCTGTTGTTCTGCTTGTACCCATCGCCGCTCTTGTCAGATGTTTCCTTGGTGATAGAACCGATCTTTGTATAATCGTAAGTTCCTTTCCAGCCTTCGCGCCCGGCGTTATCCGAGTAAATTTCCACACGGTTCTCAAAATGCCTTTTGGTATTGTTCGCCATATCAGACGTTTTTGCCACCGTTGGAATGTCGCTGATGGTGCATCTCAAAATGCGCAGCTTCTCGCCGTCCGTCCGGCTAAAATGCAGCCAGATGCGATGCACCGCGGTTGCATCATCGGAAACCGAAATGCCGTTGTCGGAATCGTCCCAGTCATTCAAACCGTTGGAAAAAAAGGACAGCTGAATCTGTATGCCCTTCTTCTCTGCCTCCTCCCATGTCAGCGTTGTTCCGCCTTCCATCGTCAAGCGCAGATTGTTTCGAATGGCGGTTTCCAGCTGGGTTTTGACGCCGTACAGCGGTTCGCGGATCTTATCCACGATTTTGAAACTGTTAACGCCCGCGGGAACCGTTCCGGTTATATTCCACATGACCTTTTGGTCACCGTTTTCCAGCGGCGTGACAGTGCCCGGATACTTTCGAATATCCACTTTGCCTACACCGGTGGAAACATTGGCTGTCGCGGTATAGGAACGTGAACCTTTTTCCAGCGTTGCCTGGTTGGTTGCAGAAACGGTGCCATTCACCGGGTCCGGTGCAACCGTTTGATAGGTAAATGTATAGGCGCTCGCATTGGAACCTGCCGGGAAGGTATAGCCGTTGGTCAGAAAATCGTTGCCAGTGATGGTTGTTACAACTGTTTCGTCAGCCCTCTTCAGCGTTACATCACCAACAATGTCCAGCTGTGTGACCTGTGTATCGGTCACCTTATAGCCTGCCAAATCACCGTCCGGATTTTTGACCTTGATGACCCAGTTGATGCGGTGGGTCGCAGCGTCATAGGTGCCTGTTTTGGCAATGCTGCTCTCCTTCACGGTGACGGTATCCTTGGCCTCGTTGCTCTGCAGCGTACTGGTTGTGCCCTTGGCCGTGTTGACAATCGTACCGGAACCGTCTGCGCCTGTCACGGCAGCCACAGTTACATCATAGGTCAGCTCATACGACTGGTTATATCCGAGAGGCGGCAGCCCTGTGATCGTAAAGCCCTTGCCGTCTGTGTTGTAGGTGATGGCGGCATCTGCATACTCGGAGAGCGGCTTCCCGTCGATTTTGATGCTGCTCGTATCATAGCTGCCGTTTGCGGTATTCTCTGCGGCCAGCCGGTCCGTAATGGTGACCGTCTGGTCATGCGTACCATTTGGGGCATTGACTGTGACGGTGTAGCTTACCTTACTTTTGTCTTCCGAAAGGGTGTGCTCTTTCTTCGTGTTCAGCGAATACTCCGGCTCAACGGTGTAGGTTTTCTCGCCCAGATGTATCTTGCCGTCGCCACCGGTCTCAGCGTAATTGATCGTGGTATTAAACTTGAAGGTGCCGGTGAACGTCCGACTTGTGTCGTTATTAAATGTAAATGTGACCGTAGGGGATTTTTTCGAAAGCGCAAAAGTACCAATTATCGTTCCGGTCGAATCGGTGATGTTTCCTGACAAATCTCCTTTGGGATAGACACCCGCCGGCAGGGTATAGGTCGCTGTATTGCTGCCGGGTTTGAATGCGTTCGCCGGTACACTGTAGACGATTTCCACCTGAACCTGGGTGCCGTCCTTGATAGATGCCAAATTATCCAGCGGTTCCCAAGTGCCGCCTTGATTGATGGAAATAGCTGTACTTGTCAGCAGATCATCCAGCTTTAGGTTGCCCTCGCTGTCATACTGAGGGGGTGCTGCCGCTGCGGTCAGTGTATCATCGTCTTCCGCAGCCGGCATTATGGGATCTGGCCGTTGCCAAACAATATACGCCACCGCGCCATCTCTTGCCAAAATGGCGTCCGCATCAAAGGAGAGTTCTTCGGATCCGTCTGATGCGCCGGTCTGCGCATACACGCCATACGCATCCAACACACGGATGGTATTGGTGACATCGGCCTCTGCGACCGTCACAGCCGCTACCGCACCGTCCACAGCGCCGGAAATAACGGTCAGGTTCGCGCCATCATACGCGGTTACAATACCGATCGTTTCCTCACCGGCGGCATTTGTATAGAGTACGATGTCGCCCGGTGTGGCCTCACTGCCACCCGGGGTGATGTATTCAGGGTGTGCGTTTTCCAATTCCGTGCGCAGCTGAAGCAGGCTTGCGCATTGCGGGATGACATCCTCCGGTATGCCTGCATAATGCTGGCAGAAGGCGACAAACATCACATCCCAGCTCCCGTAAGGGTTGCCGTACCAATCACCGTAGCGTGTGTAGTGATGGGCCTGCGCCAAGGTCTCGCCCAGCGCCTTGTCCACCGTAAAGTTTTTGGCGCTCTCGGTGTAGCCAAGCTGTCTCTGTGCGATTTCCGTCATGGCATCGCTCCAGAAGCTGCTCACGCCCTCGCTCTGCTCGTCCCAGTCTGCCGGGGTCTCAACATCTGCGGTTATGTCCGCCAGACATTCCAGCGTGTGGGTATGCTCCGGGATGGTGCAGGTCAGCACCCTTTGGTAGCAGTCTGCGGTATGGGAGTGGGCTGCCGGCGCGGTCTCGCCGTCTTCCTCCGCTGAATCAGCAGGGGTTTCCGATGCTCCGTCTTCATAACCGCAGATCAAGACCTCGGTATAGCAGGCATCGCTGTGTACATGCTCCTCATATCCGCAGGAGTATTCATCGTCCGTCATCGCGATGCCTACTTGGTGCAGACGCCAGCTGACGGAAAGTATCGTCAGCAGTGCCAGTATCACCAGCACGGCAGCACGGCGGTGCTCCGCATGGCGCGCTGCCATTACCCGCCGAATCGCCTTGTCCAATTGATTTCTCATGTGGACTCCTCCATCAGCCTATCCACGAAATACGGGGCACGGGCCATACCCTAAGAAACACCTTGCCCACAATTTGACTCTTTTCAACGCAGCCGACAACCGTACTCCGGCTGTCGATCGAGGTCGCGCGGTGGTCACCCATCACAAAGAAGCGATTTTCAGGCACCTGATACGGGAAGCTGAGGTCACATTCTCCCAGAGCCAGCTCATCGACATACGGTTCCGCCAGCACCTCACCATTCACCGTCACAAGGCCGTTTCCGTCAATCGAAATCACATCCCCGGGGATACCGATGATTCGCTTGAGCAGCAGCTTGTTCTGCCAGTAGAAGCCGCACAGATCTCCTTTTTCCAGAGCATCTGTTTTCAGCAGTACCAGAATATCCTGATCCTGCAAGGTTGGGTTCATGCTATCGCCCGACACCTGCAGCACCGGCAGCAGGTTGGTTGCCAGCAGCACCGCAATGGCCGCCACAACGACCAACGCATAGACCGTGCTTTTCAGCACACGCTTGTAACGCCTGCGGTAAGACAGGCGTTTGCGCTCCTGCCTGCAATTCCGCAAGGGCAGCATCGCGGGCGCTGTTGGCGGCTTCGTCGGCGGCTTCCTGTGAGGTATACGGTCCGACTCGACCGTTGCGTGTGCCGGAGGTCTTAGTCACCGCGTAGTGCAGGCTCCAGCTTGCGGCTGCGTCGCCGCCGTTCTTCTGGTAGTTGTCATCGGCGGTATGCCCGCTGGTGGTTACGATCTGTTTGCTTGCCGGGCTGACAGACCAGCTGCCGCCGTCAATGCTGCCGGATTTGGTGATGGGCTCGATCTCGATGGTCGCGCCGTCCACCTTTTCCTGCGTTTTCAGCTGGATCTTATCCGTGCGGATTCCATAGGAAAAATCAAAACTTCCGCTGGCGGTCTGGGCCGGTGCCTCCCAGCTGGCGTAGTATTCCTGCACAACAGGTTCCGGCTCAGGTTCCTCCTCACCGATCTCAGGTCCGATCAGGGTAACGGTCTGCCACCCTGCGCGACCGGGATTGTAGATGTAGGTGTAGTACCCACGGGCGGAGGCGTAGGTTTCCACACCGTTCGCCAGCTCATCGGCAGAGGCAAGATAAATTTCCGCCGCGGTGCTTTCGGGAAAGTTTTCGATAATATACATCTGTACATCGTCATAAATTGATGCACAGAAATCCAAAAGAGAGATTTCTTCACCCTCATCAGCGGAAAAAACTGCGGGCAGATCGTCCGCATCGCCCAAAGAAAGCTGGTTCAATCCGCCCCAGATGCGAATCTGGTTACCGTAGTGGTCACCGGGGACGCACTGGTCAGCGCTGACGGTGGAAGTGTTCACATAGGTGTACGGCGGGCAGCCGGCAGGCTGACCGTTGGCACCGTGGGTGCAGCAATAGGCTTCCTCACCATTGAACCAGATCAGCCAGGTGCCGTTGACTTTGGCAACCTTGGTGATCTTGCCGCTGGTCACCGCAGGGGTGGGGCGCTCGGTAAAGGTGGCAATTTCGCTGTCGGGGAAAGGATATTCGGCAGTCGCATTGCGGTCGATGGCTACCTGTAGGGTTTTGGTCAATGTGCTGCCATCGGGCGCAGTATAAACCAACTGTGCGGTAAAATCCGCATCCGCCTGTACATAAACGCCCAGCACCGCAGCGGAGGTTTCGCTGTATGCCCTCCACCTTGGTCAGATAATCAATGGCGTTGTTGCCGCCTACATGACGCGAAAACTAGTGGAAGAATCCATTGGCAGGCGTGATGATCAGGCTATCGTGCATCCGGGTACAGTACTCGCGATCCGTTTTGCGCACAAGTTCGCCGGGGTGATAGGTTTCCAAATACTGCATCACGGTAATTCGGCAGGCAGCTTCGATGTTCTTTTGGGCAATACCGCACAATTCCCGCCTTACGGCTTAAGCACCGCTTCGGCGGCTGCGGCACGGC
>ENA-OYAJ01000508-OYAJ01000508.1-human-gut-metagenome-genome-assembly--contig:-NODE-508-length-10981-cov-7.976753_pt1 | contig 10981 bp, 9 predicted proteins | sample MGYA00243431_ERZ652826 | MGnify/ENA primary metagenome ERZ652826 (study PRJEB26926, sample SAMN06164609) | human gut metagenome | biome: ENVO:00009003; feature: ENVO:2100002; material: ENVO:00002003...
GGTTATTAGCATTAATTCAAATCATTAATTATAAAAACATTATTTAGAAATGGCAACTAAAATCAGATTGCAAAGAAACGGACGCAAAAGCTATGCGTTTTATTCAATCGTTATCGCAGACGTAAGAGCTCCACGTGATGGTAAATTTACTGAAAAAATTGGTACTTATAACCCTAATACCAATCCTGCCACAGTAGATTTGAATTTTGAACGCGCACTTCATTGGGTAATGTGCGGTGCACAGCCTACTGATACAGTACGTAACATCCTGTCAAAAGAAGGTGTTTACATGAAAAAGCACTTGCTGGGGGGTGTTGCCAAAGGCGCATTCACAGAAGCAGAAGCTGAAGCTAAATTCGAAGCTTGGAAAAACAACAAACAATCCGGTCTGGCTACTTTGAAGGCTAAACTGGACGAAGCAAAGAAAGCTGAAGAAAAAGCTCGTTTGGAAGCTGAAAAGAAAGTAAATGAAGAAATTGCCAAGAAAGTAGCTGAAAAGAAAGCTGCTGAAGCTGCTGCCAAGGCTGAAGCAGAAGCCGCTAACGCTCCTGCTGAAGAAGCACCTGCTGCTGAAACTACTGAAGCTCCTGCTGAAGCATAACTCATTTTACTTCAAAAAGAACAGCTCCTCTGATTATATCAGAGGAGTTTTTTTATGCTCTTATCCGAAGAATCAAAGGGAGTTTATCTCATCTTCCGAAAGTCCGGTAACTTTTGCGATTTCAGCTATGGAAAGCCCGGCATTCTTTAAATTTCCTGCAATAGTTTGGGCTTTCATCCATTCACCTTCTGCAATGCCTTTCTCCATCCCTTTCGCAATGCCTTCCTCCATCCCTTTCACAATGCCTTCCTCCATCCCTTTCGCAATGCCTTCCTCCATCCCTTTCGCAATGCCTTCCTCCATCCCTCTCGCAATGCCTTTCTGAATAGCTGTATCAATCACATTGTTCCAATCTCTATATACTTTCAAACTCTCCTCATAGGCATAAAGGTTCTCTTTTGAGAACTGAGCAATTTCGGCAGCCTCAAACAGCCGGTTGAACACACGTTCCTGAAGGGCAGTGGGGCGTTCCATCAAACGGGCCAGATTCTTGAGCACAAACATCCATTTATCAAACAACGTATCCAACTCCTGCTCGGTTTTATGGAATTTGGGCATTTCCAGATACACAAAAGTCAGTTTGTCAAAAAACACTTCATGAGTAGTTGTATCCATCAGCTTCACTTCATGGCGGAAGCTGGAAGACGAAACATCATCCAAGGCAAAATTCAAAATACCGATCACATACACCGCTTTCAGTTCATAGTCCCAGATTTCCCCTTTAATAGCCTGTTCCCTGATAGGATAGGTAGCATAGTAAATACTCCGGTCCTTGAAAAACTGTTGCTCCCCTCTCTGCATTTCTATCAGAATCTTTTCTCCTTTTTCATTTTCACAATAGACATCAAAGACAGCCCGGCGGTCAGTCTCTTTGCTGCCCAGATGCTCTGTGTTCAAGTAGGTGACATCCTCAATGACCTGCTTGCCGTCGAACAAGGCATTCAGGAAGCCAATAAGAATTTCTTTGTTCAAGTCGGTTCCAAACAATAATTTGAATGCAAAGTCCGTATAGGGATTTACATATCTTTCACGCAATCCTTCACTACACATAAGCGTTTGATATTTAAAGTTGTTTTAACTCTGTTGAAAGCAGTTCAATACAAAGGAACGAAAAAAAAGCGGATTTCAAGAAAGTTATCTGCTAATAAATTGTTAATGTTCCAATATGTCACTCACCTCTATAGGGGGAAAGCGTTTATACAAAGACGGAAATAACTGTATAAAGAGTTTCGTAATAAAAAAGAAAAAGGGCTGTTCCGCCGGTCAACTCCTTATGTTTTTAACTTACAGTCTGTAAATATTCAAAGAAATATCATTCAACAGATTTAAGATCATTACTTTTCTACCCCCCAAAATGAGTTCACATTCTCTACTTATAAACTGTAAGCAACAATAAAGAAACGTGTCCAAAAACTAGAATGACTGCTCCGAAAAGTTACAGATAGTAACTATAACACTTAAAAGGGTCGTATCAAACTCTGTATGGAGTAATGATACGACCCTTTCTTTAGTCTTTTAGGATGCTCAAATTTCAGATTATAAGTTCATATTTTCAAAAACTGAGTTTTTGACACCCACTTTATTTATCTTCAAGTTTAAAACCTTATTTTGTTACTTCAGGTTCACCTTGCAGTTCAAATTTAGCATTTCCTAAACCTTTGAAAGTATAAGTATAAGTAAATGTTTCAAGCCCATTATACACTTTTGCAGAAATGACATAGAAACAATCAACCCCACTTACTTGCGCGCCGGCTGTAGGATACTCTGTTGCCAAGATCAGTTCAATACCCTTCTGAACCATAGACAACAAATAAGCCTCAGCCTCTTTATCATCTGCCGGAACCACCCCGTCGGGGTCATTCGAACGGCGTTTAGCCAACTGGATATTGAAGTTTACATAATAAGAGCTGCCACCGAACCAGTATTCCGAGTTTCCATATTTGGCATCCATATACCCGGCATCCTTATTCGCTTTCACCCAATTTTCCAAAATCAAATAATCTTCGGAAGCCAATGATTTCGTTACCGTCGGATCAAACAACCACTCGGTTCCATTATGTACAAAATTCACTTTTTCTTTCAGTTCAATATTGTTATTCAGAACCCATGTACCCTCCTTGAACAAATACTCGTCCACCTCCATCGTCGTTACCTTATTATAATATTTGTACATGACGGCTTTTGAATCCCCTTCCTGGGCATATGGAAATTTCTGAGCCAGGAACTGGGGCAGATAATTCTCCGGAGCATCCGAAGTGCTGAAGTTATCATGACTGCCCGGGCTTCCCATAGCGTCATAATCGGCAGGAGTCACTACAACCAATCTGCTATCTTCTTTAACCTTCCAAGCCGTTCCGTCAAACTGATACAATGCATTATAAGGCTTTTCATTCGTCGGAGCCAATACAGCCGATGAAATACTTACATTATCGAGCTGAACAGTCGTGGTTTTCGCCTTGGGCCCCTCGCCTACATAGCGGAACGCAACATAAACGCTTTTGCCATTGTATGCCTCCAGACCGGCTTTCCCTACATTCACAAAATTATCATTGTAACCGTTGGCAGGTCCTTCAGGGAAAGTAAACTGGTCTTTCACGCTAGTCCACTGTGCCATATCAATCGAACCATTTCCCGCATATGTATCGGAAACCAATACATCCAGACAATCCGCATTATAGTATCCGAACTTTATGTCGAAAGACAGTCCGGCATCTTTGCTCGTCACTGCTACTGCCGGAGAAACAAGCCAAGTATCCACCTCACCCTCAAAGCCATTGGCCGAGAATTGTGCGTAACCATTACTACTATAGTTTTTTCCCTGCCATTTTCTATCGCCTTTCAGAGTCACCTGCTCCCAGCCTTCCAACACGATATCCTCATTGGCCGTAACCGACTCAAAGTCCTGAGAGTACAAGTCCTCCCCTGTAAATTCAGGATCAACATCGTCATATTTGTAATCTACCAGCACAAGATCACCTTTTGCCGCATCCTTATACTGACCGGCCAGCCACTCGGGCAATACGGTAGCCGGAGCATGTGCCGGAGCCAGGAACTTCACGGGAGAGCCTTCGCCCCACAGGGCCTCATAATCCTTATCACCCAAAGAAGTATTAGTCACTGTCCTATACTCCAGTACGTAATCGGAAGGAGTATTCTGATAGTTATAGGTCACTCCTACCGAAGAGCCTTTCCCCCATGAAGGCAGCATCTTCGCGATGATGGAAGGAACATACTTCTCGGCCGATGCAAACTCGTTCAAAGCCTTATCCGTCTTGACGGCATTCGCCAATGCTTTTTCAGCATCCGAAGTGGCAGCCTTCGCCGCCGCAGAGCTGATCGTTTCGTAATCGGCATCAGTCAGTACATATTCCGCCATCGTCTGGGTGTTCGTTGTACCTTCCGCATCGATTTCATTATAAATATCGTCCATGGGATCACATGCCGCAGCAAAGAATCCCAACAGAGACCATGCAATTAAATTATATTTTAACTTCATATTTATTGACTATTTTAGAGATTAAAAGATTACTTTAAAACCGGCAGACCATGTAGTACCGAAGCCGTAATATACCAATGCAGTTTTCCAGTCATGGTTCGTACCGTCCTTGGCATCGGCTATATATTCCGTATTAGTCAAATTATATACATTACTGTATACGATGGCACGGATATCTTTGGTGATATTGAAACGATAGTTCATACCCAAATCAATCGTACCATAATCCGGCAACTTCCAGGAGTCAATACCGGCGTCTGCTTCATTCACCCGGTTCTGAGGATCGAAGTCTGCATAGTTCTTGCCGAAGAAGTTGTAGTCGGCCGAGATTTTAAATCCTTTGAACGGTTCCCAAGAGGCGCTCAATGCGGAAGTGAGCTGTGCGGAGTTACCCACATGGACATCTTTCAGATAAGCGTCGTATGTTCCGATAGGATTATTCGCTTCATCATACATAGTGAAATGAATATCATCTTTCCATTTCCAATCGCCTAAAGAGAACATACCTTTCAATTCAAAGGACTTGACAGGACGGTAAGTCGCTTCCAGTTCCACACCCATGTGGACTGCGTCCAATCCTGTAAGGTTGGCATATTCCTGACCGATCTTACGGCGCAAGGACTTATCCATCCATTGAGTGTAATAACCATTCAATGCAATATTGACCTGTTCCGTGCTAAATCCATAACCCAATTCGAACGTAGTAATCTTTTCGTAGGGTACATCCTTTTCGGGAGCTGCCGTATTGCTTGCAAAGACAGAGTTGAAGAAAGGCGCGCGGGTAAAATATCCTGCATTGACAAATACATTGTGGTTGTCATTGAACTTATAGTTAAAACCACCCTTCACGCTCCAAGGCAGAAAATTCTGAAGGCTGGACACTCTGTCCAGTTTATCCGCACCCGTGGCAGAGTATCTTGAATCCGTACCACCACGGTCATCGTATCTATAAGCCTCTTCGGTCAATGATGCCGACAGGAATCCCGACCACTTATCGGTATTATATTCAGCCTGTGCAAAAACACCGCCCCAGAATATCTCTCCAATGCTATAGTAATTGAACTTGTCACCCACTTTCAGCAGCTGGTTCTTGGTTTGGAATGCCAGCGGCGAGGTCTGCAGATAGAACTCACCACCCAGCAAATCATCAATTTCCTCTGTATGATACCCTTTATAGTAACGTAAGTCAATACCTCCCGTAAGAGTCAGGTTCTCAGTCAGATGATTCTTATAGGAACTCAGCATGCCATACCAGTCATGGTCATTGACAGCATTGGTAAAGATCACCTGCGACCCGTTCTGAGAAGCCGCATTGGCAGCCATAGCACGCTCGTAGTCGAACAAACCGTCCGGAGTCATCATCGCACCGTCTTTAGGGCGGCCGGTGTTGTTATCAATAGTCAGCCAATTGCTCATCGCGCCACGGGCACGGCGTCCGCCGCCTGTAGCCATTGAGCCGTATAGAGAAGTGGTCAGTGTCGATTTCTCGTCGATAGTCCAGTAATGATTCAAAGAAACCTGGGGCTTATGATAATAATTATAGCCGTAACCGCTACCTACCGCTTCACCGTTGATATAACCGTATCCGTTATTGAAACGTCCGCCGTCGGGGCTGTTCTTGTAATCCTCGATATAGTGCATGGTAGAGCGCTGGTTGTGCCACTGGGGAGCTCCGAAAGCTGTCAATGACAATTTATGATGATCATTGATTACCTTCGAGATATTTCCAAAATAAGTCCATCCTTCATAATTGGTACCTTTCACGTAACCATCTCCCGTATTCAGCGACCCCATGAATGTAATAGCCCATCCGTTGTCCATCAATCCGGTAGAGAAAGAAACCGAATACTTGCGGAAACCGTCGTTACCGATACCGAAATAAGCTGATCCGCCTTTCTGGGCTTCGGTACTTTTAGTAACCATATTCATGGTTCCTCCCACAGAAGAAATACCTAAAGCTGACGCACCCAAACCACGCTGTACCTGGATAAACTGGCTCACATCAGACAAACCGGACCAGTTAGACCAATAAACCTTACCGTTTTCCATGCCGTTGATGGGCACACCATTGATCAGCACGCCCAGGTTGGACGAATCAAAACCACGCATATTGATACGGGAATCACCATAACCACCGCTTTCACGGGTTACATACACCGAAGGAACTGATTTCAGCAATTCGGGGAATTCCAGATTACCTATTTTCTCCTCTATCTTGGCCAGTTTCACGTTAGAAATAGGAATAGGGGTCTGACGGTCACTCTTTATAATAGAGGCAATAACACTGACCTCACCCAAACCAATAGCATCAGGAGACATCTTGACCTCACCCAAGTCTATCGTATTGCTTCCTTTTACTTGATGCGTAATTTCGTTGTACCCCAAGTACTTGAATATAAGAGTAGCCTTGGAAGAGGTAAGTTTCAACACAAAGTTACCGTCAATATCCGTTACAGTACCCAGTGTCGTACCGCTGACCGATACAGTGGCACCAATCAATGGCTCATTGTTCTCGGCATCTACTACTTTACCTTTTACTGTTCCTTGCGCAACAGCCGTAGCAGTGAAACAGATTGTCAGAACTGCCAACAGGAGGAAATGCTTTAGATGATTTCTCATAATTTTGTCTTTGATTTAAATTAATTAGTTAGTATTTCATTCCCAATAGGAAAGACAAAGATAAAACTTTAATTCATATAAATTGCATTTATATTAGACTATTTAAACGAAAAGGGTACTTTTTAGGCGGAATATGACAATTATGTTAAGAAAGGAACAAAGAGCCGCCTCAGGAGAGGGGAAAACTGCCCGGAAATTCCAGAGCAACTGCCACATGATTACTGTAGGGGGCAAATGGGCCGTGACCGCCCGGTCCGGACAAATCAGGCCCGCCCCCTACAGCAAGACAACAGGTCATTTTCATTCAGGCTCTCTCACTTCCCCAATGACAGAGCAAAAAGAAAACGGACAACCAGCCTTACAGGATATCCTTATGCTGCTTCATCCTCTCCCTCAGCGCCTCCAGCTTTTCGGCCTGTTTCTTCAGCTCGTACGCCTTTTCCTCGGCTGCCTCTTTCCGCTTCCAGTTATTGATATAGGCATCCACTCCCTCCTGCACTACGCGGCGGAACACCTCCTCGCCCTTCGCTTTCAGCAGATGGTCGGCAAAATGAATATAATAACTCACTTTCAAATCCACCCCCTTTTTAGGGAGGCGTAAGTATCCGGCCCCACATGCTCATCTCCGAGAACACGCACCTTCGTTATCTTCAACCGATTCATCAATAACTCTAAAAACTCTCCCAATTTGGGGAAACTGCACTCTGCATTAGACATTTTAAATTTGTTTTAAGTTGTAAAATATTAAATAAACCTCTTTTTTTTCACGTTACTTCACAATGGGACTGAAAGAAGAAAAAGCAGGATGCCTTTACAAGAGGTTACGGGCACGTTTCCACGATGCAACCCATTAACACGGCCCGTGCATAAGCTACTGATTGCCAATGCCGGAATCTTTATAAAAACGGTATTCCCCACGATAAAAAGTCTTTTGTGATACTACCTTTCCGGCCTCTCGCAGCCGTTACACCTTCCATCCCGTCATTTAATCCGTTCTTCCTACCTTCGGGAAGAAATTCAGAGGACGCAAAAAAAATGCGGATGCAAAATTAATACTTTTTAAATAAAACGAATCATGAATCAAGAACGTAAACTATCTTTTTTCCTTCCCCCCATCTCGCCGGTGAAGGACGCTAACGGGAAAAACGTGACGCCTGCCACGCTCGTCCCTCACAAGGAACTGACCTTGGAGGAAGTATGGAACATAGTCACCGGCAGCCCGCGGCTGAAGAAACTGACCGAAGCCGCAGCCGCCGCATACGGTGACGAGAAGGAGTACCGCAGGCTGAAACAGAGCACCCTGCCATACGTCACCCCCTGCGGAACTTTCAGCTACCGCCGGAGCGACCGGCTGCTGGCTCCTTCGGGATTGAGCATACTGGACCTGGACCATCTGGACAGCCGCGAGGAGGCCGAAAGGATGCGCCGGCAGTTGTTCGACGACCCTTTCCTGCTGCCCGAACTGGTGTTCGTAAGCCCCGGAGGACACGGCGTGAAGGCTTTCGTGCCCTACGATCTCGGCCGGACAAGCGACGTGAAACAGAATGCGGCCGAGAACATCTACTGGCTGATGGAATACGCCCGCCTGAGGTATGGCGACTGCTCGGACAAAGACAAGGGCAAAGGAGTGGACTACTCGGGCAAAGACCTGGTGCGGGCCTGCTTCCTGTCGCATGACGAAGGAGCCTTGATGAGAGTCAAGACGCCCATGGGCTAATGTGCCAATCCCCATGCGGAACAGAGCGCGGCCAACGGGCATAGCAGCACACGGGCCAACGGGCCGCTTATTCAGAATCATTCAGAAACGAGGTATTCTTATACCGAAACCAAATTAACATAAAAAGGAATATGAATCATTACAAAAACAATCTTTTGGAAGAACTGCACCGCCTGACGGAGGCGGTACAGGCATCACACGCGGACATCGCGCCCACCTATCTGGAATACACCCAACTGGCATTTGCCATCGCCACGGACTGCGGTGAGGCGGGCCGTGCGGATTTCATGAGCCTGTGCAGCCTCTCGCCCAAGCATGACAGTGTGGCGGCGGAGAAACTGTTCAGCAACGCCCTGCACACCTGCAAGGGCGACATCCACCTGGGAAGCGTGTTCCACCTGGCGGAAATGTGCGGAGTGAGAGTCGCCCCCTCTCACAAAAACGCAGACGCAGACGCAGCAGACGCAGGTCCTTTTTTCTCACACACGTGCGCGCGATATAATAAGGTGGAGAATGAAGAAAAAGAAACAGGAAAAAAGAAGCACGAGGAAGAGGAAAAGGAAATGAAGGGAACGGAACCCCTCTCTCCCCTACCCTACTTTCCGCAAGATCACGACTGGCCCGAACCGCTGAAGAGCATCCTCTCTTTTGCCAAAACCCCGGCACAGCATGATGTGCTCCTGCTGGGAGCAATGACGGTGCTGGGCGCCTCACTGTCGCACATCGTACGCTGCAAGTACGGGGACAAATGGCAGTATCCCTGCCTGCAGACCTTCATCACGGGCCATGCCGCCGCAGGGAAGAGTGTACTGGTATGGGTACGCAAACTCATAGAGCCCATACACGAGGAAATACGCCGGCAGGTGGCGGAGAGCATGAAAGTTTACCGCAAGGAGCTAAGAGCCTACGAAGCGCTGGGGAAGGCACGCAAGGACAAGGAGCCGCCCGTGGCGCCGCCCAACCGCATGTTCATCATCCCCGGCAACAACACGGGCACGGGACTGCTGCAAAACCTGATAGACTCGGACGGAACGGGGATTATCTGCGAGAGCGAGGCGGACACCGTATCGACAGCCATAGGGACGGAATTCGGCAACTGGAGCGACACGCTGCGCAAGGCGTTCGACCACGACCGCCTGTCCTACAACCGCCGCACAGACCGGGAATACAAGGAAACCACCGCCTGTTACCTGTCCGTACTCCTCTCGGGCACGCCCGCACAGATAAAGCCGCTCATCTCCTCGCCGGAGAACGGACAGTTCTCGCGAAACATATTCTATTACATGCCCCGTGTAGGCGAATGGAAAGACCAGTTCGGCGAAGATGAACTGGACGTGGAAGCAGAGTTCATCCGGATGGGACACGAATGGAAGGCCAGCAGGGACGAGCTGAAGAAGAAAGGACTGTTCACCCTGAAATTCACCCGGCAGCAGAAAGATGAGTTCAACGGGCACTTCAGCGCCCTGTTCTACCGCTCTTCTCTAGTGACGGGCGAAGAGATGTCTGCTTCGGTGATGCGTATGGGGACCATCCTGTGCCGCATGATGTGTATCACGGCGCTGCTGCGCAGTCTGGAAATTCCCTCGCTGGCCGTACCGGATCCCACTATAAACCCCGAAAACCTGAAGGACGGTATCATCACCCGGCATAACCTGTCCATCACCGATGAGGACTTCCGCGCCGTGCTGGCTTTGTGCGAGCCCCTGTACCTTCATGCCACGCACATACTTTCGTTCCTGGACAAAAGTACGGAACTGAACAGCCGGGGAATAGCGGACCGTGAGATGCTGTATGCGGCCCTGCCGCAAGAATTCACCAAACAGATGGTGATGGAGCAAGCGGAGAAGCTGAATATCCCGGTCAACACCGCACGCAGCTGGATACAGCGCCTGAGGGAAAAAGGCGCGCTGGATATGGTGATGGTGAAAGGGAAAGGAGTCTACTCAAAAAAACAAAGGTAACAAAGAAAACACGCGCACATGCATATATAAGGTACGTGCGCGTGTGTGAGAAAAAAGGACCTGCGTCTGCTGCGTCTGCGTCTGCGTTTCGCATCTCCGGTTGTGATGCCGGTATTCCCGTGGATCTTCCAGTGCTCCCGGAGAATCCCCGGCATTCCCGTGGATCTTCCAGCATCCTCAGGGCTCCCCCAACGCCTCTACGATAAGTTTCACCTCAAGGGGCAGGAAAGTGTGTGACAGCTCATTGTATCCGGCAGCCCGCATCGCCCCCATCAGTCCCGGCTTGCGGTCTATCCAGCGCATCAGTTTGCGCCGTGCGGCACTCTCGGTAATATCGGGACTGTAGCACAGGGCCAGTTCGCTTTTCCCGTAACTTCTTATCTGAAAATTCTCCATGTATGTTCGTTTTGTTTTGATACAAATATACCCTTTTTCCGGCAGACCGTCAAACATTATGAACAGCGAATCGCGTCAAATCGCGTCAAATCGGACCATTCCGCACCCTATCGCACCTTATCGCGTCATTGCCCTTTCCGCACATCGTATCTTTGTAATGTCGGGACGATGAAGGCGAAAGATCTATAATC
>ENA-OYAJ01000511-OYAJ01000511.1-human-gut-metagenome-genome-assembly--contig:-NODE-511-length-10889-cov-5.034152_pt1 | contig 10889 bp, 10 predicted proteins | sample MGYA00243431_ERZ652826 | MGnify/ENA primary metagenome ERZ652826 (study PRJEB26926, sample SAMN06164609) | human gut metagenome | biome: ENVO:00009003; feature: ENVO:2100002; material: ENVO:00002003...
GCGGCGGGGAGAGGCGAGAGCCTCTCCCTTCCTTTACAAGGAGGAAAGCATGCTGGAAGTCGGAAAAAATACTTATGTCACAATTGAAGAGGCGGACGAGTATATTGCGGAAAATTATTCCGAAAAGAATATTTTGCGTGCGCATTGGACTGTTTGCCCGGACGAATACAAAGAGCAGTATTTGCGCAAGAGCATGATTGAAATAGAAGCGTTGCCGTTCGTAGGGCGCAAGACGATTTGGTCGAGCGAACTGCAATTCCCGCGTACACTCTTGAACGCTCCGTTGTACGTTATGCACAATCCAATCTATCTCATGTACAATCGAGACGAGACCAAAGTGCCGAAAGAAGTCAAGGAGGCGGAGATTGAGAACGCGCTTGGCATCATCCAAAAAAGTTATCGCCCGACGAGCAAAGCGGCCGTTCTTTCAGCGTTAGGGCTTGTGCCTGTTTTTTCCGATGGTACGGGTGTACTTTCGAGTGAGAAAGCGGAAAGGCTGTTGAAGCCGTTTTTGGGCGCGATAAAGGCGTAAGGAGACGAAATATGGCAAAGGTCGGAAAATTATACGATTATCCCGTGACGATTGATTCAGACGAGTTTTTAAACAATACGGGCATAGACCTCTATGACGAATTAGACGGCGACGACGGAGAGCGGAAAGTGGTCAATTTTTTGAATACGATTCACTCGCTTGTATACGATGGATTGCTGTATTCCGTGGGTACAAAGACAATAAAAAAACTTATGATAGAGCATTTTACGGCGGATTTGGAAAACGATATCAAAAAGGCTCTTATTGCACAGGGAGAATATATGCTCGACAACGGAGATATCTCTCTGTGGAATGGGACGGTCATCACAGCGAACGGAACGGCAGACATCAAGGACAGTAAGTTGCTGTATGAAAAACTTATAGCGCCGCGCGCCGTTACGATTTTGATGGATACGAACCCGCCGCTGTTATATATGGGGGAATAGGCAATGGCGCTTCCGATTAAATACGATATGAACTGCGTTCTCGTTGATTTGAATACGCAGCGGGAGGTCGCACGCTTTAAGGCGAGGCGAATCCGTGAAAAAAGAATCGATGCGGCGTTCGAGGCGGGGAACGTAGCGAGCGGCGGGCAGACGTTCACCATCGCAACAAACAAAATATACGATTATAAGCCGTATGCACACCAGGTCATATGTGAGGGGCTTACATTTCTCATTGTTGCGTATCAGCCGCTCACGCATACGCAGGCGGGCAGAACATGGTCGCGCAAGCGGCAAAATAAAGAGATTGTTTTGGAGCTGGAATAATGAAAATCACAAGGGTGATGCTGGAAACCAAGCTGTACGAAATTTTGCAGGCAAATTCTCCCGTTCGGCAAGGTGGCGGTGCTGTCGGGAAAAGAGGAACAAACATGTATTCACCCTATCCCGGCAATTTAAAAAACAATGGTATCAACCAAACGAATTCAGGCGTGCGGCTGGATTTGAATAAGGTCGGATATATTTGTTATGCAAATTTGCGCAGCAAAAAGCCCGGATATATCGAAAAATCGCGCGACGAATTTTTGCAATGGCTCGTCGCGCTCGGAGGAAGATTACAATGATTGAATTGCAATACCTTGCAACAGAGTACAACAGACTTTTAGGAACGTCGGATTTTCTCGTGTTTTTGAACACGAATAAAACGCCCGACGATACGAACCCAAAAACTATATGCACGCTCGTAGGTACGCGTCTGCCGTTCGCCATTGCCGACGCGGATGCGGAGACCATCAACGTGACGATAACCTGTGACCTCATTGTATCGGATACGGAAACACGCGACAAACGGCTTTCCATGATAAAGGGGATTCTCGGTTGGCAGTCTTTTCAAGTCAAAACACCGGAAGGGGAAATCTATAACTGCGATTCCTTTTTAGAGCAACAGCCGCCGCTCTCTCCGCGCGTCGATTCGGGCATCATGATTCAGCAGATTGTCGTTACAGGCACTTGCCTTGTGGCAAACGCTACAAGCGGGGCAATCGTTTCTAACCGCGTCAATACGTTTATCGACGATGAGGAAATAACGCTTGTTTCCGGTACGCCCAGCTTGCAAAAGGGAACGGATGATAATTTCAATTTGTCGGGAACGAGCACGCTCACGGAGATGGACGAGATTTCCCGCGCGGTCACGGCGGAATATACTGTACTGTATCGCGGCAAGGATATCGATAAAACGTTGATCAAAATCATAGAAGGCGACACGGCGGCGCTCAATCAGGTTTACACAGTGCGCCGCGTGTACCCTGATTTTGAGATTTCGCAGGCGATGAAACTGACGGGCGGCAGCGTGATACACCAGGCGGGCGCATATCTGATGTACCGCATCAACCTGCAAAAAGTGGAGGAGTGAAATGATTTCCACATCGGGCGAAATAAACTTTAATATCATTTTCGACGGAGAAAGCGGTGTTGCGCCCGATGGCGTGAATGGAGGGAATCCATCCGCGCCGGCGAACATAGGGCAGCCGAACGCGGAAAATCCCGCGCAGTCGGAAAGCAAAACGGTTGCGCTCTCTGCCGGAGTGAATGTCGCTATGTCTTTGGGCAAACAGGCGGTCGATGCGGCGATTTCGAATATCGGTTTGGCAACGGGTAATAATTATGCTCAAGAGCGCGCGCAGAGCATTGTTTCGGCAATCGGTACAAGCGCAGGCCTTATTGCTTCGTTCAGCAATCCATACACGGCAGTTGCCGCCGTTGGGGCGCTCATCATTTCCACGGTCTCACAAGTTTATGCCCGAGAAAAACAGCGCATGTGGGATAATCGCCAAGCCGCACAAAACGCCATAATTTACGGCTTTTCCAGCGACGATGGGCGATAAACATGTTTAGTATTTGTCAGGTTAAAAGGGAAAGAACATAAAAAGTAAAAGCACGGTTAGCCCCCGTGCTTTTTTCATGCAAAATAGGAGTTTATATGTTCGAATATAAATGCGAATTATATCTCAACGGTCGCTGGCAAAGCTACGACATTTATAACCAGCTCCGCTTCGACGAGCGCAAAGACGGGCAAGTGCCGACAGCGCTGTGCTATATCCGCACCGAGCAAAAGACGCGTTTCGAGCCCATGCGCAAGGCAAGGATAACGATGTCGGACGAGTCGGATAATTCCTCGAAAGTCAAATATTACTTTGCCTATTTCAAGGGCCAGCAACGTCAGAAAGCGGGCTATTGGCTGCATGAGGTAATGCTCATAGACCCCGCCAAACGGGCGCAAGGTGAGCTTATCAACGGCTTGCGCGTAATTCAGAATGACAGCAATTCCATTACGCTGTACGACACTTTTGTGCGCCTGTGCAACACCACGCCTTTGCGCTTGGTTTCGCAGAGCAATCTGTATAATCCCACGACGGATACGGCAATCGTCAATTTGATGAAGTCAATCCGTTCGCCCGAATACGCATGGTCTTGCCGTACCCTCTTTTGGGAGTGCCTGAAAGAAATCGGCATGGATATGGGCGGGTATTTCCCGACGGTGGAGTTTGGCGACAACGGGCAGTATATCATCTCGTTTTTCCCCACGGAACGGAAAGGGAATGAGATAACGGATTTTGACTGTATCTCCCTCGCCAACGGGTATGACGAGAGCCAAGTCTGCTCGGAAATCGACACGGATATCAGCAACATCATCGCCACGAACCAAGGCACGGCGAGCGTTGTTTTCCCGTCGCAAGTGGGGTGGATCACGCCCAGGACGGATGGAATTCAGCTGACCGATAAAAACTGTGAAATACATACCAGTAGTGCAATAGCAAAACCGATTCATATATGGCTTAATATTGAGGGTGTTACTGTAGATGTGAATGAAGGCGGTATGGTCAGTAAAAATATTTCTGAGCTAATAGGTTCCAACGCGTTGGATTTAGCTTACTATATTCCCGAATATAATGAATTTAGTTCTTTACCTGTGTATATTCAAGCTGAATGGCTACAATTGACAGAACCTCAACGAGCAGAAAAAAGTAAAAATAATACTTTTTATTGGCTGGAAAATTCAAATAGAATTGTTTTGAATAATGAGTATAGCCAATCAGATTTGTTTGCAGATATTTCTGTTTTAGCACGAGTTGCTTTTTATTCGTTCGTTCATAATTGTAAAGGAGTGTATAAATCAACTTCAAGTGGGGTAAGTAATTGCTGGTATATCACAGATTATCAAGGGAAGGAATGGGAGCTGTGGCCAGGGGCAAATATATCTGATACACAACTGCCTATTGACATGCGTCCACGTCAATTTCGAGTAGAGTACATATCGCAAAGTACCTCGACAAAAATACGCGCCGTAAAGCAAAACAAGTGCGGCTATGAATATGTTACGCCGTACAATCAGCGGGCGGAAGTTGTCGATGCGGAAATGCTCGGCGCTGAGCTGGATAAAACGGTCAATCAGCTCGGCGTAGATTATATTAAGGCGGTGAGCGTGTATCGCAGCCTTGCGGATGTGCTTCCTCTCGATACCGTCTATAAAGAGGGGAACGACAGCTATATGCTCGTGTGCAACGAATATGAGGCGACAAACAAAACGAACATTCGTGTAACGCATACCTTCTCGAAAAATTGGTCGATGCTGTCCTCGTGGCTGAAACAAAATAAGCAGTACCGCAATACCCGTATCCCGACGGATATCCTCGCCCGCAATTTGCATTATCAGGATTATTTCGTTATATCAGAGACAGATGGCGCGGCGGCGGTTTTGGGAGAAAAAGGTTTGCTGACATTGCAGGGTGTAGATTGTGTTGCCGATGTATTCGATGGCGGCAGGCCGAATGAGAATACGGAAGTCAACAATTTTGCGTTGTATTATGATTTTGATGTAGAAGACGGTATAGCAGATCATGCTTATGGAAGCATAATTTCTTGCGATTCGTTCGGGGTTAAAAAGTCAATTGTATTGTCGGCAAAGTTTGAAAATAATCTTACGGCAGGACGAAAGGTTGACCCGGACAATGATTATTATTGCCAAGAGGTTCTCTATACCAATGAAGATGGGGAATTGAATACCGACGTTGCGCTAATACAGTTTGGAATTATGGATAAAAATATCCGTCCGAATATGTTGCCACGGTCAGTCTACTACCAAGTGGTAACTGTCCCAGTGGAGAGCAATATGATTACCACTCCTGTCGTTGATGCGCAGTTCTATGTGGATAAATCTTCCGCCGAGCAAATTGCCATGACCTATCAGGTGCATTTTGTAAGCGATATGTCCGATATCGTCATCGGCGGGCTGATGGCGAATAACAGCCCGCTGGTACAGGATAGAACATCGGAATTAAAGTATCAGCTATGGGGATTGACAAAGCCACTGGCTAATATGGCAGTCATTGTCAACGAGGAAAACGGTGTAAAGGTAGCAGAGCCTACCGCAGCGAATCGCAATAACTATTGGTATGCGCAAGCGGGAAGGAACAGCGATGAAACGGCAATAAACTTTAAATTGACACTGACGCTCGCAGATAAGATGCCGGGCAATTATATCGGCTGGGCGATCACCGACGAAAACGGGCGGCTGTATATTGCGAGAAACAGCCACCCGAACGAAGATCAATATTTATTTTTCAATCACTTGCACAAATACCACGAACAGGATTAAATATAATATTATCTTCAAATGGAGATTTAATCTTTACAATTTAGTTGTTTTCTTATATAATAACATCCGGAGGTAATTATATGAGAAATATAATAAAAGGTATTGCTGTAATTTATACTTTCGCTTATTTATTCATGTGGCTTGCGCTGCTGTTTGTTTGGGAAATGATTAGTGAACAGTTAGGTGGGGTTGGTATTGCAATAATGCTTGTTTCAGCAACCGTCAATTTAATTTTATTATGGGCATTAAGTGGGTTGGAAAGCAGGGTGCGTGATTTAGAAAACATGCACAAAGAAAGAGACGAAAACGACGAATATTAAACGAAAAGCACGGAGATATCCGTGCTTTTTCCATGCTAATAAAAAAGGACGGGGTTAACCGTCCTTTTCAATGGTTATACAATTTCATATCATAATCAATCCCTAAAATGTGGGCAACACGAGAACATTTAGTTCCTCGTTTCATTACAAAACGGCTGTTTTGACCATTAAAGCGTACTACTATCAGTTTGTCGTCTTTTGCAATGGGAATGTTTATGCTGTTTATAAAAGATTCTTCAAATATTGCGGCGTCTAAATATTCGAGGCCTGATTTTTTGGGAAGTTGATATAATTGTTCCCATGTCATTTTGGAAAATTCAGCTATCTTTTCAATAAATTGAACAATAGCGTTGCTGGCCTCTGCCTTTTTAGCCTTTTTCTCGAAATATCGGAAATTATAATCTTCCTTTTCCGATAAATGATGAAAGGAGAAAACAACTGTCATCGCGCTTGCGGTGCAGGATTCTCTCCTTTCAATAGCCTGTTTTGATATTGTGTCTTTCCCTTTGTGGTTCTTGATACCCATAACAATTAGTCGGTGATAATGTTTTCCTTAAAGTATTTTGTTATGAGGGACAAAGGAATTTCGTTGTTTATCGGGGTATTTTTCCAAGGGGCTTGGTCATGGGTAATTTCGCTTAAAGCCCAAGCGGAATACTTTCCGAATACGCGGTAGACTTCTTCGAGAATTGCTTCTGTATGTTTATCTATTTGTACACAGTTGCAATCTTCAATGCCATGGTCTTTATTGTCCTTATAAACGGGATACAAATCTTTTACCACGGGGCCGTGCGACCACGCATAAATTTTTTCATTGAAAAGGGGCTTGCCCTCCATAGCAGAATAGGAACCTTGCGCAAAGTAGAGGAGCTTTTGCAATTTCAAATGCGTGATATACTCCCCGCCGCAGGTGTTAACATCTTGAATTGCTCTTTGGATAAACCAATCAGCTATATTGCGTGCAGTATACATGATTCTCCTCCTTAAAAAAATAACGGGGAAATATCCCCGCCTACGGTGGCCCAGATCATTACGAACAAGCCAAGCGAAAGGAAATCCTATTTACAAAATTAAAATATCATAAAAGTTAAACTTTGTCAATTATTTGTCAACATTTTATTGTACAGTTTGGTGCAGTTTGGTGGATTTAGTCCATTCTATATTATGCAAAGCCAAAAGTAAAGTATCCCTGCCAACAAAAAAGACGGTTACTCGCCGCCTTTTTTCATGTCAAGTAGCAAGTTAATTTTCAAAGTAAAAACAGGCGGCGAAAGCTGCTTTTTTTATAGTCAAAAAGCAAGGAGGATATAAATGCAAGTAAAATTAACAAGCAGCGGCGAAATCCAATTTTTGGACGGTGACCACATCAACCGCAATTCGCTGAATCGAAAGACTTTGATTGTAACGCCCGAAACGGCGCTCGCCACGCGTGAGAGCCTTTGGGTGCAGTTTGGCGACAATCAAAATTTCGAGGACGTTAACGCTAATATTTTAGAGCCAATACGCCTTTCAGAAGAAGAGGACGGATATAAAACCATCTTTCCCGACGAATTGGTAAAGCGGGCGGGCGTGTGGTATATGACGCTCGCTGTGCGAATGTATTCGACAGACGGAACGACTTTTTCGGAACAGCTGACGAGCGATAAAGTATCTTTTACGGTAAATGATAGCTTTCCGTTAAATGACGGTGGTTACGCCTCCAATGGAACGATTGAGAACATTTGGCGAGATGTAAAAGAAGAGGCGCAAGCAGCGGAAAACGCTGCCAATGAGGCGGTACAATCCGCGACGGCGGCGGAGCAAAGCGCAACGCAAGCTATGCAGAGTGCAAGTGCGGCACAGTCTTCGGCGACGGCGGCCGCGCAGTCTGCGAGCAACGCTACGGGCAGCGCGACGCAGGCAAGACAGTACGCTACAGCGGCAGGAGAGCATGCAAACGCGGCTTCGGGCAGTGCGGAACAGGCGGCATCTTCGGCAACGGCGGCGGCTGGTTCTGCTACAGCGGCGGGGCAGTCGGCGAGTGCTGCGGCACAGAGCGCCACGCAGGCGGAGCAAAATGCAAGTGCGGCGGCAACAAGTGCGGGGCAGGCGGCACAGAGCGCAAGCGCTGCTCAGGCATCGGCAGACCGTGCTCAGCAAATCGTAGACGGAATAGGCGATGTCTATACGCCTGTAGGTTCGATTCCGTACGCGCAGTTGCCCGCAACGCCATCGCAAGCGGAGCGCGGGTATGTGTACAACATCACCGATTCGTTCACCACCGATTCGCGCTTCGTCGAAGGGGCGGGATTGCAATATGCGGCAGGCACGAACGTAGCCGTCGTGTTGAATGGCTCGCAGTATATGTACGACGTGCTTGGCGGTATGGTCGATTTATCGAACTATGCTCAGACAAACGGCTCGTATCCGAATATGAGCGTCGGCAAAGCGACAAGCGATGGAGATGGCAATAATATTGCGGCGACGTATACGAAGCAGAGCGGTACATATCCGAATCTGACTGCCGGCTCGGCGCAGAAGGTGGCTCCCGCAGGTCTAATCAATTCAGGCACAGAGGGTTGGTGGAAATTTTTACAGGTACAGTATTCGGGCGGCAGCGCGGGATTAGAAGCAGTTTTAAACGAGGTATTCCTTGTCAACGGCCTGCTGGATTACTTTGAATCGAGCGATACATATACAGAGGCGGCCGCGCTGTTGCAGCTACAGGCAGTCTATCTGCCGCAGACAAATGCGTGGAAAGAGTATTCGCTGGTGTATCTGAACGGGGATATCCCGTATACGCGGTTTTGCGTATATGCGGATGCGGAAGGCCTGCACGTATCGCAGTACGGGACGCAAAGCGAAATGAATCTCGTGCCGCTCTCGTCCAAATCGTCCGGTTTTACGGTATCGTACGCAGGCGGCCCCGCAACGCCGCCCGAAGAGAAAAAAGAGCCCGAAGTGTTGCTGCCGATGTTAAACGGCACAACGCGGGTGTACACCTACAACGGTTCCGATTTTACGGCGCAAGCCGGCGACAGTTATATAATAGACGAGCCGAATATCGTATCCGGCGGCAATACATTGGCCGTCGGCGATTTGGTGCAGGATTCGAGCGGCACAATTCTGCGCCTGACGACGGTGAACGACGGCTCGGGGCTGGCAATCGGCAGGGTGTTGGGGCGGCATATTCCGTATTATTTGAAACCGGGTACCGGAATACCGAAATCGCACTTGGCGCAAGCCGTGCAAGATTCTCTCGATAAAGCGGATACGGCGTTGCAAGTGGCTCCCGTAACGAGTGTAAACGGGCAGACGGGTGATGTCGTAATAAATACCGGAAGCGACCCCGAAGCAGTAAAATTTGTTGAGCAAACACTAACTGCAGAACAGCAGGAGCAAGCTCGAACGAATATAGGGGCATACAATAAACCGTCATCCGGTATACCAAAATCAGACTTGGCACAAGATGTACAGTCATCTCTTGATAGAGCAGATAGCGCATTAACTGAAGTTCCTATTGCTTCGGAAGGTATACCAGGGCTTGTAAAGCCTGTGACGAAAGATATAAGCATGACGCAGAATGTAGGTGTGGATGCCGAAGGAAGATTGTTTACTAAACCGCTTTCAGCAGAATATCAGCCGAGTGTTTATAAATCGACGTATCCACTGAGTACGACGATAGGCGGAACTATAATGTTGGATGATGGCGCCATTTCTCCAAATCCGGCGAACATTAAGAAATATGATTTGGTGTACGATTATACCGGAGCAATCGGTCAATTTAACACAGATTATGACGGCACAGCCATAACTTCTGTAACTACATTATATGTAAGCAACGATTATGCGACAAAATCGGAGGTAAATGCAAAGTATACGAAGCCTGCCGGCGGTATTCCCGAAAGCGATTTAGCGCAAACTGTACAAACACTGCTTGATTCTGCAGGAACGGCTTACCAAAAACCAAGTGCAGGAATCCCGAAAACAGACCTCGATTCTGCGGTACAAACCTCTCTCGGCAAGGCGGATACGGCGCTGCAGAGCGCGCCGGTTACAAGCGTCGCAGGAAAGACGGGTGCGGTAACGTTGAATAAAGGTGATGTCGGGCTTCCCAACGTCGATAACGTAAAACAGTATTCTGTTAGCAACCCTCCGCCGTATCCCGTTACGAGCGTTGCGGGAAAGACGGGCGCAGTAACGCTTGTGAAAGGAGATGTCGGGCTTACCAATGTGGATAACGTGCGTCAGTATTCAGCAAGCAATCCGCCGCCGTACCCCGTTTCGAGCGTGAACGGACTGACGGGTGCCGTTACGCTTTCGGCGGCAGAAGTGGGCGCGGCAACCGTTGCACAGGCAAACAGTGTGAGCATGGTTCCGCGTCAACAAGCATATGTAAACTTTACAGCACAGGCAAGCGGAGGAATTTATGAAATGCCGAATAACGGCTGGCTATATATACAATCAGCAAAGACAACAGGGAACGGCCAATTTGTGCAAGCAAATATTGTCAATAGTGAGGGCACAGATGCTTATAGAGCTGTAAATGTAAATTTTAGCTTTTTCCAAAACAATTACCCCATGATGTTTTTGCCTGTTCGGAAAGGCGACTTTGTTAAAGTTACTTACACTGTACCATCAATATCAAGAATAACATTTATCGGTACGGAGCCGATACAATAAGGAGGCGGGAGATGCAATATGTATTAAAGGACGCGAGCGGCAAAGTGACGGCGTTCGGCGGGTATAAATTTCATGCAAATTGTGAGGAAGCGGCGGAGCAATATGACGTCGGGTTTGACGGGAAAATATATTCGGCGACGGAAATGCAGGGTGAAGCGTATGCGAGGAAGATGGCGGAATGCGAGCAGGCGGAAGCGCTCGCGGGCCTTCGGGCGCGGCGGGAACAGGAATGCTTTATGGTTGTAAATCGCGGCGCGCTGTGGTACGACAAACTGACG
>ENA-OYAJ01000515-OYAJ01000515.1-human-gut-metagenome-genome-assembly--contig:-NODE-515-length-10836-cov-5.076152_pt1 | contig 10836 bp, 6 predicted proteins | sample MGYA00243431_ERZ652826 | MGnify/ENA primary metagenome ERZ652826 (study PRJEB26926, sample SAMN06164609) | human gut metagenome | biome: ENVO:00009003; feature: ENVO:2100002; material: ENVO:00002003...
CAACCTCTCAGTCTCGCTATCGCTCGACAGCTCCCCTACCGAGGGGAGCCTCTGGCGAAGAGGAAAAGTTTATGGGTGAAAACGAAACTTTACGGACTGCCAAGGCCTCTCCTCGATAGGAGAGGTGGCACGCCGTAGGCGTGACGGAGAGGTTGACTCCTTTTAGCAATTTAACAAACGAAAAGGCTCCCGTCTCTCAAGGGACGAAATCCCCTGAGAGACGAGAGCCTGTAATTTCTGTTACAGGGCACCCGTGGTACCACTCTCTTTGCTGTGCCATAAGCACAGCCGCTCTGCACGATCGGCTTTTTAGGGCGAATCGCTGCCCCTATAACGGTGGGCTTCCGTCAGGACCTACTGTCTGCTTCAGTCCTGCCGCTCAGGGGCCAGTAACCGAGACCCTCTGCACCGCCTTGCACCATCCGGCGGCTCTCTGTACGCAGAAGAAAATCGTTTTTTCCCCGTCAACGCATTTGCGCTTTGTTCAAAGTGGTTTCATTTTAGCAAAACCCGCCGCCCCTGTCAAGCAGTTTTGCTCACAATGAAAATGAAACGATTTCATATAAATGGCGGCATAAATTTTCAAAATTTGCGGGTAGATCCTTTGCTTTGTTAAGAATCTGCGAAGTTTTTGCAAAGTTCGCCTCGAAACGCTGGTTTCTGAAATAGCGTCGTGGTATGCTGTTTGCAACGTAAGGAGGAACCCCCCATGAAAGAAGTCAAGACCCCCAAAAAGCCATTGGCTATTTACTACGCCATTGTATTACTGGTGCTGATGCTGCTCAACTTCGTGCTCGTGCCGTGGATGAGCGAACGGCAGGTAAAAGAAGTGGACTACGGCACCTTCATGTCCATGACCGAGGACAAAGACATCGGCCGGGTGGATGTGGAATCGAACCAGATCATCTTTACTGATAAAGACGAAAAGCAAATTTACAAGACCGGCCTGATGAACGACCCTGACCTGACCCAGCGCCTCTACGACGCGGGGGCCGAGTTTTCCAGCGAGATCGTCGAGCAGGCTTCGCCGCTGATGAGCTTTCTGCTGAGCTTTGTGCTGCCCATCGTCCTCTTCGTCTGGCTGGGCAATTTCATGAACAAAAAGCTCATCGAAAAGGCCGGCGGCGCGAACTCGATGATGTTCGGCGGCGTGGGTAAGTCCAACGCCAAGGTCTACGTCCAGTCCACCCACGGCATCCGCTTTGCGGATGTGGCCGGCGAAGATGAGGCCAAAGAGAACTTACAGGAGATCGTCGATTATCTGCACGACCCCAAGAAATACGAAGAGATCGGTGCCTCGATGCCCAAGGGCATCCTGCTCGTCGGCCCTCCGGGTACCGGCAAGACCATGCTGGCAAAGGCCGTGGCGGGCGAATCCAACGTGCCGTTCTTCTCCATCTCCGGCTCGGAGTTTGTGGAGATGTTCGTGGGCATGGGCGCGTCCAAAGTCCGCGATCTGTTCAAGCAGGCCAAGGAAAAGGCCCCCTGCATCGTGTTCATCGACGAGATAGACGCCATCGGCCAGAAGCGCAACAGCGGCCAACTGGGCGGCAACGACGAGCGTGAGCAGACCCTGAACCAGCTGCTTACCGAGATGGACGGCTTCGAGGGCAACAGCGGCGTCATCATCCTCGCGGCCACCAACCGTCCGGATTCCCTTGACCCGGCTCTGACCCGTCCCGGCCGCTTTGACCGCCGTGTTCCTGTGGAGCTGCCCGACCTCAAGGGCCGCGAAGAGATTTTGAAGGTCCACGCCAGGAAAGTCGCTCTTGCCCCCGGCATCGACTTCAACACCGTGGCCCGGATGGCCTCCGGTGCCTCCGGCGCAGAGCTGGCCAACATCGTCAACGAAGCCGCCCTGCGGGCCGTGCGCGCCGGCCGCAAGGCGGTCACGGAAGCAGACCTTGAGGAGAGCATCGAGGTGGTCATTGCAGGCTACCAGAAGAAGAACTCCATCCTCACCGACAAGGAAAAGTGCATCGTGGCCTATCATGAGATCGGCCACGCACTGGTGGCGGCGCTTCAGAATCACTCCGCACCCGTGCAGAAGATCACCATCATCCCCCGCACCTCGGGCGCACTGGGCTACACCATGCAGGTCGAAGAAGGCAACCACTACCTGATGACCAAGGAAGAGCTGGAAAATAAGATCGCCACCCTCACCGGCGGACGTGCCGCCGAGGAAGTGGTGTTCGGCTCCATCACCACCGGCGCGTCCAACGACATTGAGCAGGCCACCAAGCTTGCCCGCGCCATGCTCACCCGTTACGGCATGAGCAAAGAGTTCGACATGGTGGCCCTGGAGACGGTGAACAACCAGTATCTGGGCGGCGACACCTCGCTGGCCTGCTCTGCCCAGACCCAGCGCGAGATCGACCAGCGGGTCGTGGAGCTGGTAAAGGCCCAGCACGAAAAGGCCGTCAAGATCCTCACCGACAACCGTGCAAAGCTCGACGAGCTGGCGAAGTACCTTTATGAAAAGGAGACCATCACCGGCGACGAGTTCATGGCTATCCTTGAGGAAAAAGATTCCAGCAAAAATTAAAATAGGATCTCTGCAATAATCCAGCCGCCGTATCCGTATTCATTACAGATACGGCGGTTTTCTGATACGCCGTACCGCTGATAAAATAAGTAAAATTGGGTATCACACCTAGCGGCTCACGGGCCGCCCCGTCTTCGTACAACCTCTCAGTCTGCTTCGCAGACAGCTCCCCTGGTAGGGGAGCCTCTGGCGAAGAGGCAAGGCTTTACGATATGCCAAAGCCTCCCCTATCGAGGGGAGGTGGCAGCGCACCAGCGCTGACGGAGAGGTTGACTCCCTACAACTACAGGAGGATACTACTATGAGACTGCTGAACAAGAACACTGCCCGCCGCGCTGCCGCTGCTGCCGCGCTGCTGACCATGACCGCCGCCATGAGCGTGGGCGCCTTTGCCGCCGACGCCGAGGACACGACCGTTGCCGGTTATCTGCCCCCTCAGTCGTCCGAGGTCATGGTTCAGGGCGACATCGCCCTCCACTCTGACGTTCCGGTGGGAGAGGTAGACCCCAACTACGGCGGCTACGCTTCCCCGGTGGAGAACCCCATTCAGGGCAACGTGATGATGATCTCCGACGAGACCCCCCTGCCCTCTGACACGCCGGTGGAGAAGAGCGAAGCCCGCTACACCGTCAAGGGCCTGCTGGGCAAGCAGGTGCTCTACACCGCCCGTCAGGAAGGCCGCGTGCTGACGCTGGACGTCCCCGATGACAACGCCACCTTCCGCACCACCATCCTCGACATGCAGACCCTGATGAATCAGGGCGTAAGCACACTGGTGCTCAAGACCGACAAGACTTCCACCACCCTGAACCTGACTCTCCTGTGCCAGGGCCAGAAGCCCGGCACCCGGGTCACTCTGCGCCACCTCGGCAGCAGCGCTCACCTCACCGTGGGCTTCCGCGGCCGCCGCGACCTCATCGTTGGCCGCTGATGCCCCCTCCCCTGCTTTTTGCCTGTATCATAGCTGCATCGCAAAGGACGCCGCCCCAGCCGGGACGGCGTCTTTTTTTTCGTCAAAGTGCCAAAAAACTCAGACGGCAAGCTGTGACACCTGCCAAAAATATGCCGATTTGCGAAATTCTATTGCAAATATGGGGGGGGGTATAATTCATTTAGAGCTCCCGCAGGGTGCGGGAGCCGAATGACGATACAGGAGGAATCAATATGATGTGGGCTAAAAAAATTGCCGCCGGTGTTCTGGCTGCAGCACTGTCTCTGACGCTGTTGACTGGATGCAGCGGAGGGGGACGCAGCGGGAGCGTGATCAGTGAGGGGGAGACCATCTCCATCGATACCAGTGCAAGCTATCAGCTTGTTGCGGTCTCCGGAAATATCTATCTTACCTACGAGCTGGAATGCACCAATGAAAAGGATGGCACAAAAATCTATGCCGGGCAGGCAAACAAGGTCCGCTGCTTTGCAGGCACCCACGAGGCGATCACTATGGATGTAAAAGCCGACACCTCTAATCAGGGTATGGGAACAGATGCAGACGGCAACGTGATCCAGCCGGGCCTTTACACGGTGAATTATAAAACCAAGACCTACAAAGAGGGCGGCACCTTCGGCAGCGTGGAAAAAGTGCTGGCTGCTACAGCCTTCTGCAACTATGAGAAGGAGGCCGGGACCCTGAAGGAGGTGCGTGCAGCCTCCGGCACCAAAAACAAGCAGGAGTATTATGTCGAGCTTCTGAAGTTTGATTTTGGCACAGCGGCGGTGTTCTACACCAAGGATCACTGGAAAGCAGGCACCACCAACGAGACCGACCCTGCGGCACTCAAGTATATCGAAGTATACCTCCCCGGTGAAACGTCCGCAAGAGCATCCTTTGAAGTCAAAGTGACTCCCATCCAGGGTTCTTATGTAGAAACTGCGCACAGTGCCGTGACAGAGCTTCATAAGGTCACAGAGTGAGCTTTTTATAAAGAATAGAACCATCCATTTCCGCTTCCGCCCCGGGCGTTCCGCATCGCCCGGGGCGGATTTGGTTTGTCCTCACACAAAAAGGCCCGCTGCGCTTGCAGCGGGCCTTCCGGCGTTTCTTTAGAGGGTATTATCCGAGCCATTCTCGCTCTGCTCCGATGCATAGAGCACCATCAGGTGGTTTGCAGATGCTTCGAGCTGGCTCTTGGCCTGACGGAGGTTCGCTTCCTCCGTCTCGTTCATCTTCTCAGGCTTATCCTTCCGCAGGCAGCGGCGGAGGTTTGCCACATCGGCCTTGATGCGGTTCTTCTCCTCTTTATCCAGCTCCTTCTTGCACTTGGAGAGGGCCTCGTCCACCTTGTAGGCCAGCACCTCGGCCTGATTGTGGAGGTCAAGCCGCTCTTTGCGGCGGCTGTCCTCGGCCTCGTAGGCGGCGGCGTCGGCCATGGCGCGCTGGATCTCATTCTCCGAGAGGTTGGTGCTGCCGGTGATGGTGATGTTCTGCTCCCGGCCGGTGCCGAGGTCTTTGGCCGAGACTTTCACGACGCCGTTGACGTCGATGTCAAAGGTGACTTCGATCTGGGGCTTGGACGAGAAGCTGGCCCGGATGCCGTTCAGCTTGAACTTGCCGAGGCTCTTATTGTCGCGGGCAAAATGCCGCTCACCCTGCAGGACGTTGATCTCCACACTGGTCTGCATGGGCCGTGCGGTGGTGAAGATCTGGCTCTTGCGGGTGGGGATCATGCTGTTGCGGGTGATGAGGGGGGTCGCCACGCCGCCCAGTGTCTCGATGGAGAGGGTCAGGGGGGTGACGTCCATCAGCACAAGGCCCTGCGCCGCCGCACCGGAAGCGCCAGCCAGCTTGCCGCCGCCCTGTAACAGACCGCCCTGCACAGCGGCACCCATGGCCACGCACTCGTCGGGGTTGAGGCTGTGGCTGGGCTCACAGCCCAGCAGCTCCTTCACCTGACGTTCAACGGCAGGCATCCGGGTGCTGCCGCCCACGAGAAGGACTTTGCCCAGCTGCGAAGCCGAGATGCCGGCATCCCGCAGTGCATTCTGCACCGGGGCCACCGTCCGTGCCAGCAGGTCGCCGGTCATCATCTCGAACTGGGGGCGGGAGATGGTCAGATCCAGGTGGTGGGGGCCGTCCTTGCCCACAGCGATGAAGGGCAGATTGAGCTGGGCCGAGAGGGCGCTGGACAGCTCTTTCTTGGCCTTTTCGGCCTCTTCTTTCAGGCGTCCCATGGCGGCGGGGTCGCGGGAGAGGTCGATGCGGTCCGATTTCTTGAACTCTGCCACGGCATATTCCACAATGCGCTGGTCGAAGTCGTCGCCGCCGAGGCGGGTATCGCCGCCGGTGGCCAGCACCGTGAAGGTGCCGTCTTCGATCTCAATGATGGAGACGTCGAAGGTGCCGCCGCCGAGATCGTAGACCAGGATCTTCTGGGGCGCTTCGTTGTCAAGGCCGTAGGCCACGGCGGCGGCGGTAGGCTCATTGATGATGCGCAGGACGTTCAGGCCCGCGATGCGGCCCGCATCCTGGGTGGCCTTGCGCTGGCTGTCGTCGAAGTAAGCGGGGACGGTGATGACGGCCTCTGTCACCGGCTCACCCAGGTAGCTCTCGGCGTCGCGGCGTATCTTGGTCAGGATCATGGCGCTGATCTCCTGCGGAGTCAGGTCTTTGCCGTCGATGTGGACGCGGTAGTCGCTGCCCATATGCCGCTTGATGCTGGACACCGTCCGGCCGGAGTTGGTGGCAAGCTGGCGCTTTGCCGCGCCGCCCACCAGACGCTCGCCGTCTTTGGTGAACGCCACCACGCTGGGGGTGGTGCGCTCTCCCTCTGCGTTGGTGATGACGACGGGCTTGCCGCCCTCCACCACTGCCACGCAGCTGTTCGTGGTGCCAAGGTCAATACCGATCACTTTGCTCATTCTGGTCGTCCTCTCTGTTTTTGCGACGCGCATATTTTTCCTTCAATATCATATCGGTTCCGTATGACGATTTCTTAGAGCATTTGTAAAGATTTTGTGTTTCCGCTCATTCTCTCTCGAGCAGCTGGCGGATGACGGCCTCCGTCTCGTCCAGCCAGCTCTGGGCCGTCTCGTCCCCCTCTTTTTTGCGGACGAGGAAGCCCTGCTTCGCCTCAGCCAGCTGAGCCAGCGCCTTTTTGCGGGAGATGTACTGGGTCTCATACTGGGCCACCCGCAGGCAGACCTGCGGCATATAGGCGATGTCGGGGGTGGAGGCGCAGAGTTTCTGGGCCTTGCGGTAGTCCCGCAGGGCCGCACCGGCCCCTTTTCCCTGCACCATGGCATCGTCGCCCAGCGCCACCCATGCGGCCACATCGCCGGCGTCGGCGGCTTTTTTCCAGAACTTGCGGGCCTGTGCAGGGCTCTTGCGGCAGCCCCGGCCCTCGTAGAGCATCTCGCCCATCATGGCAAGGCCCTCGGCGCAGCCCTCTTCGGCAGAGAGCTGATAATAGTGCATCGCGTCGTCCCAGCGTTCCTCGGCCATGGCACGGTTGCCGGCCCGCAGCTCCGCTTCGCCCGGCTCATCGGTGTCGTGGCTGGCGTGGAGCAGACCGTTCAAAAGCGAGCAGTCCAGCGTGGCAGAGCTGGTCCACGGGTCGATGACCACGCCGTCGATGCTGTCGGAGTCCAGCGCCATCTGCATGGCGGAAGCCAGAAGCCGTTCCGCCATGGGGCGGCTGGCCGTGCCTTTATCGGCCTCCGCCATCTTCACTGAGGTGAACACCGGCAGGTAACACCGGCCCTTCTGGGTGCGCAGGGTCCAGGGCTGCAGGTCTTTCGCTTTCTCCGCCGGGACAGGATGCTCCGCCCACGGGGCGGCCCCGTCCGGCTGGTCGGACGCAGCTTCCAGCGGCACCAGGACCCTGGTGTCCAGCTCGAGGGCATAGTTGATGGCGTTCATCAGCGCCCAGAAGCTCTCCTCGTTCTGGCCCTTATAGAGCGCTGCCACAGCCCGCTCTATCGCCGGACAGCCCGTACCCAGCGGCCCGTATTCCGGCAGCTTTTTGCGGTCTGCCGCGCCCACCGGGCGCAGCCGCAGCCGTGCCGCACCATCTTTTGCCATTGCATCCACCATTCTTTCCGTTGAGATTCCCTTCCAGTATAGCAGGATTTTCCGGTTTTCTCAATCTCCGGAGCCGAAATCTGCATCCAGAGCCGGTTTTCTTCGGCAAAAACATAGCATTCCTGCTGGGAGTGCGTTATAATAAGGAGCGTCTCGACTAAATGTATTAAAGAAATTAAAGAAAGGGAGTATCGAGTCTTGAACAAAATGCTTCGCTATCTCAGCGACTACAAGCGCGAGAGCGTGCTTGCACCGCTTTTCAAGATGCTGGAAGCTACGTTTGACCTGTTCGTGCCGCTTGTGATGGCCGACATCGTCAACGTGGGTATCGCGGCCCACGATTTCCACTACATCCTCGTGCGGTGCGGCATCCTGCTGCTTCTGGCCATCGTCGGCCTCACGTGCAGCCTGACGGCCCAATACTTCTCGGCCAAAGCCGCCGTGGGTTATTCCACCGGTCTGCGTCATGCGCTGTTTGAGCACATCCAGACGCTGAGCTTTTCCGAGATGGACACCATGGGTACCAGCACCCTCATCACCCGGATGACCAGCGACGTCAATCAGGTGCAGAGCGGATTGAACCTCTTCCTCCGTCTGTTCCTGCGCAGCCCCTTCGTGGTGTTCGGCGCCATGATCATGGCCTTTACGGTCAACTTCCGCGCCGCCCTCATCTTCGTGGTGGCGATCCCGCTGCTGAGCGTCGTGGTCTTCGGCGTCATGGTCATCACCCGTCCGCTTTATAAGTCGGTGCAGACCCGCCTCGACCGGGTTCTGGGCCTCACCCGCGAGAACCTGACCGGCGTGCGCGTCGTCCGCGCCTTCGACAAGGAAAAGAGCGAGGTGGACCGCTTCGAGGACGCCAATGAGCTGCTGACCAAAATGCAGCTCCACGTGGGCCACATCTCCGCCCTGATGAACCCGCTGACCTACGTTATCATCAACCTTGCCATCGTGGCGCTGCTGTATGTGGGCGGCATCGAGATCAACATCGGCGGCATGGCCTCCGGCGACGTCATCGCGCTGGTCAACTATATGAACCAGATCCTGGTCGAGCTGGTCAAGCTGGCCAACCTCATCGTTCAGGTGAGCAAGGCTCTGGCCTGTGCAGGCCGTGTGCAGGCGGTTCTGGACACAAAGCCCGGCATGGAGTTCCCGGCCCAGCTCACCGGCAATGTTCCGGCGGAAAAGGCCGGCGACGCCGTCCGTTTCGACCATGTGAGCCTGACCTACAAGGGCGCAGGCGCACCCAGCCTCTCCGACATCAATTTCACCGCCAAGCGCGGCCAGACCATCGGCGTCATCGGCGGCACCGGCAGCGCAAAGTCCAGTCTGGTGCAGCTCATCCCCCGCCTGTACGACGCCGAGACCGGCACCGTCAGCGTGGGCGGCGTGGATGTCCGGGATTATAACCTCGACGTCCTCCGCCACGAGGTCTCCATGGTGCTCCAGAAGAACGTCCTGTTCTCCGGCACCATCCTCGACAACCTCCGCTGGGGCAATGAGAACGCCAGCGAGGAAGAGTGCATCCGTGTGGCGAAGCTAGCCTGCGCCGATGAGTTCATCGAGCGCTTCCCGGACAAGTACAACACCTGGATCGAGCAGGGCGGCTCCAACGTGTCCGGCGGCCAGAAACAGCGTCTGACCATCGCCCGCGCCCTGCTGCGCAAGCCGAAGGTCCTCATCCTCGACGACTCCACCAGTGCCGTGGATACCGCCACCGACGCAAAGATCCGGAAGGCGTTCCGTGAGGAGATCCCCGGCACCACCAAGATCATCATTGCACAGCGCATTTCCTCGGTGCAGGATGCCGACCGCATCCTCGTGCTGGACAACGGCCAGATCAACGGCCTCGGCACCCACGAGGAACTGCTGAAGAACAACGCGATCTATCAGGAAGTCTACAACAGCCAGACGCAGGGCGGCGGCGACTTCGACAAGCAGGGAGGTGAGCAGTAATGGCAGAACAGAAAGCAAAAGTCGTCCATGGCCCCGGCCCCCGCGGCATGGGAGGCCCGCGTCCGAAGGTCGAGAACCCGGGCAAGCTGCTCAAGCGCATCATGGCAGAGGTGTTCCAGCACTATCTGCCTCACTGCATCCTCGTGCTCATCTGCATCGTGGTCAGCGCGCTGGCCAATGTGCAGGCAAGCCTGTTCCTGCAGACCCTTATCGACGACTATATCATCCCCATGACCCAGCAGCAGGACCCCAGCTTTGCACCGCTGGCCGGTGCGCTGGTGCGCGTCGGCTGCATCTATGTGGTGGGCATCCTCGCTGCATGGCTCAACGCCCGCATCATGGTCAACGTCACCCAGGGTACCCTGCGCAACCTGCGCATCCAGCTCTTCACCCACATGGAGAGCCTGCCCATCAGCTACTTTGACACCCATCCGCACGGCGACATCATGTCCGTCTACACCAACGACGTGGATACCCTCCGCCAGATGCTCAGCCAGAGCATCCCGCAGCTGGTGTCCAGCGCCATCACTATCGTTTCCGTCTTTGCCAGCATGTGCATGCTGAGCTGGCAGCTCACCATCGTCACCATGCTGATGGTGGCCCTGATGCTCTTCTGCTCCAAGAAGATCACCCAGCAGAGCGGCAAGTACTTCATCGCACAGCAGCGCGACCTCGGCAAAGTGAACGGCTACATCGAAGAGATGATGGAAGGTCAGAAGGTCGTCAAGGTCTTCACCCACGAGCAGAAAGCCCTCGAGGGCTTCCGCGAGCTGAACGACAAGCTCAAGGACAGCGCCAAGCAGGCCAACAGCTTCGCCAACATCATGATGCCCGTCAACGCTCAGCTGGGCAACATCAGCTACGCCATCTGCGCTCTGGTGGGCGCAGCCATGGCCGTCACCGGCATGGGCGGCGTCACGCTGGGTACTGTCATGGCGTTCCTGTCCCTGAACAAGAGCTTCAATATGCCCATCAGCCAGGTGTCCATGCAGGCCAACAGCATCATCATGGCACTGGCCGGTGCAGAGCGCATCTTCAAGATGATGGATGAGCCCAGCGAGACCGATGAGGGCTATGTCACCCTCATCAACGCCAAGTACGACAAGGACGACAACCTCGTGGAGGCCAACGAGCGCACCGGCATCTGGGCCTGGAAGCACCCCCACCACGACGGCACCACCACTTACCACAAGCTGGAAGGCGACATCACCTTTACGGACGTCGATTTCGGCTATGTACCGAACAAGACCGTCCTGCACGACATCAACCTCTATGGCCGTCCGGGCCAGAAGATCGCCTTCGTCGGCTCCACCGG
>ENA-OYAJ01000516-OYAJ01000516.1-human-gut-metagenome-genome-assembly--contig:-NODE-516-length-10805-cov-6.291256_pt1 | contig 10805 bp, 10 predicted proteins | sample MGYA00243431_ERZ652826 | MGnify/ENA primary metagenome ERZ652826 (study PRJEB26926, sample SAMN06164609) | human gut metagenome | biome: ENVO:00009003; feature: ENVO:2100002; material: ENVO:00002003...
CTGCACGAATTCGACCGCGACTACGTCGGCAGCGGCCGCCGCTGAATCCGCACCGCAACTGCACAGCCCGCCCGGTACGCCGGGCGGGCTGTTTTGCGTGTCCGGATTTTGACACACGATTCTTTATCATTTGTTTACAATTCCGGCCCTCCGGACGGCCCGGACACATTGACCATTGCGGCACTTGATGCTATAATACACTGTCTAAGTATCACCATTCCGGCACACACTGGAACTGCACGGTTCCCTCCGCCGGACAAGAGGAGCAGCTATGTGGATTTCGGATTCTTGGCAGGACTTTGAAGTGCTCGACTGTTCGCGCGGCGAAAAGCTCGAGCGCTGGGGCAAATACACCCTCGTGCGCCCGGACCCCCAGGCCATCTGGGACACGCCGCGCACCGACCCCCGCTGGCGCACGGCCGATGGGCGCTACAGCCGCAGCCATACCGGCGGCGGCAGCTGGGACAAGCGCACCCTCCCGCCGAGCTGGGACATCCGCTACCGGGATCTGACGTTCCGTGTCAAGCCCATGAACTTCAAGCACACGGGCATCTTCCCCGAGCAGGCCGCCAACTGGGACTACGCCATGGCGAAGATCCGCGCGGCCGGCCGCCCGGTCTCGGTGCTCAACCTCTTCGGCTACACGGGCGCGGCCACGGTCGCGTGCGCGTCCGCCGGGGCGAGCGTGTGCCATGTGGACGCTGCCAAGGGCATGGTCGCCTGGGGCAAGGAAAACGCCGCCGCCTCCGGCGTGGCTGACCGGCCCATCCGCTGGATCGTGGACGACTGCGGCAAGTTCGTCGAGCGGGAGATCCGCCGCGGCCGCCGCTATGACGCCGTTATCATGGACCCGCCGAGCTACGGCCGTGGCCCCGGCGGCGAGGTCTGGAAGCTCGAGACGAACCTCTGGCCGTTTGTGGAGCTGGTGTCCGGCGTGCTGTCGGATGATCCGCTCTTTGTCATCATCAATTCCTACACCACGGGCCTGAGCCCGTCGGTGCTCACGTATCTCTCGGAGAGCATCTTCACCCGGCGCTTCGGCGGCCATAGCGAATCGCAGGAGCTGGGTCTGCCGGTCACGGCGTCCGGTCTCGTGCTGCCGTGCGGGGCGACCTGCCGCTGGGAGCGTTGAGCGGAAAGGAACACCATGGAACCGATCTTACGAACCGAACACCTGACCTTTACCTACCCCGGCGAGGAGCGGCCCACGCTCGGCGACCTCTCGCTCGAGATCGCGCGCGGCTCGTTCGTGGCCGTGCTGGGACACAACGGCTCCGGCAAGAGCACGCTCGCCAAGCACTTCAACGCCATCCTGCTGCCGACCGGCGGCAAGGTGTATGTCGACGGCATGGACACGTCCGATGAGAACAATCTCCTGCCCGTGCGCGCCACGGTGGGCATGGTCTTTCAGAATCCCGATAACCAGATCGTCGCCAACGTCGTCGAGGACGACGTGGCCTTCGCGCCCGAGAACCTCGGCGTCCCGCCGCAGGAAATACGCGCGCGGGTGGATGCGGCCTTGAAGCAGGTCGGCATGTATGATTTTCGCCTGCACGCGCCGCACCTGCTCTCCGGCGGACAAAAGCAGCGCGTGGCCATCGCGGGCGTCATCGCCATGCAGCCCAAGTGCATCGTGCTCGACGAGCCGACGGCCATGCTCGACCCGGCCGGCCGGCGCGAGGTCATTGACACGGCCACCAAGCTCTGCCGCGAGCAGGGCATCACGGTCGTGCTCATCACGCACCATATGGAAGAGTGCATCGGCGCCGACCGCGTCATCGTGCTCTCAAACGGCGCCGTCGTTGCCGACGGTGCGCCGAAGCAGGTCTTTTCGCAGGTCGAGCTGCTCAAACGGGAGGGCCTCACCGCGCCTGTCACCGTCCGGCTGCTGCACGCGCTGCGCGCACAGGGCATGGACGTGCCGCTCGACGCGCTCACGGTGTCCGACTGTGCGGATGCCGTCGCCGCCGCCCTGAAACCGTAACCGCCGATCTTCACCGATAGATAAAGGAAACAAAATTATGACGCCAATCATCCGGGTGGATCACCTCCGGCACGTCTACAGTGCCGGGACACCTTTTGAAAAAGTCGCCATCGACGATATTGACCTTGCCATCCCCGCCGGACAGTTCGTGGGCATCATCGGCCACACGGGCTCCGGCAAGAGCACGTTCATCCAGCACCTCAACGGTCTGCTCGCGCCTTCGTCCGGCACCGTGCTCTTCGACGGGGAGGACATTCACCGCAGCAAGGCCGCCACGCGCGACGTGCGCTTTCAGGTCGGGCTGGTCTTTCAGTATCCCGAGCACCAGCTCTTTGAGGAGACGGTGTATCAGGACATCGCCTTCGGTCCGAAAAACGCCAAACTCTCCACGGAAGAGGTCGATGCGCGCGTGCGCGAGGCCGCGCGCTTTGCCGGCGTGGACACCGCGCTCTTCGAGCGCTCGCCGCTCGAGCTCTCCGGCGGGCAGAAGCGCCGCATCGCCATCGCCGGCGTGATCGCCATGCGCCCCAAGGTGCTCATCCTCGATGAGCCCACGGCTGGCCTTGACCCCGCGGGCTGCCGCGGCGTGCTCGAAAACATCGCCGCCTACCGGCGCGAGACCGGCTCGGCCGTCCTGCTCGTCACGCACAGCATGGACGATGCCGCGCGCATCGCCGACCGGCTCATCGTCTTTCACGCCGGGCACGTCGCCTTCGACGGCGCACCGGCGGAGGTCTTTGCCCACACGCAGGAGCTGCTCGACATCGGCCTCGACGTGCCGCAGAGTGCGCGCATCGCGCAGGCGCTGCGCGACCGGGGCATTCCGCTCCCGCCGTCGATTTACACCCTCGAGCAGCTCACGGACGCGCTGCTCGCCGCCGGAAAGGAGGCGGGCGTATGCTGAAAGATGTCACTCTCGGCCAGTTTTTCCCCGGCAGCAGCATCGTGCACCGGCTAGACCCGCGCTGCAAGCTCCTGCTGACCATCGTCTATATCGCGGCGCTGTTCACGGCGGAAAGCTATGTGTCCTACGCCGTCATGCTGATCATTACGGGCGTGTGCATCGCGCTCTCGCGCATCCCGCTCAAGGTCATTCTCCGCGGCCTCAAGCCGCTGTGGATCATCATCGCACTCACGGCCGTGCTCAATATCTTCTTCACGCCCGGGCGCGAGCTCGTGTCCTTCTGGAAGATCACCATCACCTACGAGGGCCTGATCCGCGCCGTGTTCATGGTCTTGCGCATCACGATGCTCATCGCAGGCACGTTCCTGCTGACGTATACCACGTCGCCCATCGCGCTCACCGACGCGATGGAGATCCTCTTCGGCCCGCTCAAAAAGCTCAAAGTGCCCGTGCACGAGATGAGCATGATGATGTCCATGGCCCTGCGCTTCATCCCCACGCTCATCGAGGAGACGGACAAGATCATGTCCGCGCAGAAAGCGCGCGGCGCGGATTTTGAGACCGGCAACCTCTTTCAGCGCGCCCGCGCGCTGCTGCCGCTGCTCGTGCCGCTGTTCGTGTCGGCGTTTCGCCGCGCGGACGAGCTGGCCGTGGCCATGGAGTGCCGCTGCTATCACGGCGACGAGGGCCGCACGCGCATGAAGCAGCTCACCTGGTGCACGCGCGACACGCTGGCCATGGTCTGGAGCGCGCTCGTGCTCGCCGGCGTGATCGTGCTCGCGAGGTTCGGCCTGTGAGGCGCAACATCGCCCTGCGCCTGCAGTATGACGGCACGGCCTATCACGGCTGGCAGGTGCAGAAGACGGACGTCACCGTCGCCGAGACGCTGGAGCGCGCGCTCACGAAGGTCTGCGGCGAACCGATCAAGGTCGTCGGCTGCGGCCGCACGGACGCGGGCGTGCACGCAAAGCGCTACTGCGCCAATTTCCGCACCGACTGCACGATCCCGATCGACCGGGTGCCCCTCGCGGTCAATGCCCGTCTCCCGGCGGACATCGCCGTGGTCGACGCCGTCACCGCGCCGGAGGATTTTAACGCCATCGGCTCGTGCATCCAGAAAGAATACGTCTATCAGATCTATAACTCCCGCATCCGCGATGCGTTTCTGGAGCACCGCGTCTGCTTTTATCCCCAGCCGCTGGATTTTGAGCGGCTCGCGCGCGCCGGCCGCGCCTTTGAGGGCACGCACGACTTTGCCGCCGTGCGCTCCGTCGGCACCGAGACGCGCACGACCGTGCGCACGGTGCACTGGTGCCGCGCCGAGCGGGACGGCCCGCTCATCTCCATCGCCGTCTGTGCCGACGGCTTCCTGTATAATATGGTGCGCGCCATCGTCGGCACCATGGTCTACGCGTCCTACGGCAAGATCGAGCCGGAGGCCATCCCAGCATTGCTGGCCACGCGCGACCGGCGGCTCACGGGGCCGACCATGCCCCCGCAGGGGCTGTATCTCAACCGCGTGTGGTACGACGGCGCCGTCGGCGATATGATGAATCAGGCCTGACACCACATCCGCCCGGCGGATAGGGGAGGAATGTCCATGAACGACCACCGAAAACACAATCCCAGGCTGCGGCAGACCGTCATCGTGGCGGTGTGTGTGCTGGCCGTGCTGCTGTTTTTGTATCTGCTGCTGCGCGACCGGCCCGGCTCGGCGAGCGACTATCTGGACGACAGCGCGCCCTACACGTTTGACTCCAGCGCCAGCCGCACCTTCCGCACGGTGGACAGCCGCCTTGCGGTCGTGTCCTCGAGCGGCCTGCAGCTGCTTGATGACAGCGGCAAGACCGTCCTGCACGAGATCTTCACGCTCTCACAGCCGGGCATCTCCGTCGGCGGCGAGCGTGTGTGCGCCTATGACATCGGCGGCACGACGCTGTGCGTGGCGGATTTCAAGGGCAACAAGACCGACATCGAGCCTGCCGGCGAGATCATCAGCGCCGACCTGAGCGACAGCGGCTATCTCGCCGTCTGCTCGGACGCTGCGGGCTATAAGGGCGCCGTCACGGTGTATGACACCTCCGGCAAGGCCGTTTATGTCTGGTATTCCGGCACGGGCTACCTCGTGCGCGCCGCCGTGAGCCCGGACGGGAAGTATCTCGCCGCGCTCTGCCTGCAGGATTCCGGCAGCGTCGTGCACACGTTCTCGCTCACGAGCGCCGATGAGCGCGGCAGCGCAGAATGCGCCGACGAGCTTTTTGCCGACCTCTTCTGGCGCGGCGGCAAGGTCTGCTGCGTGTCGCAGACGCGCCTGGCCTTTTTTGACGATAACGCAAAGCTCACCGCCGAGTACCCCTTCGGCGACCTGTACCTGTACGACTATGCCGCCGAGGGCGACGGCTTTGTCACCCTCGCGCTCAGCCGCTACCGTTCCGGCAGCGCCAATCAGCTCGTCACGGTCAATGCCTCCGGCAATGCGCTCGGTAAGTGCGACACGTCCGGCGCCGTCACGAGCCTGTCGGTCAACGGCAAGCAGGTGCTCGTGCAGTACAGCGACCGGCTCACGCTCTATAACCAGCAGCTCGATGAGATCAAGTCCGTCGAGCAGAATCTGCTCGGCGTCCGCCGCTCGGTGCTGCTGCGCCGGGGCGCGGCGCTGCTCGTGAGCGGCTCGAGCGCCGAGGTGCTCGCCTTCTGACCCCCGCAGCCTAGAGAGAAAGAACAGGGATACACCTATGAAGATCGTATTGACAGTGGTGCTTGCCGCCATTTTTCTGGCCGCCATCTGGAGCGGCTACCGCCGCGGGCTGATCCTCAGTGCCGCGCAGCTGGCCGCCATCGTCGTCGCGCTCTACGGCGCGGCGCTGCTCGCGGGCCTGTTTTCCGACCGGCTCCTGCCGGTGGCGGAGCCGTTTGCCGGCGGGTACTTTGAGGGCCAGCTCGATATTGTCGCGACCGAGCTGCCGGATAACGACGCCGGCCTCTCGGGTGAGGACTGGGTCGCCGCGCACCCCGACACCGCGCAGGAATATGCCGAGCAGTGCTTTGCCGCCGCCGGTGTCACCGGCCGCCCGGCGCAGCGCATGGCCCGCGCCGCGCTCGCCATGCGCGACGAGCAGGGCGTCACCCTGCGCGCCGCCATGACGCAGGTCTACTGCGCGCGGCTGTGCTACGTGCTCGTCACGTCCGTCGGCTTTTTGCTCATTCTGCTCATTCTGGCCGCGATCGGCAACCTGCCGAACCTGACCTTCAAGCTCCCGAACCGGGAGAAACTCAACGACATTGGCGGCGCCGCCCTCGGTGCGGTCAACGGCGTGTGCTTTGGCATCCTGCTGTGCTGGGCATTGCAGTTTGCCGGGCCCGTCATCGGCCGCGACACCCTCGCGCACACCGCCCTGGCAAAAGCGCTGCTGGCCATCGACGTGCTCACGCTCGGCGTGGGCGTGTGACCGGCGCACACGGAATCTATCGAACAGGAGAACCAGTCTATGCAGCCTACACTCTGCTCCCGCTGCAAGAAAAACGTAGCGGTGATCTTTATCACACGAATCGAAAACGGCGAGTCCCATAACGAGGGCCTGTGCCTGCGCTGTGCGCGCGAGCTGCACATCAAGCCCGTCGATGAGATGATGGAAAAGCTCGGTATCTCGGACGCCGATCTCGACAATCTCACCGGCGACGTGGCGGAAATGCTCGGCAGCATGGGCATGCTCGGCGGCGACGACGCGGCCGACACGGACCCCGACGCCCCCGACGCCGACACGGATGAGGACGACGGCAAGACCGCGACTTTCCCATTCCTCAACCGCCTCTTTAACCAGAACCCGCCCCCGGCGGCTGATTCTGATTCTGCCGCCGCGGCCGAACCGCCGCGCGCCGACGGCGCTGCCGACAAGCGCGGCGCTGCCCCGCGCAAGCTCAAGTTCCTGAATAACTACTGCATCGACCTCACGCAGCGCGCGCGCGACGGCAAGCTCGACGCCATGGTCGGCCGCGCCGAGGAGCTCGAGCGCGTCATCCAGATCCTCAACCGCCGCCAGAAGAACAACCCCTGCCTCATCGGCGAGCCCGGCGTCGGCAAGACGGCCATCGCCGAGGGGCTTGCCCAGCGCATCGCCGAGGGGAACGTGCCGTATAAGCTGCGCGACAAGCAGGTGTATCTGCTCGACCTCACGGCGCTCGTGGCGGGCACGCAGTTTCGCGGCCAGTTCGAGAGCCGCATGAAGGGCCTCATCGAGGAGATCCGCCGCGTCGGCAACATCATCCTCGTCATCGACGAGGTGCACAACATCGTCGGCGCCGGCGACGCCGAGGGCAGCATGAACGCCGCCAACATCCTCAAGCCCGCGCTCTCGCGCGGCGAGATCCAGGTCATCGGCGCGACGACGTTCGCCGAGTACCGCAAGCACATCGAAAAGGACGCGGCCCTCGAGCGCCGCTTCCAGCCCGTCACGGTGGCCGAGCCGAGCATCGACGACAGCGTTGAGATCCTCAAGGGCGTGCGCCGCTACTACGAGGACTTCCACGGCGTCGTCATCCCGGACGCCATGTGCCGCCTCGCCGTCGTGCTCAGCGAGCGCTATATCACCGACCGCTTCCTGCCCGACAAGGCCATCGACCTCATCGACGAGGCCTGCTCGGACGTGAACCTGAAAAATCCCGATCTCATCCGCGCGGACGAGGTCGAAAAGGAGATCGGCGACTACGCGCGCGAGCGCGAGCTGCTGGCCTCCGCGCCGCCGAAGACCGGCGACGATTATGACGATCAGGAGCTTGACCGCCGCTATGCGCGCATCGCCGAGCTGCGCAGCCGCGAGATGCAGCTGCAGACCGAGCTCGACACCCTGCGCGCCAAGGGCCGCCCGGAGCTCACGGCGGATAACCTCGCGCGCATCATCGAGCTCTGGACGAAGATCCCGGCCGCGAGCATCCGCGCCGATGAGTTTGAGCAGCTCGCCGGTCTCGGCGACCGGCTGCGCGCGCACATCGTCGGTCAGGACCAGGCCATCGATACTGTCTGCGCTGCCATCCGGCGCAGCCGCGTCGGCCTGCAGGCCAAGCGCAAGCCCGTGAGCTTCCTGTTCGTCGGCGGCACCGGCGTCGGCAAGACGGAGCTGGTCAAGCGCCTCGCCGACGAGCTCTTCCACGCGCCCGAGTCGCTCATCCGGCTGGATATGTCGGAGTTCATGGAGAAGTTCTCCGTCTCGCGCATGATCGGCTCGCCTCCGGGCTACGTCGGCTATGACGAGGCCGGCCAGCTCACGGAGAAGATCCGCCGCCGCCCGTACTCCGTCGTCCTCTTCGACGAGATCGAAAAGGCGCACCCGGACGTCATGAACCTGCTGCTGCAGATCCTCGACGACGGCCGCATCACGGACGCGCAGGGCCGCACCGTGAACTTTGAAAACACGGTCATCATCATGACCACGAACGCCGGCAGCAACACGCGCACCGGCGCGCTCGGCTTCGGCCTGAGCGCAGACGATCAGAGCCGCGAGCGCGCGCAGCGCGCCCTCAACGAGTTCCTGCGTCCGGAGTTTCTCAACCGCATCGACGAGATCGTCTACTTCAACCACCTCACGGAAGAAAACTTCCGCGCCATCGCGGCGCTCATGCTCGATGAAGTGCGCACCGCCATGGCCGAGCGCGGCATGACCCTGCACTGGACGCCGGCCGTCATCGACTACCTCGTCCGCAAGGGCTACAGCGAGACCTACGGCGCGCGCAACCTGCGCCGCACCATCCAGCGCGACGTGGAGGACGCCATCGCCACGGCCATCGTCGCCCAGCGCCGGGCCGCCGGAGACATCGGCATCGACGCGCAGGGCGATCACATCACCGTCACCATCGACGGTAAGGAGGTAACCGCATGAACCGTTTTGAAGTCATTCAGGGCGACATCACGAAGTCCGACGTTGACGCCATCGTCAACGCCGCCAACTGCTCGCTGCTCGGCGGCGGCGGGGTGGACGGGGCCATCCACATGGCCGCCGGCACCGGCCTGCTCAATGAGTGCCGCGGCCTCAACGGCTGCCGCACCGGCGAGGCGAAGATCACCCGCGGCTACCGCCTGCCGGCGCGCCACGTCATCCACACGCCCGGCCCCCGCTGGCGCGACGGGCAGCACGGCGAGCCTGAGCTGCTGGCCAACTGCTACCGCAACAGCCTGCGCCTCGCGAGCGAGAACGGCTGCCACACGGTCGATTTCCCGTCCATCAGCACGGGCATCTATCACTTCCCCTTGAATCAGGCGGCGGAGATCGCCGTGCGCGAGATCACGGCCTATCTCGCCGGCCATCCCGAGATCACGCGCGTGCGCATGGTCTGCTTTGACAGCCGCACCCGCGCCGCGTACGAGGCCGCGCTGGCCGCGCAGGAATGCGCCGGCTGACGCTCACCGTCACGCCGGAGCAGGCGGGCCGCACGGTCAAGAGCCTGCTCCGGCGTGAACTGCGCATGGCCGACGGGGCCATCGCCCGCGTCAAGACCGTGCCGGACGGCATCTGCCTCAACGGCGCGCACGCCCGCACCGTCGACCGCGTCGCGGCGGGGGACACCCTCACCGTGCGCATCGACGACAAGCGCTCCGGCGGCCGCTTCACGCCCGTGGCCGTGCCGCTGGACATTTTGTATGAAGACGCCGACCTGCTCGCGCTCAATAAGCCCGCCGGCATGGCCGTGCACGGCGGGTACGACCGCGGCGACCCCACGGTCGCCAACGCGCTGGCTGCCTACCTCGGGCCGGATGCCGTCTTTCACCCCGTCAACCGGCTCGACCGCGGCACGTCCGGCGTCATGCTCGTCGCCCGCAGCGGCTATGTGCACGACCGGCTGCGCCGCGTGCTGCACACCGGCGATTTCCGGCGCACGTATCTCGCCGCCGCCTGCGGCACCGGCCTGCCGCCGCGCGGCACCATCGACCTGCCCATCGCCCGCGCGGACGACGGCACCACCCGCCGCACCGCCGCGCCGGACGGCCAGCCGTCCGTCACGGACTACACCGTGCTCGCCGAGCGGGACGGGTACACGCTCCTGCGCGTCCTGCCGCGCACCGGGCGCACGCACCAGATCCGCGTCCACTTCGCCGCACTCGGCCATCCGCTGCTCGGCGACGTGCTCTACGGCGGCGATGCGTCCCTGCTCGCGCGCCCCGCGCTGCATGCGGCCGCGGCCGACCTCACGCAGCCCGTCACCGGGCAGCCCCTGCACATCACCGCGCCGGTCCCGGAGGACCTGCGCGCGTTTGGTTTTGAGAGGTACTTATGAAGAAACATTCCATCACGATCCTGTATAATTCGCCCGTCATCCTCACGTTCGCGCTGCTGAGCCTGCTCGCGCTCGGCCTCGGCAAGCTCACCGACGGCTGGACGACGCAGAACCTCTTTTGCGTCTACCGTTCGTCGCTGACGGACTGGCTGACCTACCCGCGCTTTTTCCTGCACGTGCTCGGCCATCCGGATTTCGCCGCCTACTGCAGCAACATCGTCATGCTGCTCGTCGTCGGGCCGACGGCGGAGGAGCGCTTTGGCGGCAAGCGTATCCTGCTCGCCATCGCGCTCACGGCGCTCGTCACGGGGCTGGTGCTCTGGTTCTTCTTCCCGAACAGCGCGCTCATGGGCGCGTCCGGCGTCGTGTTCATGCTCATCGTGCTCGCGTCGTTCGCCGGCATGCGCACCGGCACCATCCCGCTCACGCTCATCCTCGTGCTCATCCTCTACCTCGGCAGCGAGATCTTTCAGGCCGTCACCGGCACGGCCGGCCTCGCCCAGCTCACGCACATCGCCGGCGGCGTGCTCGGCATGATCTTCGGCTTCACGTGGAGCCGCGGAAAGCGGGCGGTGCGATGAACATTCTGGTCAGTGCCTGCCTGTCTCTTATACACATCTCCGAGCCCACGAGACAGGCAGAAATCTCGTA
>ENA-OYAJ01000538-OYAJ01000538.1-human-gut-metagenome-genome-assembly--contig:-NODE-538-length-10589-cov-4.730017_pt1 | contig 10589 bp, 7 predicted proteins | sample MGYA00243431_ERZ652826 | MGnify/ENA primary metagenome ERZ652826 (study PRJEB26926, sample SAMN06164609) | human gut metagenome | biome: ENVO:00009003; feature: ENVO:2100002; material: ENVO:00002003...
TACGAGATTTCTGCCTGTCTCGTGGGCTCGGAGATGTGTATAAGAGACAGGTAGAAGATTTGTCACTTCTGACGAATCGAGAGTACGATGCTGTTCTGCTCTATCAGAAGGTGCTGCAAGCAGCAGTGGAAAGAGATCTGCTGCTGCCTATAAATGATACTGCGTTGAATCACGATTGGACTGCGCTTGCTGTTTATTTGTCAAAAGATGATGTAATGTATGGACTGCCATACTATTACATAGCGAATCTTTTTTCTCTGGATGATACGCTTGCATACCGTGCGAATTTTCAGTTTCCGCAGTCTGCGGGATATTCGCTGGAAACACTGCTGTGCGCTTGCAATCAGTCAGATTTATCGCAAACGGAAGACATATGCTTAATGTACACAAATCTAAAAACCCCACTATTTCTAATGCAATATTTGTCTGCACAGTACAACGAAACTGGTGATTTGCAATTCGATACTGCAGTTTTCCGTAGAACAATTTCTTGCTATGCTGAAATGGTTCGCAAAGGGTACATTATGGATTATGACAATGCTCAGCGGGTTAAGCCGATTCTGCGGTTGACACCAAATCCAGACCACTATGTACCGTTCCCTAACCTTGATGGAATGAATTGCATTGTTGTTGATTTGTATGCTTTGTGCATCCCGAAAAGCACAGAGTATCCTCAAAAGGCGCAGAACTTTCTTTCGGATTTTGCTGATGAAGTCTGCCAAAGTCAGATTGCATTGGGCAATTGGAGTCAGATGGTTTATCAATCGCCTGAAATATATGGAAACGAAATCAGAGACAAATTCCCATTTTATTCAGAAAATTTGCGCCAAGAAATAATGAACGATGGCGTTCCACGCTTCCCTAATACAGAGTTTATTCGTTACTTGAATCAAACAGGCATTATCACAAACTACGTCAATCAAGAAATGACAATTGATGAACTCATCGCTGCGCTTCAACAAAAATGGGATGAAATTGAGTAAAAACGAGAAAAACAGTGTTTTTGAAGAGCCTACCCCGAATTAACACAATCTTAACCTAACCTGCCTTTCCGCCTTTACATTCCCGCGGTATCATACAGGCGTACCCAAGGAAAAAGACAAGGGCAACAGGACATCAGGAAGGTGTCCCGGACAGAAAGGAAGGTTTTCTGCAATGAAGAAGTTTGCTGCTATCCTGCTTTCGCTCGTGCTGACGCTCACCGTCGCGCTGGCGGACTCCATCTACGTTGTTTCCCGTGAGGACGGCTCCGGCACGCGCGCCGCGTTCATCGAACTGACGGGCGTTGAGCAAAAGGACGCTGACGGCAACAAGGTCGACATGACCACCGTCGAAGCGGCTGTGTACTCCGGCACGTCCGAAGTCAAGACCACGGTTTCGCAGGACATCGCCGCCATCGGCTACATCTCCCTCGGCTCGATGGACGCGTCCGTGAAGGCGCTGAAGGTCGCCCGCAACCCCGAAGATGGTGCGGAAGCCGTCTACGTCGAAGCGACCCCCGAAAACGTCGCCAGCGGTGATTACGCCATCGCGCGTCCCTTCAACATCGCTTACAAGGCGGATAGCCTCTCCGCGACTGCGCAGGACTTCATCAATTGGATTCTCTCTGCCGAAGGTCAGGCAATTGTGACCGCGCAGAAGTACGTCGCCAAAGAGCCGGCTGAATATCAGGCGGCGCCCGTGGCAGGCAAGATTGTCATCGGCGGTTCTTCCTCCGTCGGCCCGCTGATGCAGAAGCTCGAAGAAGCCTACGAAGCACTCCACCCGGAAGTGGACAGCCTCCCCGTCCACTTTTTCCACCATCAGCACGGCGCTCACCCGGCCCGCCGTGTAAGCGCGGCCTGTGCTCTCCACTTCGGCGGTGAGGGCCACTTCTTTTCCGGCGTAGGCGTCCTGTATCTTTGCAAGCCGCGCGCCGGTCGTTTCCATGATGCCGACGCCCAGCACTGCGCCCAGAAGCAGGCAGACCGCATACCCTCTCGCGGCCCCGCCTTTCCACCAGACCAGCAGGCAGAAGACAACAAAAATTGCCGCAGACGGCAGCAAAAGCCCCATCTGCGGCAAAAATGAGCACAACGCTAACACACCCAGCGCACTCAGGCAGAACGCGCAGAGCGGGCGTCGCATATCGGTTTAGTGGAGGAACAGAGGCAGCGGCTCGAGGAAGATGATGTCCTTGCGCTGGGCAGCATCACCCTCGGCCAGAACGGCGGCCTGACCCACGATGGTACACTGGGTCTGCTCAGCCAGCTCGTCCAGAGCCTTGAGAGAGCCGCCGGTGGAGATGACATCATCCACGACCAGCACCCGCTTGCCGCTCATCTTGTCCAGCTCCTTGCGGTCGATGACCAGCTTCTGCTTGCCAGCAGTGGTGATGGACTGGTCCTCGACGACAACAGGGTCGGGCATATACAGCTTGACGCCCTTGCGTGCGCAGACGTAGGGCTTGCCGCTCTGGCGGCTCATCTCGTGAGCCAGCGGGATGCCCTTGGCCTCAGCGGTCAGCAGGATGTCAAAATCCGGGCATTTCTTGAGCAGTTCAGCGGCAGCAGCCACCGTCAGCTCGGCGTCGCCCAGCATGATGAAGGCCGCAATGTCCATGTGGTCGTTCACCTTGCAGATGGTCAGCTCACGGGTCAGGCCCGCGACATTCAGCGTATAAGTCTTAGCCATATTCAACGATCTCCCTTGCTTTTTCGGAATCAGACAGGCAGCTTCTCGCCGCCCAGAACATGGAAGTGCAGATGCTTGACGGTCTGGCCGGCGTCCTCGCCCACATTGGAGATGACGCGGTAGCCGTTGTCGAGGCCCTGCTCCCTGGCGAGCTTTGCGATGACCGCAAAGACATGGCCCAGCAGAGCGCCGTCTTCCTCGGTCAGCGCAGCGGCCGAGGGGATGTGCTTTTTGGGGATGACCAGGAAATGCACCTTGGCCTGCGGGGCGATGTCATAGAATGCCACCACCTGCTCGTCCTCATAGAGCTTCTTCGAGGGGATGTCCCCCGCTGCAATTTTGCAAAACAGACAATCTTCCATGGGAATCGCTCCTTCCTACTATCTATTATCAGGATGCTGCTGCATGTTGTCAAGCCTCTCCCCTTGGGAGAGGTGTCTGCGAAGCAGACGGAGAGGGCAAGGACGCTGACAAGAAATTAAAAGCACAGCGATATTATCGCTCTACCAAAGGCTCCTGCCTATCACGCCGCAACAGCCCTTAGGCCACAGGCTTGCCCTCTCAGTCACCTACGGTGACAGCTCTCCCAAAGGGAGAGCCTTTCACGCGCAACTCCTTTGTCCAAACATCAGCCCAGCTGCTTCTCCACGATGCCCTTGACAGCGGCCAGAGCCTCGTCGATCTTGGTCTCATCCTTCAGACCAGCCATAGCGAAATCGGGCTTTCCGCCGCCCTTGCCGCCTGCGATGGCAGAGATCTCCTTGACGAGATTGCCGGCCTTCAGACCCTTTGCCTGAGCGTCCTTGGTCACGGTAACGGCCATGGTGATCTTGTCGTCAGACTTGCCCACCAGAACAGCCACAGCAGCAGCCTTGGCATTGTCACGGATGGTGTCGCACATGCCGCGCAGGGTGTCGCCGGAGGTGCCGGTGAAGTAAGCGGAAGCGATCTTGACGTCGCCGACGGTCTCAGCGTTGTCGAACAGGCTGGTGACCTTGGAAGCAGCGACCTTTGCCTTGATGTCCTCCAGCTCCTTGCTCATGGCCTTGTTCTCAGCCATGACAGCCTCCGCACGAACGGGCAGAGCGGCGACATTGTTTGCCTTCAGGGTGTTCGCCACAGTGTGCAGCATCGCTTCCTGCATATTGGCACGGATCAGCAGATTGCGGCCGGTGACAGCCTCGATACGGCGGATGCCGGCAGCAACAGAGGACTCGCTGACGATCTTGAAGCCGCCGATCTGAGCGGTGTTCTTGACGTGGGTGCCGCCGCAGAACTCGGTGGACCAGCCCTCAATATCAACAACACGGACGACCTTGCCGTACTTCTCGCCGAACAGAGCCATAGCGCCCAGCTTCTTGGCCTCTTCGATGGGCATCTCCTTGACGGTGACGTTCATCGACTCGAAGATCTTGTCGTTGACGATCTTCTGCACGCGGACCAGCTCCTCGGGAGTGACAGCGCTGAAGTGGGTGAAGTCGAAGTGGGTGATGGAAGCGTCCTGATAGGAGCCTGCCTGATGGACGTGGTCGCCCAGGACCTCGCGCAGAGCTGCCTGCAGCAGGTGGGTAGCGGTATGGTTGCGGGCGATGGCCATGCGGTATTCCTTATCCACGCAGGCGGTCAGATGGTCGCCGACATGGACGATGCCGCTCTCGAGAGTGCAGGTGTGGACATAGTAGCCCTTGGGGGTCTTCTTGACGTCCTGCACGCGCAGCACGCACTCAGCGCCGGTGATGACGCCATGGTCTGCGGCCTGACCGCCCATCTCAGCGTAGAACGGGGTCTTATCGAGAACGACCAGCACGCCTTCCTTGGCCTGCTCGTCGGTGGCAATGGCATCAGTCAGAGTCTCCTCATCGCTCAGAGCCACAACGACGCTGTCGCTCTTGAGGGTGTCGTAGCCCACGAACTCGGTGGGCTCAGCGGTCAGAGTGCCGAACAGGTCTTCGCTCCAGCCGGAGATGTTTTTCTTGAGACGCTCAGCACGGGCGCGCTCCTTCTGCTTGGTCATCTCGGCGTGGAAGCCCTCCTCGTCGATCTCGATGCCCTGCTCCGCAGCGATCTCCTTGGTCAGGTCGAGGGGGAAGCCGAAGGTATCGTTCAGCTTGAAGACGTCCAGACCCTTCAGCAGGTGCTCGTGAGCCTTTTCCAGACCGTCGATCATGTTGTTCAGGATGTTCATGCCGGCGTCGATGGTGCGGGCAAAGTTTGCCTCCTCGGTGCCGATGACCTTCTTGATATAGGCGTCGTGCTCACGCAGCTCGGGGTAAGCGGATTCGCTGGACTGGATGACCGTCTCCACCAGCTCCACGAGGAAGGGGCGGCTGATGCCCAGCATACGGCCATGGCGGGCAGCGCGGCGGAGCAGACGGCGCAGCACATAGCCGCGGCCCTCGTTGGAGGGCAGGATGCCGTCAGACACCATGAAGGTGCAGCTGCGGATGTGGTCGGTGATGACGCGGATGGAGATGTCCTCCTTGGGGTTGGTGCCGTAGGTCTTGCCGGCGATGCGCTCCACATGGTGCAGCACGCTCTGGACGGTATCGACCTCGAACAGGTTGCCCACACCCTGCATCACGCAGGCCAGACGCTCCAGACCCATGCCGGTATCAATGTTGGGGCGTGCCAAACGCTCGTAATGGCCCTTGCCGTCGGCGTCGAACTGGCTGAACACCAGATTCCAGATCTCCATATAGCGGTCGCAGTCACAGCCCACGCCGCAGGTCGGCTTGCCGCAGCCGTACTCGGGGCCGCGGTCGAAGTAGATCTCAGAGCAGGGGCCGCACGGACCGGAGCCGTGCTCCCAGAAGTTGTCTTCCTTGCCCAGACGGACCATGTGGTCGGGGGCAACGCCCACCTTCTTGGTCCAGATGTCGTAAGCCTCATCGTCCTCTTTGTAGACGGAGATGTGCAGCTTATCCTTCGGGATCGCCATCCACTCGTCGGAAGTCAGGAACTCCCATGCCCAGGGAATGACCTCTTCCTTGAAGTAATCCTGGAAGGAGAAGTTGCCCAGCATCTCGAAGAAGGTGCCGTGGCGGGCAGTGATGCCCACGCGCTCGATGTCAGGGGTGCGGATGCACTTCTGGCAGGTGGTCACGCGATGACGGGGCGGCTCCTCCTGAGCGAGGAACCACTTCTTCATGGGTGCCATGCCGCTGTTGATGAGCAGCAGGCTGGGGTCGTTCTTCGGGACGAGCGGGAAGCTGTCCAGACGCAGGTGGCCCTTGCCCTCAAAGAAGGTAAGGTACTTGTCACGCAGTTCATTCAAACCGGTCCATTGCATAGTTTTAATCTCTCCTCGTGTATCGGCGTCCTCCTCCGGACGCAGTTTTTATGGCAGTCGGGCAAAAAACAAAAAACAGCCCTCATCCCGAAAAGGGACGAAGGCTGTCTGAAAAGCTCCGTGGTACCACCCAAATTGCAGAAATGCCGCCGGGGCGCTCCTGCCGCTTTGTGCGCTGTAACGCTGCGCAGCGTCCGGTTTGTTTCGCCGGAAGCTCCGGGGTGGCGTAAAAAATGCTCTGCCGGAACGCCTTTCAGCCAAGGGCGTTCTCTCTGGGCGGCGGCACACATCCTTCTGGCCCCATCCTTGCCATTTGCCATAATTACCATTCACGCGCAAAGGGCATACTGCTTCTTTGCGTTCATTTCAGATTATAGCATAGTCAGGCCATTTGTCAACGGGTTTTCCCAAAAATCGCGCGTCACGGCACCCAGATGCGGAGGATATTGCTGACGACGCCGTCCTTCGTGAAGACGGTGGTGTTGTAAGGCGTCCAGTTGTCCTTATCCTCCGAGACGGCCTTGCCCACCTCGATGGTGCCGCTCGTCTCCACCGGCACAGCGTCCACGCTGGCGGAGCTGTCGCTGAGGGTCACACTGTCGTCCACGGGCAGCACGAGTTCCCCCATCATGTAGTAGACCGGGTAGTCGTCGTAGGTGACGGTGCGGTAGATGTCGCCGCTGCGCCAGAGGTCTACGCCGCCCTCTTCGATGCCGCCGTTGATGGAGACGGTGCCGTTCTCTTCATTCTTTTCGATTTTTTCCACAGTCACGTTCTGTGCTTCCACAGCGCCGTCCAGATGGGTGCTGAAAACGCTGCCCACGTCCAGTGCGTCCACGTCCTCGGCGCGGTAAGCGTCGTAGCCGTAGACCGTCAGGGTCATCTGGCGCTTCTTGGCGTCCACGCTCGAGATGTTCGCGGCGAACTTGTAGGAGCCGGTCTTCATCTCTTCAAGACTGCCCTGGTCGATGGGCATCACGACGCCCTCTTCGCCGGGCAGGACGCGCACTTCGCTGCTCACCTCTTCGGCTTCGCTGGCGGCGGGCATCGAACCGGCCATGCCGCTGGCGGCACTGGCAGCGCTGGCAGAGCTGCATCCGGCCAGCATCCCCAGAGCCAGAACGCCTGCAAGGAGCATCAGTTTCTTGTCGTTCGTCATATCAATACCTTCTTCCCTCTTCAATCATGTAAGGCTCTCATTATACCATAAATGGAGATTTGATGATGAAACCATCGTTAAATTCCGATGAATTCTTTTTGCACCGGCACAGTATACTCTTGTTTTTTGAAAAAGTAAACAACCAACTTGACGTAAGAAGGCGGATTCGCTACAATAAAAGCAAATCTTAACCTATTCTTAATTCAGAGAGGGAACTTCCGTGAAAATATTGAAAGTCAAATGTCTCGCCCCCACCCGGCTGGACAACTATCTGATGCAGCAATTCCCCGCGCTGAACCCGGGCCGTCTGAACAAGGCCCTGCGCGAAAATAAAATCAAACTGAACGGCAAAAAGCAGCCGCTCTCCACCCGCGTGATGGCAGGCGATGAGATCAAGCTGTTCATCCTTGACGATATTCTGGACGCTGACAAGCGTGTAGACGGCCCGGCGTGGAAAAACGCCCGCGGCCCGGCGCAGGTGGTGTACGACTGCCCGCAGATCCTCATCGTCAACAAGCCCGCCGGCCTCGCCGTGGACGGTCCCGACGACGACACCCTGCTGAACCGTGCTCTGCTCTACCTCAACCAGCAGGGCGAGTACAAGGAGAATGACGTCTACACCCCCGCCCTCTGCCACCGCCTCGACACCGGCACCAGCGGCCTTGTCATCATCGCAAAGACGCCGGAGGCCGAGGAGCTGTTCCTCGCCGCCATCAAGAGCCGTGAGGTGAAAAAGACTTACCTCTGCGTCACCTTTGGCCGTCCCACGCCCCCGGACGCCACCCTCGGCGGCTACTTGCTCAAGGACGCCGACCGCGGCATCGTGAAGATCGTGGAGGACAAGCAGCCGGGCGCCAAGGACGTGGAGACCCGCTACGAGACCATCGCCGTCTCCGGCCGTCTGGCTCTGCTCAAGGTGCAGCTCATCACCGGCCGGACCCATCAGATCCGCGCCCACATGGCAAGCATCGGCTGCCCCATCCTCGGCGACAGCAAGTACGGCAACAATACCGCCAACCGCGAACTGAAGCTCAAATATCAGGCCCTCTGTGCGTGGGAGCTGACCATGCCCCACTTCAACCAGCCCGATTTCGAGTTTCTCAGCGGCAAGACCTTCCACGCCCCGAAACCGTGGTACTATCAGCAGGTGCTGGATGGGACGCTGAAATAAAACGATACAGAAAAAGGGAGCTGTCCGCATGGGCAGCTCCCTTTCGTATTTATAAGGTATCAGACCCGCACCATATCCGGCGTGATCTCCTCGATGGAGTGTGCGCCGCACATCTGCATGGTGTCGGCCAACTCACCGGCCAGCTTGTCGATGTAGCACTTGACACCCTCGGCACCGCCGCCGTAGACAGCCGTGACGAAGGGGCGGCAGATGAGCACGCCGTCCGCGCCCAGTGCCAGTGCTTTGAAGACGTCCACACCGGTGCGGATGCCGCCGTCCACCAGGACCTTGACGCCGGTACCCTTGAGGGCGGCGGCGATCTCAGGCAGGACTTCGGCGGTGGCGGGACACTGGTCGAGGACGCGGCCGCCGTGGTTGGATACCACGATAGCGGCGGCACCGGCCTCCTTGGCCTTGAGCGCACCCTTGACGGTCATGACGCCCTTGACGATGAAGGGACGCTCGGCCAGCTTGACGATCTCAGCCAGTTCGGCCACGCTCTTGCTGCCGGCCGGAGGAGTCATGTTCTTGAGGAAGGGCAGGCCGGCGGCATCCACATCCATTGCCACGGCAAAGCAGCCGCCGGCCTTGGCCTGTGCCATCTTCTCTTTAATAGTGTCGATGTTCCAGGGCTTGATGGTGGGCACGCCGCAGCCATCGGCATTGCCGATGGCCTTGGTGGCCATGGTCATAACGTCAGGATTGGTGCCGTCGCCGGTAAAGGCGGCGATACCGCTCTCGGCGCAGGCGCGCACCAGCACGTCGTTGTAGGTCATGTCGGTGTAGGTATCGGAGTAGTGGAGGTTCACCGCGCCCACGGGGCCGGCGAAGAAGGGGTACTTGAAGCTGCGGCCAAACAGCTCCACATGGGTATCGGGGGTGCCGTTCTCGCAGAGGGTATCCATGTTCACACGGATGTCGGCCCACTTATTATAATTGCGGATGGCCGTGTCGCCCACGCCCTTTGCACCGGGGCCGGGGATCTGATTCTTGCAGGCCACGCCGTTGCACACCGGGCAGGCCTTGCAGTATTTGCCGATGCACTCGCGGGCATTGGCCAAAACATCTGAATAATTCATCTGTTTTTCCTCCTGAATTCCTTTTGTTTTCCGCAGAGTTTCCCGCTCTGCATACTCTCTGCCCTCATCATAGCCCCGTTTGCCGCCTGCGTCAAGGGGGGCTTCGTCTCCTTTTCATTTTCAGTCATCGAAGCTGCGTCATTTTTGAAAAAATGCAAACTTTTTTGAAAAAATGCTTGACAAAAGACCTTCTTTCAGGTATTATAGTGGAGCGCTGAGGGCTGCGGCCCGAAGCACTGAGAACTGAAGATGTGGAAAGATGGCTGAGTTGGTCTAAGGCGCACGACTGGAAATCGTGTAACGTGTCAAAAGCGTTCTGGGGTTCGAATCCCCATCTTTCCGCCACAAAACCCAGAACCGATGGTTCTGGGTTTTTGTTATATCCAGAAGTTGAAAGGATGCTTGTTATGTCTGTCACCATCGCCATGCCCCGGATGAGCACGGACCCGGAGCTTACCACCGCACAGTCAAAATATGTGGAAAGTCTGGCCCGGGCCGGTGCCGAGGTACACTGGGTAGCACTTTCCGACCCGGACGCCGCCGTAGCCGAGGCGCTGACCTGCGACGGACTCTTGCTGCCGGGCGGCGGTGACATGGACCCGGCTTTCTACGGGCAGGAGCGCCTCCCCGCCTGCGGCGAGCCAAACCTTCTGCGGGACGCTGCCGAGCCGAAGCTGCTGTGGGCGTTCCTCGCGGCAGACAAGCCGGTGCTGGGCATCTGCCGGGGCATTCAGGTGATGAACGTCGTGCTGGGCGGCACGCTGTATCAGGACATCAAGCCTTTCGAGCACGTTCCCCACAATGACCACTGGGCGAAAGTCCATACCGTCACGGTGCGGCGGGGGACCCTGCTGTCCCGCCTGCTGGGGCAGGACACCGTGCTCGTCAACAGCCAGCACCATCAGGCGGCAGACCGCATTGCCCCCGAATTAGAAATAGCCGCCCTCAGCGAGGACGGCATTGTGGAAGCACTGGAAAAGCCGGACGCGCACTTCTGCCTCGGCGTCCAGTGGCACCCGGAGTGGCTCAGCGACGCGGACCCGGCACAGCAGGGGCTGTTTGGGGCGTTTGTGGAAGCCTGTAAAGGTTAACGACGTTGCGCGCCTATGCGGGGTCAGTTTTCTCTTTCGGTCAAGTGGCTTGCGCTCCGCGCGGGCCAGAGATAGGGAGGGGTGTTTCGAATCCCCCCTCCCTACCTCTGGACTCCACTCTCCCCGC
>ENA-OYAJ01000545-OYAJ01000545.1-human-gut-metagenome-genome-assembly--contig:-NODE-545-length-10494-cov-4.276846_pt1 | contig 10494 bp, 10 predicted proteins | sample MGYA00243431_ERZ652826 | MGnify/ENA primary metagenome ERZ652826 (study PRJEB26926, sample SAMN06164609) | human gut metagenome | biome: ENVO:00009003; feature: ENVO:2100002; material: ENVO:00002003...
GAGATTTCTGCCTGTCTCGTGGGCTCGGAGATGTGTATAAGAGACAGCTTTTATTGTTTTGACGATTGTTGGTATAGTTCGTCTTCGGACGGTAGTTCTGATTCAGGCGTTCTGCCATCAGCCGGACGATATCGTCGGTCATTTGGAGTTCCCCGTTGGACAGTTCGTACAGGTCTTCGGCAATCTTTTTGTCGTCCACTGTATCTTTGTTCCATGCCAGGTAATCCTTTTTCATGTGGTTGCAGATAAGGGCAATCAGGTTTCTCTTTTCGTTTCCTTCAGGGAATTCGATCGCTTTTTTTATCAGTACTTCCAGCGTATGTCCGTAGTGACGGTAACGCATACGGGCAGTGGAGTAGGGGATATGGTCCGGGCGGGTCACCAGATTGTCCTTGCGGATGATTTCATACGGATAGTCAATATCCAGCTCAAAACCGGACATGATAGCCAGGTGGTCCCAAAGCTTGTGCTTGAAATCGGGTACATCACGCAAATGGGGGAACATATTTCCCATAATGTTGATGATGGTGTTGGCACAACGCTGACGTTCTGCACGATCCTGAATGGTCAACGCATAATCTACCATGTTCTGGATGCTACGTCCGTATTCGGGAAGCGGCATTCTTTTCTGTTGAGTATTGTATTGCATTTGTTAAATTAAAATTGAGAATTAAAAATTAAAAAATTAAAGAAGCTTTTTCGGCATGGAGGCAACGAATTCTTTCAGGTAGAAAGGTTCGAAGTAAGCCACGTCTTTATAGTCTTCATCGGCCACTGCTTTTTCTGCCAGTGGGAACATCATTTTAGCCAACGGATGGATATTGTCGATAAAATGTGCGTTCGGATGCGTGATCTGTTCGCGGCATTTGTCGGCTCCGTTTCCAAAGAAATAAACCGGTTGTTCGTTCAGGAACTCCAGGTAAGAGTTTTCATCTACGATGTCGGCGGCAACTGTACGTTTCACTTGTAGACGACGGTCATAGACGGCTGCATATACTTCCATGCGGCGGGCGTCGATCATCGGACAAAGCAAAGCGTTTTCGGGCAAGTCGTGATACAACAGCACCGGAACACTCAATACTTCCAGCGTCGGGATACCGATCAAGGGGATATTGCGCCCGTAACAAACTCCTTTCGCCATAGAAACCCCGATTCGGAGTCCGGTGTACGAACCCGGTCCGCAACTCACTGCAACGGCATCCAAAGGGATGGCATGACTGTCTATGAACGACAATGCTTCATCTACAAAAACTCCTAAAGACACGGCGTGTGAAGGGCCTTTCAAGTCTTCTTTCACAAAAATCGTCTGTCCGTCTTGACTGGCCGCTACCGAGCAAACAGAGGTAGAGGTTTCAATATTCAGTATACACGACATAAAAATCAGCTTATTAAATTGTCGCAAATTTACATGATTATTTCCAATTCTTAAAATATTCGTGTACTTTTGCACAAAACTTTAAGGTTATGATACAGTCTATGACAGGATACGGTAAAGCTACGGCCGAACTTCCTGATAAAAAAATAAATGTAGAAATCAAGTCGCTCAACAGCAAGGCAATGGATTTGTCCACTCGCATCGCTCCGGCGTATCGTGAAAAAGAGATTGAAATCCGTAATGAGATTTCTAAAGTTCTGGAACGTGGAAAAGCTGACTTCAGCCTGTGGATAGAGAAGAAGGAGGGCGCGGATGCTGCTCCCATCAATAAGGATGTGCTGAAAAGTTATTATAGCCAGTTGGATTCGATAAGCCGCGAACTGGGGATTCCTTGTCCCGTACCGGAAGACTGGCTCCAACTATTACTCCGCATGCCGGACGTGATGACGAAAACGGAAATTCAGGAACTGACGGAAGAGGAATGGAGCATGGTGCATGCTACCATACTTGAAGCCATCAGTCATTTGGTCGATTTCCGCAAACAGGAGGGGGCTGCATTGGAAAAGAAATTCCGTGAGAAGATTGCCAACATCAACAGTTTGCTCGAACAGATTACTCCTTACGAGAAAGAACGTGTAGAGAAAGTGAAGGAACGCATCACTGATGCTCTCGAAAAGACGTTAAGCGTAGACTACGACAAGAATCGTCTGGAACAGGAACTGATTTACTACATCGAAAAACTGGATGTCAACGAGGAAAAACAACGTCTTAGCAACCATCTGAAATATTTCATCAGCACGATGGAAAGTGGTAGCGGACAGGGTAAGAAGCTTGGTTTTATCGCCCAGGAAATGGGTCGGGAGATCAATACGTTAGGCAGCAAGTCCAATCATGCTGAAATGCAGAAGATCGTAGTTCAGATGAAGGATGAACTGGAACAGATTAAGGAACAGGTGCTGAACGTGATGTAAAACAGTATCTATCATTTTTAATTCTTAATTCTTCATTAAACTTATGACCGGTAAGCTAATTATTTTCTCTGCTCCGTCGGGTTCGGGCAAATCTACTATAATCAATTATCTGCTGACGCAGAACTTGAATTTAGCGTTTTCTATTTCTGCTACCAGCCGTCCTCCGCGTGGAACGGAGCAGCATGGGGTTGAATATTTCTTCCTTACACCGGAAGAATTTCGTCAACGCATTGAGAACAACGAATTTCTGGAGTATGAGGAGGTGTATAAGGACCGTTATTACGGAACGCTGAAAGCGCAGGTAGAAAAGCAATTGGAAGCGGGTCAGAATGTGGTGTTTGACGTAGATGTGGTTGGCGGATGCAATATCAAGAAGTTTTATGGCGATCGTGCGTTGTCGGTGTTTATCCAGCCGCCTTCGGTGGAAGAATTACGCTGCCGGTTGGAAGGACGTGGAACGGATGCGCCGGAAGTGATTGAAAGTCGCATCGCTAAGGCGGAATATGAATTGGGTTTTGCTCCGCAATTCGATTGTGTGATTGTCAATGACAATTTGGAAACTGCTAAAGCGGAAGCTTTGAAAGTTATCAAAGAGTTTTTGGAACAATGAATAAGCAGAAAACCGGAATCTTCAGCGGATCATTCAATCCGATTCACATCGGACATCTTGCTCTAGCCAACTACCTTTGTGAGTATGAAGGATTGGATGAAATCTGGTTTATGGTGAGTCCGCAGAATCCTTTGAAAGCACAGGAGAAGTTATGGAATGATGAATTACGTCTCGAACTGGTAAAGTTGAGCATCAGTGACTATCCTCGTTTTCAGGCTTCAGATTTTGAGTTTCATTTGCCTCGCCCCTCATATAGCGTATATACGTTGGAGAAACTGCGTGAGGCATTTCCCGATCGCGAGTTTTATTTCATTATCGGTTCCGATAATTGGGAACGTTTTGGATATTGGTATCAGTCCGAACGTATCATTAAAGAGAATCAGATTCTTATTTACCCCCGTCCCGGCTTTCCCGTCAAAGAGGAGGAATTGCCGGAAACGGTGCGTCTTGTTCATTCTCCTGTATTTGAAATCAGTTCTACTTTTATTCGAGAAGCACTGGATGCAGGGAAAGATGTTCGATACTTTGTGCATCCAAAGGCTTGGGAGGCTATCCAGTTTACTCCGTTAATCGATGAAGAGTAATAACGATGATTTCCGCCGGAGCGCCGACACGGATTGGTAATTTGGAGGTTCCTATTCCGTTTGTTATAATCAAAGGTATTTTTGCAGAATTATATGCCAGTCCGGTGATGAAACGATTGCCATAGTGTGAGTTAAGTGCCGGGGCAACTCCGAATACACGGACTTGTCCGCCGTGGGTGTGTCCTGCCAGGGCAAGGTCGGTGTTAGCTACTGAAACATCTTCGATGTAATCCGGAGTATGAACCAGTAAGATGACAAAATCTTTGGGAGAGAGTGCCAGAGTAGGCGATACTCCGTTGCGCCCCAGATCAAAAGGATTGCGCACTCCAGCGATAATGATCTGCTGCCCGTCTTTACGAAGCGTATCTACTTCATGTTCTAACGGACGCATGCCGTAATGTTTCATTGTATTCACAATATCGTCGTGGCAACGTTCGTAGTCGTTATTGCCCATTACCCCATAAGTGCCCATCGGTGTTTTTACGCGTGCCAGTGCGGAAAACAAAGGTTCCACATATTCACAACCTTCCTGATAGTCACCACCCATTAGAAGCACATCAGCCTTTTGAGCAATCAGTAGGCGGACAAGGTCGTTCAGGCCTTTTTCTTTCAGCAGACTTTTGTAGTGTAAGTCGGAAATGAAAGCGATACGGAAACCTTCAAAGGCTTCGGGAACATCGCGGTGTGTAAAGTCATATTTTACTACACGGTCCACTCCGGTATAGACAGAAGATACATCTACGCTGGAAGAAGTGATTTTTGTTCCCCGCAGTACCAGATCCGACGATTCGTGTGTATCGGTAGAAGTCTTTTCCTTTGTATTCTGCTTTTTGTTTTTGGAAACATTCAGCTCTTTGAGTTGCGAGTGGTCGGGGGAGAATAACCCGGCTATGGCATTAGCCGTATCCGGATAAATAGAATCTGAATTTAAAACAGGGCGTGGCAAGGTAGCCACCATATTCTTTTTCGACTTACAGGAAACCAGCAAAAGCAATGTCAACAGGATAACAGGGTAGATTGTTTTTATTTTCTTCATCTTCTCTTAGTTTGAAGTTTTTCGGGGTGCAAAGATACGAAAAATCATGTATCTTTGTCCGTCAAAACTATTTATAATATATTAAAGTATGGAAGAAGTAAAGCGTAACTCGCTACAAGCATGGATATTAGCTGCACGTCCCAAAACGCTGACAGGGGCCATAACTCCGGTTATGATAGGTACTGCTCTTGCTGCAATGGACGGACGTTTTCACTGGTTGCCTGCACTGATCTGCTGTCTGTTTGCAAGTCTGATGCAAATTGCCGCTAATTTCATCAATGACCTTTTCGACTTCCTCAAAGGAACAGACCGGGAAGACCGGTTAGGCCCCGAACGTGCTTGTGCGCAAGGATGGATTTCTCCGCAAGCGATGAAAACCGGGATTATTATTACGGTTGCTCTTGCCTGCCTTATCGGCTGTACGTTACTCTTCTTTGCCGGGTGGGAATTGATTATCGTAGGAGTGCTTTGTGTGTTATTTGCCTTTCTTTATACCACCGGTCCTTATCCTCTTTCTTACAACGGTTGGGGCGATGTATTGGTGATTGTCTTTTTCGGCTTTGTACCCGTAGGCGGAACATATTACGTACAGGCGCTAACTTGGACACCGGATGTCACTATCGCCTCTTTAATCTGCGGACTGCTTATCGATACATTGTTGGTAGTCAATAATTATCGTGACCGCGAAGCGGATGCACGCAGTGGAAAAAGGACAGTGATCGTTCGTTTCGGCGAGAAATTCGGTCGCTATTTTTATTTGATGCTGGGGATTACCGCTTCTCTTCTCTGCTTGTGTTTCCTTCGTGAAGGTCATTTCTACGCCGCTTTTCTTCCGCAACTTTATCTGATCCCTCATTTCCTTACCTGGAAACGGATGGTGAAAATATACAGCGGTAAAAAATTAAACAGCATATTAGGCGAGACTTCGCGTAATATGCTGCTTATGGGTATTCTTATTGCAATAGGAATGTTGATAAATTGAGAATCATTTCCCGTACATCTTTTCGTAGTAACCCTGATAATCTCCGCTGGTAACTTCTTCCACCCAGGCTTGGTTGGCTAAATACCATTCGATTGTCTTTACGATACCGACCTCGAATTTAGTTTCGGGATACCATCCTAAGGCATTTGTTATCTTGGTGGGGTCGATAGCATAACGTTGGTCGTGTCCCAGACGGTCCTTAACGAAAGTAATCAGATCTTCGTTGATCCAGTCGATTGAAATGTCTCCGTTTTCGTCTTTCACTTTCTTTTTGAGAACTTGACGATATTCGGGATTTTCTGCCATCAGACGGTGGATAGTCGAAATTGTCAGTTTCACGATTTCGAGGTTTGTTTTCTCGTTGTGTCCACCAACGTTGTACACTTCTCCGTCTTGACCTTCACGCACAACGAGGTCGATTGCTTTGCAGTGGTCTTCCACGTAAAGCCAGTCGCGCACATTGCTACCGTCACCGTAGACGGGGAGATGCTTTCCTTCGAGGATATTCTTGATAATCAACGGAATCAATTTTTCCGGGAAGTGGTACGGACCGTAGTTGTTGGAGCAACGGGTAATCGTTACCGGCATTTTATAAGTGTCGTGGTAAGCCATTACCACCATGTCTGCACTTGTCTTAGAAGCACTGTACGGGCTGTGAGGACAAAGCGGGGTTGCTTCAGTGAAATACCCTTCGGCTCCCAATGAACCATACACCTCATCGGTAGATACCTGATGATAGCGTACACCTTTTCTCCAGGTCGGATATCCTTGTTCGTCTTTCCCCATTACCCATGCACGGCGTGCACAATCCAGTAAGTTCTGTGTTCCGAGAATGTTGGTAATCAGAAACAGCTGCGGATTTTCAATGCTGCGGTCCACATGGCTCTCGGCAGCGAAATTCACCACATAGTCAAAACGATACTCAGCAAAAAGACCGTCTACCACATCGCGGCTACAAATGTCTCCTTTGATAAAGACACAGCGTTCGTTGTCGATGTCTTTGGCAATCGTTCCTAAGTTACCTGCATACGTCAAAGCGTCCAATATCACGACTTTGATGTCGTTATGTTTGGCTAAGATGTACTTGATGTAATTTGCCCCGATAAATCCTGCGGCACCGGTCACTAGATAAGTTTTCATATTTTATTCTTTATGTTGATTTTAGGATTGTTTAGCCAATTCGATAAGGTACTTACCATACTCGGTTTTTTCGAGCTGTTGACCCAGTAGAAGCAACTGCTCCGTCGGAATCCATCCCTGACGCCAGGCGATTTCTTCAATACAGCTGACGTAAAAACCTTGGCGGTTCTGAATAGTGGCCACGAAGTTGGAAGCTTCCAGCAGACTGTCGCAGTTACCCGTATCGAGCCATGCAAATCCGCGTCCGAAGAGTTCCACTTTCAATGTACCTTCTTCCAGATACAGACGGTTCAAGTCTGTTATCTCATACTCTCCACGTGCTGAAGGACGAAGAGCCGCTGCTTTTTCCGTCACACTGGCATCGTAGAAATAAAGTCCCGGAACGGCATAATTGCTTTTCGGCACTTCCGGCTTTTCTTCCAGTGAAATCACTTTTCCCTGTTCGTCAAATTCCACTACACCATAAGCGCGCGGGTCTTTCACGTAGTAACCGAAGATGCAGGCGCCCTTTTCTATATTGGCAGCCCGGCGGAGCATGGCGGAAAAGCCCTGTCCGTAAAACATATTATCCCCAAGAATCAGACAGCCCGGTTCGCCGTTCAGGAAATCGGCTCCCAATACGAAAGCTTGTGCCAGTCCGTTAGGTTGTTCCTGAATTTTATAGGAGAAAGACATACCCAGTTCCTCACCCGTTCCCAACAAGTCGCGGAACATCGGCAAGTCGCGTGGAGTCGAAATAATCAACACTTCGCGTATTCCTGCCAACATAAGTGTTGACAACGGATAATAAATCATCGGCTTGTCATACACAGGCATGATTTGTTTGGAAATCGCTTTAGAGAGCGGATAAAGTCGGGTGGCACTACCACCGGCTAGAATAATTCCTTTCATGTTCGTCTGAGTTATTCATTAACTGCGTGCAAAGGTCGGAAAGAATTCCGACGTGGCAAAATTTTAAAATAATTTTTCAATCTGGCAGGAACATTTATTTTATTTGTCCGCCAATTCGATGACTTCCAAGTCCTGAAAGGCCCCCTGGTTGATAACAAAACGTACCAAAGTCCGTACTTTGTGGAAACCGGACATGCCGGCAGCTCCCGGATTAATATGCAACATATCCAGCGTTTTATCATATTTCACCTTTAATATATGAGAATGTCCGCTGATAAAAAGTTTGGGCGGACGTGTCATCAGACTGCCGATGATGGAAGGATCGTATTTCCCCGGATAACCGCCGATATGTTTAATCAGCACTTCTGCACCATCCACCGTGAAACGGTTTATTTGCGGATACAGCTTTCTGATTTCCTGTCCGTCAATATTTCCATATACCGCCCGGAATGGACGGAAGGCGGCTAACTTTTCCGCTACTTCCAGCGAACCGATGTCTCCGGCATGCCAGATTTCGTCACACGGTTCAAAATATTCCAGATATTTCTCGTCCCAGTAAGCGTGAGTATCAGATAATAATCCAATTCTTGTCATAAATTTCTTTGTTTAATCCCACAAAGATACTATATTTGGAAAAATCTTAAAGCACATGGAAAGCAAATATAATTATTTCAAGCGAGATATTAGTTGGCTCTCATTCAATTACCGCGTATTGTTGGAGGCTCTGGACGAGCGTCTACCGCTCTACGAACGTATCAACTTCATCTCTATCTACTCTTCCAATCTCGAAGAGTTTTACAAAATCCGTGTAGCCGACCATAAAGCTGTTGCCTCCGGCGCTACGGAAAGTGATGAAGAAACCGTACAATCCGCCCGCGAACTGGTAGAAGAAATAAATAAAGAAGTCACCCGCCAGCTGGATGACCGTGTACGCATTTATGAAGAGAAATTACTACCTGCCCTGCGCAAGAATCACATCATCTTTTATCAGGACAGACATGTAGAACCGTTCCACCAGCAGTTTATTAAAGACTTTTTCCGGGAAGAAATTTTTCCCTACCTGCAGCCTGTGCCTGTATCCAAAGATAAAATAGTCTCCTTCCTGCGGGATAACCGCCTTTACCTGGCCATACGAGTCTATCCGAAGAAAGAAGGAAATGAAGGAACTACCAGTCTAACAGAATCCCGGCAACCTCTTTACTTCGTGATGAAGCAACCCTACGCCAAAGTGCCCCGCTTCATCGAACTTCCATCCCGCGAGAAAAACCATTACCTGATGTTTACCGAAGATATAATCAAGGCAAACCTCAACCTTATTTTCCCCGGCTACGATGTTGATTCCAGCTACTGCATCAAAATCTCCCGTGACGCTGACATATTGATTGACGACACCGCCAGCAGTGCCGACCTTGTCGCTCAACTCAAGAAGAAAGTGAAGAAACGTAAGATCGGTGACGTCTGCCGTTTCGTCTACGACCGTGGTATGCCTCATGACTTTCTGGACTTTCTGGTAGACGCCTTCCATATTCAGCGCGATGAACTTGTCCCCGGCGACAAGCACCTGAATCTTGAAGACCTGCGTCATCTTCCCAACCCGAACAAATCTCTTCACAGCCTCGAAAAGCCGAAGCCAATGAAGCTGACCATCCTCGACGAAAAAGAATCTATCTTCAACTACGTTGCCAAGAAGGACCTGTTATTATATTACCCTTATCACTCTTTCGAGCACTTCATCCACTTCCTGTATGAAGCCGTGCACAACCCGGAAACCCGTGAAATCATGGTAACCCAATACCGCGTAGCTGAAAACTCCGCCGTCATCAACACCCTGATAGCCGCCGCCCAAAACGGCAAGAAAGTCACCGTATTCGTGGAGCTGAAAGCCCGTTTCGACGAAGAAAACAACCTTGCCACGGCCGAAATGATGCAAGCCGCCGGCATTAAAATAATATACAGCATACCCGGTCTGAAAGTACACGCCAAAGTAGCCCTTATCCGCCGCCGCGGACTGAACGGTGAAAAAATACCCAGCTACGCCTATATTAGCACCGGTAACTTTAATGAAAAGACCGCCACCCTCTACGCCGACTGTGGCCTTTTCACCTGCCGTCCGAAGATAGTGGCCGACCTCTATAACCTCTTCCGCACCCTGCAAGGCAAAGAAGACCCGAAGTTCACCACCCTTCTTGTCGCCCGTTTCAACCTCATCCCCGAATTGAACCGCCTGATTGATCGGGAAATCGCCCTCGCCGACGAAGGCAAACAAGGCCGTATCATCCTAAAAATGAACGCCCTCCAAGACCCCGCCATGATTGACCGTCTCTACGAAGCCTCCGAACACGGCGTACAAATAGACCTCATCGTCCGTGGAATCTGTTGTCTTATCCCCGGACAGTCATACAGTCGTAACATCCGTGTCACCCGTATTGTAGACAGTTTCCTCGAACACGCCCGTATCTGGTACTTCGGCAACGACGGCAAACCCAAAGTCTTCATGGGCTCCCCCGACTGGATGCGTCGTAACCTCTACCGCCGCATCGAAGCCATCACCCCCATTCTCGCCCCCGACCTGCGTGACAGCCTCATCGAAATGCTTAATATCCAGCTCGCCGACAACCAAAAAGCCTGCTGGGTAGACGACAACCTGCGAAATATATTCAAAAAAAGAGCGCCCAGCACCCCCGCTGTACGAGCCCAATACACCTTCTATGACTGGTTAAACAAAACAAATAACTAAAAAACAACCAACTAATTAACTAACATAAGAATCCCATACCCGTGTCCTGCAACTTACAACGCCCCACACGGCCTTCCCGCAACGTTCCCGCTGCACATCCCCCGTTATACGCCCTTACTACATGGCTTCCCTCGCAACAACCACACCGACATCTCATGCAACCTCCCC